>Ga0209012_1001988_pt1 | contig 19197 bp, 19 predicted proteins | sample RS3BMetagenome_FD_184735 | JGI IMG/M metagenome (GOLD analysis project Ga0209012, IMG submission 184735) | Ferric oxide microbial mat and aquatic microbial communities from Rainbow Spring, Yellowstone National Park, USA - RS3B (SPAdes) (version 3) ...
GATTCCCAGGTTCCGGAGGCCCCGAGCCAGTCCGTCGATGGCCCGTTCCACGGCTCCCCATCCGGGTGGAGGGATCGGTCGGGTCCCTCCCCCCACAAGGACAACGTCCATTACTTTCCGCAGGGACCCGGTATTTAAGGTCGTGTCCGTAGTCCGCTCATTCCTCCGAACTTCAGAAAAGGAGGGACGTCCCCCCGGAATGCACCTCTTGGCCGACCTGCGCGCCGACTCACGAACACTCTCCCTGACAGAGGGCAAAGCGCCCATCCGCAGATTCCGCTCCCAGGGTCAGGCTCTCGGAGTACACGGCGTCGTGGTCAACCGATCCCCTTCGAACGCGATCGCGGCCCTCGTGGGATTCCCTCCAGGCGAAGGAGCGGTTCCCCACCAGGTCTACCGGCGAAGAGAAGGCTGAAGCCGCATCGTGCTCGCGCATCTAAGAGTAGAGCATCCCGGAGCTGACCGAGATCACTCTGCCGGCGAAGCGGCGGAAGGGGGCCCAGTGTCGGGAGGGAAGAGGTCTTCTTCATCGGGGCGGCCCTCGGGGGTACGCCCTCCCACTCTGGCTGGCAGTGGAGCCTCGGCGACGGGTCCATTGCCGAGGGCCGGAACCTGTCCCACGCCTTCGCCAGCGCCGGCAACTTCACCATCCGACTCTCCGTCCGCGATGCGGCATACACCGTGGCCGCCGTATCCATCCTCCTCCAGGTCTGTCCCCAGCCCCGGATCTCCCTCTCCCTTCAGGCGAATGTCACGGGCCTTCCGTTGGATCCGCCGTCATGATCATGGTCTCCGTGGCCGGAGGAGCGCCCCCGTACACGTTCCAATACGTCGCACTTCCGCCAGGCTGCGTCGATGAGGACACCTCCACCCTCTCCTGAGTACCGTCGCGCGCGGGACACTACGATGTCACGGGCACTGTCACCGACGGTGCCGGTCGTTCGGAGACGAGCGGACCCGGCCCGCATCGACGTCTTGGCCCTACCGCCCCCGCTGACCGTGACCCTGGCGGTCTCCGCCTCCTCCGTCACCGTCGGGACCCCTCTGGTGCGGACCCCTTATGTCTCCGGTGGGAGCGGGAGACCCTTCTCCTATTCCTGGACCGGACTTTCCCCGGGGGTGGCGGGCTTGGACCAGGCCACGCTGGTCCGCCTCCCCTCGACCCCGGGTTCCTTCGCATATCGTTAACGGCGATTGAGGCCGGGGGCCAATCCAACGTCAGCCGGGCCGTGCCGGTGACGGGAGGACCTTCCCCGGTCACAGGTCACGGCTTCCCACTGGGTTATGGGACCGGTCCGACCATCTTGGCGTTGGGGATCGGTTCGGGGACCATCGGTCTCCTGACGGTCCTGCTATGGCGGGCAAGGCGGAGACGCTGAGCCCCTAGGCCTCAGCGGACGATAGTCCATCCCCTCAGGGGAGTGAGAACTCCTCCTCGAGAAGTCAGAGACCGCTGCGTTGTCAATAGCGGCATCTTCTTCGACCGCTCGGTCGGACAGGCGAGGCCTAACGGATATCCAGCCCCCCCGCGTTGTCAAAAAGCTCAGCCTGCACGGCCTCCTCCCAGCGCAGGCCAATCTATCGCAGTTCGACGCGGGTCAAGTCGCTGCCCCCACGAGTGGGGAGGACCTGCTCAAGGCCTGGGTAGCTGCCAACCAGGCGTAGTCCGCGCGATCGAACCCTGCAGCCTCATTTGTCGGGTCGATGGACATCAATGCCTGTAACGACGTGCCATCGGGCCAGATAGCGAGCCTCGTCGCGCGATTGAAGAATGAGCCGCCGTTCGACGCCCACACGACCCAGATCGCGGGGGTCCCCGTTTCAGAGCCTATCACTCCCTCGCTCACGGTCACAGTCCCCCGACTCGCCCGAAGAGCCTCTTTCTCCAAGACGACCCGGGCAAGTGATCTGTTCAGAGCCATGTTGGAGGGCGGGTCTACTTCGGACCCGATTTACCGGCAGACATTGGGTGCGAGTCCGAACGGCGGGGCGATGATGTACACGAGCTACGACGAGGACCTCCGGTTGCATCCACTTCTCGTGGGTCGGTTGCGGTTGAACGAGGGGGACCAATCCTCGCCAACGGCAGCCACCGAGCTGCGGCTGCCGCTGCCGCCGGAATAGATCGCATTCCCCCGGCTCTGTGCGACCTCTCGGCACTCGAACTTCCAGAGCCATTTGTCAAAACCCCGAAGAGAATGGTCCTCGATCCGACCTTCAGTCCCCCTATGACTACAGACTTCGTGGATTCGAAACTTTTGATTCGCCTGAGCGTCTACCGACCCTTCCGAATCGCTCGCGTCAACTGGAATTCCGGAAACTACGTCGTCGCGATCAGGTGACTGCAGGGCGCCGGGTCATCCGACGGGGCACCTAGTCAGCAGTTCGAGCATACCCCCTCGGTGTCCAGAGACCGAGAGTTGAGGCTACTTCGCTGAATTGAATCCGTTGAGCCGGACGCGCGAGGAGGCGCCGCCGATAGGGTTGAGCCCTACCACGAATCGGGCGTGACGGCGGCCGCGAACGCATCGGGAGCCTGTGCGAACGGGTAGTGGCCGACGTCCGCAAGCTCAATAAAACGCTTCCGGGGAGCCTGGACGGATTCGAAGTACCGGCGGGCAGCGCTCGTCGGGGCCATATAGTCAGCTGTCCCGTTTACGAACGTTACGGGGACGGGCAACTTCGGAATCCGCGTGATCAGGTCGACTGCTCCGAGAGAATCATCCACGTTCCGCATCCAGAATTTCATGCCGGGGAGGACCCGAAAGAACAGGTCTCCCCACGTGTACTCCGTGCCACGGCGAAGCGCTTTCCAACTCGCGTCGAGCCCGGTAGTCCCTTCCCACGCTCCCCCAAGGCGGTCCGTCCATCGCGCCCGGACGTCCAGACCACCGAACTGAGAGCGGTACGGTGGTGGCCCGATGCGCTCAAGGTCGCGTATCGCCTTCCTCCTCTTTAACAATCGAGCCCGTTCGAGTGTCCAGTCATAGGCCTCCTGCTCACCGGCAAGGCTTGTCGGGGCGGTGGACACCGAAAAGTAGCCTTCGAACACATCCGGTGCGGCTTCGAGAATGTGGGGCCCTACCAGGGTCCCGAACGAGTGACCCAACAAGTAGAAGCGTTCCGCGCCGACGTTCGACCGAACCCAATCCACGACCGCCAGTGCGTCCTTCGTGATCTGGGCAGCGGTAAGGTCGTTGGGGGAGAGGGCACGACTGAAAGAGATCCCCGCGCCCCGCTCGTCCCAGTTGACCACGACCCAACGCTTCTCAAGAGGGCCGAACCACTCGCGAGCCGCCCCGATGTACGCCCCTCCCGGACCCCCGTGAAGGATTAAGAGCGCCGGATTCTTTCGAGAGTGTCCCCTCACGAGTATCCCTTGGGGGATACCATTGATGACGGGCGTCTCGAGACGGGAGACGCTTTCGGCAAGGACGTGGCCCTCTGAGTCTACGATCGGTGGCGTAGCCCTACGGAGGAACCGCACGAATATCCCTGGTTTTCGGTTCAGGGACTTGTGGCTCGGGTAAATAGCTTTGCCGACGGAGCCGGCACCTCAATCGGGGTCTCCGCCTTTCGGTCATACCCGAACTTCCCCCAGAGCTGAGCGGGATTTCCTGACGGCGGCGGGCTGATTTGAACCCCCCGGTTTGTTAACTACATCCCGAGGTCACAGGAGCCCGGTCGGGATCCGCATCACCTCGCCCTTGAGTCTCAGTCTCTCGAGGACGCACTGCGCCACGCCCACGAGTCGGGCGGTCTTCCACTTGCAATGTTCGCTGTGTTTAAGGAAAACGCAGAAATGCAGTCTGTTGTCAGAAAGACACTTTGCTACGGGGATGTTGAAAAGGTTGAGGGGGTGAGAGGCCTTCGGTACATACCATCTAAATGTAGGTGGGGGTATCCGATAGATGGCTTTCGGGTGGTAGGTTGAGATGGGGGGTGGTACTTGGGTTATTCGCGCCGCTTCGCGGAGCGAGCGCGCGGCGCGCACTCCAGTCACCGCCGCGGCCCGCCCGGGAGCCGTTTATCGCCTCCGGGGATGGGGGCGTCGAGGGCCAGCCATCTGCCCGGATGGCAACGGCCCAAGTCCGCTTCGTCCTTGACGAGCGTCGGCTGCTCTCGTTAGGGCGGGGCGGCAGCGTCCTCCAGACCATCGAGGAGCGATTGAGGACCTACCTCGCTCCGTAGGTCAAGGCGATCGTCGGGCAGGCACTCTTCCTGCTCAACGGGTCTTCTTACCGGGTCATGATCATCGATCTCTCGGCGTTCGGCCGTGAATGGAACTGGCAAGACGAGGAGGTTCACATCGTAGTCCGCGGAGCGAAGGCGGTCTTGCTGGGAGAAGAGAAGGGGTCTGAGCATTCCGTCCGGGAGGGGTTCACGTGGGAGTTCCGGCAGGACGCCACCCATGGACAGGGGGTCCTTCATGATTCGTCGGCCCTCACCCGGATCTTCTGCCGTTCGCGTGCCCGGAACGGGGTGATCTCCCCGAAGCGAGGGGGCGTGCCTCCCTGCTCTCGGAGGTGCGCCATCGCCTCTGGGGTCCCCTTCCCCACCGTCCCGGGCGTGGGGAAGAGATGCCATGGATCAATGCCCCGGAGGGTTCGAGACAACCTGCTTCAGCCACGTGGCCCGGCGTCTGGCCACGGTGACGTGGGCATCCAGGTACGCCGCCAGGAGGAGGAAGTACGACAAGAAGAGGAACGACGCGAGGTAAACCACGGGAGGGATGAGATACCCGAGAGAGAACGAACGGGACTCGATCGAACTGAGCAGGGTGGGCAGGTCGGAGGCCAAGGTCTGGGCGATGAACGCGGAGACCCCAAGGGCCCAGAGGGAGGAGATCACGAGCGCGACCTTGCTCCCCCAGGTGACCAGGTGAAAGACGAGCTGCGCGTAGGTCACGAACGTCCCCAGCAGGAATGCGCCGACCGCGGTCCCGAAGAGGACCTCGGCCCAGAGCGGAGCCCCGATGCCGGGGTACACCACGAGCAACGCCACCTCGACCCCCGCGACGAACCCCGCCAGGAGGCTCAGGCCGAAGATCTGGTTCGCGCGCCGCAGGCGTGCCCGGTGCCGTTCGTCCCACTCGTTCCTGCCGATCAGGAGGAAGATGATGCCCACGAGGGCGAGGACCGCCGGGAGGAGGAAGAGGAGGCTGGTGCCTGGGAGGAACGAACCGGCGCTCAGGAGGGCGTAGACCTCCGTCGCGCCTTCCGTGGCGAACCCGATGGACAGGAGGGTCAGGCTCACCCGAAGGTTAGCGGTCATGAAAACGGGCTATGGGATAGTCCAAACCCTGAAACGTGGTCCCCCGGAGCTGATCCTGGTGCCAGCCCCGGGGGCTCCAAGCAGGTTCCCCCTCCCGGTGCCGATCAGCCCACCCACGAGCGGAGGTGGCCAGGGGAAGGAAACCGGGGCCCGGTCGGGCCCGACCAGGGCCCCGGCTCCCCCGGTGGGCAGAAAGGTCTCGACGAGGTGTGGCATGGGCAGAGGACCTAGGGGGGCCTAGCGCCTTCGCGGATTTAGCTCCTTCGTGAAAGGGGTGTGAGAGGAGACCGCCTTGCTGAGGGAGACTGGTCCGGGGGTGTCTGGTTACCGGTTGTCCACCGGCAGCCACCCCGGCGGAGGCCGCCCCTCGTTCAGGACAGGTTGAGGGGAGGAAAGGGGCGTGGAAACCAATTCGTGACCTCACCCGAGCTCCCAGACAAAGGGTCTCGTGGAGGATGGCCAACGTCTTATCGGCGGCCTCCGGCCGGGGGCGTGGCCCCACCGAGAGACCGTGCGCCGGCCCTGGCCGCTCCCGGCAGTGGGGAACTGCTCGAGACCCCGGGGCCATAGATCACCGGGCCCCGGTCGAATCGGCATAGGCGGAACCGGCCGTACACCCACGTCCACTTGGAGATCGACCTCGCCCTTTCCCCCCGGAGGTAGCCGGAGCACCCGCTCTCGAGCGACTGGCGGAGTTCCTGAGGAGGGAGAAGGTCGTGGAGAGCAGGGAACCTTGATCCTGTTGGCCGCCCAGACGCTCCCTGCCCTGGCCGCCCGACGATTCCGTCGGGTGGATCATTGGGAGATCACCCCGGGGGATTGGCCCTCGCCCTCCCAGCCTGGAACGGTGAGGGTCGCCTCACCCATCGGGCTCACGCGCCGCGCCGGACCGCAGGTCGTAGGAGGCCATCGCCGCCGTGATTGGAACCCATCGTCGTACCCCCTCCCAGCAGATAGCCTCCGAACGCGATCTCCCAGAGAAAGATCGGGTAGTAGTACATCCGCTCAAGCCCACCCGGGCCGAGAGGGCCGAAATCGCCCAGGAAGCCCACCAAGAACGCGGCCAGAGAGATGGATGCCGCCAGGTACGATACGCCCCGCATCTCGCCGTGGGTCATTCGTGCCCCCACGACGCAGCTGCCAATCCCGAACAAAAGGACCATCAGAGCTCCGATCCCGTGGACCGACGGGAGGAGGTTCCAGGGTGCGACCGACACCATAATCATGCCGGCGCTTGTCAGATAGAAGGGGAGGGAACGCCAGGGACGGAGGTGCCACCGGAACAGGAGCCCAGAACTCCAGAGCCAGAGGAGTCCGGCAACGAAGAGCTGTCCGTCCCAGAAGAGCGCCGTCGCCACTCCGGCGCCCCCCAGATAACTGATGGCGTCCGTGTGGACGCTGTATCCGGGAAAGACCGCCTCCGCTGCGGTGGTGAACAGGAGGATCATCGAACCCCCCAGGGCGAAACCGCTCCCGGGATTTCGTTCCGCACCGAGCCACGACACCCCGGCCAGTCCTCTTCGGGCCTCGGAGGGCTCCCCTCCTAATATTGTTGCCGACCCGGGGGTGTGGGCCGTCCCCTCAATCCCCATGAACGACTTGCGCGGGGGCCGTGATGGTACGTGTCTCCAGGAGACCCTCTTGGTCTGCCCACCGCCGAACTTCTTTCTCCAGACCAGGGCCGCTTCTCGCCGGGATGTCGTAGACCCGTTTCCGTGACATCCTGGCGCGTTTTCGCTGCACCGCTGCGCTCTCGGAGGCAGGTTTCCGAGGTCAGGAATGATTCCTCGGGCCCCCTCGGTCTCGCTAGAAGAACGGGTGCGCGTTTCCCGCTTGTGGCTCAGTCCAAGTGCCGGACCAGGCATCCCACACCTCTAGGGTGGGTAGAAGTTAACGGGCGAAAGTCGAACCCTGCCCAATTATACCGACTCGCATGGATATCCTGCCGGCGGCGGGACGCCGCCCGTCGACGGGTGCTCTCGGTCCGCACGATCCCGCAGAGGGACCGACACGGCCGCATTCGCGTTCCCAAAGGGAGCGACCACGGCCTTGGCATGTGTCAGGTGCCTACAGACCGCGAGAAGTCCACGAAGCGCGTTTGGGAACGGCTGATTGCGACCCCGCTCGATGGAGAAGGGCACCTCTCGGAGTTCGTCTACCTGCCCGCGACAGCCCAGTTCTCGCTGACGACCCTTGCGCTGTGGCCCCGCGTATCTCATGTTGAGGGGATGCGGCCCTTCAACTTTTTGACGATTCGATGCCTCGATCCTGCCGCTCTCCCTGACGGAGACGAGACGTTCGAGTTGTTATCCTACCACTCGCCAAAGGACCCTGAGTGGATGGGGCTCGCCGAGAAAGACGGGGCGAAGAACTGGGCTCACATCCTCGAAGCGTTCGCCCGACACCGCGACAGAAAGTATCTCCTCGGGACTGACCGCCGATTCGTCCGCCGACACGTCGTCGTTCAAAGGTCCTCCCTTGCCGGCCTCGGCAAGGAAGGAACGAAGCTATCCGCCCGATTCAAGCTCGGCCAGATCGCGGGACGCACGCCCTCGGTCTTCGTCGATTGGAAGCGCCGCTTGCTCGCGATGGGGAGGGCGGAGGCGAAGGCTCTCGGGCTGCCCTATCGGCGGGTCTGCGAATGGAAGGCCAAGCTGAGGGCTGGGACCTTGCCTACCAACGGGGCTGTGGTTCGTAGGCTGACGCGGGCCCTACTGGCGGGCTGACCGCCGCACGGCAGGTCGGGGGGGAGGGGCCCGCCGAGGGGAGCTTTTCGAGGGGGGCGTCGCGCTATCGGAGGGGATGGTGCTGGCTTTTGGCCTCCCTATTATAGCGCTCGTGTCGAATAGCCCCGAGCGGATTCGAACCGCTGTCCCAGGCTCCAAAGGCCCGTATGCTTGGCCACTACACCACGGGGCTGCACAACAACCCGGCTCGTCCTTCTTTGAGGAGGGACCCCGTCTCATTAACCTTGGCCTGCTTCCAAGGTGGTCGTTGGGTCCCTGTGGAGAGCCCCACGTTCCAAAAGCTCGGGCCTCGCACCTTCCCGGCTCGAAGGGTACGGAAGGGACGGAAACCTATAGGTCCTGGGAAGGTCCTGCGGCAAGGTCCATGTTCGCGATGAATGACGTCTCGAACAAGGTGGCCTACGCCTATTCCAAGCAGGAGGCCTTTGTGTCCGTGGCCGTGGCGTTCGTCCTGGCCGGATTCGCGTTCGCTGACCTGGAGATGGGGGATCCTCGGGACCTGGTTGACGAAGCCATCCTCCTGTTGGGGGGATTGGGGATCCTCGTCCTCGCCTTTCGCTTCCGGGACCTTCGCCGGATCAACCGGCACGCCCTGGCGATCACCGGCGTGGTCCTTCTGGTCACCCTCTTGGCCTCGGTCCTTCTCGAAACCGGTGATGAGCGCCTCGACGATCAGGGGCTTTCGGTCGCCCTGGGCTTGGTGGTTCTGAGCTACCCCTGGCCCCTCAACCGGGGGAAGACCAGTCTCTTTTCCCCGTCCCAGGTTCGAGAGCTCTCGGACAATCGCACATTGGCGATGGGTTCGCTCCTCACCTTGTGGTTCTCCGTGTGGAATTGGCTCCCCGGAGGGTCCTTCCCCCTCTCTTCCGGTCTGCCCGGCGGCTGGGAGAAGGTGGTGGCTTTGGGCAACGTCGTCGTGGCCATCCTGGCGCTGATCTTGCTCGTCTATTACCTGGCGACGGAGAACTCATCGCGCCTTCGGGTGGGCCTCCTGACCGGCTTCGGGCTCCTCAGCCTCGCGTCCCTGGGACTCGTTCTGGAGGAAGCTCGGCATAGCGTCGTGATCGATTCCGACCTCTTGCGCCTCCTGTTCGCGGCCTCCACCCTGCTGACCACATTCCTTTTGAGCCGATCCCTCAACCAGGGACGCACCATCGTGACCCATCGGGCGTGAACGGCCGACCCCCGCCCGGGGTCCTACAACGGCCGGGTCGAGGTCGCGGCGCAGCGCTTACGGCAACCCTCGCAGAAGGACGCGTTTCTCATCCGCCGGTGCTGAGTCATGGGATGCGAGCAGTATTCGCAGACCCCTTTGGCCGAGTCGCGGTCTCTGAGGGCCCTTTCCACCATCCGCTGCTGGATCGTCGCCGAAGAACGCCGGGACACACTACCACGACTCATTCAACCTTACATAACGACCCGGGTAACCTCTGCGGATCGCATGGCCCTCGGATCTCTATCCCCGCCGGATTGAGACGGGGCCGGGACGGACGACCGAGCGGTGGAGTGCTCCTCTCCCTCGGCTCAGGGAGGGCACCCCTTTTCTCGGGATTTCGAGCGGGCCGTGGGGCCCCAGAGAAGGGGGGGAAAGGGACCCGACCGGGGCTCCCGGGTCCCGTCTCCCGAGCTCCGGAGGGATCCGGGTGATTCGCGCCGTGTCGAGGGTCATTCCGAGACAAAGCGGCCCGGAGGCCGTCCTCCCCACGACCGAAGTCTCGGCAGGGGTGAGGGGCTGTTCACGGGTGAACATGGGTGATTATAGCTGGCCGCCACCGACCGGGGATCCATGAAGCGGCCCTGGGACCTCAACGGCCGGGAATTCTGTGAATACCTTTTTCAGTACAAGTTAGAGAACCACCCGTTCCGGACCCATCCGTTCTTCCTGGAGTGGCAGGCCGGGAAGCTTCCTTTGGAGGTAATCCGCCGCTGGGCGCCTCAGTTCTATGCGTGGTTGGCCTGCATCCCCCGGGCCTACGCTTTGCGTTTCGCCCGCCTCCCCTGGACACCCGAGTTCGCGAAATATCGGAGCATGCTTCTCGAACACCTGACAGAGGAAGCAGGTTTCCCCGAGGGTCAGCACACCCCCCACCCGGAACTGTTCTTGCGCTTCTGTGAGGGATTGGGCCTTTCCCGCGAGGACGTGGAGACCGCCGATCTCTTGCCCGGCACCCATCTGGCCATCGACGATTTCCTTTACATCAACCACGAAGAGCCCTTCTATGTGTCGGCGGCGGGATCGTCGGAACCGCCGAATGTGGAACTCTGTGAGAAGCTCCTGCCCGTCCTGCGGACGGTCTACAAGATCCCCGAACGGAATCTGGAATATTACCGGCTTCACGGGGAGGCCGACAAGGAACATAGTGTCCTGGTCAACAGTCTGGTGGCGGATTTCGCGGATCGGGGTCCAGAGGTTCGGCTCCGCATGTGGCAGGCCATGCTCCGAGGCTTCGGCGTTCATCGCGCCATCGTGGACGGCGTCTGGTCCGTCCCGACCCATTTGTCGAGCGCTCCCGTGGCCCGGACGGTTCCCCGTTAGCCGCGGGGGTTTCTTCGAACCCCCCGGGCGATCCGACGCTCCCCGACTCCGACCCTCGGCTTCAGCGCCTTCAAGAGGCTGGTCTCTTTGCGAAGTCCATGAGGGACCGATCTAAGTCCGAAGAGTCCCCCGGCAAGTACGGGACGACGCGGACGATCTCGGAGAGCGATTGGCAACGTTTTGAGGCTCATTTGGCGGAGATCCTTCAGGCGATGGGACTTCCGCTGGATACTGTGGCCACCCGAGAGACCCCTCGGCGGTTCCTGCGGGCCCTGTGGGAGGCCACCGAGGGGTACGAGGGGGATCCGAAGCTCCTTACCACATTTGCCACCGAGTGCCGCGGACGGCCCGATTGCGATCTCAGCCAAATCATCGAGGGCCCCATCCCCTTCTATTCCCTCTGCGAGCACCACGCCCTGCCTTTCGGCGGCCAGGTCTTTGTCGGATATGTCGCGCATGAGACCATCATCGGGCTTTCCAAGCTGACCCGGCTGGTCCGTCTCTACGCCCGTCGCTTCACGGTTCAGGAACGTCTGGGGCAGCAGATCGCGGGGGCCCTCCAGGACATGCTCAACCCGCACGGAGTGGCCGTGATGGTGCAGGCTCACCACACCTGCACCCAGATGAGGGGAGTTCGGGAGATCTGGCCCTCGACGCGCACTACGGTCTGGCGAGGGCACTACGCGGAGAACGCGGCCCTTCGGGAGGAATTCCTCCGTTTGATCGATAGGGGCCTCCCATGACCCCCCGTTTGTCCCCGTTTCAGGTCCTGTTCGATCGGAGCCCCGGTCGGAACCTGCCCCTGCCCACCTCCCTGCGTCAGGTCTACGGGGATCTTCGTTGGCCTCGAACGGACGGCACCCCGCACGTGTTCGGGAACTTTGCGCTGACGCTAGATGGCGTGGCGGCGCTCCAGGAAAGGGGGACAGCGGGGGGCGGAGAGATCACCGGTTTTGACTGTCACGATCGATGGTTGATGGGCCTCTTGCGTGCCCTCGCGGATTTCGTGGTCGTGGGCGCCGGCACGGTCCGCTCGGTCCCTCGCCACGTCTGGACTGCGGCCCATGTCGCCGGGCCCTGGGCCTCCCACTTCGAGGAGCTCCGGCGGCGAACAGGACGCCGGGTCCCGCCAGTTCAGGTGGTGGTGACGTCGAGCGGGAGGCTCGATCCCACCTGGGCGATCTTCCAACGGCCCGAGCTCTCCGTATGGATCGTCACCTCCCGGCGCGGCGCGGATCGGCTTCGATCCTTCTCTTCGCGGTCACAAATGCGCCTCCTGCCTTTGGGAGCCGGTCCCCGGGTCCCGCCCCGCGCCCTCCTCACGGAGATGGAACGTAGCGTGCGGGATCCCCGGATCCTGGTCGAGGGTGGGCCCCATCTGATGGCCGACTTCTTGGCGGCTTCCTGTGTCCACGAGCTCTTCTTGACCCTGGCCCCCCAGATTGCCGGACGAACCGCGGCCCATCCCCGTCTGGGATTGGCGGAAGGCCGGCTCTTTGGCCCCCATCATCCGCTGTGGGGGTCCCTTTGGAGTCTACGTGAGGCGGACGATCGACTCTTCCTCCGCTACGGGATAGGGAGGACCGGGCGGACGGGCACCCGAAGGGTCCGGGTAAATCGGTTCGTCTGACCCGGTGCCAGGAAGGGAGAGGTCTCGCGGAACTCTCATAGAGGGATTAGGGTTGGAGAACCCGATGCGGGTCCTGGTTTGCGGTGCCACGGGCTTTCTGGGTCGGGAAGCGGTGCGGGCCTTTTCCCGGGCGGGACATGAGGTCCGGGGCCTCGTGCGGCGCGCGGACCGCGAGGCCCTGGTCCTTCAAGACGGGGGTCAACCCGTTCCGGGATCTCTGCTGGACCCTCCGTCCTTGGAAAGGGCTCTGGAGGGATGCGATCTGGCGGTCCATCTAGCGATCGACCCCGCGGACCCCCAGAGCCTCGCGGACCATCTTCGGGTTTATGCGAGCCGGGTGGAAGGGGCCCGTCATCTGTCATGCGCGGCCCGTCACAGCCGGGTTCGCCGGGTTCTGGTGGGATCCGGATATTGGGTCTATGGCTCCACCACCCAAGTCTTAGATGAAGAGACCCCCGTGGCCCCAATGGGGTTCCCCGCCCTGAACTACGAGACAGAAGAGGTCTCTCGGGAGGCCATGCGGCGGGGTGACCACGAGACGGTCATCGTCCGGCCGGGTATGGTGTATGGCCACGGCTCCTGGTTCGCGGGCATGGTTCAGGAGGTCCGGGAGTCCCGTTACCGGTACGTCTCCCCGGGGGCTCAGAAATGGTCCTTCGTATCATTGCGCGATTTCGGCTCGGCCCTGGTCGCCGTCGCCGAAAGGGCAGAGAACGGAGAGACCTACGTTGTGGCGGACGATGAACCCCTGGAGATCGCGGAAGCGACCCGTCATCTGGCCCATCTGCTAAGGGTCCCTCCCCCGACGGGGATCTCGTTCCGGGAAGCGAGCGCCCTCTGGGGGGAGATGGCGGCGTACCATCTGTCGGCCCACCGGGCCGCCTCCAATCGCAAGCTCCGAAGAGTGGGTTGGGTTCCGCGGGACCCCAACTTTCGAGAGGGGGTCCGGGCCGTCCTGCAGGAGATGGGGATGGGGCCTGACCTTCCGGGCTCGCCGGGGGTGCCCCTCCCCCGGGGGCCGGGCCGCTGACCGAACGATTCCTCGGTGGGGCCTGTGGTGTCCTTCGAGGGAGGGACCGGGGGGAATCCTGTGAGAGGGGGGCGGGCCGGTCTGCTCCGCGGGGGGCTGTTCCTCGTCATGGTGATATCCTGGGGGTTCAACTATCCTTTCGTTCGCCTCGGACTGGAGGAGACGTCCCCCCTCTGGCTCGCCCTGTTCCGGGCGGCTGTCGGGGCCGCGGGCACGGCCCTCTACCTGCGCCTCGCCGGCGTCCCCAGCACGGCCCTCGACCGCCGGAGGAAGTTCGAGGCGTTCCTCCTCGGAATCCCCAACACCGCCCTGTTCTTCGGGCTGTGGTTCCTTGCCGCGAGCCAGGTGCCCCCGGGGCTGACCTCGGTCCTGATCTACACGTTTCCCTTGTGGGTGAGTCTTCTGTCCATACCGCTCCTGGGCGAGCCCCTCGGACCGGTCAAATGGGGGGGTGTCCTGCTCGGGTTCGCGGGTGTGGTCTTCGTGACCGAACCCTGGAGGGGAGGGATGGCAGGTCCCTCCTTACTCTCTCTCGTCGAGCTCCTCGGCGCGGCTCTCTCCTGGGCTGCGGCGACGGTCTACTTCAAGAGAAACTACCAGGGCGAAGGAATGCGCCTGGCCAACGGCTACCAGCTCCTGGGGGGAACAGTCGTCTTGGTCGGTGGTGCCGTCCTCTTGGAACCGGCAGGGCTCGGACATCCGGCCGGTACCCTGGTGGCCGTCGTCCTGTACATGGGACTGATTGGGACCACCCTGGCCTACGCCATCTGGTTCTACCTGTTGCAGACCTACCGGGCCACGACGTTAAGCACCTTTTCCTTCCTCGTCCCATTGGCCGCTCTGGCGGCCTCCGCCTGGATATTCCACGAAGGGATCACTTTGGCCCAGACTCTGGGGGTGACGATGGTCCTGGCCGGTATCTATATCGAGGGCTCCTTCACAGGGCCCGGACCCGTGAGGGAAGGTTCGGAGGCCCGTGCCGAGGCCTCGGGAGGCGGGACTGCTTCTCGGGATCCCCCGACCACCGGAAAACGGATGTAGGGACCGGAATTACCGCTCTTTCGGCTTGGTCGTGAGGAACCCCCATGGATGACCTTCGTATCGACGATCACTCCTCGACCCCCCCGGGCGGGGGGACCGAGGGAACGACGCGACCTCGATACCGGATCCTGATCGTCGACGATGATCCGGATTCGTTGATCCTGTTACGCCAATCGCTCGCTTTGGCTCCGGAGTTCCTGGCCTCCGTGGAGGAGGCCAAGGATGCCGAGGAGGCCCTGCGAAAGCTGGACATGGACCGGTACGACGTCGTGCTCTCCGACCAGATCATGCCGGGGATGAATGGCATCGATTTCCTCATGGAGGTCAAGGAGCGGTATCCCTACATCCTAAGGATCCTCATCACCGCCCACACGGGGCTCGAGGTAGTCCTGCGGGCGGTGAACCTGGCCCAGGTCCATGCCTACATCGAGAAACCGATCGACCCGCTCGAGGTTTCCAAGACCCTGATGGAATCCATGGTCCGGATGCAGGAACGCCAGCGCAATCCTCATTTCAATCCCTCCAGCGTTCAGGACGCGGTCCAACTGGTCCGTCAGGTGGAGAACCATCTGGTGGTCAAACCCAAGGATCCCGGCAGTCTGGGCCTTGACCTGGTCTTCGATTCCCCGGCAGACTTCAACCGGTTCACCTTCGAAATGCTCCGGTCCCGGGGCGCGGTCATCTCCGACGTCCATGTGTTCGAGGGAAAGTTCCACGTGCTCGTCCAGGTGTTCCCCCGCATGGGCCCGTTCGTGGACCCCAAGAACGAGAGGACTCCGACCTGACCGCCATTCCCCCGGTAGCCCTTCCTTCAGGGCTTCGACGCCGGGGGCTCGGAAGGAACGGCCCTCTTCAGACCCGGCAAGGGCTTCCAGACTCGGTCCCCCAGGAGCGAAAGGCTGGCGGGTACGAGGTAGGTTCGCACGAACATCGCGTCCAGGAGGACGGCCACGCCGACCGCGAACCCGATGCTCTTGAGAAGAAGGAACGAACCAGAGGCCAGCACGAAGAACGCGCTCGCCAGAATGATGGCGGCGGCCGTGATGATCCCCCCCGTTAGGGCCACCGCCCGGATCACCGCCTCCCGAGAGGACAGGCCTCGGATCCTCTCCTCCCGGACCCGGGTGAGGATGAACACATTGTAGTCCATGCCCAGGCCGAATACGAGGATGAAGAGGACCGTCGGCACGAAGAAGAAGATCGGCAGGCCCCCCAGGACCGTGAGCACAAGGTAGGTCAGGGCCCAGGCCCAACCGATGGACATGGCGATAGTGGCCAAGGCCAGCGGCGGGATCAGGCCCGACCCCAAGACGGCCAGGAGAACCACGAGGAGCCCGACCACCACGATGATCTCCATCTTTTCCTGGGCCAGGGACGTTTGGGCCGCGAGGTCCTTGATGAGGCTGGAGGCCCCCCCATAGGCGACCGAGGTGATGGCGGGCTCGTGGGTGACAAACGTCCCCAATCGGGATTCCAGGGCGTCGAGGGTCTGCACCCCGTTGTTCGAGAGACCGGAGGCGTTGGTAAGGACCGTGAACCACACCGTCCGATCATCCCGACCCACGTACGAGGAGAGGTCCCCGAGGAGGTTGGCCCGCGTATCCGGCGGAAGGGTGGAGAGGTTCGCCCACGTGGATAAGGGGGCGAGAGAGGGCCCGACGGGGCTTTCGACCTCCCGGACCCCCGGCGTGGAGTTGAGGAGACCGGTCACTTGCGAGATCAGAGCGAATTCGGTGGTGTTGATGCCTCCGGGGAGGGTCAGGTTAGACCGGAAGGTCACGAGGACATCCGTGGGGAAGGCGAACCCCGGACCAAAATTGCCCGCGAGGACGCTCAGCCCCACCGAAGAGGGCTCGCTCGCGGGCATCTGCTGGTAGTAGTCGTAACTCACCGGGGCGGTCAAAGCCACGTAGAGCAGCGGGACCGAAAGAAGGACGGCCACCGCCACGATAGCCCAGGGCCGACGGGCGCCCGTCTTGGCGGCCCGCTGGAAGTACCGGGTCCCCCAAGAGGGGGCCGGGGGAGAGTTCCTTTCATTCCGGACCGGGGGGAAGCGATGGGGCCAGAACAGGCGGGGGCCGGCCAGCCGCAAGAAGGCCGGGATGAGCGTGAGGGCCACCAGAAGGGCGATCAAAACCGAGAGAGACAGCGTCTCTCCCCACTGGCTCACGAGCGCCGAACCGGACAGGGCCATGGCGAGGGTTGAGAGGATCACGGTCGCCCCGCTCGTCGCAATGCTCTCTCCCGCCCATCGCACGGAAGTGACCACCGCCTCCTCCGGGGGGTGACCCTGTTCCAGCTCTTCCCGGTACCGGGCGAGCAGGAAGACGCCGTAGTCAGTCCCGACCCCGAGGACGAACGTGGTGACCAGGGCCACGCTCGTCTCATCGACATGTCCGATCGTGGAGCCAATGAGGTAGATCCCGGACAGGCTGAGACCCAGAGCCAGACCGATGGCTCCGAAGGTCAGAATGGGCACCAGGGGCGCCCGGAAGTAGAGGAGGGTCACCAGCAGCAAGGCCCCGACCGTGATGGGGAGCGTGAAGGAGATGCTGGCGTTGAGCACCTGTGTTTCCGCGAGGTCGGAAGCGGCCTCTCCCGTTTGCCAGACCTGGATCTGGCCGGACGCCCCGGTCTCGTTGAGAACGGTCGGGATCAGACTCTGGACCTGCTCGAGGTCCGAATACACGGGTTGACTTCCGTTCGGAGCCACGAAGGAGTCGGCCACGGTGAACGTCAGAACGATGAGGGTGACATTGTCGGCGGAATCGACGAATCGCTTCCAGATCCCGGACGGGATGGGAACAGGGTAGGTCGTGGGGGTCCCCGCATCCGTGATGTTCGTCGTCCAGGACGCGAGCTGGGCGGGGCTCGCCTCCAGGCGAGGGAACGTGGTCCAAACCTGGAGTAACCAGGCCGGGCTCATCCCTGCGCTTTCGCCAACCAGGCCGGTGGTGCAACGCTGGATGGCGGTCCATTGCGCAAAGGTCGAGAAGTTCAAGCAAAAGACCACATTGGAATCGACGCCGGGGGTTCGGGACCAGGGCGGGGTCTGAAGAGCCCAGGGCCCGAGGATTTGATGAACGATATTCTGCGCACAGGATACGACCTGCGCGGGCGCCTGGGCACAGGCCGCGGTCCCATTGAACCCGTTCGGAGGCGTCGTGTTGCCGTTATAGAACAGACTTAAGACCGTCAGAGCCGCCGTGTCCCCGGTGTAGGTCCTTTCCAGGTCCTGATACACTGGGTAGTTGAACGAGGAAGGAGGGGTCCCCGGGTTCTGGGAGACCAGGGACATCCAGCTGTCCACATAGGTCGCGGGGACCCCCCACAGGAGAGTGGCCGTCTGGTTGAGCAGCTCAAGCAGGCTTTGGCTACCGAGCACACTGGAGTTCAACGTGACCAACGCCAAGTTCGCCTCGACGTCGAGGTATTCCTGATACGCCGTGTAAAGGGACGAGATGCCCTCTACGTCCACGAGGGAGGGGTCGCGGGAGATCCTCTGCGTCAGGTCCAGGACCGTGCGCTCTCCCAGGGGCCCCGTGATCTGGGACCCTCTCAACACTATCAGGGACGTCGATCCGGATGAGCTGTTGGGAAACAACTTCCCGATCTCATGGCTGGCCTGGACGCTCGGGGCGTTGGAGGGCAGGGATGTCGCCGAGTTCTGGGTGACCGCCGAGACGTGGGTCAAAAACGGAGACCCCACCGCCACCAAGACCAACCACAGACCGATGACGACCCACGGATGGCGGACCAGCGTGCGACCCAGGACGTGGAAGGAAGGGTCTCGGGAGGAACGAGGGGTTCCTCGGCTCACGGAACGCTCGAGCCCGGGCGGCCTACATTAAGCTCACCCGGAGGGAGCCTCTCGGTCCCACCCGAGGGGGCTGTCTCGGAAGAGGGGTCCTGGGAAAATGTTCCGGTCTGACGAAGTCTTTAAGTGTCTTCGAAACTGAGTTCTATGGAATGGCCGTTTCGCCTGGGCCCCCCACGCTCTGAGGGCGCACGCCCCGAGTCTTCAGAGCTTCAGACATGGAACTCCACGAGGCGATCCGGGCGAGGGCGTCCTGCCGGGCGTTCCTGAGCAAACCGGTGCCCGATGAGGCCCTGCAGAGGGTCCTGAACGCGGCTCGGTACGCGGTCTCGGTGGCGAACCAACAACCCTGGCGTTTCATTCTGGTCCGCGATGAGGAGAAGAAGAAGAGGCTGTCCCAGGCGGTGACGAAGGGGCATTTCCTCTTGTCCGCCCCGTTGGTCGTCGTGGCTCTCGGGGTCGAAGAGGCGCAACCCGCCCTTGTGGGTGGGTACATGTTGAGCTACCCTCTGGACGTCGCGGCCGCCATCCAGAACCTCCTGCTCGCGGCCACAGCCGAGGGTCTCGGGTCCTGCTGGTGCACCGAGTTCAAGGAGGATAAGATCCGGGAACTTTTTGAGATCCCCGAAGGCATCCGGGTCGTCGGGGTGATCCCCTTGGGGTACCCGGACCCGACCGCCCAGCCCAACGGGGGCGAGGGTCCCCGACGCACCCTCTCGGAGGTCATGGCCTTCGATCACTTCGCGTGGTGAAGGACCCTCTCGGGGTGTCGCGGTCGTGGGCCGAGTCCATCTCTTCACCGGGAACCCGGGAAAAGCCCGAGAGGTCCGAGACCTTCTCGCGGCGGAGGGGCACGAAGTGACGGTCCATGGCTATCGGTTCCGCGAGCCCCAGACTGACCTCCTCGAGGAGGTTGTCCGGGCCAAAATCGCGCAATTGCCGCCCCTTCGGGACCCCTGTCTTGTGGAGGACTCTGGCTTGTTCGTCGAGGCGCTCGGGGGATTCCCGGGGGTGTACTCGGCCTACGTGTTTCAAACGCTGGGAGTCCGAGGGCTTCTGCGGGCCCTACCCCGTCAAGGATCCCGTCGGGCCATTTTCCGGACCGTGCTCGGGGTCCGTACG
>Ga0209012_1001996_pt1 | contig 19130 bp, 13 predicted proteins | sample RS3BMetagenome_FD_184735 | JGI IMG/M metagenome (GOLD analysis project Ga0209012, IMG submission 184735) | Ferric oxide microbial mat and aquatic microbial communities from Rainbow Spring, Yellowstone National Park, USA - RS3B (SPAdes) (version 3) ...
TCGGCGTCACCGCGACCGGCTCGCCGCCGGCGGAGCAGACTAGGAGGGGGCTGCGAAAGTCCGCCTTCGCAGCCCCCTCCGGCTCCGGTTCCTTTTTGGCCTTCGGCTTTTCTCACCGGCGCTCCCATCCGGGGCCGGCTCGACCCCGGTCGCTGCGGGCGCTTTGCGCCCTCCGCTCCAGTCGCCTCAGGCCTTCGGCTTCAATCCCTCCAGGCGGGCGCCTCAGGCCTTCGGCTTGATCCCTCCAGGCGCCTCAGGTCGCTGCGGGCGCTTCGCGCCCTCCGCTCCCGGCATCCTGCCCCCAGGTCGCTGCGGGCGCTTCGCGCCCTCCGCTCCCGGCATCCTGCCCCCAGGTCGCTGCAGGCGCTTGGCGCCCTCCGCTCCCGGCATCCTGCCCCCAAGGCCTCTCGGCTCCGGTCCGGCGCGGAAACCGACTTTGCAGCGTGCTGGCGCCCGGCCCGCCGCGCCCGGCCATGCGGCGGCGCCGCCCGTCCGTCACCCAACCTGCCCGAGGGCCGGTGCCCGTTCCGCCGGCGCCGCGCCCCGGTCCGCTCAGGCCTCTCCCGTGCGCACGGCGACGGCGTGCGGGGTGAGGAGTCCCTGCGGGGTATCCCCGGCGAGCACGCGGCGGAACCCCTCGACCACCATGTCGGCCGTGCGGTGGTTGGCGTCGCGCGTCCGGCCGGCGATGTGTGGTGTGTGCACCACGTTGTCGCGCCCGCGCAGCGGGTCGTCGGGGGGCAGCGGCTCGACGTCGTACACGTCGAAGGCCCCGGCGAGTTCACCGGCGAGGATGCGGCGCCGCAATGCGGCCATGTCCAGCGCGTGGGCACGGGTGACCGCGACCACCAGGCTCCCGCGGGCCAGACGCCCGATGCACTCCCCCGACAGCAGGCCGCGGGCACTCGGAGTCGGAGGGACGGCCACGAACAGCACCTCGCTGTGGTCGATCAACCCATCCAGGTCGATTCGCCGCGCCCCGCTCTCGGCGATGCGGCTGTCGGGGGCGTAGGGGTCGTACACGGCGACATCCGAGCCGAGGGCGTGGCAGAAGCGCGCGATGCGGCCGCCGATCTGGCCCGCCCCCATGACGCCCACGCGGCGCTCGCCGAGGTCGCCGGCGACGAAGTTCGCGTCGTCGCAGTACTGCGCCAAGGGGAAGTGCCAAAGGGCCTCCCCGGCAGCCATGCGCTGGTGCCACTGCGGAATGCGGCGCAGAAAGCCCAGTGCGAGGCCGAGCGCGCATTCGGCGACGGACTGGCCCCAGGCCGCCGTGGTATCGATGACGGCGATCTCGCGAGCCCACACATCGCGCAGCGGCAAGCCGTACCCACTGTTGTCGGTGTTGACGGCCAGCGCCCGGAGGTGCGGAGCCGCCTGCAGGCATCCGGCCGTCAGGCGGCCCCCGAAGAGCGCCACGGCGGCCACCCTACCCAGGTCGGCCACCTCGCAGAGCGGCCGGTCCCGCGGACAGACGGCCTCTTGCACCGTTCCCAACTGCGACAGCCGCGCCTTCAACCGTTCGGCCACGAACGGCCACTCCTGGTCGAAGCCCGCATGGTGCGCGAAGAGGAACGCGGGTCGGGCGCCGTCTGCGCCGGCCATCGGCGATCGCTCCCCTGCGTCCGGATGGCCGCCGATTCCCCGGTGGAGTGGGGATTCCTTCGGCCAGCCGAGGGGAGTGGGCTGATGCGGTGTGCGAGGCGGAGGCCGCGTCCCGGCGCCGGGCGCGGAGGGAGCACCGCAGACCGGTAGCACCGGCGCGTCCTGGGGGTGTGGCGTAGGTAGTCAGGAGCCGGAAAATATCAAGGCTCAGGGCTGACGTGAGGCCGGATGCGGTAGTTCCACTGCGGATGGAACTCATGCGGCTCGATCTGGACGTGTTCGAGTTCCTCGTCGGTCACCTGGATTGCGGTGGAGTAGGGCGTTTGATCCGGCTGGCAGTGCACCTTGAGCCCCGCGGCGGTGCTGGTGTGGGCGATCACGTTGACGATGACCTCGTAGGAGGTGAACGGGCGCCCTCGTGCGTTGATGCTGATGGAGGAGAACAGGCGGTGCTCGATGGCGTTCCACTTGCTGGTGCCGGGTGGGAAGTGCCGCACCTCGATGCTCAGGCCGGTGGCGTCCGCCAATCGCTGAAGCTGGGTGCGCCAGAGCCGGCCGCGAGGGCTGTTACCGCCCCCGCCGTCGGCGGTGATCAGCAACTCCGTCGCCTGCGGATAGGCCGCTTGGCCCATGGCGGTCCACCAGCTCTGGATGCTGTTGATGGCGAAGACGGCGGTGTCGTGGTCCGTGCCGACTGTCACCATCGCCTCATGGCGCGTGACATCGAAGGCGCCGTGGGGGCTGACCTTGCCAAGCTCAGTGGGGAAGTCGTGCATTTCCACGGCCTGAGGTTGCCCCTGGGGCGGCCGCTCCCTTCCGCCGTTTTTGGAGTTGCCGATCAACTCCTTTTTCTTGGCGTCGATGGAGATCACGGGCTGGCCGCGGCGCTGGTAAGCCTGTACGTCCGCGTTGATGCGCCGAAATTGGGCGTCGCGGTCGGCAACCGGCAGCTTGCCGTCCCGCAGCTTGCGGTTGGCCTGCAGGCTAAAGCCCAGCTCGTGCAACAGCTTGGCGACCGTGGCATGGCTGACGGCCTGGCCCTGGGCCTGCAGCGCCTCAGCGAGCTCGCGGGTGCTCTTGCTGGTCCAGCACAAGGGCGACTCGGGATCGCCGCGCGTCGCCGGCGCCACCAAAGCCGCCAGCGCGCCCCGCAACTCGGGATGGATCTCGGTGAGCGGCTTTCTGCCGCCCCCAGGCCGTCGCACGCGCTCGGGTTCGATGGAGGTGGGCTCCGCCAGCTCGCGCAGGCCCGCCCGGACGGTGCTCGGCGCCATGTGGACCAGAGCCGCCACCTGCCCCACGCGCTCCTGCCCCACCAGCTTGGCCTCGACGGCGGCCAACAGGCGGCGCTGCTTCTCATTCAGCCAGGGCGAGAGCAGCTCAAAGCGCTGCCGGATGTGCTCCGCGGCCAGCTCGGTGGGGATCGGCGGACCGGCCGGTACGGTATGGCCCTCCTTCACTGCAACCGTCGTGTCGTCCGCCACCAGGGCCTGCCGGAAGTTGGCGACCAAGGGGTAGGCGAAGACCTCCTTGACGCTGCCCGGTTCCCGATAGCGCCGATCTTGCCGGCCGGTGCCTGTGGTCCGGCCCAGGTGCACCCAGTTCGCCGCCCGGTAGCAGGTCCCCCGCCTCGGGGCCCGTACGAACGTTTCGACCACGATCGGTTCGTAGCCGAAGCGGATGCGCCAATCCTGGGGCAAGCGGCGCAGGGCCAGGGCCAAGGCGTGGCTGGCCAGATGCGGCACCTGCACGCCCGCGCGGATCAGAAAGCGGCTGTTGGCCACCAGGCGATAACGGAAGCGTTTGCGTTGCAGGGGGCTCCAGCCCAGCCACACATCCCGGCAGGCCACGTGGCGCGCGGCCGCCGCGAACAACAACCCGCCCAGGATCACCGGCTGACCTTCGAACTGGCCATAGATCCAGTACCGCTGATGTGCTCCGAAGGCGCGCCGGAAGCCCTGGGCATGCTCCGCCGCCATGGTGGCATCCCAGACCGGCTGCTCGCTCGCCGGCACCGGCGCCACCGTCACCGGCCGCACATCCGCCAGTCTGGCGACGACCGCGACCGGGGGCAAGGCCTCCGCACGAGCTGCCCGTGGCCGGTGGGGTCCCTGGGCTGCCTTGGCCGGGAGCTCCACGCGCCCCGCCGCCGCCAACTGCTCCAGCAGCACCAGGCAGGAATGAACGCGCGGCCGGCCATTGGGCGCCTGCCACGAGAGGTTCTCGCAGATCGTCAGTGCCAGTTCCCAGCGGCTCAGCCGTGGAAACCGCTTGGTGGTGTCGCACACCAGTTCGAGGTCAGTGGCGGTGACTTCCCGGTCACCGACCCAGAACGGCGGCTCCCAGCGCGATGCCAAGGTCTAGCACCCCGACGCTACAATCGCGCATCGCCCGCCGCTTGTCAACCGGGGAGCTTTGATCATGGACGGCTCCTTACCGTCCCGGTTCATCCGCCGCAGCCGTCCTGGGACCCGTTCCCGCAACTTCGCCACCGGTTGGCGTCACGCCAAGACGGGCGCCGCGACTCTCACGGCCGCGCTGGAACACGCAGGCACGAGCCCTTTCCCGGACGGGTCGCTTGCATGCTATCGCGTCAAAAGTAGGTTGGGCAGGGGCGGGGAGCAGGCGCTGGGGGGGGCGTCTAGCGGCGTGAACAAGCGGCCGCAAGGGGTTGGCGGGAGGCGGGGCGACGGACGAGGCGGCGATCAGCGAGGGGAAGGGCTGCGCTGACGATCTCGGCGGGTGCGGATGCCGGTGCGGGCGGCGGGAGGGCGTCGAGTGCGCTGAAGCTGTCGGAGAGGGCGTCGAGAGTGCCGCAGTTGAGGGCGCGGTAGTCGGGGCGGGTCAGGTTGTAGGCGAGGGCGACGGTTGGGCGAGAGTCCCTCGAAGTCGCGGGTCAGAATCTTGCGGCCACGGCGGCGCTCGCCGTGCTTCATCCTGGATTTCGCAAAGATCCGACTCGGGCCTTGAGCCCCAAGCGCGCCGACCGATCGTCCCGGCCCGAGCGGTCGTTGGGGGCGGCCCGGCAGCGCAAAGGGCCGTTGGGCGTGCGCGACCATTGCGAGATTCAGGTTCATGGAATGGAAGAGTTGCTCCAGGATGTTGTTGGTCCGTGGCACGACACGGACCGCACCTGCCCTGACCGCCGGTCCCGGTGATTCGGCCGCCCCCGGCCCCCGCCGGGGTGCTACAAGCCCTTCGTCGTGGCGCCGCCCGTGCCCGCCGCCACGGCGGCCCCCACCCCTGGAGCCGCGGTGCTCGCCGCTCCGGCGCCTCCCGCCCCTGCCGGGGTGCCTGACCCCGCCGCGGAGGTGCTGCCCTTGCCGGCCGCTGCGGCGCCCCCGGCCCCGGCCGCCTGCACATAGCTGCCGCTGCCGAAGACCCACGCCTGGGCGGGGCCTGTGCCCTGCGGCACAAGGATCCGATACGGCAGGTCGGGTGCGGGCCGCACCAGCCGCGGCGGCGCCGTGCTGCCCACGCCCAGCATCTGTCCGATGAGTGCGGCCTGCGTCGCGCCGAGGCGGTAGGCCATGACGGCGGACGCGGCGGGCGCCCCGGCCGTCTCCGGCGGCAACACGGTCTGTAGCAGCAGTGTCTCCGTGCCGTCACCCGTCAGGTCGCCGCAAGCCACGGGGACGGTGCCCTCGGCCAGCCCCGGTAGCGCGATCCCTGTGAGGGGCATACCGTCCGGCCGGATGACCGTCACCGAGGAGGACCGTGCCTCGAAGGTGAAGCCGTTGTTCTCCATCGGTTGCACCGGGCCGACCCACCAGTGGACGACGTCGCCCGCGCAGCCGAAGGTGCCACGGGTCCAGCCGGCCGCCGCCGCAGGCGCAGCCGCGGCGACCACGACCGGGGGCCGGAATGCCACCGCTCGCACGCCCAGCAGGACCGGTCCGGCGACACCGGGTCCGACCGTATAGGCGAGCACGCCGACGATGCGCCCGCCTCCGGCCCCCGCCGTTCCGGCTCCCGCCGTTCCAGCCCCCGCCGTTCCGGCCCCCGCCGTTGCGGCCCCCGCCGTTGCGGCCCCTGGCGCGCCGCCGTCCTCTGCGCCCGCCTCTTCCCGTACCACAACCCGGACCTGCCCACCGCTCAGCGGCCACGCGCCCGCGATGGTGAAGTGGAGGGGGGCGGGCGGGACCGGGGGAGGGGGTTCCGCGGCCCGGCGCACGGCCTTCGCGGCGCGTACTACGCCGGCCCACGCCGTTCCCCAATCCCTGTGCAGGAGCGACCGCCAAGCCGGCGCCCACGCCGTGTGCCGGAGCGCCGCCCATGCCGGCCCCCATGCCACGTGGCGCATCGCCATCCACGCGCCGGCCAGACCGCGGGGCGCCGGCCGGGGCGCCGGGACGCGCAGCAGGGCCGCCTCGTGCGCTGCGACCAGGGACTCCGCGACCGCGGGCGCCACCGGCGCCGCCGTCGCCGGAGCGGGGACCAGCGCCGCCTCCACGATCAGGCGCTGGGTGTCCCAGAGCCCCGCACAGGTGACGAGTTGTAGCGTCGGCGGGCCCCCGTGCGGGCGCACCGCAGCGGCGTCCGTGGGTGGAACCAACTGCGATCCGGTGACCACATAGGTGAAGGTGCTGTCGGGCGTCTCCAGGAGGATCGGGTCGCCGGGACGCAGGCGGTGGAGGTGCTGGAACACCGAACCCCAGACGTTGACGTGGCCGAAGATGACCACGTTGCCCGCCCGGCCAGGCAGCGCCGAGCCCTCCAGGTGCGCGGGCCCGCGCTGCAACAGCCCCTCCCACACCGAGGCGTCGAAGGTGAGGCCTTCCAGCACGTACGTGTCCGCCCCGATCACCGGGATGACCAGACGCGCCAACGGCTGCCCCGCCGCCACCGGCCGGCCCGGCGCGGGTGCCGCCGTCTGGGGGGTGGCTGTCGCCGCCGTACCGGTCCCCACAGCCCCGGACGCGGTCCCCGCCGGGTTGCCCGTCGCGCCCGCCGGCGTCACCGCCGCCCGTCGCTCCTGCTGCAGGAAACGCCGGGCGGCCGTGGCCTGGGCGGCCGCGTTCCACCGACCCGACCACAGCGGGGTGGTGGCCACCACCAACCCCACGCCCAGCGCGACAAGCCCGGTGGCGACGCCCGCCGCCCCCACACCGACCCGCGCGGCCTGGGAAGGCGGGGCCAAGTGCCGGGAACCCCGCCGCCGAACGGGGCCCTCCTGGCCGGTGCGCCCCCGGCCCCGGCGCCGCGCCTCTCGCCTCCCGCCGAGCGGGGGAGGGGTTGCCGCCTCGATCACGGCATCCGGCGCGCGCGGGATGGGCGTGGGTGCCGTCTGGACCCCCGCCCCCTGATCGCCGCTTACCGACCCGGAGGGGATACCCCAGGCGCCGGGGTTGCCCGATCGAGCCGCCGGTCCCGGCGGCCGGTCTGCCGAGCGTCCCCCGACCTCCGGGACACCCGCCGGTCCGGTCCCCGGCGCCGTCCTTGTCTGCACCCTACGTGCGCCCCCCTGCGTTCTGCGGGGCTGCCGGGCCCACCCCTCCGGCGCGCGCGTTCACCTTCCGCATCGCAGCCCGAGGGCAACCGCCGCCCGGTGCAGGCGATGCTGGCCGGGGCACGGCCCGGCATCGCGGCCGGGTCTATGCACCCCACGCCGCTGGCTTCGCCGCCGCCCCGGCCACCCGCGGGCGCCTCGGATCGAAGGTCTCAGCGGCTCGCGCCGCGCAGGCGCCGCCAGCCACCGACCACGACGGCCGCGCCCAACAGGGCCAGCGCCCCGCCCGCCACCGGCAGGGCCGGATTCAGGCCGGTCTTGGGGATCGAGGAACCGGAGGACTGCGTGCCCGACGCCGAGGCGGCCGTGGACGTCGCAGGCGTTGCCGAGGCGGCCGGGGTGGACGATGCGGTGCTCGCCGCGGCGGTGCTGGAACTGGGGGCGGAGGCCGCGGGCGGGTTGACCGGGCTTTGCGCGGTACCGCAACCGGCGGCCAGGAACAACGCGGCGCCGAGGACGCCGCCCGCCACCACGGCGGGGGAGACGCGGCGCGGTGCGCGGCCGCGCGTGGAACCGGACTCGGCCAGAATCATGGAAATCGAACCCCTTTCTCAGGACGCCTCTGGCGTGTGCGCCTCATCCACCTCCGGCTCGCGGGTTCGGCGGTGCGAACCGCCGGTCGCATCCGACCATACACCATTCGCGGCCGGACCGTCATTCCTGGGTGCTGCCGGCGTGGATCTTTTGGGCCGCCTGACCGGCGGCGCCTTATGGAGTCTTCCGCAGACGGGCGGCTCCTGCGGGTGGCGTAGCCCCACCGGCTGCCGGAGGCCTTCAGGGGTACCGACGCCGGCAGGCAGGTGCGGGTTCCGTCGGCGAAGTTCTTTTTCGGCCGATCGCTCCGGCCGGGGGCATCGGGGTACCCTGGGCCGTACCCGGTGGGGCGTGTCGCCGTGCCGATCCCTTGGCTGCGTCGCCGGGCGGCAGGCCTTCACGGCCCGCCCTCGTAAGTGCGGGCACGGGGTGGTGGTGGGGGTGGCGGATACCGTTCGGCTCGGGTTCGTGGGGACCGGGGACCGTGCATTCGAGGAGATGCGCGACCTGGTGGGGATGCCTGACGTCGTTCTCGCGGGGTTCTGCGACGTCGCCGCGGACCGCTGTGCGGCGGCGCTGGCTCGGGTCAACGCGGTCCTGGCGGAGTCCGGGCGGCCGCCGATCGACGTGCCCTTCTTCGCCGATGTCCGGGAGATGTGTGAGGCCGTGCCGCTGGACGGGGTCTACGTCTCCGTGCCGCCCTTCGCCCACGGCCCCGTCGAGCACGCGATCCTCGATGGCGGCCGTGCCCTCTTCGTGGAGAAGCCGGTGGCCCTCGATCCCGGCATGGCGCGGGAAATCGCGGCGCACGCCCGTCAGGCGGGCGTGGTCACGGCGGTCGGCTACCAGTTGCGGTACTTCCCCGGCATCCTCCGGGCGCGCGAACTCCTGCAGGGCCGGACTGTCGGGCTCTGCATCGCCAACCGCTTCGGCGGCGTCCCGGGTGCCCCGTGGTGGCGCGTGCAGAGCCGATCCGGCGGCATGCTGATCGAGCAGCACACCCACGGGGTGGACCTCCTCCGGTTTCTGGCGGGGGAGGTGGAGACGGTCTACGCCCAGGCCGACACCCGCCTGCTGGCGGATCTGCCCGGGCTGGACATCGCGGACGTCAACGCCGCCACGCTCCGGTTCGCCTCCGGCGCGGTCGGCACCATCGCCAATTCGTGCGCGCTGGTCGACGGCCTCCGCCTGCCCGGTGCCGACGGACTCTACATCCTGGCGCAGGGCTTGGCGCTCGCCCTGCACGGCACGGGCGGCACGGCCCACTTCGACGGGGGCGCCCGGGAGGATCTGCCCGGCGGCGGCGGCGGCAACGCCGCTATGAACGCCGCCTTTGTGCACGCCCTGCGCACGGGGGACCGTTCGCGCATCCTCTCCGACTATGACGACGGGCTGCGGACCTTCGAGGTGACCCATGCCGCGCACCGCTCCGCCGTCGAGGGGCGGGTCGTCCGGCCGGGAGTGGCGCCGTAGGTGGCCACTGCCCCGATGCCCCTTGTCCCCCAAGGGCCCCCGGCTTGGGTCCCCTGCGGAAACCGACTGTGGCAGCGTCGTCCCAGCGGGCGGGCCCCGTCCCGCCGCACCCCCTCGCGGCGGGACGGGGCCCAGTGGCCGCGTCCGGTCTGGGCCGCCACAGGACGTCGACCCTGCCTGGGCGAGACCGGCGGCCGTACACATGGCGGGCGCCGGATGTGGGGCTCGGCGTCCCCGTCTGCGATGCCCGCGGCCGGTGTGGCGGGCGGTCCCCCAGCAGGGAGCGCCCAGCCGGTCCACGCCCCGGTCCAGCCGGTCCACGCCCCGGTGGCCAGCCGTCCACGCCCCGGGCCAGCCGGCCCACGCCCCGGTGGCCAGCGGGTCCACGCCCCGGCCCAGCGGGTCCACGCCCCGGTGGCCAGCCGTCCACACCCCGGGCCAGCCGGTCCACGCCCCGGTCAGCGGGTCCACGCCCCGGTCCAGCCGGTCCACACCCGGCCAGCCCATCTACGCCCCGGCCAGCAGGTCGGAGATGGCGAGGCCCTCCGCCCCGAGTTCCCGATTCCCGTCTTCCAGCATGCGCCGCCCGGCCACCACGCACACCGCGCTCTGCGGCAGGCCTGCCGCCAGTGCCGCCAGCAGTGCCCCCTTCACCGATTCGGGGGTGGCGCCGAGGATCGCCTGATGCCGGGCGTCGCGCATCTCCGGGGTCAGGCCGGCGACATGGCGGTGGAGTGCCATGCCCGTGGCCTCCGCCGGACGGATGGGCCGTTCCCCGTCCTTGAGCGTCGAGATGATCGCCCGATCCACGTCCGTCTGGGTCCAGCCCGCGCCGGCCACGTAGTCCCGCACCGCGGCGAACACCTTGAGGGTGCGCGCCACGTGCGGATCCTGCCACGCCAGCAGCGACATGTCGCCGCCGAGGGGGTCGTAGGAGCAGGACCCCCCGTAGGCGGTCCCCTTGAAGCGGATCTCTGGCCGCACGTATTCCACCGTGAGGAGGTGCGCGCCGACGGTGAGCAGGGGCGAGTCGGGATGCGAGTAGTGCGGGGCGGGGAACACCTGCGCCGAGTACGCGACCTGCAGCGGGGCGGCGAGACCCGTCCTGTCGGCATGCTGCACGGGGCGCAGGTCGGGCGCGGCGGTGGCCCCCCCGCCCCCACCCATGCGCCCGGCCCATCGCTGCAGGGCCCGGCGCACGGCGTCGCACGCGGCATCCGAACCGGTGAAGCTCGCCACCAGGCGCCCGGACCCGGGCAGGGCGTCCCGGATGCGCTCGATCTCGTCCATGACGCGGCCGCTCTCGGCGTCAAACTCCTTGTTCAGGCGCTCCAGCAGGTGCAATTGGGAGACCCCGCCCATCAGTTCGCTCAGAAAACCCTCGGTGCTGAGCGAGCGCGCCGCGTGACGCACGGCGGTCCCAGACCCTCCGCTCACCAGTCCGGTGCGCGTCCCGGCCAGGGACTGCGCGAGCACGACCTGCAACCGTTCTCGGTCGTGGGGATCGGTGGAGAAGACGAGATCCGAGAGCACGGCGAGGGCGTCCTCGATCTGGTCGTCGAGCGCCTTGAGGGTGAACCGCAGCCGTCGGAGGCTGCCGGCATCGGGTCCGGCCGAGCGGCCGAGGGCCGGCCAGCAGAAGATCCCGCCGGTGGCGGCGGCGATGCGGCCGGCCACCTGCTCGTAGTTCATGCCGGCGGCGCCGAGCTTGTGGATCGACTCCAGGTAGCGGGGCAGGTACCGCCACTGCTCGGCGGTCAGCCCCGCGGCTCCCAGGTCGATGAGTAGGTAGTTCACCCCGTTGGTGAAGAGGTCGTGGCGCAGCAGTTCCACGCCCGGTGCGGGGCGCTCGACCGTCGTGGGGATGTGGCGCGGCCGGGGCGGCACATCCGCCACCCGGAGTTGTGGCAGCAGCGCGACAGCCTCCGGCGGGTTGGGCGTCCCCGAGCCGAGTTCCACGTCCGCGGAGACGGCCGCGATGCGGCGCACCTCCTCGTCGCTCAGGCCGGCGCGGACCTCGGCCATGCGGGCCTTGAACGCCGCCGTGGTCCGGGCCTCGTAGTCGCCGCTCGGCCGCAGGACGGTCAGGAGCCGGTGGGGGTTGTCGAGGAGGCGCTCGCGGATGAGTCGGTTGAAGAGGCGGGGGTCGCGGCGGTACCGCTCCTGGCAGGCCAGCAGATGCGGGCGCATGGAGGCGAAGGCCAGCGGGTCCGCCCCGAGCCGCCACGGCCCGACCACGCGCCAGCGTAAGTGCAGCGGGAACAGGGACTGTATCTCCAGGTGGCCGTAGGCGGCCTGGTGGAAGGCCGCTTCGACGCGCTCGGGCGCGATGTCGCCGTCGGCGATGGCGGCCAGCGTGTCCAGGACGAGACGCTCGAATCGGTCGGCGCGATCGGGCTCGCTCCCCTTCAGCCCGACCTGGTAAACCCCTTCGGGCCCCATCGAGCGGTAGCCGGTGTGGTTGGGGGCCTGCCCGAGCTTGGAGTCGACGAGTGCCTTGCGCAGCGGGGCGGCCTCGTTGCCGTCGAGGATCCAGTCCAGCACCTCGAAGGCCATGTCGTCCTCGGGGTTGGTGGCATCGCCGGCGAGCCATTGCAGGAGCAGGTACGTCTTCTCGGTGGCGGGCTCGCCCTCGCCGACCTGGTACTCCCGTTCGATGCGCCGCGGCGCGGGCCAGTGTGGCTGGCGTCCGACCGTCGCATCGGTGGGACGGCGCTCGAAGTCCTTGAGGCGCTCGGCGAGAAACGCCAGGTGCTCGGCCAGCGGGATGTCCCCATAGGTGAAGAAGTACGCGTCGCTCGGATGATAGTAGGCCTCGTAGAACCGCCGCAGGCCCTCGACCGTCAGGTCCGGGATGGCGTCCGGTCGCCCCCCCGAGTCCTTGGCGTAGATCGTGTCGGGCAGGAGCGCCGCCTCGGACTCGTTGGAGAGCACGACGTCGGGACGCGAGTAGTATCCCTTCATCTCGTTGTACACGATGCCGGTCTCCGTCAGCGCGCCGGCCGGGTCCTGCGGATCGGCCGGCGTCATCCGGTGGCCCTCGCGGAGGAAGGTCTCCTCCGTGAGGAGGGGATGGAACACGGCATCGAAGTACACGTCGGCCAGGTTGAAGAGGTCCGCCCTGACCGTGCTGGCCACCGGATAGGTCGTGTAGTCGGGACCGGTCATGGCGTTGATGAACGTACCCATGCTCATCTTCAGCATCTCGAAGAACGGCTCGCGCACCGGGAACTTGCGCGAGCCGCCGAGCACCGAGTGCTCCAGGATGTGCGGGGCGCCGGTGTCGTCCCAGGGGACCGTGGGCAGCGTCACCGAGAAGAGATTCTCGTTGTCGTCCGCCTGGATGTGGATCAGGCGGGCTCCGCTGCGGCGGTGCTCGAGGCGGTAGGCCACGGCGCGCAGGTCGGGGAGCGGCGTGACCGCCTGCACCTCGAATCCGTGCATCTCGCGGCCGGGTTGCATGGCGCTGTCCGGCATGGCCATCCCCCGTGGGCCCCTTTCTCTGCCGGGGCCGTGTCTGTGGCCCCTGGCACTTCTTCTCCGCGCAGTATCGCCCAGGAACGGGTCGCGGCGCCGGCCGGCCCCGGATGCCGCTCGCGGACCGGGTCCACCCCGGCCGGGAGCCCGCGCGAACCAGGTCCCAGAGACGGCGGCGCCAGGGTATGTTGGCGCATGGACGGCCATACCCTGCCGCGTGGCGGAGTGCCGACGGCCGGGTGGGCGTCCCCCCTCAATGCGCCATCCCCCGCCGCAGCGCCGGCACACCCACAAGCAGGGCGGCCCCGGCGGACACCGCCAGGACCAGCAGGTCGCGCCCCGCCGCCGGCGCCCCGCCGTAGAGGAGGGCCCCCCGTAGCGCATCCACCGCGTACGTCACCGGGATGAAGCGCGCCACGGCCCGCAGCCGGCCGGGCAGGTAGGCCAGGGCGACGATGCCGCCGCCCAGGAAGAACAGGTAAAACGACAGGTTGATGGAGATGGCGATGAGCCGCTCCTGCACCCGCAGCGCGGCCGCCAGCGCCACGCCGAGCCCCGCGGCGAAGAACCCGAGGAGGGTCATCGCCGCCAGGGCGAGGGCCGCGTCCCCCGGTCCCGGCAGGGACATGACGCCTCCCGCCACGGCGACCCCGATGGCGAGCGCCCCGACGAGATCGGCGGCGATCACCCCGGCCACGACCTTGCCCACCACCACCCCGATCGGCGGCACCGGGGACAGGAGCAGTTCCTTGACGCTGCCGGTCTGCCATTCACGGACCGCGGCCAGACCGGCGTTGACCAGGCCCGCCTGCAGGAGCAGCACCGCGAGCACGGCGACCATCTGGAAGGCCACGAGGCTCACGTCGCGGCTGTGCAGGTCGGTCTCGGCCACCGTGATGTGCACCGGATCCGGCCCGGCCGCGCCCGAGGCCAGGAACGCGGACACCACGTCCGGCAGCCCGCGGCGCAGGTCGTTGGCGGTGTCGTCGTTGAAATTGCGCACCTGCCACTCCACGGTCGGCCGCCGGCCGGCGGCGACGTCCGCCGAGAAGCCGGGCGGAATCGTCAGCACGGCCGCCACCTGCAGGCGGTCGAACGCCGTCTGGGCCGCGGTGGGGGTCATGACCCGGGGACGGAAGCCGTCAAACGCCAGCGCCGCCTTTTCCAGGGCGGCCCCCGCGGCACCCCCGCCGTCCCGGTTGACCACCGCCACCGGCATCGACCCGACCGCCACCGCCTGCAACGCCAGCACCAGGACCAGCACCAGCGACGGCAGCACGGTCACCGCCAGCACGGCCGGGCTCCGGACCCAGATGGCCAGGTCCTTGCGGATGATGGCCCACACACCCCGCCAGGCCCCGGCCGGGGTCTGGCCGCCCCTGGACGCGCCGCCCACCGGAGCCGCAGCGGAGACGGGGGCGCCGTCGGCGGCTGTGCGCGGCGCCGGCCGAACCCCCACTTCGTCCCGGTCCAATCCACCCCACCCCTTCCGTCTGCGGAAGGCCCGCCGAAAAGCCCGGCTTTGGCCCGGTCCGCCCCGGTTCCCCCGCGCGGCACCGGCGGTGGTTCCCCGCGCGGGTCCGTCCGGGGCCGGTCGGGCCTAATGCGCCGCCGTCGAGCGCCGGTACGCCCATACGCTGCACGCCACCGCCGCCGCGGCCCACAGCAGGAGCACGCCCCAGACGAGGGGCGCCCCCCCGAGCAGGGGCCAGTAGCCGTGGAAGGCGTGCTGAAAGGCCGCGTTGGCGTACGCCACCGGAAAGGCCCGCGCCACGTCGGCAGCGGCCGTCCCGCCCCAGGCGATCGGGCCGAAGGCGCCGCTGACGAAGAAGAGGGGCAGCCCCAGCCCGAACGCCAGCGGCGTCACCGCGTTCAGCCGGCGCAGCAGGCTTCCCGCCGCCACGCCGAGGCTCAGGAACACCAGGAGCGTCAGCGCCAGGACGCCCAGGACCCCCGGCATCGCGCCCCAGGTCTCCGGCCGCACCCCGATCAGAAGCAGTACGCCGAGCACCAAAAGGGAACTGCAGCTGCCGGTGGTGAAGCCGGCCCCGATCTTCCCCGCCACCACCGCCCAACCCGGAACGGGCGCCAGCAGCAGTTCCTTGATCGTCCCCCGCTCCCACTCGCCCGCCACGCCGCGCCCGCCGAGCAGCAGCCCCCCGAGCAGGATCGCCACGGTGAGGATGCTGACGGCGATGTAGCCGAGGAAGCCCACGTTGTGCGGGTAGGAGTCCACTTCGCGCCAGGAGAGCGGCAGCGACCGCGGCAGCGCGGTGTGGTAGAACGACAGCACCGCGAGGGGCAGCGCGCGCCGCACGTCGTCGGCGAAATCCGCATTCAGGTTGTCCAGGGTCACGTGCAGTTGCGCCGGCGCGCCGCCGGCCACCGCCCGCGAGAGGCCCGGCGGCACCGTGATCGTCGCCACCGCGTCCTGGCGGTTCAGCATCGCCTGCGCCGCCTGCGGCGAACCCGCGGGCTGCAGGTCGAAGGTCAGGGCGTCGCCCAGGGCGCGTATCATCGCCGGCCCGTACGGCCCGGTGTCCGACTGCAGCACGGCCGCGGGCACCCGCCCCCCGCTGAGGGCGAAGAGGACGAAGAGCACCAGGAAGTTCAGGGGAACGAGCATCGAGAGGATCGTCGCCAGCGGCTCGGCGCGACCGAGCGCCAGTTCGTTCTTCAGCACGGCCCAAGCCGCCCGCAGCCCGCTCAATCGCGCAGCCCCCTCCCGGTGAGCGCGAGAAAGGCCTCATCGAGCGCCGGCTCGCGCAGGCTGAGATGGCGCACACCGAGGCCGGCTACCGCGATAGCGGAAAGGATCGCTGGGAGAAGGGAGCCGCCGGAATCCGCCGCGACCCCTGTCGCGGCCAAATCCCCCCCCGCACCAATGCCGCCTGCGCCAAGGCTGATGCGGATGCGGCCGCCGGTACCCGGGCCCTCCGCCCCGCCCGCACCCTCGGTCTCCAACCCCCGCACCCCCGGAATCCCCTCCAGCGCCCGGAGCAGCGGCTCCGGGGCCGGGCCCGTCAACTCCACCTCCGCCACGCTGGCGCCGTAGCGCGCACGCAGATTCGCCGGGGTGTCGAGGGCGACCAGGCGCCCGCGGTCGATGATGGCCAACCGGTCGCAGAGCACGTTGGCCTCCTCCAGGTAGTTGGTCGTCAGCAGCACCGTGCGCCCTTCCGCCTTCGTCGCCAGGATGTAGTCCCAGATGTACCGGCGGGCCTGCACGTCGACCCCGAGGGTGGGCTCGTCGAGGTAGAGGAGGGCCGGGTCGTGCAGCAGGGCCCGCGCGATGGCCAGGCGCCGCTTCATGCCGCCGGAGAAGGTGCCGACCCGCGACCCGGCCCGTCCCTCGAGCTGGGCCAGGCGCAGCATGGCCGCGATGCGCGCGGGGCGTTCCCGGGCGGGGATGCCGAACAACTCGGCGTGGAAGGCGAGGTTGCGTCGGGCCGTGAGTTCCTCGTAGAGCGCGGTTTCCTGGGGGACCACGCCGAGCTGGCGCCGCACCGCGTCGGCGTGGCGCCGCGGGTCGAGGCCGAGCACGAGGATGCGGCCCGCCGTCGGTTCGCTGAGGCCACTGATGAGGTTGATCGTCGTCGTCTTGCCCGAGCCGTTCGGGCCGAGCAGGCCGAAGATCTCCCCGCGGCGGACCGCGAAGTCGAGTCCGGCGACGGCCGTGAAGGATCCGAAACGCTTCTGCAGACCGGAGACCAGGATGGCGGGGGCGGCGTCGGGCGGCGCTGCCCCCCCGGCCACGTCGGTGCGCACAGACACGTGCACGGCGTGCACTTCCTTCCCGGGGGCCTCTACCGCGGCACCGGGGCGGGGCGTCACCGCGGCCTGGGCTGCGGGGACCCAAGGGAGGGCCGGAGCCTGAGGGGGCAGCGCCAGGCGCGGCCCCCTCCTATCCCCGCACCACCTGTGTCACGGCCGCGGCCAGCATCCGCTCCCAGTCGGCGTCGGTGGGGCGCGGCAGCGCGCCCCGCGTCGCGAGCAGCTCGGGCAGCGTGAGGAGCCCCATCCACTGGAACGCGGTCGCCTCCGGATCGGCCCCCGGGCGCAGCGCGGGCGCGGCTTGCGCCAACGCCCGGCGGAGCAGGCCGTGCACCGCCTGCGGCGTGGCCATGACCGCCTCGCGCAGTTCTGGGAAGCGGTGCGACTCGCCGAAGCCGAAGTGCAGCATCTCCGGCCGGGCGCGGATGCCGGCGAGGAGCCCTCGCAGGCAGCGGAGGAGCCCGGCGGCCGCCGCCTGGGGCGACGAGGGGTCGATGCCCGGGTCCGTGCGCGCGATCTCGGCGGCCGGACTGAAGCGGCGCACGGCCTCGCGCGCCAGCGTCGCCTGATCGCCGAAATGCCGGAAGAGCGTTACCTCGTTGACGCCCGCCTCGGCCGCCACGGCGCGCGTGGTGGTGGCGTCGAGCCCGCGGGCGGCGGCGAGGCGCAGGAAGGCGGCGAGGATGCGGTCGGCGGTGTCGGGGGCGGCCGTCCCGACGGTCCCCGACACCGCCTGCCCTCCGGCCGACCGGCCCGCCGGGGCCGGCGACCGCGGGGGGGGCTCGCCTTCGGTGTGGGGCTGCTGCGTCGGTCCGCTCCGGGACATGGGAAATCCCTCCGGAAGGCAATTCTATCTGCCGCGCCCCATGCCTGCAAGTACTTGCTTGCATGTCGGAGGGCCGAGCTGGCACGTTGTGCCGGCAGCGGCGCCTCGCTTCACCGCCGCCGGCGGATCGGCAGGGGATCGCGCCCGCAGTTGGGGACCCCGAGGTTTGGGGCCGCTCTCCCTGCCTCCTCGTTCACCGGGGCCGCCCACAACCGGCCGCGGGGAGGGGTTCCGGCTCTTGCCAAGGCCCCGCTGCGCCCCGGGTCGGTCGCGGGGACAGGGCGCCCATGGCCATGGCCGCCCTATCCCCTGCCCGCCGCGAGTTCCTCCGCTTCCCGCCGCAGACCGCGGGCCGCCTCCAGCGCCTCGCCCAGGCGCCGCTCCGCCTCCGCCCCGAACGCCCTGTCCTTGATGAGGGCGAGGTTCACCCGCACGTTGGTCGCGGCGGCCTGCAGCGCGGCCTCGGCCAACTGCGCCGACACGATGACGTCGCTCAGGACGTTGCGGTTGCCGCCGCGCGCCAGCGGGGCGGCCAGGTGCAGGATCTCCACGGCGGTGCCGGCGAGTTCCAGGGGCACCTCCGCCGCGGCGCGCAGGGCCTCCTGGATGGCCTTCTGCCGGTAGGCCCTGGCCTCCGCCGTGTCCCGGGGGAGCCCGTAGGCCTCCGCCACGCGCCCGAAGGCGGCCGCGTCGGCGTCGGCCAGGGCGAGGCAGCGCTCGACCAGGCCGGCCTCCGTCCCGTCGGGGATGTGCAGCGGCTCCTGGGTGAAGTTGTGCACCATCTGCGCGCAGGCCGCGCCGAGGGCGCCGGCCAGCGCACCCGCGGCCCCGCCCCCCGGAGCCGGCCGCCGCGAGCCGAGATCCTCAAGAAAGGCACGCATCGTCATATCGGCGAACGCCATCGGTCCATCCCCACCCTCCGCCGTCTTCCCTGCCGCCGCTTCCCTCCGTGGCCGGTCCCGTCACCGGCCGGCCGCGCCGCGCAGCGTGTTCTGCAGCAGCAACATCGTGGTGATGGGGCCGACGCCGCCGGGAACGGGAGAGATGGCGCCGGCCACCTCCAGCGCCTCGTCGAAGGCCACGTCCCCCACCGTCTGGCCGTCCACGAAGTTGGTGCCCACGTCCACGACGGCCGCTCCCGGCTTGACCATCCCGCCCCGCACCAGCCCGGCGCGCCCGGCGGCGACGATCAGGATGTCCGCGCGGCGCGTGTGCCCCGCCAAGTCGCGCGTCTTGCTGTGGCAGACCGTCACCGTGGCGTCCCGCTGCACCAGGAGGAAGACGGCGGGCCGCCCGACCACCGTGCTGCGGCCGACCACGACCGCTTCGCGGCCGGCGATGGGGATGCCGTGGCGCTCCAGCAGCGTGATCGCGCCGAGGGCCGTGGCCGGGACGAAGCGCGGCGTCCCCAGTGCCAGTAGGCCCTGCGAGGCGGGGCTGGTGCCGTCCACGTCCTTGTCCGGCGAGATCGCCGCCAGGACGGGCGGCGCCTTGAAGTGGCGTGCGAAGGGCTGCTCGATGATGATGCCGTGGACCGATGGGTCGGCGTTGAGCCGGCCGACCAGATCGAGGAGCCCTTCCTGGGTCATGGCCGGATCGAAGGGGGAGATGCGGGCCTCGATGCCGAGCGCCTGGGCGCGGTCGCGCTTGCGCTCGAGGTATTGCAGGGCGGCGGGATCGCCGCTGGCGTCGACGATGGCCAGGGTCGGGCGGACCCCGGCGGCGCGCAGGGCCTGGGCCTCCCTCTTCAACTCCGTCTGCAGGGTGCGGGCCAGGGCCTTGCCGTCGAGGATGAGCGCGGGCACACGAACACCTCCGGAGGGCGGGGCGCAATGCGAAACCGCCGGCTCGCCGCAGCGGGCCGGTGCGGGGAAGTCCCTGCGGCGTATTGTTCCACAGATGGTCCGTGGGTGGAAGGCGGCGGAGCGGGTG
>Ga0209012_1002008_pt1 | contig 19030 bp, 17 predicted proteins | sample RS3BMetagenome_FD_184735 | JGI IMG/M metagenome (GOLD analysis project Ga0209012, IMG submission 184735) | Ferric oxide microbial mat and aquatic microbial communities from Rainbow Spring, Yellowstone National Park, USA - RS3B (SPAdes) (version 3) ...
GCATGCTCAGTGCTTCGCATGCCGTGCCTTTCGCCACCGAACCCCCGATTACCTCTTAACTTCTAACGGAGTAATACTAGCGGCCGCGTCGTGGTGCGAATGGCTCTCAAGCCCCGGTTAGAAGAAGGCGACCGCCCTTGTCGCACGGGAACAGCGGACCCGCGTCCTACCCCCCGGAAGCGGGGCAAGGCTGCCACTGCCGCGCGGACGTCCCGGTTCAGCCGCTTCCATACTTCGTCGCACGCTCACGATGGTTCAGGCCACACCCTGAGCAAGCGCTGAGGGCACGTCAGAACGGGCTTTCTTGACCTCTGTCGGCGCGTTTCCTTTGGGCAAGCTGTTGCCCAGAGGGGGTTTGCCCGAGGGTGAAGCAAGACGTGTTTGTGGGTATCGACGTCGGATCCACCACCGTGAAGGTCGCGGGGGTGAGCAGCACTGGCGAACCCATAGGGGAGCCAGTTTACCTACGACACGACACCTATGAGACCCCACTGTCGGCGTTGAAGCAGGCCCTGTCGCAGTTCCAGGCGGCAGGTGCCTTGCGTATTGCCGGTGTGGGTACCACGGGCAGCGGGCGGGAGCTTACCCGCAGCCTGCTTGGCGCCGACCTCAGCCGCACCGAGATCATCGCCCACGCCGCAGGGTTGACCCACCTCCTGCATCTGGGCCTAGTGCGCGATGCGGCAGGCCGGCCGCTTGACCGGGTGGGCACACTGCTCGAGATCGGTGGGCAGGACTCCAAGGTGATCGTTTTCGGCCCGGACGGTCTCCCTAGCTTCTTCCACATGAACAGCATCTGTTCGGCCGGCACCGGCGAGTTCCTGAAGCAGTTGGCGGACGAGGCAGGCATCGCCGTGTCCGAATTTGGTGCGCTGGCACTGCGGGCGACGGCACTCGCCCGCATCGACTCCACCTGCACGGTTTTCTCCCGTCGCGACTTTCGGCACCTGACGCAGAAGGGCGTGCCGTTGGAGGATCGCCTGATGAGCGTTTGTCACTCGCTAGTCCGCAACTTCCTGCGCACCGTTGTGCCGGAAGGGGCGGTGCGCCCTCCTGTGTTGTTCCAGGGCGGGGTGGCCTACAACCAGGGCGTGAGGCTGGCATTCGAGCATCAGCTTGGCCTGCCAGTGGTGGTGCCGCCGATGCACGGCGTGGTGGGCGCGCTCGGCATGGCCTGGCTGGCCCGCCAGCAGATGTCCGGGCAGGCCGCCGACCTCCCCATGGCCACCGCGTTTCGGGATGACTTCTCCACCCTTGAGTTCGAAAGCCGGGTTCGTTATTGCCATGGGTGTCGCAACGCCTGTGAGTTGGCCCAGCCCCTGGTGGTGCGGGAAGGCAGGACCAATGTCCTCGACGTCGTGGGCGGGCGGTGTGAGGGGTGTCAAAACCCGGCGAATGTTCGCAAGGAGCCTCAGTCGATCGCCGCCTTTGCCGTGCCCGTGTTGCGAGATCCTCTGCCGCTCCACCTGCACCCGCACGTGACGGGAATCAGCGGCCCAACCCACCGCTCTGCTTCCCACCGGTCCTCGGCCGGACAATACTTCGCTGGGTTGGACGGCGGCTCTCGCGGCACCAAATATGCTCTGATTCAGATCCGGGGCACCGATTTGGAGATCGTGGCCGTCGGCTCCCTGAGTACCGGCGGCGACGCCATTCAAGCCTGTCTGCAAGCCTTGGAACAGTTGCACCAGGTCCTGCCCCCACGGGTCGTCCTCGCCGGGGTCGGCACGACCGGCAGCGCCGGGGAGCTTTTCCGGGATATCATCACGACCCGGGACAAGGAAACCTCCGACTACCGCTCCACCGAGATCCTCGCTCACTATGCCTGGGCCAGCCACCGCGTACCCCAGGTGGGCACCGTAATCGACATCGGGGGCAATGACGCCAAGATCATCACGGTCAAGCCGGGTGGCCTGGACTTCGCCATGAACGACAAGTGCGCCGCCGGTACCGGCGCCTTCCTGGAAGCCGTGGCCAGCCGATTTCATATCCCCGTGGAGGAGTACGCCTGGGTAGCCCTATCGGCCAGTACCCCGGCACGCATTGCCGGCCGCTGTGCGGTCTTTGGTGAGTCTGATGTGGTCCACAAGGCCAGGATGGGCTTTGCCACCCCGGACCTCCTCCTGGGGGTGGCCTACTCCATCTGCCGTACCTACCTGACCGATGTGGGGCGCGGCCGGCCCTTGCGGGTGCCCATTGTGGCCCAGGGCGGGGCCTTCCTGAACCAGTCGGTCGAGGAGGCCTTTCGGCGCACACTAGGCCTCGAGTCGACAGAGTTCCTAGTGGCGGAGGATGCGCGTCAGGTCGTGGGGGCCGGTGCCCTCGGGGCCGCACTGCTGGCCAAAGGCATGTACGAGCGGGGGTACGACACCGCCTTCAAGGGCTTTGACAGGATCGCGGCCGGCACCTACCGGACGGTTTCCACCCAGTGTCGGCACAGCCGCTGTCACCGCACCTGCGACGGCGTCGTCGTCCTGCTGGAAAACGATCGGCCAGTGGCAGGGTACCGCTCCATCGACTGCCCGCTGGACCTATTCGAGGGCATGGCGCAAGGCGAGGCCGAAAAGTCGCATATGGCTGCCCTGTTAGGACGGAACGGAAACAGGAGGTCATCGGATCGTGAGCAATGGGGAGTCTGATCTGACCACAAGGGATGTGCAGAGCAAACACCCCCCCATGCCGCCGGGCCATGACCGGCGACCCAAGGTGGGGGTCGTGCGGGCCTTTACCGGCCACTACGAGTCGGTGCGGGTCCTGCATCGGTTCCTGCATCATGCGGGTCTGGAGGTGATCACCAGCCAGGTCAGCACAGCACCCATCATCGAAGCCGGAACTGCGCTGGCCAGCGCCGACTTCTGCTTGCCTTTGCGCGTCTACGTAGGACACGTCTACACGCTGAGCCGCGAGCACCCGGATCTGGACGCCATCCTGGCACCGAACGTCTGGACCGACAAGGGAGGATCAGCCACCTGCTCCAAGTATCGCGACATCGGCGGCGTCGCCATTCGATCGCTCGGAGGCATGATCCCCTACCTGCAGGGCCTCCGTGCCCAGGACGGGCATTCCCTTCCCCGCTTGATCCGCCCAAACATCGAGTCTGTCACCTACCGGTCTCTCTGCAACGTGGCCTTCGATGTATACGCCGAAATCATCGGGCTGTCGCTCTGGTCCCGCGCCGGCATGTTCCTGCCGGAGGACTTGCGTCGCCGATGGACTCCCCATCTGGCGCATGTGGAGACGGCTTTCGCCCGGGCCTGGCACGAGGTGATGGAACGCCCAGTGGATCGCCTCGGCGCCCTGCTCGCGGATGACGCCCGACCCCGGCTGGCTGTGGTCGGCCGTCGCTATCTGCTTGACGATCCGGCCCTGACCGCTGACCTGAAGCCCTGGTTCCGGCGCCGCGGCGCCACGGTCCTGACCGCTGCCGATGTGCCCTGGGAACAGCTGGCCGGGCTGTACCGCCAAGCGGAGGGTTTTTACGACAGCCACCGGGAGGGCCAGGCCTTCATTGACTGGGCCGCGGACAAGGTGGACGGGTTCATCACCCTGGGCTCCTTCGGCTGCCATCCCGATGCCTTCCAGGTAGACTACCTGGCGGATTACGCCCGCGCCAAGGGCAAACCCGCCTGGACCTTCCGATTCGACGAGACGGTAGGCACCGCCGGTTTCCAAACCCGCTTCGAGACCCTCTACGGGTTCCTGGAAGGCCAGCGGGACCGGCGCCTGTCCAGGAAAGAGAATACGCCCCCCGACAATCCCGTGACGATACCCCCGGACCGCAAGGCGGACGGCCGTGCGCAGTCCCCCTTGCGCCCCCTGTTTGTCTGGCCCTACATGGGCGAGGAACTGAACCTCCTGCTCGAAGAGGTCTTTGTCCAACTGGGACTGCAGGATTACGCCTGCCCGCCCAAACCGATCGACGGCACGACCCTGGAACTCGGGGGACGCCGCTACGCGGAGACGTGTTCACCGTTTGCCTGTGCGACCGGTAGCCTGATGCAGGGTGTTCAGGCCGCGGTCCGGGATCTGCGCGACGAGGCCCGAAGGAGTGGCCGACCGCCGCAACCGCGGCGCATCCTCGCACTGATGATCCAGGGGGAAGGCCCCTGTACCTTCGGCTGGTATGCCATCGCCCAAAACCGCCACCTGCCCTCTGATCTGGCTGCCGATCTGACGGATGGGCATACCCTTGAACTGCTGACCATGGGCCTAAGCGATCCCGCGGACTTCTTCCGTCAATTGGGCCAGCTCGGCGACACCCGGCGCCTAGACCCCGTGGTGCGCTACGTAGAGGCGCGGGTGACCGGAGACTGGTCACGACTTCCCCGGCTGGCGCGGCTGAACCTGCAATTCAGGTTGCAACTCGCCCTCCGCTCCCTGCTGGCCCCGGTGTGGGCCAAGCTGGCCGCGGCGGAGGTGGTGCGGGCCCGCTCCCTGTTGGTGCGGGCCCACGAACTGGCACCTGGCAGCACAGCAGCCGCCTACCGGGAGTGCCTGGAACTGCTGCGCGGTGCCCACTCCCGTACTGCGATTCGGCACACCAGGGATCGCTGCATGGCCAAATTGGCAGCCGTCCCCCAGGACCGCACCCAGAAACCCCGCGTAGTTGCCGTAGGTGAGATCTACGTAGCCCTGACCTCATTCGCAAATCGCGGCGTGATTGAAAAGCTGCTCGGGCGGGATGGGATCGAGGTGGTGGAAGGGACCACCCTCAGCGCGTTTATCCATCGCTCCCTCTGGGAAGTGCGGCGGCGCAGTCTGGCGAACCATCCCTGGATCCGGCCAGTGCGGGACCGATTGGAGGCGCGCAATATCCACTGGTTGAGGCAGCGGCCCTACGACCTTCGAGCTCGCCCCTTCCTGGAATGGGAAGTCGGCGGCGATGGCATGCCCGGGGTTGGCGCTGCCCGTGCCCTGGTGGAGCAGGGCTGTGACGGCATCATTCACATTTATCCGTTCAAGTGCATGCCCGAGGGCATCGCCAAGGACGCGTACAAGGAACTGAGCGACCTGTACGGCGTTCGCTACCTGGGCCTCTCCTTTGACAAGGAACTGGACATCGAACGGGTCAAGACCGAGGTGGGCACCTTTGCCGCCCTGTTGCAGAACCAGGTCTCCACCCGGCAGGGATGGATGAACCGCCTCCGGCTGGCCCGCCGGCGCCGGGCCCTGGGGCGCAAGGTAGAGCGGCTGTATCACAAGGCGAAGGGCGACGCCAGTCGCTCTGAAGCGTGAGAGAAGGCCCGTCGTTTCTGCTAGGTCTTGTGGACTACTTGGTTAGAGTCTCAGCAGGAGGTGTAAATACCGGGGGCTCGGGGCCGGGGCTGACCGGCTGGAAGGCCCGGTGGGGTACCCCACCGGCGCGAGGCCGGAGTTGACGTAGGCAGCCACCGAGAGGTTTCCTGCAATGTAGACCCTCAGACAAGTCGCATTGCAAGGAGAGACCCATCGATGGCTGACACGTTGAGCATGGAGCTTCTGGAGCTGCTCCGCAACGGCGGGGTCGAGGACAGAGCGGGATTCCTTGGCGAGGCGGTGCGTCGATTGGCGCAGGCGATCATCGACGCGGAACTTGAGCAGGTGATCGGAGCCGGCCGGTACGAGCGGAGCGAGACGCGTACCAACCAGCGCAACGGGAGTGTTCCGCGGCGTTGGGACACGCCGGTGGGCACGATGGAACTGGCGATTCCGAAAGTACGCCAGGGATCGTTCTTTCCGGCACTCCTTGATCGGCGGCGTCGCGTGGACCAAGCGCTGGTGAACGTGGTGGTCGAGGCATACGTCAACGGCGTGTCGACACGCAAGGTGGACAACCTGTTTCAGGCTCTGGGCGTACAGGGCATGGAAAAGAGCACCGTCTCCCGTCTGGCCAAGGAGCTGGACGAGCAGGTGATGGAGTTCCGTGAGCGTCCGCTTGGGGTGTACCCCTACGTCTGGCTGGACGCCACTTTCCCCAAGGTGCGCGAAGGCGGTCGTGTGCGCCAGATGGCCCTGATGATCGCGATCGGGGTGAACGATCAGGGGGAACGGCACATCCTCGGCCTGGCCATCGGCGCGAGCGAGAACGGCGCCGACTGGCTGGAGTTTCTTGAAAGTCTCAATTGGCGGGGGCTTACCGGTGTCCAGCTCGTGATCAGCGACAATCACTTCGGTCTGCGTTCGGCTGTAGAGCGGTCCTTCCTTGGAGCGAGCTGGCAGCGCTACACCGTTCACTTCACTAGAAATGCCGTGCAGAAAGTGCCCAAGGCCTCGCAGACGGCGGTCTCTGCTCTCGTGCGGCAGATCTTCGCCCAGCCAGATCGGGCGTCGGCCGACGCGCAGCTCGAGGTCGTCGCCAGCAACCTCGCGACACGCTTCCCTGAGGTGTCCAAGATGCTCTACGAGGCGCAGCAGGACATCCTCGCCCACATGCACTTCCCGCAGGCCCACTGGTGCCAGATCCGCTCCACCAACGGGCTGGAGCGGCTCAACCGGGAGGTCGCCCGCCGTATCGACGTCGTCGGCATCTTCCCCAGCCGCGATTCCGTCATCCGTCTCACTGGCGCCGTCCTCATGGAACAGGACGACGAGTGGACCACTTCACGCCGATACTTCAGCGTCGGGTCCATGCTGCTCCTGACTCAGGATCTGGCTGCTAAACCTACCTACTCTACCGCCGGGGTCGAGGAGCAGCCTCAGCTTCCTGGGTCTGCTGCCTGACTCGTTTCACGCAGGGAACCTCTCGCCTCTTTTACACCTACTTGACAGACTCGGCCCAAGTGATAACACGACACGGCGCTCGGGTTTGTTGATTTCTGCTCCTTCAGGGAGGCCATTACTCGTTTCGTAGGGAACTGGCCACACACCACAGAGTGCACCTGGCTGCTTGCACGACGTCACCACGGGGTCACGCCCGAGGACAATGGCGGGGTGTGCTCAGTTACTACCATGTCAAACGGGGGAGTACACCATGTCGGCCGCCATCTTATCAGTCGCCGTCTCTATCGGACTCGCAGCTGTGGCTTGGATATATAGATCGATTCTAATTCTGTTGGTACATGGCGATACCTCTGGCTTTTTGACTGAGCGGACCATTTCCTCGCGCGTTGCTATTGTCGTGGGCGCCCTGTTAATCATCGCCCTCGTTCTGCTAGTCTCCTTTCTACCGCAATTACAAGGTAAAGATCACGCGCAATTCACCTTAAGCGTTGCATACTTCCTGACGCCAGCCATCGGCGCCATCCTGTCGGGAATCTTGTTGCTCTTTACGTCTCTAATCATGCGCAAGTCTCCACGCCGCTTGTTTCTACATTGGCTAGCTGTCTTTGTCTTGGGCGCTAGCACCATAGTCCTCGGGGTTGTGCTGTATCTATACCTCAGAGGTGTGGGCACTGCCGAACCACCAGCCGTTTACGCTTCCTTATTGGCCTTTGGAGAGGCGATTCTGTTCGTAGCCATTGCTTTCTTGGTTCCATGGCGTAAGTCGACTATCGATAGAGTCACCAGCGAGATCGTCCTGTCCTTTCGAACCGGCGACAACATGTCAATTCGCGGGTACATCCTCACAGACGGAACATCGGGTCCATTCGTAGTACACTCTGTTGTCGACTCCACTAGATTCGTCGTGCCGCGTGAAGCCGTTAATTACATCAAGGTCTCAAGCCTACGGGCGACTTATTCTCAACGTCCGGTAGAGAATCTGCTGTCGGGACGGGACGACTGACAAGGTTTCCATGTGTCCGCACTTCCGTTTGTGTGTCGCTCGCAATCCGACCTCTTGATCGCACATCACAGGGTCGATCCCGTCAACGAAGTCTGATTGTGACCTCTTGATTCGTAGTACCAAGACTTGGTCGTCATTGGCAAGTACCCGGCGTTGAATACTGCTATCCGATGCGGTTCCCGTAGACGGTCGTTGGTTTCCGCTGCCATCTGATGTCAGCGGATACTGCTTGGTTCGGTGGCAGTTTCGGTGGCAACTGCTTGCGCCGGATCCCGCCCGCCGGAGTACCCGCGTAGGGAAGAGCAGCGTTACTCCTCCATCCATGCTTGCCTTAGTTGGCCCGCGATGTCGGCGGCTCCCTCTTGTGTGAGTATATGGTCGCACATCCTTTCTGCTAAGTCTCGGAACTGTTCTGGACTGATATCGCGAAGTTCCTTCTGGACTTGCTCACGATCTCCCAGGATACTCATGCGCCGAACTTCTTGGCGCAGTAAGCTGTCCCACTCCGGTGCCTCGGCAGTACCAACCTCCTGCTCCTCATAAAAAATGCTCAATTGAAGGAGGTGGAAAGCTAGGCTCTCGTAGGTGCCCTCATTGAGATTGAGGTTCGGAAAGCGCCGTTTGGGCGACATGCGCTACTTCCTCCTTTAGACTGTTGGAAAGTACGTCAATGGATGGTCGTATTGGCCAGCCCGAAAGACTGCCCGAGAACGTGTGATGAAAGTCAATCGCTGTACTGTCCGATGGCCTCGCCCCATTGGTGCGAACCCTTCACCCACCGGACAACCGTGGTCTATTGGCATGACTGTAGATTTCGGCCGAAAGCGAACACCCAGAACGGTTGAACGCGAACACTGCGGACGGTTGAAACCGAACACCGAAAACGGCTGAAGGCGAACACCCGAGCGGGTGAAAGCGAGCAGCGGTTTCGGCGAGGCGAACACGTCCAGGGCAAGAAGAGGGGACCCCCATCTATCCGGTCGGCTGTGCGGCAATCCTGACCTTGTTGACCGCAAATCGACAAGGAAAGGAAGACCGTGAGTCGTGCCCAACAGGAGGGTCCCAATGCGTAGTATCCGCGAGATTGCGAGGCTCCATTTAGAGTTCGGGCTAAGTTTGCGTGAGATCTCGTGCAGCGTCCACCTCGGTACGACGACAGTGCAGGAGATGCTGGTGCGCTTCCGCAAGCACGGGCTGACCTGGCCGCTGCCTGCGGAGCTCAGTGACACGAAGCTTGAGCAGCTGCTCTATCCGAAAGAAGCCGAGCCGGCCCGCCCGGAGCCGGACTGGTCCCACATCCACAAGGAGTTGCGGCGGCGCGGCGTGACGCTGCGGCTGCTCTGGGAGGAGCACCGGGAGGAGAACCCCGACGCGCTCGGTTACACCCAGTTCTGCACGCACTACCGGGAAGCCGTCCGGCAACTCGACGTGACGATGCGCCAGGTTCATCCTGCCGGCGAGCGCATGTTCGTGGACTACGCCGGCATGACGCTGCCAATCGTCGACCGGGCCAGCGGGGAGATCCACGAGGCGCAGGTCTTCGTCGCTACGCTGGGCGCGAGCGGCTACACCTACGCCGAGGCTACGTGGACGCAGGATCTCGAAGACTTCACAGGCTCCCATGTCCGCGCCTTCCAGTTCTTCGGCGGTGTCACACGGATCGTCACCCCGGACAACCTTAAGAGCGGGGTGACCCGATCCGACTACTATGACCCGGAGATCAACCCGACGTACGCCGAGTTCGCCCGCCACTACGGCGTGGCGATCATCCCGGCCCGCGTGCGCCGGCCAAAGGATTATGCCGCGGATCGAGTTATCCCGAGGGTTGCCCGACAGGGCAGGCGTGGCACAGCACGGAGCTTCCCTTCCTCGGGATAACTGTAAACAGCTCAACCTGATCTCCCATACTGGCGGCACCTGGCCACGAGCCAGGAGTACGGGAGGTTAGACAATGCTGCCCCAGTCCGTGGGTTCCCTCATCACTCAGACCCGGGTCGCCGTAATACCGCTCAGGTATCGCCCGTCGACGTTGTGGCAGCTCGATTATGCGTGGCGCCACTTCGAGGCGTATGCGATGGCCCGCGGGGCTACGGCCTTTTCGACGGGACTCGCCGCGGAGTATCTCCAGGAATCCAGGCAGCAGTACGAGAGCGGCGCCGTCAAGATGTGGCGCTTCAAGCTCGCCCGCAAGGCCATGAGCCTAATGTCTCAGCAATGGGAAACTGGCGAAGTCCAGTGGGCCCATCTGCCGGCGTGGGGTAGGGCCGATCCGCCTCCGCACCATGCCGCGGTCCTCACCGCCTACACGAGCCACTTGACCGCGGCCGGCTACGGTCGCGGCACACGGGACGTGTACCGGTTGGTGGCCCAGCAGCTCTTGCAGTATCTCGACCGGGAGCGGATACCCGCCCTCGCGGCCGCCACCTTAAGGGATGTCAGCGGATTCGTTCCGGTGGCGGGGACGATCTACCAACCAACCAGCATGCGTACGGTCCTGTCGGCTTTGCGCCAGTTTCTTCGTTGGGCCGCCGAGACAAGGGCTGTCCCCAGTGACCTGACGTCAGCCGTCCCCCGCAGTGGCAGTCGCAAGACGGTGGTGGTCCCCGTCCTCACCGGCGAAGAGGAGCGCCATCTCCTCAGGTCCTTTGATCGGACGACGGCGATCGGACGCCGGGACTATGCGATCTGCCTCTTGGCCCTGCGCCTGGGACTGCGGGCTGGCGACATCGTTCGTCTCCACTGGGCCGACCTTGACTGGCGGCGCCAAACTCTAAGCGTGGTGCAGGAGAAGACGGGACGGCGGTTGACCACCCCGTTGCTGTCCGACGTAGGTAACGCGCTCATCGACTATGGCCTGCATGGCCGTCCGCCGTCGGATTCCCCAGTGGTGTTTCTGCGGAGCATGGCTCCCCATCGACCGCTCTCAAACAAGTCTGGCGTTTACAACATCATCGCTACCGCCATGGCCCGAGCCGGCATCCGACAAACGCCCGGCGACCGACGCGGGCCCCACGCGCTGCGCCACTCGCTGGCGTCACGCCTCTTGGCAGTTGAGATCCCTTTGCCTGTCATCGCCAGCGTGCTTGGGCATGGGAATAAGGAAACGGCCACCGTATACCTGTCCACAGACACGGATCACCTTCGGGCCTGTGCGCTCGACCTCGGCGGCATTCCGGTGACCCGAGAAGAGTTGCGGTCATGACTCCCGTCTTCAGCAGCGCCTTTCAGGCGCACCTAGCGGCGTTCCTCCTGCAGAAGCAGGCGGTGGGCTTCCCGTATGAGCGCGGGACCTACATCCTCCAGGCATTCGACCGGTTCTGCGTAGCCGAACATCCGGATGAGCACACCTTGACCCGCATCCTGGCGCTCCACTGGGCGGAACGGCGGCCGGGCGAGCATGTGAATACTCTGGTGCGCCGGATCACGCCGATCCGGCAGTTTGCGAAGTACCTGAACGGTATCGGCATCCCAGCCTATGTCCTTCCCGCCGGGCTCCCAGGCCGCCAGGTGCGGTACGTGCCGCACATTTACACCACGGCCGAGCTCGCCGCCTTCTTTCAGGCAACCGACCGACTGCCGTACGACCCCCATAGCCCGGTTCGGCACTGGGTGGTTCCGGTCATCTTCCGGCTCTTGTATTGTTGCGGTTTGCGGGCGGGGGAGGCCATCCGACTGACCGTCGACGACGTCGATCTCACAACAGGGACGCTTAGCATTCGGGCGGCCAAGGGCCGCAAGGACCGCCGGGTGCCCCTCGCCCCAGATGTCTGGGCGCTCTGCCGAGCATATGACCGGCTGGTGCGGCAACGCTGGCCGGACCGCACCGCCTTCTTCCGCAACCCCCGGGGCGGGCACTACGATCTTCATTTCCTAGATAACGCCTTTCATGGGGTGTGGGCGCGGACCGGATTGGGGCCCGTCTCAGGGAATCCTCCGCGGGTGCACGACTTTCGGCATAGCTTCGCGGTGCACCGCCTCAATCGATGGGTTCAGGACCACCGGGAGGTGGCGGCGCTCTTGCCCTACCTCACCATGTACCTGGGTCACGCCCACCTGACCGATACCGACTACTACCTGCACCTGGTGCCCGAGTTCTTTCCGGTACTCACCGCGGCGTCGGCGGCGCGCCACGGAGCGCTGATTCCGGAGCTGACGCCATGACGGCCCGAGACGACAGGTTCTTTCGGCTGGTGCGGGACTTTCTGCTGGTGTACCCCCCCAAGAACCGATGCTGCAGCCCGCACACCGTCAAGGCGTATCGGGACACCTTGCAGCTGCTTCGGCGCTTCCTCCGCGACGAGAAGCAAGTCTCATTCCCGCAGATCACCTTCGACCACCTCGATCACCACACCATCTCGGAGTTCCTGGCATGGCTCGAAACGACGCGCCACGCTAGCGTCACCACCCGCAACCAGCGCCTCGCAGCGATCAAGGCCTTTGTGAAGTATGCGGCTCAGGAGAACTTGACCCTGATGGCGGCATACACCGAGGTGAGCAAAGTTCGGGCTCAGCGGGCGCCGCGGGCCCCCATTGCCTATCTGTCCGAGACGGCGCTGGCTGCGCTCCTGGCCCAGCCCGATCCGACGACCAACCGGGGCCTGCGAAACCAGTTCCTCCTCATCCTGCTCTACGACACCGGCGCACGAATCCAGGAACTCTTGGACTTGCGCCTCCAGGACCTACGCTGGCAGGAGCCGGTCCCGTGCGCCTATCTCACCGGCAAGGGCCAGAAAACCCGGGTGGTGCCCCTGTTGCCCCGCACTGTGCAGCACCTCAAGCGATACCTTGACCGGTTCCATCCCGCACCGTTCGTCCTCGACACTTGGCTCTTCTACACCGTTATCAAGGGACAAACCGGCCCCCTGTCGCCAGACGCCGTCGCACGCTTTCTGCATCAGTACGCCGAACAGGCCCGAACGCAGTGCCCGGAGATCCCTGTCCGCGTTCACCCACACCTGCTTCGTCATACGCGGGCGATGCATCTCTACCAGGCCGGGATGCCCCTCTCGTACATCAAGGACTTCCTCGGGCATGCCAGTGTGAACACCACTGACATCTACGCGGCGGCCGACGTTCAGATGCTGCGAGCGGCACTGGAGAAGGCCTATGTAGACCCAGCTCGTCGCGAAACGCCAATTTGGGAGGAGAATGAAGCGTTACTCCTCCAACTCGCCGGTCTCGGGTAGCTCACCGAGTTATCCCGAGGAAGGGAAGCTCCGTGCTGTGCCACGCCTGCCCTGTCGGGCAACCCTCGGGATAACTCGATCCGCGGCATAATCTTTCGGTTTGCGAACTCTGGTCGGGATGATCACCGCGCCGTAGTGGCGGGCGAGCTCCAGGTAAGCCGCGTTGAGCTCTGGTTCGTAGTAGTCGGCTCCTGTCACGCCCGCCTTGAGGTTGTCCGGCGTGAACACCCTCGGCACCCCGTCGAAGAACGTGAGGGAGCGCACGTGTGCGTTGATGAAGTCTTCCTCGCCCTGCGTCCAGGTGGCTTCGGCGTAGGTGTAGCCGCTCGCGGCCAGGGTGGCGACGAAGACCTGCGCCTCGCGGATCTCTCCGCTCTGGGGATCGACGATGGGCACGGTCATGCCGGCGTAGTCGACGAACATCCGCTCGCCGGCGGGGTGCACCTGCCGCATCGTCACCTGGAGTTGGCTGGTGACGTCGCGGTAGTGCGTGCAGTACTGGGTGTATCCGAGGCCGTCCCGGTGCTCCTCGCGATACTCCTCCCAGAGGAGACGCAGCGTCACGCCGCGCCGCCTCAGCTCCCGGTGGACATACCGCCAATCCGGTTCCGGGAACTTCGCCCCGCCCTCTTGCGGGTAGAGCATGTCCTCCAGTTGGCTGTCGCTGAGATCCGGCGGCAGCGGCCACGTCAGCCCCGCCTTGCTAAAGCGGCGGAGCATCTCCTGCACCGTCGCCCGCCCGATGTTCACGCTACGGGCAATATCGTTCTGGCTCCGCCCGAACTCGAAATGAAGTCGGGCAACTTCGCGGATACTACGCATAGGGACCCTCCTGTTGGACACGGCTATGGCTTTCCTCCCTTGTCGATTGGTCGTCAACAAGGTCAGGATCGCCACAACAGCCGGTCGGATAGATGGGGTCCCTCTCGTCTTCACCCCGAGGTGCCGCTTTGGCCGTCTTCCCCGGCCGCTTTCGCCGTTCTCAGCGGCCGGTTTCACCGCACAACCCGGCCGCTTTCAACCGCATGCGGTAGCCGGTTTGCGCCGTTCTCAGGTGCCGGATTCAACCGTTCTGGGGTGCCGCTTTGCGCCGAAATCTACAGGAAGCAAAGGAGAGGTTCGGGGCTGCTCAGGTAGTGGTGGTGTGTGGTCAGCAGGACGAGCTGAAACGGGCCATGCTTAGGGCTTCCGGCCTGACAGTTGCAAGCGAGTGGTGGACTCAGCCGTTGTGAACACGGTGGTCGATCTAGGTTGCTGCCAAGCTGTTCTAACAGGCTCTGAGGGGGATGAGCCCGTGCGGTCAGTGGTCAGGTTCGGACCTCTGGTGATCGGCGCTGTGACGATCTTTCTCTTGATCGTTGTCGGGTGGCTATCCCCATGGAACACACCTGATCAGTACTGGTGGCTGGGTGCCATCTTCTTGTTCACGATGATCCCTTCAAGGGCCATCAACCGTAAGCTCCTCGCCATGGAGACGCACCCTGATGAGGTGTTCAAGAGACTGGTTCTCGCGGCGGGCATTTTCGGGGCGATGACATACCTGTTCGCGCTGGCGCTCGTGATTCATCCGTTCGTGCCGAAAAGCCTTTACGAGCCACTGGTCGTAGTCGGCCTGTTGGGTGGTCTTTGGTTGATGACCCCTGCAACCCGTCTGGCAAAGCTGACCGGCTGAGGCGAAGCATCAAGGGACCTGCTGAGGGAGGCGCTGCGGTGGTACCCATGCGCGAGCCTGTGCAACCGCTTACACCTGAGCTGCTCTCAGTCCTGGAGCTCGTGGCCGACCGGCTCGTCTCGCTCACGCGACCGTGGGCGGTGACGGGCAGCCTCGGCATGCGCCTGCAGGGTGTGCCCTTCGCCGTGCACGACATCGACCTGCAGAGCGACCGCCTTGGCGTCCTCGCCATGGCGGAGATCCTGAGCGAGTTCGTTGTCGAGCCACCGACCCTCCGCGAGAGTTCCATCTTGCGCTCTTACTTCGGGGCCTTACAGGTCGGCACGGTGCGTGTCGAACTCATGGGTGACCTTCGGAAGAGGGCGGACGATGGCGGATGGGAGCCGCCAACACAGGTCGCGGACCACCTCTGCCAGGTTACGTGGAGGGGTCGAATTGTTCCCGTCCTCGATCTGCATTACGAGGAGCAGGCTTACCGCCGGCTCGGTCGCGGTGAGCACGCCGACCTCTTGCGGCAGTGGCTCGCCGGTGAGCGGATCTGAACCCTGTTTTGCTGAATGGGCCGGTCGATCCGGCCTCGACTGGTCGCAAACCAATTTCGCAAAGAAGGTCGGGGCATGCCCTCTGTGAACACGAGTTTCGATTTCTCCGCGCTGGCGCCATTCTGGATCATTTTGGATCAACTTTCTAACGATCTCGAGCCTTCGACTAAAACATGGCAGAGCCTACTAACTTTATCTGGTTACCGTGAACTGATAGAACACGAGTTCAGTGAGGAATTTTTCATTCAGCACTTTTCGTTGGCGTTTCGGCCCTCCAAACGCCAACAGTTATCTGAAGCTTTGCTTGGGTCTCGCAAGAACTACTTGCGCCACTATCTCCAAGTTGCAAATGAAAGAAGCAAGATCGAGGAACAGATTCGCTGGTTGGCGGAGACTCCATTGGCGGACGCGGCCGCTCAGTTGGCAAGGGAATGGCTTCCGACAGGTATCGGTGACACACCACCAACCGTCCACTTTGTGATCTTCGGGCCAGACGCCCGCGGATTCTCGTCAGTAGTGGTCGATGCCGCGTTCACTCTAAACCTGCCGGACGTGGCCGCCGCTTTGGCGCATGAGTTTCACCACGTCTACCGCAGGCGACTGGTTGCAGAGCGAATTGTTAGCCCGCCGGCAAACGTGGCTGACGTTGTGTGGGCGCTGAATCAGTTGCATCTCGAAGGTCTCGCAGATCAGATCGACAAGCGCGACTGGCTTGACGCTACCCCAACAAGCGGGCCGGTGGCTGCGTACGCGAAACGCTACGCCGAACACTTTGTCAACTCTCCCGCCACGATACAGGCCCTGAGCGACAGTCTGGAAGAATGCGCCGAAAGCCCTGGCAGGCTTCAGGATGTTGGGAAGCGCATCCGTGCGGCACTTCCCCTGGCGGGCCATCCCACGGGAGCCTTTATGGTTCGAACGATCGAGGAGGCATTCGGCAGGAGCGCCTGCATTGAGACGGTACATGACCCTTTTGAGTTTCTTCGCCTATACAGCGCAGCTGCAAGACAAGCGCAGAAGGCTCCCCCGCTTACGGCTACCGCGTTGCGGGGTGTTGATTCCATTGCCAGATTCATCTCCACGGCGACCGCATAGCGGCTGGGGGACTACTCGACGCTCACCAGAAACAGCCTTTCGTCAAAGCCGCCACGCGCCTCGCGCTTCCGCAGTCGGAGCCTCTCAAGCTCCTCAACCGTTTCTCCCAGTGCTGCCGCGATACCGTAGACTACTTCAACGATGTCCGCCAACTCTTCGAGGTCGCCGGACTCGAGGTACTCCTGCAGCTCCTCAGAGAGCTTTCGCTTCAGTTCCTCAAGCCATCTTTCTTGATCGAGAACCTCCACACGGCACGCCTTACCTCCCGCCCGGATGATCTCTGGAATGCCATCCCGGGCGGCCTTGTTGTAGAAGATCACTTCACCCCTCCTAAACCAGACGGCACGGTTGCTGCCGCGGTGAGAGTGCCTGGCTGTCATGTTGTGAAGGGGTCTCCCCTTCCTTCTCGATCCGCAGCCTGCCCGTCGCGGAGCCTCCAGATCTAAGCTCGTTGCTACTGGGAGTTCTCTGACATCCTAGTCGTCCCCTTTGTGGAGCAGGAATCTGGAATTGACCCACGAATCACCTAATGGAAACTGTGATATTGGAGCGCGAAGTTGACCTCCCTGAGGAAGGCGGCAGTTGGCAGGTCGCATCGTCCCGGAATGAAGGTGCTCGCACCTATCCGAACGTGTGAAGTCCTTCCTGCGGAGTCTTTACTTTCAGCTACTCTGATCCGCGAGATCGGGACAACGCTTTACGGGCAGTGACCACGATGGCGCGTAACTGGCGCCATCGTCTACGGGAGGGGTGACAGGATTGTCAGACGTCTTGCTACGGCAGGTGTCCGCCGCGGAGTTCGATACGTGGTACGCATGGGAAGTTGACAATTACGCCAAGGAGCACGTCGCCGCAGGCAATTGGTCCGAGGCCGAGGCGCTTGAGAGGTCGCAAGCAGAGTTCTCTATGCTTCTTCCGGACGGCGCCGCCTCACCCGGAAATCACCTATTCACAGTCGTAGATAGCCAGTTGGATGAGGCTGTCGGCATGATCTGGTTCGCCGAGCGCAGCGATAACGGTCAGCCACCTTACGCCTTCGTCTACGACATCGTGATCTGGGAGGCTCAGCGCGGCAGAGGCTATGGCAAGGCAGCCATGCTCGATCTTGAGGAGAAGGTGCGGGAGATCGGCCTTCACCGTATCGCCCTCCACGTATTCGGCCACAACGAGAGGGCGGTCCGCCTCTACGAGCACATCGGGTACCGCCCGACGAACATCCTCATGTCCAAAGAGATCGGCTAGCCGCATAGACGCTAGGACCGAGCACGGCGCCGTCTTCGGACGGCGCCGCCCGTATTAGTAGGGGGCAACCCCTGTGCTACTATTTCCCTGCAGAAGGAGTGGTCCGATGCGTCTTCAGCGTCTCCTCCCAGGTATTGCCCTTGTGGGGGTCATGGCTCTCACCCTTGGCTCTTCGCTCCCGGCCGCATCTGCGGCGTCTACGACGACCTACGTCACGCGCGGCCGGTATGTGGAGCAACTCCTGCAGGCGGTCGGCATTCAGCCCGACAACTCAGCCACGCAGAGCTTCTCGGACGTACCGCCTTCGTACCCGTACTTCGGCTACGTCGAGGCCGCCTAGCAGGTCGGCATCACGACCGGCATGGTGGCGCCTTCTGGAAGCACGATGGGCGTCTTCGGCGTGGACGGCAACCTGACCCGCGCCCAGGCTGCGGCGTTCGACCTGCGGGCCTACGACGGCGGGGTGGCGACCTACGCACAGGATCCGTCGTCCAACGTCACCAGCGGTATGTTCGTCTCTTTCGGCGACTTCGGTGACGTTCCGAGCGCCTTGCAGGGCGACGTCTACACCGCGGCGGACATCGGGCTGATCCGTGGGTTCACCAACGGCACCTTTGGTCCGCAGCAGAACCTCACGTCGGCGCAGACGGCCGACCTGATCTCGCAGCTCAAGGCCGTCGAGGCGACGGGCGGCACCTACAACTGGCGCTGGATCATGGCGGAGAACAGTAACCTTGCCGAGAAGAGTTCAGAGAATGCCATGAACTTCCTCGCCGACGCGGTTGCGGGCCGGCCGTTCTCTGACGTGACGAACTACATCGACCCCTCGGATGCTTCTGCCCTGCAGACGGCGTACGCGCAGATCGAAAAAGGTGCGGCGGCGAACTTCAACGGTGGTAATCCTGGTACGGCCAACGCTGCCATCAAGATCGTCGGTGGCGGGTTTGTTACGGGAGTACCGGCCAACGGCGGCGGCTGGCACGGAACCGCCAATGTGATCGTAGAGGCTGTCTCCAACGCCACTGGTAAGTCCAATTCGGTCAACGGCAACTCTCCTTACCTGGGGCTGTTAGTTGCCCTAAATACGGGCTCCAACGGTCTTGTGACTCAAACTGGCACTGCGGTCAACGCCATCACAAACTCGACGGTATCCCCTGGTGAGAGCACGGCTGGGATCGTGATGTACCACCTGGGCGGCCCAAACGCGATCTACCGCAACAGTGAAGACGCCGGCGCAGTCGTAAGCGGCCTCGGATTGGCGCAGACCGCGGGACAGTAGTCCCGCCGACATGAGCGGACCTTGAGCCGCCCCGATTCATGCCTAACGTGCGGCCTGTGCCCGGTTCGTCCGGGTGTGGGCCGCACTTCGTATTTGTAGGGGCTTTTCGCTCCCGGAGAGGAGGGCAGATTCCAGCAGGTCCAAGTCGAGAAGGGAGGGACAGAACCTTGCGAATCCGCGCTCCGGTGCTTGCGCTCTCTGTGGTGACGAGCCTTGGCTTCGGCAGACTGAAAGGGTACCAGTTTGGGGCCGGCGGCCGAGCAAAAGGGTACCGGCCCGTACAGGCGCGGCCGGGTAAAAGGGAACCACCGC
>Ga0209012_1002012_pt1 | contig 19009 bp, 12 predicted proteins | sample RS3BMetagenome_FD_184735 | JGI IMG/M metagenome (GOLD analysis project Ga0209012, IMG submission 184735) | Ferric oxide microbial mat and aquatic microbial communities from Rainbow Spring, Yellowstone National Park, USA - RS3B (SPAdes) (version 3) ...
ATAACGACGGACTTAAATCACAAGGTCTCGAGGAAGATAATCGAAATCGCGAAGGAAAACGATGCGGGGATAAAGCTAGAGGAACTCGACGGCATCAGAAATAATAAGAAACACGCTAAATCATTCAGCTATAATCTGACTCATGGTCCTTCTATCAGCTCCAGAAGTTCATTGAATATAAGGCTAAGCTGGAAGGAATTCCCGTAACCTATGTGGAGCCGAGAAACACATCGAAGGAGTGTTCCCGGTGTGGAAGCATAGGGATTAGGGAAGGTAAATCGTTCAAGTGCCCGAGTTGCGGGCACGTTGACCATGCCGACGTCAACGCTTCGTTCAACATAGCGTTGCGTCCCCCTTCGGTGGGAGGCATAGGTCAATTGCACGCAGACAGGGATGCGTGCAAGGGGAGCACTGATACCCCCAGAGGGGCAACTCCGAGGACGACAGAGACCCCAGAACCTCCGAGCTTTAGCGAGGAGAGTATGTCAGCATGAGGGAGCTATCCATCCCCCACCTCGCGGAGGGAAACTTCCGCCCCCTTCTCCTTTGGCGGTTAAAATTTAATCGAATGTGAAGACTAAGGATTTTAGCCGGTGCGCCTCGGTCTCCCCGTGGGATCCTACAGGAAGCTCGGGGTCGACCCCCTCAAGGAGGGCTTGGACGTCCTATCGTCGCTCGTCAGGCCATCAGCAAGGGGATTCGCCGACGCGTTCGAGGATCCCGAGGTCACGGGAAGGGGACTCGTGCTCCACGTGGACGGGGCGGGGTCGAAGCCCGTGGTCGCGTACCTTCATTACAGGGAGACCGGGGATCCCTCGCGCTTCGGGGGACTCATCCAGGACGTGCTGGCCATGAACGTGGACGACGCGGCCGCCGTGGGGGCCCGCCCGCTGCTATTCGCGGACTACGTGGCGTACAATAGCCTGAGGATAAGGGGCGAGGACCTGCTTCCGGCGCTGGCCTCCGGGATCTCGTCGTCGCTCTCGGCGCTGGCCGATGCCATGTCGTCCCTGGGGGGAGCGCCGGCACTCGCCGGGGGGGAGACCGCGCAGGCCCCCGACCAGACGAGGACGCTGGACGTGGCGGGGGCGGTGCTCTCATCGGTCCCGCTGGACGCGGTGCGCGCGTCGACGGTCTCGGCCGGCATGGACATAGTCGGCGTCAGGAGCGGCGGCCGGTCCAGGTGGGAGGCGGGCGAGAACAGCGGGATCATGTGCAATGGGCTCACTCTAGCGAGGCATGTGCTCCTCTCGAGGGAGTACCGCGAGATGTACCCGGAGGCGTACGAGCCCGGGATTCCCGGGGACGGGAGGTTCCGGCTCGACCACTCCCCGGAGGGGCTGGGGATGACCGTCGGGGAGGCGCTCATGTCGCCCACCAGGATATACGCGCCGATCGCGATCGAGGCCGCGCGCCGTTGCCCCGGTGCGCCGATGGTCCACGTGACCGGTGGAGGACAGACCAAGATACTCAGGCTGGGCTCCGGAATGCGCTACGTCATGGACGGGCTTCCGGAGCCGGATCCGATATTCGGGCTCATCAGGGAGGAGGGGGGGATTGACTGGGGCGAGATGTACGAATCGTTCAACATGGGCATCGGCTTCGAGATACTGGCGCAGCGCGAATGCTCCGAGGAGCTGCTCGGGATCTCGGAGCGTAACGGGGTGGAGGCGTTCATCGTCGGGAGGGTGGAGGCCTGGACCCCCGGGGAGAACGCGCTCGAGATAAGGACGCGGTGGTCGGGGAAGCTCGGGTGGCGCAGGGAGCTGCGCCGCGACACCCCCGGCTGAGGCGTCGTGATTATAGCGCCGTGTGGGTCGGTGCCGGTAAGATAAGGAGGATCGCAAAGGCCAATCCGACCATCACCAAGTGAATTCCACCGCCAAGTTAAAGATCCCCTCCATCCGCGCACCGTCACGTGGTCGGCGTCAGTTCCCAGGGCGGTGGCCTTCTGGAGGCGGCCGCTGGATACCTTTTCCACCGCGCCGGATGAGCCAACCCGTTCAGGATAAGCCGCATGCTGGTGCTCGCCGCGCTCGAGGAACTGGGGATCGGACACGTCGAGATCTCCGGCTGAGGATCTCGGACGCGCTGAAGGAACTCGGACATAGATGACCCGGGCCGTCGATCGCGGGGTCGGCGGGCGCCGCGAGGGCATGACCGGCTCGTGCGATCCCCGTGCCGCTGGGGGATATAAATGATAAAATATCTTAGTATTCAACGGTTGATTTTAGTAAAATTAATAGTATAGACGGTCAATCCGTGACAGGCGCTGAAACTAAAATATCTGAAACGTACTTCCAATGTTCAGTTTCACGGCCTTCTCGTACACCAGGGATGCCACCGCTATGTCCTGTATGGCCAGGCCCGTGGAATCGAATACGGTCACGTCGCGGTCGGACGTCCTTCCCCTGACCTTCCCCTCGAGCACGTCCCCGAGCTCGCCGGCTATATCGCCGCGCGAAATGATGCCCTTGGACAGCGGGACGTTTATCTCCCCGGAGTGGGATGCCTGCTCCACGTCGTCCACGAATATCCTCGCCCTCCTGAGTATGCGCGGATCGAGCTCCTCCTTGCCCGGCGCATCGGCTCCTATCGCGTTTATGTGGACTCCCTCGTGCACCCATTCGTCCATGACCACCGGTCCGCGCGCAGGGGTCGTCGTGACTATTATGTCAGCTCCCTCGGCGCATTCCCCGACGCCGTCCACCGACCTGAGGGCAACGCCGTTCCGTCCCGCGAACTCGACGAAGGACCTCGTCTGAGCGCTTGATACGTCGTACGCGCTCCCCTCGAATCCGCCGAGCACCTCCCTGAGCGCCGATAGCTGGTAGATAGCCTGGGTCCCGCAGCCCACGAAGCACACGTTCCTCGAGTTCTTCCTGGCCAGCGCGGATGCGGCGATGCCTCCAGCCGCCCCGGTCCTGATGCCGGTTATCAGCGTACCGTCCAGGAGCGCCTCCGGCCGGCCGGTCTCGGGATCGAGCAGGAGGATGGACGCCATCACCGTCGGCAGGCCCCTTTCCCTGTTCCTCAGATGCACGTTAACGACCTTCACGCCGGCGGCGTTCAGGGACGACATGTAGGCTGGCATCACCCTGAAGTCCCCCGAGAACCGCTCCAGGAACACGTAGACCTTCGGCGGCATCTCCACATTTCCCCTGGACTTCTCCCTGAACGCCGTCTCCACGGCGCTCAGCGCCTCCCTCATGGTCAGCAGCCGCTGCACATCGTTCATGCCGAGCAGACGTATCTCCATTAGCCCTTGCGCGGCGATACTTACATAAAAATTTTACCGTAGTAGGACGTATATCGTGAAAATTGATACGAAATATGCGGAAATTAACGCCAGGTGGGATGATGCGCCGGGAGCGCGCTACATGCTCGGGGGGCCGCGCGATTGACGAATATTGCGTATGAGTTGCCTTTATATCGAGCCGGAATGTGCACGGTGCAGCCATTGGTACCGATAACGCTGCTGGTGATGATCCTGGAGATACTGGCCTTCGGATTGATCGCCGGCTTCATCGGCTCCCTCACGGGACTGGGCGGCGGCACCGTGCTCATCCCGCTGCTCACGCTATTCATGGGGGTATCGATGGCGTACGCCGCGGGGGCCAGCCTGATATCCACGATCGCGACCTCGAGCGGCGCCGCCTCCGCCTACATAAGGGACATGATAACGAACGTCAGGATAGGGATGGGGCTGGAGATCTCGACCACGGCCGGCTCCGTAGTGGGATCGCTGACTGCGGGTTATACATACTCCCACGGGCTTGCGTGGATCCTGTACGCACTCTTCGGCGCGATCGTCCTGTTCTCATTGATTCCCACGGCCGGTCGTGGGAGATACGAGGTTCCCAAGCCCATTTCCCCCGATGCAACGACGCGGATATTCAAACTCCGCGGGATCTACCACGACGCCGCCCTGGGACGCGACGTGGAGTACCACGGGGTCAGGTGGTGGCTGGGCGAGATAATAATGTTCTTCGCCGGGGCGATATCGGGCCTGCTGGGGATAGGGTCCGGGGCCCTCAAGGTCCTGGGCATGGACTGGGCGATGAACCTGCCCATGAAGGTCAGCACCACGACGAGCAACTTCATGATAGGCGTCACCGCCGCCACCGGCAGTTCGATCTACTGGTACCTCGGATACATACAGCCGGCGCTGGCCGCCCTCACGGCGGTAGGGGTTCTCGCGGGCGCCATGCTGGGGACCAGGGTCCTCGTGCGGATCACGAACAGGCAGATAAGGTGGATATTCCTCGCGATCCTGGCGTTCCTGGGCATGGAGATGCTGCTCAGGGGGCTCTCAATGGAGGGGCTCCTGCGGGTCGCCACGACGTCGGAGTACGCCGCCAGCGCGGCCTTCACGGCCGCGGCCATGGGCGTCCTCTACGCGATCTATGGAAGGCCCGGATGGCACGGGAGGCTGAGCTGACTTGGCGCCCGCGCCGGAAGCCCGCGGGGATCCGCGCACATGCGCTGATGAAAGCGAGGAGGACCGGGGCATGGATCGCCTGATCGGCGCCGCGCTCAGGTACGGGGTGCTGACGAGCATCGCGTTCATCCTGGCGGGCCTCGCCCTCCTGCTGGCGAGGGGCGGCGCCGCCGATGTGCTGGGCACGAACTCCCCCCTGAACACGTCCACCATATCGCCCGCGGCCGTCGCATCCGGGTTGACATCGCTGGATCCGCTCTCGATGATCCTCCTGGGCCTCATTTTACTGATAGCCACGCCGGTCCTCAGGGTCGCCCTGGGGATAGCATCATTCGCCAGGGAGAGGGACTGGCTCTACGTGCTCATCACGTCGATCGTGTTCGTGAACCTGATGATAGCGATATTCGTGCTCCCCTCTGCTCTCCACCTGTGACATCCTCCCACGCTGAAGCGCGTGGGCTTCCCGCACCGCTATCCCCCAGTATGGGTTCGTCGGCAATGCGGGAACTTATTTCCTGATTCATCGACACACGGCTAGCGACGGCCTGACCTAGCTGGCCGGTCCGTTGCCCCGCCGTAGGTATCTCCACAGGCGTGAATTCGGGCATGCCCATCCCTACCAGGGCGCGCTGGAGTACGATCAACGCCGCCTTGAGATCCCTCTGCGCCGCGTATCCGCACGAGGGACACGCGAACGTCCTCTCGGAAAGCGCGACCTCATGTTTAGTATGGCATACGGGACATTCCTGCGTCGAATATTCCGGGTCTACGGCGACCCTCAGGACGCCCTTCCGCTTCGCCTTCCACTCGACCTTATCCCAGAAACCCGACCAGGACGCGTCCTGAATCGCCCTTGCTAGGCTGTGGTTCCTCATCATATTGCCCACCCTTAGGTCCTCGTATGCGATGAGGTCGTATCTGTCCACGAGCGCCTTCGCTAAATTCCACTGCCAGTCGTCCTTCGCGTCGTTGTAGTCCTGCCACCTCCCGGCGAGCAGGAGCCTCGCCTTCTTCCTGTTCCTCGACCCCTTCTTCTTCCTGCTCAGGACTTTCTGAGCTCTCCTGATCCTCCTCCCATGCCTTTTCAAGAACTTCGGGTTTTCGACATGCGAGCCGTCGGAGAGGTATATGAAATCAATAAGCCCGCTGTCGGCCCCCACCGGGTTCCTTATCTCCCCTGGCGTTATCGTTTCCAGTTCTTTCATTTCAACGGCTATGATGGCGTACCACTCGCCGTTTCCATATCTCTTCACAGTGACTGTTTTCACCCTGCCCTTCACTTCCCTGTGCTTCACCATCCTCAGCCTCCCTATCTTCGGCAGCGTTATGCTGTTCCTGCGAATCCAATTGGGTTTTGCCTGTGGATACGTCATGCTCGAAACGTATCTCCTGGTGTGGGGGTACTTAGTCCTCCCCTCGAAGAAGTTCCTGAACGATGTGTCGAGTCTCCTGAGGACATCCTGCAGGACCTGGGAGTGCACCGTCGCCAGTTCCGGCTTTTCCCTTTTCATCTCGGGCAGCGCGCCCGCCTGTTCGGCGTACGTCAGGCCCCTGCCGGTCTTCTCGTAGTGCTCCAGCCTTTCGCGGTAGGCTCCATTATAGAGCTCCTTGCATATCCTGAGCTGGTTATCGATTGTTTTCTCCTGTTCCTCATCCGGGTAGAGCCTGAACTTATACGCCGAAATCATCCGCATTTAGTGTGTGCAGAGGATATTTAAGCATGGGGGAAGTCCGCCTATCTCCTCCCCGAAGGTCGGAGTTTTAGTTTTACCGCTTCCCCCAGACCCCTAACGCCTTATAATCGTAGCCGACATGCTGCTGTGTTGCACAATTTAGCTGATTTAACGTCTAATAATCGCCAGTTGGATCGAAGAACGAGCATTTGCAATATGCTACCCATGAATAGCCGTCCTAAAGCGATATTCCTGAGGTTATGCAACACAGCACGACATGCGATCCGATGGGCGTCGATCCGAGCGCGTCCACAGGAGGCCGGCAATGCGTTCGGCGGCAGCGGAATTTCTCCCATAAGGGGCTAACACCGATCCCCGGCCCGGGCCGCGAGAAGGTCAAATTCCATCCGGTACGTCGTTCCGGAGATGCGCGGTGCGGCGGTAGAATTTTAGGGCGCCTCCGCGACGGTGGCGATGCGGGGGTGCCCGAGCTCGGTCAAAGCCCTGGACGGGGCGACAAGAGGGGGCAGACATCGGCCCAGACTCAAGATCTGCTGCCGCAGGGCTTCGCGGGTTCAAGTCCCGCCCCCCGCACATTGCAAGCTTAATGAGGGTCCATCGGCATGTCAGGGGGCGTGTCGGACCGCGCGCAGTGGCCGGTCGAGCCCGGCGATTACGTGATAGGGAATCCCGAATCACCCGTGGCGATATCCACGCTATCTGACCTCGAATTACTGAGGGACCTGAAGGCACGCCTGGATCCCGGTAAATACGCTATACTGGGGGTCACCAGGACTCATAATATAGGGGTCGAGAAGCTCATCCGCAACATAGCGGCTAACCCGCACATAACGTACCTGGTGCTGGCCGGCCACGACTCCGAGTCGAGCCGCGTCGCCCCTGTAATACTCGCGCTCAGCCGCCGCTGGAACGGCCCCGACCTCACGATGTCGATCCAGGGCCGCGATGTCAACTTGGTGAACCTGACCCGGGAGGAGGTGGAGGAATTCAGGCGCAGGGTCAGGGTCATAGACATGTCGGGCGTCAGGGATCCCGAGGCCCTGGAGGACCTCGTGGACGGGCTCTCCCCTCGGAAATCCGCCGGGGGCCCGTTGCGCGCCCCGGGCCGCGCCGGCTACGTGAAGGTCGAGGCGTCCGACGATGGCGATATAACGCTGGACGATAGAGGATTTTTCATAATTTACATAAATAAAGGCAGTAAGTATATAATATGCGAGCACTACGATAACGCAGGAAGGAAGACCGCTGAAATAGCGGGGAACTCCGCCCGCGCCATATATAAGACGGTCGTGAAGATGGGGCTGCTGTCCAGGCTGGATCACGCGGCATACCTGGGCAGGGAACTCGCCCGCGCCGAGTGCGCCCTCATGTCGGGGGAGGACTACATTCAGGACAGGGCATAACGTTTATAAACCCCTTCTCAGACCAGTAATGTTTGCTCGCGCGCACTAAGCAGCGGCGGCGTCGACGTCCAAGAGTGGGGTGCATCCCCAATCGATGGGGCGTCGACCTCCAATTGCGCGCATAAGATGGGGGTTCAACCAGGGGGGTTGAATCCGATGTGGGTCGTGCGGAATCCCTCCGTTAGAGAAAGTTAGGCGCCGTACTCCTTGATTCCGGTTGATCCTGCCGGACCCGACTGCTATCGGGGTGAGACTAAGCCATGCGAGTCGTGCGTCCCCTGGCACGCGGGGACGCGGCATACGGCTCAGTAACACGTAGCTAACCTGCCCTGAGGAGGGGGACATCCCCGGGAAACTGGGGCCGATCCCCCATAGACCTGGATTCCTGGAATGGTTTCAGGTTTAAAGGGCCTGTGCGCATCCTGCGCAGGTTCGCCTCAGGATGGGGCTGCGGCCCATCAGGTAGTTGGTGGGGTAAAGGCCTACCAAGCCGATAACGGGTACGGGCTCTGGAAGGAGGAGCCCGGAGATGGGCACTGAGACAAGGGCCCAGGCCCTACGGGGCGCAGCAGGCGCGAAAACTCCGCAATGTGGGAAACCACGACGGGGTTACCCCGAGTGTCGCCCGCTGAGGGTGACTTTTCTGGGGTCTAAAAAGCCCCGGGAATAAGGGGAGGGCAAGTCTGGTGTCAGCCGCCGCGGTAATACCAGCTCCCCGAGTGGTCGGGACGTTTATTGGGCCTAAAGCGCCCGTAGCCGGCCCGGTGTGTCTCCCGTTAAATCCGTCGGCTCAACCGGCGGACCGCGGGGGATACTATCGGGCTAGGGGGCGGGAGAGGTCGGGGGTACTCCTGGGGTAGGGGTAAAATCCTCTGATCCCGGGAAGACCACCGGTGGCGAAGGCGTCCGGCCAGAACGCGCCCGACGGTGAGGGGCGAAAGCTGGGGGAGCGAACCGGATTAGATACCCGGGTAGTCCCAGCTGTAAACGATGCAGGCTAGGTGCTGGAGGGGCTACGGGCCCCTCCAGCGCCGCAGGGAAGCCGTTAAGCCTGCCGCCTGGGGAGTACGGCCGCAAGGCTGAAACTTAAAGGAATTGGCGGGGGGGCACACAAGGGGTGAAGCCTGCGGTTCAATTGGAGTCAACGCCCGGAACCTTACCAGGGGTGACAGCAGGATGAAGGTCAGGTCAAAGACCTTACCTGACGCGCTGAGAGGAGGTGCATGGCCGTCGCCGGCTCGTGCCGTGAGGTGTCCTGTTAAGTCAGGAAACGAGCGAGACCCCCACTTCCAGTTGCCATTCCGTCCCCTCTAGGGATGGAAGGCGAACTGGCGGGACTGCCGCCGACAAGGCGGAGGAAGGAGGGGGCTACGGCAGGTCAGTATGCCCCGAAACCCCTGGGCTACACGCGGGCTGCAATGGTGGGGACAATGGGAGCCGAACTCGAAAGGGGGAGGTAATCCTCAAACCCCACCCCAGTTATGATTGAGGGCTGCAACTCGCCCTCATGAATCTGGAATCCCTAGTAACCGCGCGTCATCATCGCGCGGTGAATACGTCCCTGCCTCTTGCACACACCGCCCGTCGCTCCATCCGAGTCCATCATCAGTGAGGTGGCGTCGTGTTGGCGCCATCGAACTGGGGGTGGGCGAGGGGGGAGAAGTCGTAACAAGGTGGCCGTACCGGAAGGTGCGGCCGGATCACCTCCTATGGAAGCCTAACTTTCTCCGGAAATGGGATTCCGCACGACCGACTAAGGATGCAGCCCGTCAGGAAACTGATGGGCGAAGGGTGCAGTGGGGGCGAGGCATAAGTGGTCTGCTCCTCGCTCACACAATGTGCACCGTGCATAGGCGTGCAGACCGCTTCCGTGTTGTATCCGGCTAGGCGTGAAGACGCCGTCTGGAGGATGGCTTGGCTCGGGGGGCGAGGAAGGGCGTGGCAAGCTGCGATAAGCCCCGGGGAGGCGCATGCGGCCTTAGATCCGGGGATTCCCGAATGGGACCTCCCGGTGGAACTCGAATAGGGTTCCATCGTTCCCGGGGTTAATACCCGGGAGCGCGAACTCCCCGAACGGAAACATCCAAGTAGGGGAAGGAGGAGAAATCAAACGAGATTCCCTGAGTACCGGCGAGGGAAAGGGGAAGAGTCCAAACCGAATCCCGTGCGGTGACGTACGGGAGATGTAGCGTGCGGTCGATGGCTGCGCCTTGAGCGCAGCGCAACTTCATCCCCTAGTTGAAGTGGCCTGGAATGGCCCGCCGCAGAGGGTGAAAGCCCCGTAGGCGAAAGGGGATGGAGTGCGCGTCATCGGCCCGAGTACCTGGCCTTGGATTTGGCTAGGGAAGTTGGGGGCCAACGGCCTCTAAGGCTAAATACCTCCCGAGACCGATAGCGAACTAAGTACCGTGAGGGAACGCTGAAAAGAACCCCGAGAGGGGGGTGAAAAGAGCCTGAAACCAGACGGCTACATGGCGCGCCGCTCGAAAGGATCGTGCCGGTCCGGGTTCCGCAAGGGATCTGGGTCGCCGCGATCCGGGGTGGCGCGTTCCGTTTCGAACAACGGGCCAGGGAGTTCACTTTCACGGCGAGTTTAAGGGCTGCAAGCCCGAAGGCGAAGGGAAACCAAATTTCCGCAGCCTCCCCCTGGGAGGTGAGGGAAGGGGTCTGAAAGGGCCTTATAGCCGTGGGGGTGAGACTAGAAACCGGACGATCTAGCCCTGGGCAGGGCGAAGCCGGGGGAAACCCCGGTGGAGGCCCGTAGGGGTGCTGACGTGCAATTCGCGTCCTCGGACCTGGGGCTAGGGGCCAAAAGCCAATCTAGTCCGGTGATAGCTAGTTCCCGCCGAAGCAGATCGCAGTCTGGCCTGGGCTGAGGTGGCCGGTGCCGTAGAGCACCGATAGGGGGGCAAGGGGCGTTATGCCCCACTTCCCTTTCGAACTCCGAAGGTGTCGGCTCCTGAGAAGCCCAGAGGCGGGCTTGTGAGGGGTAAGCCCCACAGCCGAGAGGGGAACAACCCAGACTAAGGTTAAGGCCCCTAAGTGCCGGCTAAGTGTCAAACTGAAGGGCGTCTCTCCGCTAAGACAGCAGGGAGGTAGGCTCAGAAGCAGCCATCCTTTAAAGAGTGCGTAACAGCTCACCTGCCGAGCGGGGGGGCCCCGAAAATGGACGGGGCTAAGTCGGCCGCCGAGACCTTGGGCCACCCTCTGATTGAGGGTGGGCGGTAGGCGGGCGCGGAGGTTGGGCGGAAGCGGGGCCGTGAGGTCCCGTGGACCGACCCCCGTTGCAGATCCTGGTGGTAGTAACAGCCTAGCCGGGTTAAAACCCCGGCCGCCGGAAGGGCCAGGTTTTCCTGGCGACGCGCAGTCGGCCAGGAGTTAGCCGGTCCTAAGGATACCCCGAAAGGGCGTGTTCGAATGGGAAGCCGGTTAATATTCCGGCGCCGCGGTGTTTTCGCGCGCCCCTTGTGGGCGCACATTCCACCCCGTCGCCTCCGGATAGGGGGAGTGGGGCCGCCGCCCCATTTAACCGTTCGAGCCTGAGGGAGTGTCGTAATGACGGGAACTCAGGCGAGGCGGGAATAGCCCACTCTGTGGGTTCCCCCGAATCCGGGGGACAGTGAAAGCGGGATGGAAGAGAGGACACCGCGACCGTACCGAGAACCGACACTGGTGCCCTGGCTGCAGAAGCTAAGGCGTGTCGGGGGCACGGGGGGCGAGGGAACTCGGCAAATTGGCCCTGTAACTTCGGGAGAAGGGGTGCCTGCGTTCTTGGGCGAAAGCCCGGGATCGCAGGTCGCAGTGGCAAGGGGGTCCCGACTGTTTAATAAAAACACAGGTGGCTGCTAGCCCGAAAGGGTCAGTACAGCCGCTGAATCCTGGCCAGTGGGGGCACCTGAAACCCGGGCTCAACCGGGCCAAGGGCCTCTAAACGCCGGGAGTAACTCTGACTCTCTTAAGGTAGCCAAATGCCTTGTCGGGTAAGTTCCGACGCGCATGAATGGATCAACGAGGGCCCCACTGTCCCCGCCCCCCACCCGGTGAACCCACCTGGTGGATGAATAGTCCACCAACTCCCGTCGGGGAGAGAAGTCCCTGTGGAGCTTTACTGCAGCCCGTCGCTGTGCTGCGGTCGTGGATGCAGAGAGTAGCTGGGAGCGATGAAAGCGTTCCTCCGGGGACGCTGGATGCGAAAGTGTAACACCAGCCATTCGCGGCCGCGGCACTAACCGGAGGTAGAACCTTCGGGACAACGGCAGGTGGGCAGTTCGGCTGGGGCGGTCCCCCCTCGAAAAGATATCGAGGGGGCCCAAAGGTCGGCTCAGGCGGGTCAGAACCCCGCCGTAGAGGGCAAGGCCATAAGCCGGCCTGACTGGATCCCCAATTGCACCGGATCCAGAGGGGAAACCCGGGCCTAGCGAACCACCGTGTCCCCACCGTTGGGGGCCGGTGACGACGGAAAAGTTACCCCAGGGGTAACAGGCTCGTCGCGGGCGAGAGCTCTTATCGACCCCGCGGTTTGGTACATCGATGTCGGCTCTTCCTATCCTGGCCCTGCAGCAGGGGCCAAGGGTGGGGCTGTTCGCCCATTAAAAGGGATCGTGAGCTGGGTTTAGACCGTCGCGAGACAGGTCGGACTCTACCTGACGGGTGCGGTGGCCTCCTGAGGGGAAGCCGCCCTCAGTACGAGAGGAACGGGGTGGCGCGGCCTCTGGTGTACCGGTTGTCCGGTAGGGCAGGGGCCGGGCAGCTAAGCCGCTTGGGATAACCCCTGAAAGCATCTAAGGGGGAAGCCCTTCCCGAGACGAGGAGGCCGTCCGCGCCGGGGCTCCCGCGAGGGGGCTCCGGTGCGGTGGAGGGTCGCCGTAGAACACGGCGTTGATGGGGTGGCGGTGTAAGCCGGAAGGTCGCAAGGCCGACCGGTTCAGCCGGCCACTCCCAATAGCCCAACACGCCTACATTGAGGGTGCAACGCGGAAGCGGCGCATAAAGCCTATGCGCGGTGCCACATTCACGTTGAATTCCAGCGGTAGCTGTGCCGCTGAATCCGCGCGAGGGCGGGCATCGCTGGATTCAGATGCCGAGCCTTCTGGAGGTCATCTCGCCGGCCAGCCTGCCGTCGCGCGTGTACAGGTGATAGGTATCCCTGGCGCGTTCCCTGTTCGAGCGGTGCACCTCGAGGAACGCGTTCAGCTTCTCGATCAGTATCTCCTTGAGCTCGCCCGACAGCATGGCACCGCTCCGGTAATCCTCCCTCAGCTTCTCGACCACGGAGTCGTCGGGCTCGAAGAACATGTAGAGCCACTGGAACGCGACGTCTACGTCGGGATTTCCGCCGTATCTCCTGTGCAGCTCGACAGTCGGCTGTCCCCCCGAGAACGCGTACTTCAACACCTTTCTCCTGACGGTCGCCGGGTCGTCCGAGAGGTAGATGGCGCCCTCCGGGCTGGACGCGCTCATCTTCCCCGCGGGCCCCGTGAGCGGCGGTACGAATTTGCTGTGGATTGCCGCGGTCTTGTAGAACCCCAGGTCCTCCGCTATATCCCTCTGTACCCTCCAGTAGGGATCCTGATCTATCGCCGCGGGTATCAGGCAGCGGCGCGCCTCGAACATCGTCGGGGCTATCTGCACGGCGGGATAGAACGACATCCCGATATTCGTCTCCCCCGTGAAGCCGAAGACCGCCTTCACGGTGTTGAACGTCAGCTTGGCCGCTATCCTGAGCACCAGCGGGTACATGTTGCCCATGTACTCAGTATCCTGGACCAGGAACGTCCTGTCCGGATCGAACCCGACCGCTATTATATCGAGCGCGTTCTCGTACGCCCATCTCCTGGTATCCTCAAGCCCCAGCCCCCTCCTGCGCTCCAGGAACTTCTCGTCATCCGTCAGCTGCACGTACACGTTGGTCCTCAGCTTATCCTGCAGCCATTTCGTGAAGTAGAACGGTATTATGTGCCCGACGTGCATGGGCCCGCTCGGTCCCCTGCCGGTGTACAGGAAGACCCCCTTCCCCGACTCCACGTCGTTGAGCGCGAGGTCCAGATCCCTGTGCGAGAAGAAGATCCCCCTCCTGAGCAGAAAATGATCTTCCCCGAGCACCGCCCTGAGACGCCCCAGCGTCGATCCATCGATGCGGCTGGTCCCGAATTCCTCCACGAGCCTCCCGTAGTCAACCTCGCCCTCAACCGACCAAGGCGTAACCTCGAAGTTCATCCGGTCACCAAAGGCGATCGACCATTCGGCTCACTATATATAATGTCTGGATAAAAAGCGTTCCGCTACTTGAAGTGCGCCGTGATGAATATCAGCACGAGGAAGACCGCGGCGACCACCCCCATGTACACGGTGAACATCGTGGACGACCTGCGCTGCTGCTTGCGGTCCTTCTCCATGCATTCCTTGGAGCAGTAGACCTGGCCCAGCGGTATCGCCTTGCCGCACACCTTGCAGTGCGTGTGCTGCGGCACGTTGAACTCCTCCTTCTCCTTCTTCGGCATGCCCGTAGGGGGATTCGCCGTGCCTAAAATTCCTTTCATACGGGTGGGCGCGGCGTCCAATTCGAGCCGCTGGCGGCCGGTGCCCGAAACGATGGATCAAAGAATCGTAATTCATAATTCGGTTTCAATACGTGATGCGCGTGCCCACGTCCTCCCCCTTGAGGGCGGCGAGTATACCATCGTAGCTGGTCACCACGGTCGGTATACTGGACCTGCCCAGTATGTGTATGGACACGTGATCCAGGAGCTCGTACGTGCCCGCCCTGTGCCCCGCGCCGCTCAGGAGGCGCGCGAGGTCGTCCACGCTCACGGATCTGAGCTTCACGGCGCCCGGGTTCTTCCGCGGATCCTCCGTGTACACGCCGTCCACGTCGGTCGCGTTCACCAGTATCTCGGCCCCCAGGCTCTCGGCGGCGAGTGCCGCCACCGCGTTCGTGCTCTGGCCCGGCTGGAGCCCTCCCATCACTATTATCCTCCTGTTGGACGCGCTCGCGGATAGTAGCTCGCCCAGCGTCTGGGGCACCGATGGATACGCGTGTCCGCCCAGCGCGGCGATCAGGAGTTCCGCGTTGGCCCTCGTTATCAGTATGCCGAGCTCGTCCAGCGCCGCCTCGCTGGCGCCCAGATCCCTCGCTGCACCGATGTATATCCTGGCTATGTTGCCGCCGCCGGCCACGGCCGCCACGCGCCACCCGATTTCCGCGGCCATCGCCAGCTGTTGCGCCACGCGCCGGACGATCTCGCCCCCCTTGTTCTGAAGGTCGAACACCGCCCCACTCACCTTCACCACCGCGAAGCGGTCCAAACCGGTCCCGATCGCTCGCCCCCCGGTTAAAACGTTTCCGAGCCGCCTTGGCCGCGCGGTCCATGCGCAGTTACTGCGCAACGGGTGAACTACCCCGCCCGCGAGGATGGGGCTTCCCGCTTCAAAGCCCCGCCTTGCCCGCTGAAAGAGGATAGAGGGCGGAGCTCCACGGGCTCCAGGGGTGGTTCCCACACCTTCAGTATATTGAGGGACGCGTTGTGGTCGTGATCCGCGGCCCGGCCGCACCTGGGATAGAAGAAGACGCGGTCGGAGAGCGCCAGGTCCTCCCTCGCGGGAGGGTCTTCCGACCCCATTCCGACCCCAAAACCCCCAAAAGCATAAAAGGAACGATTGCGGCAGAACCGCGAACTTGCCGGGATACAACTCCGTGGCAATATACAAGATAAGGCGGCTCGTCTCGGAGCTGGAGAACGTCAGGGGGCGAGGGACGGAGCTCATATCGCTTTACGTGCCCCCGAATCGGCCGATACACGACGTGATAAATACCCTGAGGGAGGAGTACAGCACGGCCTCCAACATAAAGAGCGACACGACCAGGAACAACGTCCAGGACGCGCTGACGAAGATCATGCAGCGGCTCAAGCTGTACAGACGGCCTCCGCCCAACGGGCTCGCGGTGTTCTGCGGGGCGATCCCGACGCCCGGGAAGGACCTGGAGGAGTTCGTGCTCTACGAGATAGAGCCCCCGAAGCCGGTGCCCACGTTCCTGTATCGATGCGACGACCACTTCCACGTCGACATACTGAAGGACATGCTGAAGGAGACGGAAGTGGTCGGCATAATATCGCTCGATTCGTCGGAGGCGTCGTTCGGCATCCTCGCCGGAAATTCCCTCCAGATAGTGCAGAACATCACGTCCGGGGTGGGCGGAAAGCACAGACAGGGCGGCCAATCCGCGAGGAGGTTCGAGAGGCTGAGGGAGGTGGAGCTCAACGATTTCTTCACGAGGGTGGCGGATCACGCTGCTAAAATATTCATAGATCAGCACCAGATAAAGAAGTTAGTAATAAGTGGTCCGGGGCCTAATAAGGAGGATTTCTATAAACAGGGGTACCTGGATTACAGGCTGCAGAACATGGTGGTCGGCATAGTCGACACGTCATATGCGGGGGACGAGGGGGTTCGCGAGACCCTGGAGCGGGCCGCGGACCTCCTCAGGGACATCAGGCTGCTGGAGGAGAAGTCGCTCGTGGAGGAGTTCCTGAAGGAGGCGGGCAGCCCGAACGGGCTCGCCGTCTACGGGCTCAAGAACGTGCTCAGCGCCCTCCTGTCGGGCGCCGCCGACAAGGTCCTGATATCGGACGGTGTGAACATGAGGAGGCTGGAGTTCGTCTGCAATAAATGCGGGTACACATCGGAGAAATTCGTGGAGTCGAAGGACGAGGCGGGGGCGCTGGCCGCGGGGTCGCAGGAGAGGTGCCCATCGTGCGGATCCTCCGACTGGTCCTACAAGTCGATGGACCTCATCGACTACATAGAGGAGAAGGCGCAGGAGCTGGGCACCGACGTGGAGATGATATCGTCGGCGACCGAGCATGGACAAATGTTTAAGAGCTTTGGGGGGCTCGGCGCGCTGCTGAGGTACAGGGCGCAGGGATCGATCCATGAGCAGCTACAAGCCCAGGATAGAGGCCAAGCGGTGGGATAAATCGTGGGAGGGCGCGTTCCTAGACGAGTGGGATAAATCAAATATATATGAATTTAAGTTAAAAAATGGAGGGCGGGTCTATTCCATAGATACGCCCCCTCCCTACATAAACTCGCCGATCCATATAGGCCACGCCTACACGTATGTCTGGATGGACGCTATAGCCCGGTACAGGCGCATGAAGGGATTCGACGTCCTGTTTCCCCTCGGCCTGGACCGGAACGGGCTCCCGATAGAGGTACAGGTGGAGAAGGAGTACAAGATGAGCCCCCGGACTACCCCCAGGGAGGAGTTCCTGGGCAAGTGCCGGGAGCTCCTGAACAGGTATGAGGGTGTCACGCTGGGTTATTTCAAGCGCCTGGGGATCAGCTTCAACAGCTGGCGCGTATCCCACGCGCCGGGCGGCCTCTACGAGACCGATGACCCGGAGTTCAGGAGGCTGACCCAGGAGACGTTCATAGAACTGTACCGTAGGGGGCTGATATACGAGGGGAAGAAGACCGTCAACTACTGCCCCAGGTGCGGCACGACCATATCCGACGCGGAGGTCGAGTATGAGGACCTCGAGACGGATCTGGTCTACGTGCGCTTCGCGATCGAGGGAGGCGGCGAGGTGACGGTCGCGACCACTAGGCCGGAGCTGCTGGGCGCGTGCAAGGCGGTGATATTCAACCCGGACGACGACCGTTACCGGGACCTCAAAGGCAGGCGCGCCGTGGTGCCCATGTACGGAAGGAGCGTACCCATAATCCCGCACCCCTACGCCAAACCGGACTTCGGTACCGGGCTCGTCATGATATGCAGCTTCGGCGATTCCGCCGACCTGCAGGTATTCAGGGAGCTCGGCCTGGAGCCGACCTATCTCATAGGTGAGGACGGCAGAATGACGGGGGATGCCGGACCCTACGCCGGCCTCAGCGTGAAGGAGGCGCGCAGGCGGATCGTGGAGGATCTCCGGACCGGTGGATACCTGGTCAAAATCGAGAGGATAAGGCACAGGACGCCCGTCTGCTGGAGGTGCAAGACGCCGATAGAGCTCATAGCCAGCGACGAGTTCTTCGTCAAACAGGTGGCGTTCAGGGACGAGCTGCTGGGCGCCATGGGCGAGATGAATTTCCACTCGCCCAAGAGCGGGGAACTCCTCAGGAGCTGGATATCGAGCCTGAGCGAGGACTGGCCGATATCCAGGAAGCGCTACTACGGCACCGAGATCCCGCTGTGGTACTGCAGGAACTGCGGCGAGCGCATCGTCCCGCCGCCCGGTAAGTACTATCAGCCCTGGAGGGAGCCGCCCCCGGTCGACTCATGTCCCCGCTGCGGCTCGAGGGACTTCGTCGGGGAGACCAGGATCTTCGACACCTGGTTCGATTCGAGCAGCACGGTGGAATACGTGCTCGGTTACCTGTGGGACCGGGGCTTCTTCGACGGGAATTTCCCGGCATCCCTCCGTCCACAGGGGAAGGAGATAGTCAGAAGCTGGCTGTACTTCACATTCCTCAAATCGGTCCTCCTGTTCGGGAGGGCCCCCTTCAGGGACGTGTGGGTGCACATGCACGTTGTGGACGAGGAGGGCAGGAAGATGGCGAAGTCCCTGGGCAACGTCGTGGACCCGGGCGAGGTCATAGACAGGTACGGCGCGGAGGCGCTGAGGGCGTGGGCGTTCCTGGAAGGCGACATAACCGAGGGCGACATAAGGTGCTCGTACAGGAGGATCGAGGGCCACGCTAGATATCTCACCAAGCTCTGGAACCTAGCTAGGTTCGTGTCGTCGTTCCCGGCGGAACCCGGCTGCGAGCTGAACGTGGATACCGATCGCTGGATAGTCGCGGGACTCGGCAGGCTCGTGGAGGACGTCAATTCCCACAACGACTCATACGACTTCCACGCGGCCATGGACGCGATAAGGTCGTTCACGTGGGGCGTGTTCGCGGACCACTACGTGGAGATGGTGAAGGAGAGGGCGTACGGCCGCGGATTCGGCGACTCCGAGCGGGGATCCGCGTGGTGCGGCCTGCACACTGTCCTGAGGGAGATTTTGCTGCTGCAGGCGCCGATGCTGCCGTTCATAACGGACGCGATCTGGCGCCAGCTTTACTCGGTGGACGGGAGCTCCATACACGTACAGCGCTATCCGGAGCACATCGACCACGATAAATCCCTGCTCGATTACACGGACGACATAATCGAATTCAATTCGCGCATATGGACGGAGAAGAAGACGAGGGGCATCAGTTTCATGGATCCCATAGAGGCGCAGATCCCCGACAGGCTGCGCAGATTCGAACCGGATCTGGCGGCGCTGCATAGAATCCGGGGAAGGAGCTAGACGCCCGGGTCCCGGATTCGCATTCCGGGGGCCTTTGCCGATCGCCGGCGACCGTTAGCCAGCTCCGCATGTCCGGCCCCGGATGGCGGGGTTCGTCGCAGTCATCGCGCGGAAACGACCTTGGCCCTTACCTCATAGGGGCTGAGGCGTGCTCCGCAGCGCGGGCATGTG
>Ga0209012_1002015_pt1 | contig 18955 bp, 15 predicted proteins | sample RS3BMetagenome_FD_184735 | JGI IMG/M metagenome (GOLD analysis project Ga0209012, IMG submission 184735) | Ferric oxide microbial mat and aquatic microbial communities from Rainbow Spring, Yellowstone National Park, USA - RS3B (SPAdes) (version 3) ...
GAGCCGTTTTTTCGACAAAAAACGCACTGGCGATAGCGCCACGGCCATATTATTTTCTGAAATTCACCGAAAAAGGCGCAAAGTGCGAAGGTTGGGTTAGACGAGCCGACATAACGGGACCGCAAAAGACTGCGAAATGTCGTCTGTCGCCCCAGCGCCCGACAGGCACCGTACACACAATAGACACCGCAATATTGGCCCGGTATGGCTGTGGAAACAGCCGATTCCTTCGCCGCTCCAGCGGCGGGGCCCTGCCCACCAGCCGCTACCATAACAGCGATCATGGCAACAACGCAGAGCCGAAATCGTGAGTAATGCCTCATACGGTCACCTAAACATGGGGATTATTCTTCCGCACAAACAGAATGCACAACGCCGCACTGAGCATTGACACGACTGCGGCGATCCACCATACCCAAAGGGCTGTTGACGGTGCCACCGGATCAACCATCGGGCGGCCCGCTGCCGCAGTACCGACAACGGTTGTCCCTGCCGCTCCGGCGCTGGCCGCGATTGGTGCTGTGAAATACGCAGATCCCTGCCGCCGAAGGTCGTCAATATCCCGGTTAATTTTCTTAATTCCCTTCTTGTCATAAGCCGGAACCACCTTGCCGTTGTGCCACTCGTATTGGATAGCTGGGTCGTCCATATTATCGACTATCGTTCCTTGTGGAATGTCTGGCGTAAAGGCACTATCCGCGGGGGAACACGTCAATAACACGCGGTGCACATCCGCCAGAACGGTATTGATGTCCACGTCACCTACAATTGATCGTATTGTAGTTACCGTGCGGAAACTACTCGGATACCAGAAATCACCGGATCTTCCAATGTGCACATGGTCAAGGACCATTCGGAAAGCAGCCGTACGTTTCGCCTTGGGAAAAGGCCATCCCTTGGGATAATATGGCTTTCGTCCGAGCGGGCGATTCCCCATATAGCTATTGCCAGCCCCTTTACTGACCACGGCCCTGGCAATGCAGTAGCCGCAAGCGGGCACAACCCATAAGGAATAATTTCCCGCCCGCCCTGATGCCACGAGGTGCAGGCAGCGGTAAGCGCCAATCACAACCATCTTTCTCGAAACGTGCGACTCCATGTCGGCCTGCTGCAGGATGCTTGGGAACGGTTGAATATCACCGTTGAGAATACCCAGCGCTGGTGCAATTGCAAAGCCCCCGACGGCAATGTCGCGCCAAGGCCGAAATACCTTTCGGGAGAAACTCGCGGTAACGCCTGTACCGTGTCGTCCTACAAAATACCAAACCTTCCCAACCCACAAATTTTGATCCTTTATGCGACTTCCGATCCGCACACCATGGGCAAGTCCCGAAATAGGCCATTCGTTTCCTTCCAAGGCAAGTTTATTACCAGAACGATAGAGCGACTGTGTGTACGCCATGTCTCCTAACATGCGACCACGAAAACTCTCCTTGGCCTTGGCGGTCGCGAAGATTCTTGAATTACTAAGCTTTGCGAAATTTGCCGCACACGCACGCAGAATCTCACTTGGTGTGGGTACCGCGCCCTTGGTCGCATTAACAAGAAACATCAATGACAGGCCGAAACAATAGGCGACTACCTTGTCAAATCGCCACTTTCGTGTGCCGTATCCCAAGCCAGAAATTCCACGTCCAACGATGTACACGGCTATTTTCCCTCTATTGGACCAGCGACACTGCAATCACAGCACGAAGACTCCAGCGCCACGCAGCCTGTCGATCCGTAGCACCCGCCAGGCACGATATAACACGTGGAAGTCCCTTGGCCGGAACAAAAGATATCCGTACCAGAACATTGGGTACCGCCGAGTGTCTTTGGGCAGGCGAACGGCCCCGAGTTGGAACTGCAGCCGTTTACTATAAAACCGCCCGTCCCGGAAATGGGGGCCGTGCGTGGCAGAGTGGTGGCACCTGCGACGATTACCGCCGCCGCAAAGCCTACGATCATGACCAACACTTTTGCTTTAGCCTGAAACATAAAAAAGACTCCTTGCTAAACTCAGCACCACAGGCCGCGACCGTAACGCACGATCGCGCCTGTGGAATATCAACATTCACCAACTTCACTTGCTGTTGCCACGCTTCGACTCCGGATCATCATTTGTATGTACGCCATGTTTAGCCAGATACTGTACCGCCGGTTCGGCAACCAGCGCACCCCGTCCAGCAAGATATTTGCCATAGCGGCTCCAACTGGCCGTTCGCCTTGTTAAAACCCGCTGGACTTTTGCCGCCCATGTTCGCCCCGAAGGGCTTTGGAGGAATTGCGAGTCCCCTTGTGCCAGCGCGGCACCAATCTGCCTGACCTCGTAAAGCGTCAAATGTCGGTACACGCCCTGAGGATTTACTTCAAATGGAACAGCATCGGCTCCGTAAAAATTCAGAAGAAAATCGTCCAATCTGCCGGAGACCTGAAAAGAGCGCTCCCCGCGGCCACTGGATGAGCAACCTGCAGCGGTAACTCGCGACCTCACTACTTCCAACAGATCCCTGGTCACTCTGCGCTGGCCATCGCCGGGGTAGGAATCCGGGCAATAGAAATCCGGTTTGCCTGCGGGCTGCCCCTCGTGGAGGTTGTTGACAATATCGATCGGGTGGCCTGAATTGATCCACTTCTGACAGAAATTCGTGTACTCAATGGCTTCCCTGCTGTCTATTTCCGGGTTGCCCGGCACAAATGTGTCGGTGATACGGTTGTGATACGACTGCGCCGCGCCGTCCGGGTCCAGCATCGGAATGATGATGAATTGCGTCTGCTTTCGGATTTTCTGTGCCTCCGGGCTGGCCGACAGCAGGAATCGCATGGCCCCGTAGGCTACCCAGCCTGAATCCACCTCGTCGGCATGTTCGCGGGCGTAAATCAGTACACACGGCTTGGCTTTGTCGGCTGCTGTATTGCCGGGCCGTGGAATCTCCACCGCCAGTAATGGGCGGCCTTCTTTCGATTTGCCGATATTGACCACCTGGCAATAAGGATTGCCCTGGAGTCGGGTCATGTAAGCTTCGTTCAGCTTCGGGGTGTAGGGGTATCGCAGAGAAAGATAGACATGATTATGGGTGAATTTCTGCACCAAACACAGATTTTTACCCTCCCGCCAGACATTGACGATAAAGTGCCATTTCTGCCCACTGGTGTCCGGTAAGATCGGCCCGTTATACCCAAACTGTGCCCGGCCACCGGCAACCGGCTTGCTGACAAAGTTTTTGGGGTTGTTAAGATTATTGCAGTAACTATACAGTGGATTGGCAAATTGACAGGCTTTGATCATGCTGTCGGTAAAATCCAAGCGGATGATTCTGCCTTTAACACCGGATAATCGGATGAGGAACCAGAGGTGGAAGGTGCCAGGACTGCTGGAGGTGGCCACTTCCGGCCCGGTGACGGTGAGAACATAATGCGTGGCGGAAAGACGTTTCACATTAACCGGGGTGCCGCAGGAAAAGTTGGAGGTAAACGTAACTTGTGCATTACTGTTGGCAGCATCGGCCTGATCGGCGGCCTGGCGCTGCCGATCCAGCGGTGGAGCGCGGGAAGTGACATTCGGCGGCAGCGTATCATGGCGTAAGCCGCCAGTCCATGGAATCTGTGCCAGATGAAATCCGTGCGGAAGTTTAATCTCCCGGGCCTGCGAAGGTGACAGCCATCGCGTCGCCACACGCCTGCCTCCGCCCAGCCTGGCACCGGCTGCGGTATGCGTCGCCATATTCTGTAACGGGGTTGCAGGTGGGACAGCATCGGGCTTTCCCGGAGCGGCTACTGACGTTGCTAACGTAACCGGAGCGTTGATGGTGGAGCCACTTGGGAAGACGCGTGAAGAACTGTGTGTGAGGTTCCACCCCACCAGTGCCAGCAATCCAATGAGAATCACCGCACCTAAAAGAATCGCAGTTTGTCGTACCCGCATCTGCATGGAACACCATGAAAACCGCAACGAACAACGCAACTACAGAAACGCTATCCCTCTTGAATTTCCCAACCACCGGCCTGAACAAATGCACAACAACAACGTAAAACTGGCCGGGTTATGAAACGACGACAAGCACTATAACACCTGCGCCCCCCCCCCATGTCAAGAAAAATATTCCAAGATTTTTTATTTTTGTATCTGCGATGAAAGCCAGCTTTGTGCGCACAATCTATAAGGGGATCGAGGAACGAAAATCTCGGAAGAAGTGCGGGTAATGGCCGGGATGGCGCGGGTTACGGGTTACAAACGCGGTATCCAGTACCGAGCAGTAGAATCGCCAGCGTTTGCAACGCCTTCTGACTGCCGGTTGCTGCCGGGTCTGCCAATTTTCGTGGCGGCGGCCTACACGCTCCCTTTGGGGCGTAAACTCGAATCCGAAATAGCGTCGCGAATGACCAAAGGCGGCTGAGTATCCCGATAGTAATCGGGACGCTCCCAGGAAAATCCTTCGTCCGCCAGAAAAATTGGCAGACCCGTTGCTGCCTTCCAATCCGTGCCAGAACCACTTTAACATGTAGCGTGTAAGTGCGGTTATTTGGCTCCGGGGAACATTTCATTGAAATATCCCGGATTTGTGGGTTTTACCACAGGTCCGGTTGTGTTGGGCTGACCGTTCGGCGCCGCGGGCGTGGTGTCGGCATTTCCGGTTGGAGTTTGATTTTCCAGCGGCATGCCGCCCATGGGGGTCAAGCTTGGTTTAAGAAACAGATAATACAATTTCCCTTTGCTAAGTTCATAGCCCGCCTGCGTTTGGGCAACCGGGCCGATTCCCATGTACATATCCGCACGCCCGGCCGCCCGGATGGCCCCGCCGGTGTCCTGATCCAGCATAAAGCCGGAATAGGGTGAAACAACGCCGGAGGTGTTCGGCGCATTGGTTTCAACAAACGTCAAAGCGGCACGCGGAAAAATACTCTGGTACGGAGGAGCAGTAATGGTTTTGTCAGTCGCCAAGCTGCGGTGTGCCGTTACCTTGACACCTAAAGATCCCAGCGGCCAATGCGCTGGATTGTAAAGCTTTAGAAAGGCCATGAAGTGATTTTTCATAATATCACGTTCAACCTGCTTGGGGTGCATCTGGAAATATGTTTGAATTGCGGGCAATGAGAGTCTGCGGGCGCTGATTTTCCCCTGCTTGACCAGCAATTCACCCAATCCGGTATACGTGCGGCCATTATCGCCGGCGTAGCCGATGGTGATGGTTTGCCCCGTTGTCAGTATTACCTTAGCCGAGCCTTGAATCTCCGCCACATAAGCATCCAGCGGGCTGGAGAACCATACCAGTTCGTCACCAGTTAACAAATGCTGCTGCAAAATCTGTTGCCGGGTTGGATACGGCTGATACGAACCGCCGGGCATACGTTCTCCGAGAATCTGCCCGGTAATGGGGTTGCTGACAAGATTTTTCGGTCGCTTATACACCGGATAGCGGTAGCGGGACGTCTCCGTCAGGCTGCCATACAGAATCGGCGTGTAATATCCGGTAAACCAGACGCTGCCACGATCGTCATATCCTTTGGCAATGTACACATCATAGCGCGAATCAATAAGTTGCTGAAATTTAGCCGGCGACTGCACATTCCGCAGCATGTATTTGAAATCAAAAAGAGAAGCCAGTTCCTGACTGTGGGTAATGGGGCCATCCGGGAAGAACTTCTGGCTTGATGGGGACTGCATGAATTTAATGGAACGATTAATCGCTTTAATCAGTCCGGCCTTATCCATAAAGGCGGCCTGCATATTTGGATACTGCCCCTCCGGCACTTTGCGCAGGCCCCATTCACCGGGTGCCAATTCGTGATCCACATTCATCCGAGGCGCTTTGATGATGGTATTGTTGTGCGTAGCGCACCCCGCCACAGCCAACACACTGATTGTCAACAAGCCCATGATTCGACGAGTGATGTTTTTCATGCGTGATCCTTCACTACCAATACAGTCCTGCATATCCATACGTACAAATCGGCCCGTGGAGCGCCAACCATGATCATATCATAACAATTGTTTGGCCATTTGCAGCAACTTATCGCCCGGCCTTATAGTCCTGCCCCAGGCACAAACGCCAAAATCAGTTGCCAATCCTGTTCCAACCGCGGAAAGAGCAACGATCTACCCCTTAGGAGCCTGTCCAAGTAATGGCCGGGATTGCAATGGCGATTACTTGGACAGACTCCTTAGGGTATGATATTTTCACTGCGTGCCGATGTGTTCGAGTTTACACACGGCCATTTCCAGCGAGAGGATAGTCATGGCGGTTGAAAAACATCCAAAAAACGGCGTGGCGGAAACCCCACTTGTGTCCGACGGAACCGGGCTGATCGCCGGCGATCCCTGGCTGGAGCCTTATACGCAGCAACTGCGTCAACGTTGGAAACATTATCTAAAAATGAGGGAAGGCATTGAAAAAGCCGGCGGCCTGCTGGAATCGGTCAGTCAGGGCCATCACTATTTCGGATTCAATCGCGGTAATAAAGATGGGAAAGCGGGAATCTGGTACAGAGAGTGGGCTCCGGCGGCAGCACAATTGCATGTAATCGGAGATTTTAATTCCTGGAACCGATCCAGCCATCCCATGACGCGAGATGCGTTCGGCGTATGGGCGATTTTTCTACCGGATTTAAAGCCGGGTCAACCAACGCTGACCCATGGCAGCAAAATTAAAGTACAGGTGGATTCCGCATCCGGGCGAATGGATCGCATTCCCGCTTATATCCGACGGGTGGTGCAGGTGGAACATTCCACTGATTTTGTCGGGCAATATTGGAATCCGCCGGAGCCTTACAGCTTTAAGCACCCCTGGGCACCCCCGAAAAAAGGCGGCCTGCGTATTTATGAAGCCCATATCGGCATGGCGCAGGAAGAACCGAAAGTCGGAACATTCAATGAATTCACGCGCAATGTCCTGCCGCGGATTGCCGATCTGGATTACAACGCCATTCAACTCATGGCAATCATGGAACATCCGTATTACGGCTCATTCGGGTATCACGTCAGCAATTTTTTTGCGGTTTCCTCACGCTTCGGCACACCCGAAGATCTTAAGCACCTTATTGATACCGCGCATGGCCTGGGCCTCGCGGTGCTGTTGGATGTGGTGCACAGCCATGCGATAAAAAATCTCAATGAGGGATTAAATCGCTTTGACGGTTCAGAATTTCAATATTTTCACGCCGGTGCCCGCGGGCAGCACATCGCATGGGATTCGTTGTGTTTTGATTACGGCGTGCTGGAAGTTCAGCGGCTTCTGTTAAGCAATTTGCGATTCTGGATGGAAGACATGCACTTTGACGGATTCCGTTTCGACGGCGTGACGAGCATGTTGTATCTGGATCATGGCCTGGGTGCCACATTTGCCAGCTATGACAGTTATTTCGGTTCCAACATTGATGACAACGCTGTTGCCTATCTGCAAACCGCCAACGAGATGGTACACACATTACGCCCTGAAGCCATAACCATTGCGGAAGATGTTTCCGGCATGCCCGGCATGGCCCGGCCCGTGGCCGAAGGCGGCATCGGATTTGATTATCGCCTGGCCATGGGCGTCCCTGATTACTGGATTAAACTGCTGAAAGAACAGCGCGATGAAGATTGGAATCTCGGCGGCCTGTACCACACGCTGATGAACCGCCGCCATAATGAAAAACATGTCGGGTATGCGGAAAGTCATGATCAGGCTCTGGTGGGGGATAAAACACTCGCATTCTGGCTTATGGATAAGCAGATGTACTGGAACATGAGCAAATCACAGCCCCATCCGATCGTTGATCGGGGCTTGGCCCTGCATAAAATGATCCGGCTGATTACTTTTGCTCTAGCGGGGGAAGCATATCTGAATTTTATGGGCAATGAATTCGGCCATCCGGAATGGGTCGATTTCCCCCGGCCGGGAAACAACTATTCCTATCAGCACGCCCGTCGGCTCTGGTCGCTTTCAGATCGCGACGATCTGCATTATCTGGGCTTGAAAATATTCGACCGCGCCATGCAATGCCTGGATGAACAACGCCACGTTCTGGAAGACCCGTTTATTGAGCAGATTCTGGTCCATGAAGACTCCCGGCAACTGGCGTTTCGCCGGGGGCCGCTGGTGTTTGTGTTTAATTTTCACCCCACCGAATCATATACATCTCTGCGTATTCCGGTACCGGATCCGTCCGACTATCGGCTCATTTTAGATACCGACAGCCCGGTGTTTGATGGCTTTGGCCGTGTGGCCGGTGATGTGGTATATCCCCGGCAGGATGTCCCGATGTATGGCCGCAATCAGAGCATACAGATTTACCTGCCGTGTCGCACAGCTCAGGTGCTCGCGCCGATCAATATGCCCCGGGCAGATGATGATTGAATCCCGGCCAACCAATCCTCATTTGTAGACGTGACAGAGCACTATTCCCTGCCCGGTGCCAGCAAAGATCGCACCCCCACAATCGCCGCTCGCCAGGCGGGTATAACGCCTGCCGCCAGCGTGGCCGCCAACGCCACAAATGCCGAAAACATCATAGCGCTCCAGGCCCAGGCATATTGGGAATCAAACCCACTCAGGCGATGATCCACCAGTGTCCCCATATACGCCATGTATTGCCCCAGCGCACAGCCCAGCACAATGGCCGCCAACACAATCAATGACAATTCCGCCAGAACCATGCGTAACAATTGCCACCGCCCGGCCCCCACCGCCCGGAGGATTCCAAATTCATAACGCCGCTGCCGCACCGCCGCCGCCGCCATGGCCGCCACCGCAATGGCTGCCAGCAGCATTCCTCCCAAAGCCGCCAGGGACAAAGCCCGCATCACCCGGGTAATAACATAATCCAATTGCCGTTTCATCCGCCGCACCGACGTGCCGTGCAGGGAAAAACGCTGAAAATTCAGCAAGCGTTCAAGTAGGGACTGCTTACCTCCGGACGCCAGAAACGCCTTCACGCCCGCTACAGCCTTCACACCGCTGACATTTGACTTAAGTGTCAGCATGACCAGATTGGGGCCATTAATGCCGAAATATTCTTTCGCCTGTGCCAGCGTACCAATAATCGCTACCGCCGCCGCCTGATGAAACGCCTGACGCACCCGCAAAAAACTCTGCGCAATCGAAACGCCCGGCGATGTTACCACCCCCACCACCGTCAAGTGCTTTATGCCCGCCAATGTACCAACGGCCAAAGTCTTTCCCGCGCCGAGTCCCAGCGAATGCAGCGCATCGCCCGCAATTAACACGCCTGATCCCGCGTTCATGGCCTGTAACGCCGCCGCCCTGTGCCCCTGCGTAAAGTGCACCCCCAGCATCCGGAGAAAACGCTGTGGTTGCACGGCCACAAACAGCACCTGCTGCTGCTTGGCAGTGCCGATTCGTGCCGGAATCCAAAAGGCCGTTAACGCCGTCACGCTGGTCACACCATGGACGTGCTGCGGTATTGCCGCTGCGCGTTTAGCCGACAGCGGTGTAATGGGGCTGAATACAAACGCATCGGGAAATTGTGCCGGAAATTCCCATGATTCCAGCAGACCAATGCCACGCGCCTGCATGGAAACAAAAAATGATACCGCCGCCAGCAACGCTGCCGCCATCATACCCGCCCGATATGGAGACGCGGAGGCGGAAAACAACGTTGGCTCAATATGCCACAACCATGCCAATGGCCGCTTAAACATTCGCTCAAATGCCGCCACCGTCACCGGTGCCAAAGCCACAGCCGCCAAAAGCACCAATGGCCCACCGACCAGCACATACGCCCAAAGTGCCCAAATCGGATTGGGAATCTGCCAGAGAATAATCTGCAATAACAAAGCGCCTATTCCCACCCACAAAGCTGGCCGCAATGATTTTGCACTGGCCGGCTTGCCCATGTTGGCCACCGCCGCCATGGGCGTCACCCGCCATGCTTTATACACCGGCAATGCGATTCCCACCGCCGCCGCCAGCAATCCCGCCGCTCCGGCAATCACAAAACTTTCAACGCCCGGATGAAAAATCAGATGCCCGTGTCGCAGATGATGCACCAGCACCCAAGCCGCGCCCGCCCCGGCCACCACGCCCACCACCACACCAACCGCCATCGGCAGCAAGGACTCCACCAGCGCAGTTAAGGCCACCTGCCCCCGTGCCGCTCCGATGCACCGCAACTGCCCGAAAAACCGGACCCGCTCCTGAATGCCAATGGCAAAAACCGCCAAAATCAGCAGGCCCGCACCCAGTGCCGTTGGAATTGCAATCAGCCACCGCAGGCGCTGCAACATCTGCTGCATAGGCGCAAAGGGTTTGCGACTCTTTCCCATGGACCTGATTTTTACTCCCGGCCCCACCGCTTGTGCCAATGCTGCAATTCCCGCTGCATTGGTTATGCCATGGCGAAATGTTATATCAATGCGCCCCCAGCGCGGCGGCACTCCGGTAATTTTTTGAAGTGTCTCGCCTGTGATGTAAGCCGAGGGAAACGAAAAATAACGTTTTACCGCCGATCTCTGCACCAGCCCCACAATTTTCAACTGCTGTGATCCCGCGGGGCCAAACAAAGTCGCCGTCATGCCAACACTGGCATGCAAACGATTAGCCAACGCGACATTCAGCAATATCTGCCCCGTTGGGCTGCTCAACGGGCCTCCCTTGGAAAATACCGGCGGAATAATTTTCTCTGCGGCCGGCCAACTGCCCACAATCAAATGTGCACGTTGGGCATGCTTCCCAATGCGTATGCGCGAAAAGGCCATCGTCCGGCCTGCGGCATATTGCACCGCCGGGCACTTTTCCGCTTGCTCTAAAATGCCTGCCGGAACCGCGGAATCGGCCCCTTGCGTAATGGGGGTTATGCGGGCATTGACCTCTCCCAATACCGCCGCAAGATTGTGTTGCAGCGATGCCCTCATGCTTGAAAGCACGCTGCAAGCCGTCATCACCAGCGCCACCGCTGCGGTAATGACCACAACGGTCAGCAGGGGTTTAACGGGTTTACGCCAAAGCGTGCTGATAGCGAGCTGCAATGCTGCCGGCATCATCTTGCCCCTCCACTGAAAAGCTTCCCGCCAGTTTGCCGTCACGCAGCACCAGCACCCGATCGGCATAAGCGGCGGCTGCGGGTTCATGCGTCACAACCACCACCGTCGTGGGAAAATCCACCGATTCCGCCAATACGCCCTTGAGCAATCGCCAGAAATTTCCCGCACTGATCGAGTCGAGATTTCCAGTTGGTTCATCGGCCAAGAGCACGCGCGGTTTGAGCAATAAAGCTCGCGCAATCGCGGCGCGTTGCTGTTCACCACCGGAAAGCGCATCAGGCCGATGCGTCAGGCGTTCGGCCAGCCCCAGCGCCCCGGCGAGTTCAATGGCACGATTGCGTACCGATTCGTTATATTTGCCCGCCAGCCGGGCGGTCAGCAGAACGTTATCCAATAAGGTTAATGTCGGCACAAGATTGAAGCTCTGAAACACCACCCCCACCGTTTCCCGCCGAAACAGCGTCGCCTGTCGTTCCGAGAGTTTGGCCAGGTTCTGACCATCAACCATAATGTTCCCCGCGTCCGGCGTATCCAACAGCGCACAAAGATGCAGCAGCGTCGACTTGCCCGAACCGCTTGCCCCCATAATCGCGACAAACTCACCCGAGCGTATCGTAACATCCACCCCCGCCAAAGCCCGCACGGTACGCCGTCCAAGCCGATACGTCTTTTCTACGCCCGCAATGACTATTCCGCCGGTGTGTGTATTTGCATCCATCTGCATCATGCGGTCAATAATATGCGGCATCACCACGGTATGAAAGCGCGGGACACAAAAGTTGAGCGTTGACGCTCCAAACCGACCTGTTTGTGGGATACCGCCCTATATGCCCCTTATGTCTTTGCAGAAGTCCACAAAGGCCTGAAAAGTCGGAAGGTGCGAAGGATCTTGGTGTACTCGATCCAACATTGCCGCAAGATAATGCGGTTCGGCCACGTTACCAGGCCTAGTCTTGGAATATTGGATGTGTTTATCGCGGAGAAGAGCACGCAGGTATTGTCCGTGAAATTTAGCATGCGGTATTTCCTTAGATGGCGTCCCCATATTCTCTGGACACTGCGCGGCAACGTCGTAAAAGTTGATAAATTCACGCAGTTCCCCCTGCGGAGCGCGTGTCACGATACTTCGGTTGCCAAGCAGCCACGTTTCTATGCACCGGTGCTGCACGATGACCTTCAGCGATGCGTGCTTGAGCTGACGCCCCCCGTGCTCCGCAAAGCTGGCCGCCACGGCATTCAATCTATCCCGCACGCTTGTTTCTTCGCTGTCCAGGCATAGCACCAAGCGCGAATAGGCAGGAAAGTTGTCGCAGTCTTTAATCGCGCGCTGAAGATGGACGCCGAGAATTGATGGATACCCCTCGCCACTGATCAAATAGTAATTGTTTACTCCAGCATCCTGCACATTTTCCACACGGGTATGATCGGGAAGCAGCGTCGCAAGCCAAGCCGGATACAGCCGTCTTTCGCTCCGCTTTCCTTCAACGAGAAAATAAAGGTTCATATGGACGCTATTCCGTTCCGGTACTTGTCACTGTTTATTAGCTTAATAAACTCCTCGTGGCTTGATTTGTCTGAACTCCCAACCATTGCATCCATCACCCCAACGACTGACCCAGTACGGCTAACTAGCTTCCAATATTTTGGGTCAATGTTATTTATAATGTACGGATGGTGGCTGGTGATGACAAATTGCATACGGCGACTCTCATTGACCACATCCTCGGTGATAAAATCAATGCAATTTACCCCCAAGCTCGTCTCGAATTCATCAATCAAATAGACCGTGCCATCCGGCCAGACGGCCAGTCGCCCCAAGTGCATCCATGTGTTATACATTCCCGATGAAATTCTGTTACGTGGTATCCAATTGCGCACCCCTCGTTCTTTGATCTTCAGAACCCAGGTTGGTCTAAGGCCAAGGTCTCTTTCCTGTTCGTAGGCAACTTTCGCGATCGAGGGAAAGACCTCAATGAAGCGACCTACCAAGCTTTGAAATTCATCGGCATGCGACTCTTGAAGTATCACCATTTTCTCGGCGGTGCTAATTTGAGTATTCCGGAGACTCTCCACGGAATGATCTCCAACTTCTGCCTTGAACCGTTCGACGGTGGAAGACGAGACAGCTAATAACCTATTCATTGACGAGGAATGGTCTGTGAAGACAACACGATCAAACGAGCGAGATACGTCACGTATCGCATCTTCTTCCCGCAAAAGAAAAAGCACACTTTCGTACGGCGAGAGTTTCGGCGTCTCTTTTCCGCGTAATCTGATATTTTCCGATTCTCTTTCGACAAGCACCTCTCCTCCAACGCAGGCCAGTGATTCGAACAAGAACTTCGGCTGCGGCCTGGGCCTCCGCACATCGGCCCCCGGCTCCATTTCCTGGCCCACACCGGCAGAACCGTCAGGCTGCGCCTCCAAGGAGGCCGACCAGTTATATGTTTTGCCACCATCAATCTGGAAAAGAAGAGACCAGCTAGCCCCCCAGAGCTCTGTTGCCCGTGATCGTGCAGCTCGGACGACCTCGAATAGTGATTTAAGGATACGGGTTTTCCCAACCCCCGACACCCCAACCAAGAGATTCAATCCGGGATCGAAATCCATACCGGGCAACGCCCATCCGCTGTCGCCCTCGAAGAACTCAAAACGTATTAGCCGCACGGCAGTCTCCAAAAAATCCGGCATTTACGCCACGAATCCTATAAATCGTATACCGGGATACTTTACAATGCCAGCCATTGGTCTTACCTCCGGAATTTCTTCGGAACCGATCTAGGTTCGGCGGATGCCCGATGCCAGGCACCGAATCAATCCTGTCGTAACCGCCATGAACGCCGCCAATTCGCTGTGACGTTTTTTTCACAGCACTTTTCGTTTATGATACCGGCATGGCGGAGCAGTTATTGGCGGACAATTCGACTTTGCGCAAGCGGCTGCTGCTGGGAGCTTTGGCTTTTTTGCTGCTGCTGGCTATCGGCAGTGCGTACGCCGTCACCCTGATAACCCGCATGGACGGCAACACCCTTTATGGCTCCCGCGGAAACTTGCACGCGGCAATCAAAGGCCCGCAGGGATTGCAATATATTACTTCCGGCAATATCGATCTGGAAGGCCGAAATCGACATTATCAACAGGTTTATCTGGTGCTCGCGAAAGGACTGAAAAATCCGGCCAAGGCTCTTGCCGGCCATGTTTACCGGCAAATGCTCTCCAAGGGTTGGCCGCACGAAAGTAATGTGTATGTGAAAACCACCTTTCGCCACGGCAACATGTATATTTATAAAGCCATGGGCGGCCCCAATGGCAAATTTATCTGGGTAGCGGCCATGCGCCATGGCCGCGTGGTCAACTTGATTAGTTATGCCGGCAATAGTCTGGATTTACCGTTAGATCAGCAGGAATTTAATACACTGATTCAGTGGGTTCAGCAGAACCAAGCCAATTAATTTAATCTCGCACGGAGTTCTCTATGCGCGCACTTGCGATAATACAATTGTTTCATATACCTCACCTGCGCCGCGCCACCACCACGTTGGGCGCACTGCTGACAATTGGCATCGCCTCTTTAGCGGTATTTCCCGCCACCCTCGCGGCACAAACACCCGATACAAATATGCTCGCCCCACTTTGGATCAACGCTTTAGACGGATTTGAATTGCGTCCGCCGCTGAATTGCGACGTTCTGCAACCCAAATTTCAAGCTCCACCGCCGCAAAAAAATGGCACCCTCCCGGTCAGGCCGGGCAACCTGGTAACGTTCGTCAATAATTCCATGCGATGGGGCATTATCATACATCTAAGTGAACTGAAAAAAGATGTGCCCCTGAAAACACTGCTGGACGAAACCGTCGCCGAGGCCAGACATAATTATCCAAAAGTGCGGGTTCTGGCGCGGCGGATGATAACAAACTCCGGTAAGCCCGCGGGTATTCTCGTTCTACAACTCACCACCGCTTCCAACAATAAACCGGTTATGCGCCAGCAGCTTATTATCCGGGCGGCCCCCAAGCTCTATTACCTGCTTACGTTTTTCAGCCCCGCGGGGCAGGCCGACGGCGCACGGGCATGTTTTTCCGCCATGATCAAAACCTTTCGCCTGCTCAATATGGCAAAACTTCAACAACAGCGGGCAGCAGCGGTAATCGCCGGGCGCAAATGGCTTAAGGGAATCACCGCCGAAATGCTTAAAAAAAAGGCCATTCATTCCCATTTATATCAGATTAAAGTCAACGGAAAGGACATCGGATACGTACTTGTGTCATGCTATCCCGGCGCGGAAGATGGCTATACCGGCATGTTTAGCGCTACCAACGCCCGAACATTTTTGCCCAATGGAGAAGTGATACTTTCCAAAGTGATCTGTTTCTGGGCGTATGCCCAGCAGGGCAAAAAGCCCGGACCCGCCACGCATTACACCACTTGGTATAAAGCGATTGAAACACTGGTCCCGATTAATAACCCCCAGGAAGTTAAAATGCGGCAGGAACGCATTGTCATTGATCCAAAAACCAATAAGCAAATACTCGAACATATCAAAATTCCCTATCCCAATATGCAAATTCACTGGGTTCGGGAAACCGGTGATGAACAATCGGCCTATGTTCCACAACTCGATAAACATGGCAACCCGACCGATCTTTTTGTCCGCCACCGCTGGATGACTGTTTATATGCAGCGCAGACATGTCCTGCCTGGCCAACCCAATAAGCCAACGCACTTTGAATTGCCTTCTTATATGCCGGCCTATTTACCACTGACCTTAAAATATTTCTGGCCTCGGCTGGTAAATCTTGCCAAACCCTCCGCCATGGGATTTGTCACGTTTAATTCCGGCTCCCGCCGCCTGGGCCTGCGCCTGCTGCGTGTGCGCGGCATGCAACGCATTACCGTTAATGGCCACAAAATTGTCGCGCGCCACCTCACCGAGCAACTGGACCCCGGAATCGCAAACCTATGGGTGAATTCCCGAGGCATGTTGATAAAATACCTTGGTTCAGACGGCAGCGAATGGACGCCAACCACGGCGGCGGCCATGAATAAAAAATGGAAAGCCCGGCTCGCCGCCCTGAAACAATAAAGGACTTGCAATGCGGAATTTTCTAAAACGCGTGATTGTTCTGGTGGTACTGACAACCATCATGGCCACCGGAATTAACATGGCCATCTATTTCACATCACGCAACGCCCGCATCCTGCAACTGGAACGGGAACGCAAACACCTCCAAACAATCATCAACCGCCTCACCGGAAAACGCCGCATGGCCGAACTGGTGGTGGATGGGCAAGTCACCAATGGCCAGCGGCAGGTACTGCAAACCACACTTCTGTGGGAAGAATTTGTCACCGGTTCTGATGGCCGCCGCATAGCTCTACCAATCAAAAAAATTACGATCCCCGGAGACACCCCTTATATAGATGGTTATGTGCTCAAATTCCAGGATAAGTTTGTCGAACAGGGCAATCTGCTGCGTGGCAAGTCCCTGGCTTTTTTCCGCCGGATTTTCTCAACCAAACAATCCCCCCATCTCGGCAAATCCCTGCTCGATGCGCACGGTGTCCCGCCTTGCCTGGACGGAAAAGCTGGCCGCCCCGACACCTTTACACTCGATCTCTGGCAACATATTCAGCAGCTTATGCAGCATCCTGCGTCCGCTAAAAAGCTGGGCCTGGATATTGTTCAGGGGCAGGCCGTATATCGCCCCGTCAAGCCCGGACGCTTGTATGTCATTTATCTGCAAAATGACGGCGGAATGGAATTCACGCAACAAGCCGGCGAATCTTCACTTATTAATCGACTCCTGAAAGAAGCGGATCATACACACTCGCAAACCGCGACCACGCCGGGCGCGCAGTAACGGGTAAACCTATTCAAAGGTGGCAAATGGTCTCTGATGGCTCGCCAGCGCTGATGACCAACCACACCCGCCCGCCCTTGCCATCATCGCCAATGGCCACCACCGTGTGGCTGATAACCGGCACGGTACTTATCGCCTTGGCGATTTTGCTGCGCCTCAACGCGCCGACTCTGACCCACAGCGTGTTGCGCCACCTGACCATCCGTAACTTGTTTGTCGCCGGCAACGTCCTGGCCGGAACAGTATTTCTATGCAGTTGCCTCTTCCTGCGGCGAAACATGGGAAAATATCTCTTTTTCTGGATGCTGCTGACTGGCCTGACATGTCGGCTGATCATCTTAAGTGGAACGCCGGTATTATCCACCGATTACTATCGCTTCCTCTGGGATGGCGCGGTACTCGCACAGGGCCACAACCCCTGGCTTTACAGCCCAAAAGCGGTACTGGATCATTCCAATCCCGCAATAAATCCATCTTTAACCGCCTTGGCACAGGCCCATCGCGCCCTGATGCTCCACATCAATCACCCGGATTTGCCAACCATTTATCCCCCGGTCAGCGAGTTTGCGATGGCACTTGCGGCCAAAATCGCGCCGTTCAGCGCCACCGCATTGCGTTGCGTGTATTTGGTTTTTGACACCGCCGCCGCCATTTTCATCGCCATAATTCTACGTCGTCTGCATCGCCCCAGTTCCTGGCTGCTGATCTACTGGTGGAATCCCGTGCTCATCAACGCCTTTTATAACGAAGCACATATGGATGTGATGACCCTGGCCTTTGTTGCGCTCTTTGCGTTAATGCTCGTTATGCAGCGCCCCAAATCCGCCGCGGCTGCTTTGGGTCTGGCCATTGGTGCAAAATTCTGGCCCATCGTATTGGCTCCCGTTCTACTGCGGCCACTATTAAAAAATCGAAAACAATTGGCAATCGTCACCACGGTCTTGGCTCTGGTCAGCGCCGCCGCGCTCACTCCCATGTTTTTAACCGCCGCGCCCGCCCTGCATTCACTGCTGAGCTATGGGCGATATTGGCACGAAAATGACGGCGTATTTCGCCTCGTTTCCATGTTCTGGCACCAGGTATTTCCCGCGACAGCATACATGCGGCCCGCAGTTGCATCTCGTATCACCATTGCTGTTATTTATCTCACCGCACTGATTATCCTCAATCGCAAAGCCGCAACCCCAAGCCACGCCATACGGGTTTGCCTGTTTTCCGTCATGTTCATTTTTCTGTTAAGCCCGACGGAATTTGCCTGGTACTACACCTGGCTGCTGCCTCTGCTGGCTATTTACCCGCGCATTTCACTGTTGGTCTGGTCCTTAACGCTGGGCCTCTATCACGCCCACTATTTTTACCCTTGGATGGTCTGGCTTGAACATGGGCCGGTCTGCGCGCTGCTGATTTTAGAATTGCTCTGGCCCCGCCTGACCAATTGGTTTGTTGCGGATTCTCACACCCCTTTGCCCATTGCAGCGTGACCTTGAACCCCAACGACCAACACCCATCGCAAACTCCGTTGCCCCGCTGCGTTGCCCCGCCCCGTTGCCCAAGGGGCCGCCAAGAAATAACGTTTATAACGGATGTTCCAGTAAAATGTGCCGGGCTGCGCCACGATAATGCGCAATAAAATCAACGTGTTTTGCGTCTTGCCTGCAGCTTCTTTCTCGTGGCTACTTGGACGCCACGGCGCGGAAGCGCGTCAGGCATGACGACTTGGGCCTTTTCCAAAAACCTTTGCACCGAGTCCCGCGGCCTGGGGATGCAGTTGCATAGCGGTTTGCCGTGGAGCAGCAGTTCCGTCATGCACAGCGTCTTGAGTTCATCGAGGCCCTCCTGTACCGTGGCGTTAAGGTCACGCCATCGCAGAGCTAATTCCTGCACGATTTTGTAGGACAGCATAATGACCAGGGCATGGCCTCGCGTGCGGCTGGCCAGACGCACATGCACCGGGCGCATCTCTAACTCCACGGTCTTGCTGGTACGGAACGCCCACTCCACCATCAGGGCCTTTTAGTTTTCGGCGTTGCGTGGATTTTCGGGAGACAGCTTGATCAAGTTTCCCAGTAAATAGTTCTGTTCCGGAGCGTCATGAAGACGAAAAAGGCTGAATAAAGGGAAAACTAAAAGG
>Ga0209012_1002019_pt1 | contig 18939 bp, 30 predicted proteins | sample RS3BMetagenome_FD_184735 | JGI IMG/M metagenome (GOLD analysis project Ga0209012, IMG submission 184735) | Ferric oxide microbial mat and aquatic microbial communities from Rainbow Spring, Yellowstone National Park, USA - RS3B (SPAdes) (version 3) ...
TCATTTAAGCCCTAAATCTCCACTACCTTATTTTCATTTTTGGATTCATTTATGGACATCGCCATGCTTAGCCCACTGAGGATAGCTATTATTAGGAATGGGGGTTGCTGCAGAATCAAATAGAGCCAGGCAGATAAGAGGAAGCCTGAAGTAGTGATTAATTTAACATATATGCCTGTTGGGAACCCCCCAGTTTTTCTCTCAACGTGTGAGGAGTAGGCATTATCCCCAATTATTAAAATGGCTAGGACTAGGGTAAGTATTCTCCAGAGCCATGAATACTCAGAAACAATTACATGAAACTGAACTGGGTGACTCACTGATTCCTGTATAATGCTGAATAAGTTAATGTTAAACGCATAGCCAATTAGCCAAATGCCGAGAATAATATTGATTAATAAACTAATTGCATTCATTAAATTCTCCAACTTATCAATATCCATAATAATGCAGTTAAGCGGGACTTATTAAGATTTACTAAACCCACGCCCCCTCCAGAACCCATAAACCCATGAATGAGACCAGTAATAATGAGTAATGAAAAATAACTGGTAAACGCTTACTCCGCGTCTTGCTCCTGCTGCGCCTCATTTACCCCATTACTCCCATCCTCCTCATCCTTCTTCCGCTTGGGGAACCAGCCCGGTGGAGTAAAGTATTGTATTCTCCACTTAATCTTCACTTCCCCAGTGCTGAGAATATAATTAAAATTAGCTATAATATGTGATTTCTTGCTCTGCTTCTCCTCAAGTATGCCATAGACTCCAAAGAATCCACGGACATGGGTCTGACCGTTTGCATCCTGCATGAACCAGAAATAACCCGTATAACGCCCACTTTGCTTCAACTCCTTCCCCAGCGCATATAATGTCTTACTCTGTGCTTCTTTCATGAATTGCTCATAGATTTCCTGAATCTTTGGACCAACTTTCTCCCAGACATCATCCGGGATCTTGCCCGGGAATTTACTCCCATTCAGGGATATAGTTCTCCGCGTTGTTTTTTGCATTTCTTGCATACCACTCATTTAATTCACCCCCTTATATTACTTACTCCTCGGATTTCCCCGAATCAGTGACGCTAACGGACTCCTCGTCACTGGTCTGATCATTATTATTGTTATTAGTTTGAAGCGTCTCAGCTATTTTAGTTAATGCTTCACGCTTCTTACTTAATAACCACTTCTCAAGAACGTCGCTTAAAAACGCTTTCGTGCTCTTACCATTCATGCTCGCTAATACGCGGGCAGTGATATACGCTTCAGGACTTAAATCAACCGTTAAATTACGCCTCTTCTTATTCTCATTGCTCTGCATAATTACAGAACTAATTAGGGCTTAATATGATTTACTCCCTTCTTTTCTTATTAAATCTATTCCCATTCATTATTCTCATGAACTTCCCCCTCAAAACATGATCTGGATTAACTTCACGCTCACGCAAAATAGTATCTATTGCGTAGTATGGATGAATCAGGGTCAGGGTCACTAGGCTAATGCTGAAGATGAAGACGCCTATTGGGATTAGGCTAACAGTGAAATAGACTAGGCCCAGACCAAGCAGGACTTCCCCAATCACCCAGCCCCATGGCTTAAACACGAAAATCCCATATGAAGCAATGAAGCCTAGGACAGTGATTAGTAGGAACATGGCTAGATAGAGATGATTATTAATGCTATAGAAGGCGAAGGGGACGCTGGCTATAGCCATGCCTAGAACCACTAATCCCGGAATCAGGGATAAGGCTTGGGGCCTATTCATGAATGTGAATCACTAGGGGCTAATTTATGTTTATCTCCCCATCATATTTTTTATTTATTTATGCCTGAAACGTTTTATTAATCCTCATCAAGCCATGCCAATTCATTGCTCTTAATGTCCTCATTCCCATCCATTAAGTATACGCTCGTTGTTCCAGTTATTGCGTAAGTCATTATTGCTGATAATATGCTGAACGCCGTCCTCATATGATCCAGATTAACGCTTGCACCGTCATTAAAGACCCCACTAACGGAGACCCGGTACGACCTTAACGAATTTTGAAAAGTAGTGTCAACGCTATCCACGAAGCCTAGGAGCGGTATTCTTCCCTTATTCAGCCTCAGCAGGTGAATGTGGCTCCTGGGGTAAATGTTGCGAATATGGATAATTGTGTCCAGGGTCCTCATGATATCCGTGACGGCGTTAGTCCTGTTCCTATCGGGAATATACTTAATATTCTCAACACCAACCGCGCCAACTCCCCACCAAATCTTTTGTATAACCACGTTCTCAGTGCTTATCATTATGCCCCTATCCGTGAATGCCCTCATTACTCCCCTAGCTATTTCCCTATACATCCTAATCAAGGTTCTATGCGTGAAATAAAACTCCTTGGGAACAGGAGCAGCATCACTCACTAATGGCGCAATGTAGTGATGTAATGGTATCAGGAACCTAACCCGCCTATTCTGGAGCAGGGCTGGGCAGGAATCAACGAGGACATTAAGATACTTCTGAACCCTCTCAACATACTCAAATGGGTCTGGAACCAATGGGTCAGCTGGCGCAATAACTAAGTCACTGTAATTGCTCTCCCCCAATATCTGCATTACATTGCATAATGCCTTGCCGTAATCCTGCATTAACTTAACCATGTCCTCATCACTATGAACCTCTCCACTCGCTAATGCATTGAAGAGCCCATTATCAATCCAAATAGGCACCTTACTCCACCACCTCTCAAGCCTCCTAACGAAGAGGGGTAGTCCCGATGCGAAATCAATGCTGCCATTGCGGAACCTTGACTCAATGCCAATCCTCAAGTGGGCACGCTCACCTAACCTCCTCAGCACCTCCCCATAACTCTCACTATCAAATGGCTTAAGCAGGCCCGGCGTCACCAGTAAAACCCTGCTCCGCTTAGCGTATTTACTTAAATCGCCCCAATCACTCATCCAATCACTCATTCATAATCGCCTCCAGTAAATTCCTTAACCCCACCCTAAACCTCTCCTTCTCCTCGGGACTAGGCTGGGGACCACCCTGAATAATTACTTCCTTAACGTCATCCCCCGGACCATAATGCCACCTAATCACGATCACGGGGAATGCTTGGGCACCATTATCAATGAAGGACACGAGCCTCTGAACATTACTGTCCTGAAGCATGCTTGGCCTAGCCCTGCCCAGGAATTCACTCGTCATGTAGTAATGACTTGAATTAAGTTCAGTGTCGAGGGCTGAATGCGTAGCCATTACCCTGGTCGTGTATGGAACATCAAGTTCCCTGCATACCTCCACCACAATTGGAACAGTGTATTCACATACTGGGCAGGTGGGGTCATACTCAATAGTGACCAGTAGAAACACTACTCACCACCCACTGACTTAGCTAATTCCTCAATATTCTTCAGGAACCCCTCGCTCGCAACCTCCTTCGCAGTAACAATAAGGCGTAGGGGCTTTGATTCACCTACCCTAGCCTCCCATAAATGCTCCTCACTAATCCCAGTCAGGGGCAGGGTCACGCTTAGATTCGTGTACCTGCCATGCCACGTTAATTCAGGGGACCTATTAACATCACTGCCCCTCACCCATCCCCACTGGGCACTTGGCGTTAATGGCTGCGGAGCGGGTGGGGCTGGTTGCCTGAGGTGTTGGAAAATATACTTAAACAAGCCAAAGAGGCCATAATAAAACATTGACGTGGCGCCTCACCTCTTACTGATTACTCTATTCCCATTTTGATCAGTATTAACCACGACGTAGCCCAGCCTCACTAATTCATTAATTGCGTTCTCAACCTCAGCCTGACTAAGCCCAAGCCTAGCTATTGCCTCATTCATGGTTATTGTTCCCTTAATGTTAAGTAACCCCATTACCCTTGACGCATTGGGGTTAATCATGTTTAATGATTGTGGAGTAGGCGTGGGCACATTAAGGCCACGGTTAATGTAGTAATTACCCCATGAACCAATGGGGATGGGGACTGGGGTAAGCATTGATATATACCTCTTAACCTTATGGAGCAAATCATCAATGTCGAGAATAATGTTCTTAGCCTCATCCCACTTATACTCATTAACCGCCTTAGTGAGATTCTTTAAACCATCATCAAGCGAATCAAGGGTATTAAATAACCTATCCATGATTTCCTTACTTGTCTGCTTATTCATATTCCTTTGAACCGCATCATCTATTAATTTCTTAATAATATTAATCACTATCCTAACCTGGGCAGGGTCCTGCGTATCCACGGAATTATTGAGGTCCTGAACAAGAATATTAACGTCAAGTTCCTCATGCTTCTCCATCATTACTGCTCACCAGCCTCCGTCTTCTCCCCACTCAACGTGGTTTTCAGGTTATTAATATTTAGAGCCAAGTCATTTAATAACTTGATGAGTGACTCAGCGAAGCCCTCCTGAATCTTATTTACCTCCTCCAGGCTCTGTGCCTCATGCGTCTTAGTCCTCAACTCGGTTCTAAGCCGTAAAGCCTCCCGCTCAAACTCAGACACCTCAATCATTAATCTCTGGTAGGTAGTGTTTAGCCTTGCAATAATGGAGTTCTTTTCATTCACTTGACTCCTCAACCCCTCAACCATGCTCTGAAGCTCCTGAATAACCGCTTCCTGCCTATAAATCGTTCTCTGAAGCTCACTATTTAAGCTCATTACCTCAGCGAGGCGCCTAGCCGTATCCCTGCGGGCACCCAGCACGCCAAACTCATCAATAACCATTATGAAGTCCTGCCCAGTCCCAACCCCATCAATATTAACAATCACGTCCCTTGGAACACGGACCTGCCCAAGCCTAACCTCATCAATCACGAATCTAGTTATTGTATTTGGGTCACGCGCCATGAATGGATTAGTTGGAACGCCTAGAACCACGGCAGGCAGGACCGTGTGATCATTATACTCAGCATATAGCGTGGTCCAGCCATACTCAATGCTCCAGTACTCCCGTGATGTTCCAGCATCAAAATCAACCGTATGCGTAATGTATTGACCAATAAGGCCCCTGGGATACATGAAAATTGGAACACCATAAAACGCCTCATCACTCCGAGTCACGCCCGGAAGCCTTAACGAGTATGCACCACCAAACCTACGAGTAAATTCCTGTATAAGCCTATCAGGATCAATTAATCCAGGCAATTTATTGTTATTATTGTTATTGTTACTCATGTTACTTCCCCTTATCGAAATCCATATTCGTGAGGCTTGCTTTAATTAAATCCAGTCCCTTATTAATGTTGATGATTAAGTCATGCATGGTAGCCAGATTAGTTATTATTGCATTTATTTCATCCGTGATTGTTGAGACTTCTTTCCTAAGTTCCTGAACCTGCCCCACTAATTCCTCCATGTTCCTTAATTCCTGTTCCTGCTGATTAGCCTTCTCCTCAAGACCATGCAGTGCCTCAGTGAATCCCTTAACCTGTTCCTGCAGGGACATGATTGACTTAATAGCGTCACTCTCATAAAGGGGCTTAAGGCTCTCCGCGACCCTAGTCCTCAACTCATCCATAATTAACTTACTTGCCTCACCTAACGCATCAGTGATCTTAGCCTGCTCAACTCCCTTAACCACCTCCCTCACATATGCCAGATTAGTTTTGGTCTGCTGAATCTTTAACTCCTCAAGCTCACGCCTCAAGGCATCAATTTGCTCCTGCTGCGCCTTAATTACATCAGCCAGCGACGCATTAATATTATTCGAAATAGTTCTAATAAGCCACTCCACGTCAGGTGGTGGGGCTGGTGGTGGAGGGGGATTCTGGTAATAAGCCACTCAGCATCACCCGGCTGTCCTACCATTTTCCTTCCCAATACGCCTAAATGCGTATTGAATAATGCGACCAGCATCATTAGCCTCAAACACGTTACCCACATAGATCGGCTGCGGCTCGGGCTTCTTGAAGAGATACTGTGAAATAACTGCACCAACCACGGCGCCCATAATGAATCCTGAGATTGATGGCATTACGCTAATCCTAATCCATGCACTAATCACTAAGCCAGCGCCCGCTATCAGGAGTAGGCCCATGGCGATCACTATTTGGTTATTCATCGTAATAAAATAAATGCAGGCATAATAAAGTTATCCTCATGAAAAATAATGATTTTTTAAAAAATGGGTAAGGAAGGGAATTAACGCTTCTTATTGAACCTACTACTGCTCATTATTGCATGCCTCGACGCCTTACGCATAGCCATTATGATGACCACGGCAAGTATTAACGCAATAAGTATGAAGAATAAGTCAAAATTATATGGCGTGGAGCTGGTTGATTGTATTTGATTCGTTGCGGTTTGATTATTCACGTAATCACTGCTTCCCGGGTACACTGCCTCAGCATAGACTGGGCTGGAGCTTGAAAGCGTTCCCACTCCCATGCTTGATACTTTAATGTTGCTATTCACATGGAAATTGCCGTTGCCATCCGTGGTAACCGTGGCGTTAAGCAGTAACGCATTATTGCTTGAATTAAATAATTCAACAATGACTGGGGCATTAGTGACTGGGGCACCATAATAGTCACGTATGTGACCAACCACGTTAATGAATCCCGTCGGCGTCTCAACAATATTCAGATTAATTATTACAGGCACTCTATATGTCAAGTTCAGCTCTGTCCCAGTCGTGTTCAGCGTAAGCGTTAGATTAACCATATTCACTTCATTGGGGACTGGTTGCCCATTAATGACTAACTGGAATCCATGTGGATGCGCAGGTATTGAGGCAATGTAGGAACCCGGTGGGAGGCTTGCGTTGCCAAGCATCTTCACGCCATTGCCAATTATTAATGGCGTGGCGAATGGTAATGGGTGATTTAATTTATCCAGTAAATGAAGCTTAGCCTGTAGGAAGTAAGTCATTGAAATAGTAATATTAGCGGAAGTACTATTTATTAGAACGGAGTAGCACGCCTCATCCCGCAGTGCCCCAGCGCTATTCAATTCAGCCTTAGCATTCCCAATAATTGTAGCATTAATTCTAGTCGTGCCCCTTGGCAATGGGATACAAATCACGTCGCCATTCACCACATTATTAAGGCTTATCGTGACGTTCCTAAACGGATATACCTGCATGAGGTGAATATTATACGTTGCATTGCTCAGCGACGTAATGTTCCCCAACATTGATGGAGAGATAAGGAACTTAAAGCCATTAATTGACATGGGTTGCGGAGTCAATACTGGCGGGTATCTAATGAAGAGGCTTCTGGCGAAGGTAGTGACGCCAAATAAATCGCCTTGATATAGATCCGTTGGGATAAGTACCTGCAGGAACATTGTTCCGGAATTATTCAGGTAAAGAAATGGATACAGGGCTAGAATACGACCCAACAAAAAGAATGGCAATGGTATTAAATCACTCGCATTATAATTATAATAGTAGGGACTTGACGTGTTGAACATGGAATGCAGGAAATTTATGTAATTATTCCAGTAACTGGTGGCGTTAAGCATTCCACCTGGGTATAGGGCTGGGTATTGAGTCACTACGTTAAATGCACTGATGAATGAAGTATTGAGCCTGAATAATGGCATGTAGGAAACATATGCTGAGAATGGCAGTGAGGCTGGGGAATGCATTAAAAACATGTTCAGGAATGGGCTTGGCGGGAACTTAATGAGGACTCCCTGCGAAGCCATTGATCCACCAGTTACCCCCATAATTTTCCCTCCAATGGCTGTGGGGATTTTCATGTAGATATAAACTGGGTAACTGAATGGGCTCATTATATTCATGGCACTAATTGAGGCCTGAACAGGCGCTGGTGCATTTAATGTGTCATTAAAATTCAGGAAGCCAATATTATAATCATTAGCCGTTACCTCCGCATTAATGAGGACGAGACCAGCTAGGTTGGCGTGGAATGACACGGAATCGCCCGGTATGCTAATGATGTATACGAAGAAAACAATTGGGTATTGACCCAATGGCACTGAGTACGTGAATGCCGTATTGTTCTGCAGCGCCGTGATATTCACTGCATTAATTAATGCCGTTCCATTAAATGACGCCATGTAGAGAAACGCCTTCGACACGCCGCTAAACGTTGGCGTTATTTTTATCAATCCCTCACCGGATAATGGCGTGAAAGTTATTCCCGGCAAGTCATTATAAATAACTAGTTTCGGAACACTGAATGCGTAAGCCACGTATTCACTCGTATATGTTCCAGCCCCTGCACTAAATTGAACCCCACTCCCCTCAGTTATATTTGCAAACACGCCAACCGAGCTCGAGCCACCTGCTAGGATCGCTGAGGAATTATATTTTAAACCAATGACCTTACTGGGCATGGCGTATGTTGGTGGTTCAAGAATTGTGATATTCATTTCACTGATTCCTGCCGGGAATAATTGTGGTGCGTAATTATATAATGTAGGCATGATTGCTGGATTAAAAAACACCAATGGATTACCGAAGACAGGCCTAATAACACTATCCACCCCCAATAACCCACCTAAAAGGCCCACGCCATAATGATACGCATTAAAAATATTCACGAAACTGGTAGCATTAAAACCAGGACTCAAGACCATGGATGAAGATATAATAGTCGTAGTAGTCGTAGTAGGGGGTGGCGTAGTAGTAGAGGGTGGAGCTCCACCAATAATGGTTGCGGAGTTCAGTATCATTGCGTTAAGCACTCCTATTAATGCCCCGAACAGGACTGCGAGCATTATTATTGATTTTCTCGCCATGATTCTGACCACGTATTTTTATATTTATGCTTAACCCGCCGCAAGCTCTACTTTCTACCTTTACTTTAGGCGCCTGATCTACTTTTTCTACTTTTTTCCCAGGTCTACTTTTTCTACTTATCTACTTTTTTCTTTCCGCTCCTCAGGTCTACTTTTTCTACTTATCTACTTTTTTCTACTTTAAACTTTAGGCGCCTGATCTACTTCCCCATAGGCATATGTGGAGCCAATCCAAAAGTAGAAAAAAGTAGAAAAAAGTAGGGAAAGTAGAGAAAGTAGATTTTTGCGCAAATTCATGATAAGTAGAAAAAAGTAGAAAAAAGTAGAAAAAAGTAGATCAGGCGCAAATTCATGATAAGTAGAAAAAAGTAGAAAAAAGTAGGGAAAGTAGATCAGGCGCATGTGACTGCAGCACGCGTTTTTTTCTACTTTTTTCTACTTTTTTCTACTTCATGTAGCTTTGCGCAAAAATTCGGGTGGGGATGCACGGGCTTGCTATAGCAAGCGTTTTTTTCGCAGTCCCCATGTTAAAGTAGAAAAAAGTAGAAAAGTAGAAAAAGTAGACCGGGCGCCAGTCCATGTAAGCGGGGAAAACTCATGTTGAGCTGGGGGAAAAAGTAGGGAAAAGTGGATTTTAACGATGCTTAACGAAGCGTGACTGCGTGTATATAGTTGCAGTGGAGTGCCGGGAAGCAATTGTTACCCACGCATTGTGGAACATGTGGATGAGGACTGCGATTAATCCGGCGCCAGTGACCCAAAGGATCCCGTAAAACACTGCACTTAAGCCGTAGAACATTAAATCCAATATCATGAATGATGCCTTGGTTCCAAGTTCAGCGGTGGCGAGGTAATCAAGTTGCCATGCTGGATGCATGAAGACCCATACCACGCTTCCAATGATTAGCCCGGGAACACCGAGCAGGGTTAGTGGGACGGCCCTGAAAACCACCTCCTCCAGTAATGGGAAGAATAATACTGTGTGAACAAAATCCTTGAAATCGAGATTAAGGTGGAGCGGTAGGACGGCGTCAATGAATATTCTCTGGAAGTAAGCATCAATGCCTAGGGCATGCTCAACGAGGCCGGAGACCAGCATTGGTATAAGAACGAAGATAGTGTATAAGCCAAAAACGCCAAATACGCCATACGGGCTAACCAGATTAATCATTAGCATGCCTAAGTAATTCCCTGACCTATTTTTATTATTATCTAGAAGAGGTACGGCTTAACAATGTAAACAATATAGAGCGCGATGAGTCCCTGCAGGATTAGGATTAAGGCGTTATGAGTGGGGTTCAACGCTAATAATTTTCCATGGACGCGCTTAGAACCAATATAAATTCCTCCCCTCGTAATGACATCCAACGCATCATGATGCAGAACGCCAATGCCGAGGCCCAGAAGCGTCGTGTAGGGGTATAATGCGAAGAGGGATAATATTCCTGCCCCCAGAAGAACATTATGGGAAAAAATATTGCGGTGAGGAACAATTCGTGGGGCACCCATCATGATATCCATGAGGTCAGGCAAAATACTCCCCAACAGGAAACCCGTAATTAATCCTAGACTTAATGGGAATCCAGCAAAATAAACCCCACCAGTGAGCAGTAATGCACCACCAAAATGCGTTACCCACTTCATTTAGTGAAATCCCCCTCTAATTTAGTATTAATGCTTTACCCAACCCTGTAAGGCTTACATTATCATATTCATGTTATGTATATACGAATTCCATGTAAGGCATATTCATTAGCGCATTCATGTTACGAATGAAATCCGCGAGGTGGAACGATATGTAAGCATCATAAGGCTCAGCACATAACCATTCCGTCGTTGGCACAAACATTAACTTGGTTACTGGTAATGTGGGATCACCACTAAAGAGCTGTAATACATGTGTCTTGTAGAAAATCTTGGGAATGCATCGTGTGGCGAATATTGGTTCATCTTCTGTTAGGGCTTGGACGCTGAAGCTTGGGAACCAAGGAATTGCGCGGTAATAAATGGGATTCCTATACGTATAGCCATTAATCGCATTAAAAACCTCAAACACTAAGCTACCCAAGTCGTTAATCTTCCTTTCCATGGTTTCATCATTGTTGTAATCTAGACTGGATCTTATAATCAATTGATCTGTCAGGAATTCATCAATAACCTCCTCTGAGTCCGGTGCGCCACTTATCTTATAGCCGTTAATCATTAATTGTGCGCGTTCAGGCCCCCTTAGAACCTTAACATTGATGGGAACTATACTCATAACTAGGAACTAGGCGTCATGTATTTATGCTTACCTCCATCTTACCCATTACCAATAATCACAGGTGTGATTATATACATGCCATGAACATTACTAACAAAAGGAAAAGGGCAATAAAAGAAGTGAAAAAAGAGAAGTGGAGTGAATACCCAAGAAATACCCAAGAGTGAATACCCAATTATGATTACGGCAGCGGTAATGGATTCACGAAGTCTGTATTATAGCTCCCATCATATTTAAACAGGTAGAACTCAAGTAATTTCAAATAATGCTCCCACTCCTCCTTCCTAACATAATAAACGCTCCTTCCTTTTCCATTTCTCTTTCCATACCTGTATACCACACCGCCATGTTCCCTATTGATTGTACCATTAACTGCTTTCAATAATGTTAAGAGGAGGGGAGCGGAAGTGGGGTAAACATGCTTCCACGTGTATACTACCCACGCGCCCCTCCAGGAAGAGGGGTTAAGTCTTTTTATTGATTCTAAAAGGATTACCCTCAGATCGTTTAGATTGTTATCTGTTTGTTCGTGTTTCTGCATGGCTTAGTTTCTTTTCGGGAGTTTTAAAGTATTACGTGTCATTGTTGCAATGTGAAAAAAGTATGTGGAATTATTTTGGAATAAAAGAAGAGAAGAGTGATTACTTTACTTTGACTTTCCTTATTAAATTACGTGCTTGATCAATATTAACCACGAGACACTCCTTAAACTCATAATTATCCCGTGGTCTTGAATTATTGCAGGTATCAACTAATATATCGAAATCCTTTCCCATGCTGAATGTTTTCCTATCCGTTGATTTATTGACCTTGCTTGCCTCAGCCCTACCTCTTTCAAGCTTGAATTTAACGCAGTTCACGAACTCATTTGGCGTCTTGGATGTGGTTTTGCACGTGTCAATGACTGGGGCGAAGACCTTATCCATTGGTTTCTCGCCCTCCTTATCGCCACTCAGGTACTCGCTTAATAATGTGGAGTATTGCTTCGCCACTTCCTCCACTGGGCTCTTTTGTTCCTGCACTGCCTCAGCCACGTAGCGCTTCAGGAACATTTTCATTAATGATCACCTTAATTTCTTATTGAACCTGCTGCTGCTCATTATTGCGTGCTTCGTTGCCTTCGTGGTTACTACAGCCAATACAACCGCTAGCGCTATCACCGCGATTACGGCGTATATGACGTAGTTTGGAAGCGAGAATGCGAATGATGATGTGTATGTAGCCACTATTTTATCGTTTGTCCCAGTCACTAAGTTCACGCTTGTGGTGTTTTGCTTAGCTCCATTCACCGTCAATGCTTGGAATTTGTATATGTAGGGATACGCCGAGACCTTGCTTGGGAAATTCAGGGTTAATCCCGTGTAGTAATATAGCGTGGCGTTCGTGGTGAATTGCTGGGTTGGGTAACCCGTGGCAGTCATATTAACCGTTACAAATATTGGGGAACTGGAGACATTGGCAACCGTTGCCCCAGTCCCACCAATTGTAGCGGTTGATTTAACTATATCAGCTATTCCAACCATGTAATACGATCCCTTAACAATATACAAATAAGAGCCATTGCTTGCATTCACCGTAGCCGTTCCAGTTGATGATGTGGTTGCAGTGAATTTCGTTCCAGTCGTGCTTATTAGAGTCACGCTTACGCCACTCAATGTGGTTCCCGTGGGGCTCGTTACCGTGATTGTGGATGCGTGTAGCGCCATGGCTATCATTAACAACGCGAGTGGGAACAGGTATATCTCTCTCTGCATACGTATCAAAACAGATACATTAAAATAGATATTTATGTTTATTCACTGCCTACCCCCAACCACGGGGTCTCTGGGGATGAGGGATTACTTCCCCTTCTTTTTCTTCTTCCCACAATCGGATGGGACACCATCCAGACATCCACTCATATTACTCACCTTAATTCCAGAAGTAGTGGTTTTTATTATTTATTTTTAACCCCACGCTCTTTCCATCGTTTCCTTAACCTATTTATATTCGTGTTAATCTTATTTATGTTCGCATTAATCTTATTTATGTCCTCATTAATCTTGGTCTTAATTCTATTTAATTGTATATTACGGGATTTATTGAAGCGTGGCCTATTGAATCTTAACCTGCTTGCCTGCCTAATCTCATGCTTCCCAAGACCATAAAAAAATCCACCTACTCCAGCGGTTCCAAGAACCCCTAATGAGAATGTTCCTGAAAGGTTTTGCCCGAACAGGTTAGTTAGGACATTGCTTAGCCATGTCTGTATTGCGGGCCAATTCACTATAATTAATCCACTACTGCTTAACCAGAGCAGGATTAGAAAAAAGAAGCCCAGCCCAATAGCGGTTATTTTTAGTATCGCCTTCGTTGCATAACCAATCAATGCACCCACTGTGAAGCCTCCCACTGCCTCAGTTGCAACGAGGGTAGTTATGTCCATATATGGGGCCTATTTTAATTACTTTATAGTTAATTGTGATTATAGCCTCCTCATTAGTTTCATTACTTTCTTCCTCTCAATGAACGCCACTGCCAGGACAACTCCTACTATTATTAATATAGTATATAATAAAGAAGAAGCATACGCCACTTGATTAATTGAACCAATGTCCGCCACCGCCGGTAAATACCCAGCCTTCACTGCGCCTATCGTCAGGAAAAACACTCCCATGATTAGGATATAGAACACGAACACGGCTCCCTCAGTAATGTAATTATGTGACACAAGGAATGAAACCGCGAGAAGCATTATTACAAGGAATGTAAGTGACTCACCTATGAGGAACGGATTTGAGAAGCCATTTACCAGGCTAAGCCCTGCGAGGAGCAGTAGCACGAGGAATATTGAGTTTATTAGTCCCTCCTTCTTATTCATGCTTATGGTAGGCATAGTGTTACGCTTAATGTGAGATATTTATGTTTAACTTATTGAGCCCACTGCAAGAGTTGTTACATAACTGCCCCTACAGGGCTTTGGGAAATCAAAGTCTTTTCAGTAGCCTGTCAATGTATTCCAGTAGGAGTGGGTTAATTAGGATTGGGTTATCGGATTCGTCGAGTCTATTCCTAAGCGACTTCAGTACCTTAACGGTGAAGTCCTTATTGAAAACTCGTAATTCGCAATGTAATTCATCGGCATGGTAATGAAACCCATCATTGCTCACTATCACGAAGTTGCCCCTGCTCAGGAATTTATGTGGGGCACCTAAGGCGCTTAATTCCGCATGTAATTCCCTGCCCAGGACCAGGCACGTGGCGCCCCTCTCCACTAAAACAGCCTCAATCATGATTAAGCACTACACTCATTATTTATAATGCTAATATTTTTTATAATGCTAACGAGCAAGCGGGAGAGCGTTAAACATAAATAATACATGTTTATCCTTATTCTTGACCCACATGGCGAAGGTCATAGGAGCCGGCGACTCAGCCGTAAAGAACTTCGTGAATCAATGCAGGTCTGCAGGTGGAATACCAATCATAAGAGATAAGTACGGTGGAAATGAGTTCCCGAACGGTGAAGTGGTAGTGGCTTGCTGGGGCAAGGCTTCCCAAGTGCCCGGTGGAACAATAACTAACGTCTCCAGCTCAATGAGGGAACTGCTTTCCTCGCCAGTGAAAGGCAAGTATAAGCAATTAATGTAAGCAATCAGCCCCGGCCCCATTGGGGCCGGTCATCTTTATCCCAGTCATCTTTTTCCTTTATCTTTTTCCTTTTTCTGTTTTAGCCATGTATAATGTATATAATCACACCTGTGATTATTGGTAATTAATGATATAGAGGTAAACATAAATACATGATGCCTAGTTCCTACTCATGCCTGTGGTTCCCATCCATGTCAAGGTTTTGAGGGACCCTTGAGCACGCACAATTAATAGTAGCGTGAATACTCCAGGTATTAATGTGGCATTAATTATTGTTTCCTAAAATTTATATTATGTTTTGGTTTTTTAAGAGTGTAATTTTAAACCTGGAGTGGTAGGGCTACTTGACCCGCATGAGTGGGCAGGAAGACGAGGATGATACAATTTACCCGATTATAAGATTCTTTCTGAAATTAGTAATGTTCATGGCAGGTATTGACGTGGCATTAACATTATTGTTTCCTAAAATTCCCCAAAGCAACGTATTAACAGCGGCATTAATATTGGCATCAATATTCACAGTGTTTTGGGATCATTTGCAGTCTTTGGAGGAGGAAATAAGGGAACTTAGGGAAAAATAGAGAAGGAACAAAAGGAGAGCCCAGCTTCATCGTGACTACCTGTTAATTTAGGAGTTTTTGCCTCCCATTTTTAGGAATTGTTTCGAGGCATAATTTATTTCTCTATTATTACCGCTCTAATCCACAGTATGGGCATTCACTCCACCGCTCTTTTTTCACTTCATACCTTATTTCATCCACCTTCATTATTTCCCCATCATTATCATTCATGATTAGTATTCGCCCCCCCTTATTCCTTAATCTGTGGTAAGTGGGGCAGAGCAGTATTAATTTCTCCTCATGAGTGGTGTATATTCTAAGAATTATGTGACCCCTCCTAATATTGCCTCGAATATACGTGATATTCCCATCAATAAATAACTCAATGCCATGATTCGTGTATCGCAGGCGTGGCTTCATTAAGCTTAAGCGCTTCATGAATCAATTATTTACTTGGGAATTTATGTTTAGCTTAATATTCATTAATGCATTGGATTTAATAAGTTCTCCCCACCTCCTTACCCGTGATTGTTGAATACTTGCCAAGGTGCTTCCTAGCCGTATAAGGAGTAACTCCGATGAGGGGAGTAACTCATTCCCCATCCCCACATATACCTGCTTATTTCCCTGAAATAGGATGGCACTCATTCCCCTGAACCTAATCGTTGCGTCGCCCAGCTTAATCGTGTTAAGTAGTTTAATGCATTTAACTCCCAATTCCTGTTCAAGTAAGTCACTGCAGGCATAATACCCCTCGCCACGCACATATTTAACGAGGAATTCATGCTGGTGACTGCCCCTGCCAATCTTAATGCTAATATCAGTTAAGTCATTAATCCTAATCTCATTCTTCATAATACTTAATGAAAATATGTATTTATAAAACCAACGTAAAGTATTGGCAATAAAAAATATTTAGCTGGGGAGTGGGGAGTAATTATGGGTTGGGATAAAAATATTTCCTTTGAGAACGCAATGACAATCATTACCCGGAAAATGAGGACATGTGAGGCGAAATCAATGCGGTGCTATGGATATAGCGCCATCCTACTTATTCAATTACTGAATGGGGCTAGGATAAGCGAGGCAGTGAGGGGCATTAAGGAATGGGTTAATACGGAAAACACGGTTCTAAACGTCCTCGTAAGCAAGAAGCGGGGCAGGAATATTACCCGGAAAATCATTATTCCAAGGAACCTTAACCTAAATAAGGAATTAATCCTTCAAGTGATTGATGATGATGATAAAATGATAAATAGGACTAAACGTTTTGCGAAGCAGGAACTGGGGCTTAACACGCATAGCCTGAGGTACGCATTCATTAATCACATGGCTAAAATGGTTGGTGCGGACGCAGTGGCGAAATTCATACACCACTCTTCCCTGGACATGCTTCAGCATTACATTAGGCAAAGCGAGAGCGATGAGGCGCTTGCACGGGCAATAAATGATTTAATTTAATCAATGGATTTAAAAGGAAGCATTAATCATTTAAGCGATTAACATGCAGGCACCAAACATACCGGTGGAGGAGTATATAATGAACCTACTATCCACGCACGCTGGACTAAGTGGGGTCATACTTAACGCGCTCCCAGTGAATGCTTTTCAGTACCCCATGCAGGTAGGGCTATATAGAATACCTAATTACATGCTGCCAAGCATGATGAATGCATTGCAGAGATATAACTTGAAATGCTTTGTTGGGCATCCATCCACTGCGCAATTAATTAATTCAATGCTGGGGATTCAATGCGTGAGGGGGCAGTGGACTTATACTGATGAGGCTTTCGCCGTGATTCTAACGCTCACAACGAGGCCCGCACAGTCTGGCGCAGATATCCCAGTCACGCTCAACGATTTATTGGTAACATTCGCCACCTTCAGGCCGGGACTGGATGACCCAGTCCTAAACGCATTATAGCAAGATAAGGGTAATCATAAATAACTCTTTAATTGCCTTATTCTAATGAATCCAGCTAGAATAGTTATGGCTAGCATAACATTCGCCTTATTATTGCTGGTCGCCTCAATCCTAATCTCAATTTCTCCACTCCTAGCGTTTTTCCTATTCCTTGCAGGCTTCGATCAATTAGACGATATTTACCAAGCCGTGTACGGCAAGACCCTTGTACCGGTCTGGCTAATGCCCATCGATATACTCCTTGAAGTCATTGTGGTTATCATTAGCCTCGGCATTCTCTATATTAGCCTCACTTACGCCCTGTATTCCAGCACCATGTTATTCCTAATCCTTGTTCCACTCAGCGTAATAATGATAATGACTGCCCTTGACGATATTAATCTTGATTGGACAATGATAAGGAGGCGAGTATAATGACTAGGTTCGTTAAGAGCAGGAACAGGAGTAACTTATTCGCCGTCTCCCTATCCCTGCTGGGCATCCTCATGGGGATTGGGATCCTTGGATCAATGCTGGGCAATGGCTATATGTTATCCCTACAATCATTGCCAAATAATTATTCACTGCTATACGTAACAATGCCGGGAACACTGAGGCCACCTGTTGGTGAAATCATTGATCACTGGTTCTTCGGTAACTTCACGGTGTATGAGATTAATGCGACTAGGAGCGAGGCGAGGGAATTGCTTCAGGGTGGCCCCACAATTATAAGCACATACACGGCTCAAAGCCTTGTAGCCAGCATTATTCCACTTGAGTACCCTAATCCAAATAATTACCCTGGCTGGAATGAGAGTGATGAGTTGCTGACCGCATTGAATTATAATGGCATGTGGACTGGGCGTAACGTTACTGTGGCGATAATTGATACTGGCGTGGATTACATGCATCCAGACCTAAACACATCCATAACGCTCCTAGTCAGTACGCTTGGAAGAGTATTAACATGGAGTCCTGAAGTGAATGGTAGCTGGAGTCAGGCATTGGCGTTTGAGTCAAGTTTTTACCAGGAATATCATTACTATCCATTCATGGATCTTAATGGGCATGGAACACATGTGGCTGGAATAATAGCGATGCAGGGAGTAACTAATCCCGGCTGGCATGGAGTGGCGCCGGGGGCTAAAATAATAATGATAAAGGCATTCCATAGGGATGGCTCAGCAAGCGCCTCCGCAATACTTACTGCCCTTAATTATGTCTATAATCATACAAATATGATACAAATACTGAGCTGTAGTTGGGGAGCCAGTGTTCCAAGTAATGGACTTGACCCCATTAGTTTAGCCGTTGATGCCATAGCGAGCCGTGGAGTGTGGGTATTCGTTGCAATTGGCAATAATGGGAATATTCCGGGCGACGTGGATGTTCCAGCGATAGCGAGTGGGGCAATGGCTGTTGGGGCATGGGATACATATAATAATAGATTAGCATGGTTCAGCAGCATTGGTCCCGCACCAACGGGCCTGAAGCCTAACTTCATTGGGCCAGGCGTAATGATTGTTAGCGCCGCAGATCAATACGTGCAATTCCCCCAGCAATACATGGTTGGGAAGTGGCTGGTGGCGTTAAGTGGGACATCCATGGCTACTCCCGCAGTGGCTGGAGTCGCAGCGGACTTCATTCAATACTGGGAGTATTGGCACCACTCCAGACCCACCATAAGCGACTTCATTCAATACGTTGAATCAAATGGACACAGAATTGATTATGTGCCTGACTTCGTGACTGGGTACGGAATGCCATTAATACCCTCATAAAGCGGGAAACAATTCACAGGGAATAACTAATCCCCATACCAATCCATATCCATTAAACATAAAAACCAAAGAGGACGTATTAACTGACCAGTATG
>Ga0209012_1002022_pt1 | contig 18892 bp, 17 predicted proteins | sample RS3BMetagenome_FD_184735 | JGI IMG/M metagenome (GOLD analysis project Ga0209012, IMG submission 184735) | Ferric oxide microbial mat and aquatic microbial communities from Rainbow Spring, Yellowstone National Park, USA - RS3B (SPAdes) (version 3) ...
CCCGCCGCACCGCACGCACCTGCCGTAGCTGCCCGCCCTGAGGCGCCGCTGAGCGTCCTCCACGCGCCGCAGCTGCGCGCGGAGCCCCTCCATCACGCCGAAGTCCTTCTCGCGCTCGTAGAGCTCGCTCGCGCCGTCGGCCGAGTGGTTGTCGTAGCTCGAGAGCTCCTGCGTCGACTCCTTGAACGACTGTCCCAGGCCGTCGTCGCGCAATTCGTCGATGCGACCCAGAAGTTCCTGCCTGCGCCGCTCGAGCCTGGCCTCGATCTCCATGAAGACCTTACCTCCCGACGCCCCCCTGCATCTCGTGCTGCACGATGCGCACGAGCTGGGCGATGATCTTGCCGATCACGGGTAGGTTGTCCAGGAAGGAGGAGCGCAAGGTGTAGATGATCAAGGCACCGAGGATCGCGAAGCCGATCGCCATGCCGACGCCGCGGGCGAGCCCCGCGGCGAAGTTCAGCCAGAGCATGCGCCACGGACGGCGGTAGAGGTCGACGTAGGCGCCGAGGTTCACGGACTCCATGTACGCCGCGATGCGTTCGAGGAGCTCCGGGCGCGCTTTCGCGGCGTCGGCGGGCGGGGCCGCGTCCGCCCCGTCCCGCACCGGCTCCCTTCGCTCCTCGTCCATCAGACGGCCACGACGTCGCGGCAGCGCCCGCAGAGGTCGTCTGCCACGTCTTCGCGGTGGAGCCAGCAGCGCTCGCAGCGCGGCGCCTCGGATGCCTCGACGGCGACCAGAGGCTCGCCCTCGCGCACCTGGACGTGCGAGACGATGCAGAGATCGGCGAGGAGATCCTGCTCGCGCTCGGCGAGGTCCTTCAGCTGCCCCGCCTGCAGCGAGAAGACGAGGTCCGCATCGGTGGACTTGCCGATGCGCTTCTCTGCCCGCGCGAGCTCCAGGGCCTTGAGGCCGTCGTCGCGCAGGCCGAGCAGCGCGCTGAAGCGCGCATCGAGGGCCTCGTCGAGCGGGTAGTCGTCCGCCCGCGGGAAGTCCGCGAGGTGCACCGACCAGACCTCGTCGCGCCCTCCCGGCAGGTACGACCAGACTTCCTCCGCCGTGAAGGCGAGGATCGGCGCGAAGAGGCGCGCAAGCGCCGACGCAGCGTGCCAGATGAAGGTCTGGGCCGCGCGACGCGCCGGATCGTCGCGCCCGCCGCAGTAGAGGAGGTCCTTGCGCACGTCGAGGTAGAGGCTGGAGAGGTCGACGGAGCAGAAGTTGAGGCCGTGGTAGTAGATGGCCTGGTACTGGTACTGGCTGTAGGCGCGCTCGCAGGTCTCGATCAGCCGTCCGAGCCGGCCGCGCATGAAGGCCTCGAGGCCCGTCAGCTCCGTGAGCGGCACGAGGTCCCGGGCAGGGTCGAAGTCCTGCAGGTTCCCCAGGAGGAAGCGCCAGGTGTTGCGGATCTTGCGGTAGCCCTCGCCCACCTGCTGCAGGATCTCCTGGTTGATGTGCACGTCGCTCGTGAAGTCGGCGCTCGTGGCCCAGAGCCGGAGGATGTCGGCGCCGAACCGGTCGAGGATCTCGGACGGCCTGACGACGTTGCCCACGGACTTCGACATCTTGCGTCCCTCGCCGTCGACGACGAAACCGTGGCAGAGCACCGCCCGGTAGGGCGGCTCGCCCTTCGTCGCGACGGCGGTCGTCAGGGAGGAGTTGAACCAGCCGCGGAACTGGTCGGGCCCCTCGAGGTAGAGGTCGGCCGGCCACCTGAGCTCCGGGCGCGTCATCAGCACGGCGGCATGCGACGAGCCCGAATCGAACCAGACATCGAGGATGTCGCGCTCCTTGCGGAAGCTCGCGCCGCCGCACCTCGGACAGCGCTGATCGGGAGGCAGGAGCTCTGCGGCGCTCTTCTGCCACCAGATGTCGGCGCCGCCCTCCTGCACGAGGTCCGCGACGCGTCCCACGGTCTCGCGCGTCACCAGCACCGCCTGGCAGTCCTCGCAGTAGAAGGCGGGGATCGGCACGCCCCAGACCCTCTGGCGCGAGATGCACCAGTCGGCGCGCTCGGCGGTCATCTGGCGCATGCGGGCCTCCCCCCACTCCGGCACCCACTGCACCTTGCCGGCCGCCTGCAGGATCTCCTCGCGGATCGCGTCCACGGAGCCGAACCACTGCTCGGTCGCGCGGAACAGCACCGGTCCCCTGCAGCGCCAGCAGTGCGGGTACTGGTGGCGGATCTCCTCCGAGCGCAGCAGGCGCCCGCGCTCCTTGACGTACTCCAGGATCCTGGGCTGGGCCTCGTCGTAGCGCTGGCCCTGGAACGGCCCCGCGAACTCGTTGAAGACGCCATGGTCGTCCACAGGCACGGTTACCGGCAGCCCGTACCGCCGGCCCATCTCGAAGTCCTCCTCGCCGTGGCCGGGAGCGGTGTGCACGGCGCCGGTGCCCTCGTCGGCCGCGACGTGCTCGCCGAACACCACGGGCACCCGCCGGTCGAAGACCGGGTGGCCCAGCATGGCCCCCTCGAGCTCCCGCGCCGGCACCTGCCTCCGCCTGCGGCCGAGTCCGAGCGTCGTGCCGAGGCGCTCCTCGGCGGCCACGGCGATGATCAGCGGGCCGTGGCCGCTCTCGTAGAGGCCGTAGACGAGGTCCGGGTGCAGCGCGACCGCCTCGTTGGCCGGCAAGGTCCAAGGCGTCGTCGTCCAGATCACGAGCCCCGCGCCGACGAGGTCTTGGGCGTTCGGCGCCGCCTCGATCGGGAAGCTGACGTAGATCGACGGCGACGAGACGTCCTTGTACTCGATTTCGGCCTCGGCGAGGGCGGTCTCGTCCACGGGGCACCAGTGCACCGACTTGAACCCCTTGTACACGAGCCCGCGCTCGAACATCTCGCCGAACACGCGCAGCTCCTGCGCCTCATACACGGGATCCATCGTGACGTAGGGGTGCTGCCAGTCGCCGAGCACGCCGAGTCGCTTGAACTGCTCGGTCATCTGGCCGATGTGGCGCTCGGCGAAGGCGCGGCAGGCCTTGCGCAGCGCGAGATCGTCCAGGCTGTGGCGGTCTTGGCGCATCTCGCGCAGGGCCAGCATCTCGATCGGCAGTCCGTGCGTGTCCCAGCCCGGAACGTAGGGCGACGGCCTGCCCCGCATGGTGTGGAAGCGCGTCACCGTGTCCTTCAGGACCTTGTTGATCGCCGTGCCCATGTGGATGTCGCCGTTGGCGTACGGCGGCCCGTCGTGCAGGACGAAGGGCTCCGCGCCAAGGCGCAGCTTGAGGCCTGCTTCGTAAAGGCCGTTCTCCTGCCAATAGCCGAGCCAGCCGGGCTCGGCTATTGGCAGGTTGCCGCGCATGGGGAATTCGGTCTTCGGCAAGAGCACCGTCTCTCGATAATCCACGACAGTAGCCTCCCCCATCCAGATGAAAATGCGGCGACAGCCTGCCGAAGGGCGGGCTGTCGCCGCGGTACCACCTTGCTTCCCCGGCCAATGGCCAGGCTCACTGCGCGTCACGTGCGCCACGCGTCGCCGGCTACCTCTCCAGAGGCGGATGTCTCGCCGGCGCCCTTGGAAGTGATCTTCACGTCCTGCCGCCGTCCCGGCTCGCACCTGCTCCGGTTCGCTGCACGCCGGCGGGACGCTACTCTCTTCCGCATCGGTCTCTCCCCGCGGATGCGGGACCAGGTTTTGCAGGTCAGGACGCTTGGCGCACCAAGGCCGCGAGACCCTTAGGGAGAGATTACCGTCCGTGCCGCGGGCGGTCAAGCGACGAGACCATGTTGCCGGCGTCGCCGGACCCTGCTACCGCCGGAAGACCGCCCGGATCAGGGCCCGCAGCCTGCCGGCCCGTCTGCCGGGCGGCGCGGTCTCCTTGCCGTCGACCACACGTTCCTGCTGGTCGAGCCTGGCCTGTTCCGCAGGATCTCGTCCGCGCGGAGACGCTCGATGTCGTGGAAGTTCTCCATCGCGATCCCTCCCGCTCCTCGCGCGGGTCGGCGCCTTCCTGTACGCGGGGCGACCGGCAGGCGTCGTTGGCAACCGCTGGGTCCTGTGCCACTCTAGCCAGAGAATAGATGCTCCCTACCGTCCCTGCAAGCCTCAGGCGGCTGCGCCGCACAACGTCGTCATCCGCCGTGCCTTGCAGACCGCCGCCTGGCCACGGTTCGTCGCGGCCAGCCGCCGGCGGCGGCCAACCCGCCCAGCGCGGCGAGCGACATCAGCGCGACGCCGGCCGCGGCTGGCCGCCAGACGAGGCCCCCCAGGAGGGCGCCGCACGGCGATGCCGTCCATAGCCCTGTGCGGATGTAGGACAGCACGGCCGGACGTTCCGCCTCGCCGGTCGCGTCGAAGCGCAGCCTCAGCGCCCAGGTGGCGGTCGCGGCGCCGATCGCGGAAGAGATGCCGAGGCCGCCGAAGGCGAATACCGGATCGCGCAGGCCAGGCAACAGAAGCAGCATCGCTGCGCTCGCGAGGAATTCCCAGAACATCACCTTGCGCAGCAGGTGGCCGCTCTGGGCCGAGGCCAGGGTCAGGCTGCCGATGAGCCCGCCGATCGCGCCTGTGCCGAGCAGGGCGCCATAGAGCCAGGCACCGCCATGCCAGAAGGCGTGGACGATCAGCGGCAGGAAGACGCTCTCGAGGCCGCCGACGGCATTGAGCACCCAGAAGAGCCCTGTCGTGAGCCAGAGCGCCCTCTCGCGCGCGATCGTGCGCCACACCTCGCGCACCTTGCCGCCGTCGGCTCCACCGCGCTCCAGGACCACCTGCCGGCCCTGTCCCATGAGCGGAATCGTCGCGAGGTTCACGCTGCACAGGGCGAAGAGCACCGCGGCGACGGCGGCGATGGCAGCGAGCCCCACGCCTGCGATGAGCCATCCCGCGACGAGCGGGCCAATGGCGGAGACCAGGTTCCATCCGAACTGCTCCGCCTGCATCGCGTGGCCGATCTGCCGCTCGGGGAGAAGCTGCGGCCAGAGGCTCGGCCCGCCGGCGGACGAGGCCATCAGGAAGAGCGCACCGAGGCCGGCGACGAGATCGAACGCCCAGAACGGCACCGCGTGTCCCGTCGCCGTCAGGAGCAATGCGGCAAGGAAGCCGGAGCCGAGCATGCGGATGAGGAGCTCGAGCACCATGACGGAGCGCACGCTCCATCGCCGGAAGAGGTGCGCGACGAGCGGGCCGCCGATCACGACCGGCGCCGCCGAGAAGAAGCCAAACCAGCCGACGCCCTGCGGAGCGTGGCCGAAGGCCGTGAGATGCCACATCACGGCCACTTGCAGCACCTCGGCCATGAGCCCGCTGCCGATGTCGCCGAACCAGTACCGCCGGAAGGCGGGCACGCTGACGATGCGCCACATGCGCATAAAAACCCCCTCGCACGATGCAGGCGGGCTGCAGAGCGAGCGAGGGGGTTAAATCCGTGCTGTACGCGGTACGGGCATCGCAAGGTCCAGCCCTGAAGTCATCGGCCGGACCTCCCCTGCCCTAATCTTTTGCCATGGTACACCGCCCCCGCCCGGCGGCACAACCTCCGAGCACCCGGGTGCGCGTGCCGGGGGGAAGGATGCGGCCGCGGACAGGGCGAACTTGCCCGAGAGCCGGCTCCGAGGGGGCATTCTTGTGGCGCATGTCGAGGTGCAGCCGGATCAGCTCGCCATCACGCTCAGTCTCGGCGACGAGATCCTCTCCCTGCACGGTGCCTTCCACCTGCCGTACACGCACATCGCGGCGGTATCCACAGGTCCCGTCCCGGAGGCCTTCTTCCGGGGCATCAGAATCGGGACGAACCTGCCCGGCGTCAAGACGGCCGGCACCTTCATCACCGGCGACGGCACCATCTTCTACGATTTCCACGACCCGGGCCGCTGCCTGACCCTGAGTCTCAGCCACGAGACCTACCGCCAGGTGATCGTCGAGGTCGACCGAGACCAGGATCGGGAGGCGCTTGCGCAGACGATCCGTCAGCGCCTCGGATCTGCGTGACCGCGCGGTCGGACCTGCGCATGCATCCCCACGCCTGCGCGAACCGGACTTCCTGGTTCCCGAGGGCCGGCAGCCCACGGCGCGATGGGCCGGATTGCGCGCTGCGTTGAGGTCTCCGTCGTGCGACGGGCCACATGTTGGGCCGCCGGCGTCGCTGCGCCTATAATGGTGCGGACATGACGCATCGCGGGAGGCCCATCCATGCGTGACCTGCTGGCGCTCCTGGTACCATCCGAGGTTCCCCGCGACACGCAACTCTCGGTGGGCGTCGAGAAGGCCCAGGCCCTGCTCGCCGCCGCGCGGCCGGACGTGCTGGTCGCCATCGACGCGCTGTGGCGGCCGCGGGCCTTCGCCGTCGGCGGGACCAAGCCCCCTGGGAACCAGGGAGGCCTCTACCGCAGGCTGGGCGCGCCGGCCATGGCCGAATCCCTGATCGACACCGCCATCTCCTTCGGTCTTCCGGCGTTCGCGGAGGAAGCGCCGCTGACGCCCGAGGCTGCCGCGATGCTGCGGCATCTCTGGCCGGCCGAGGACGTGCCGCTGCTGCCGCTCGGCGTCGCCACCGCCTCCCCAGGCCTCCTGCAGGAGTTCGGGCAGGCGATCGCGGCTGCCGGCCAGAGGCTCGGCCTGCGGATCGTCACGGTCTGCATCGGCGCCATCGCCCACGACCACCAGGCGGAGCACGACCAGCGCGAGAACCCGTCGGTGCGCCGCTTCGGCGACCTCGTGCTGGAGCATCTGGTGCGCAGCTGCGGCGAGGATCTCTTCGATATCGACGGCGGACTCTGGGTCCAGGCCCATCCGGAGACGGACCTGGGCCACCTCGCGCTGCTGCTCGGCACGACAGGCGTCGACGCCGAGTGCGAGGTGCTCGGCAGCTGGGCCGGCCATGGCCTGTTCTCAGCCGCCGTGGCCTTCTACCGCGCGCAGGGGCTGCCGATCGCGGCGACGCGGGAGTGGGACGCGCAGGACCACCCGAAGCCGATCTGACGCCGGCTCCCGGCGGCCCGCGTCCGCCTTCGGGTCGGCCGCCGCGGCGCGGCGCACCACAGGGGCACGGGCACGCCTCGCTCGTTTTTGTCGCGCGGCGCGGGAACGCAGCACGTTCATCATGCACCGTCCGGACTGCCGTACACCCGGCGCAGTGCCGCCTGCCAGGCAAGCCGCCAGCGCGGCAGTGCGAAGGCGGCGGCGCTGGCACGCGCGTTGGCGCCAAGGCGGGCCCGCAGATTGGCGTCGGCCGCAAGGGTCGCGATCGCGTCGCGCAGCCGCTCCGCGCGCGGCGGTACCAGCAAGCCGTTGAACCCGTCGAGGACGACGTTCGTGATGCCGCCCACATCGCTGGCCACCACTGCGCATCCCGACGCCAGCGCCTCGAGCAGGGCGAGCGAGGTGCCTTCGCTGTAGAGCGAAGGGATGACGGCGATGTCGGCTTGGCGGTACAGGTCCGGCATCTGTTCGAAGGACGCCACCTGCATGGTGACGGGACCAGCCAAGGCCAAGTCTGCAAGTCGTCGATGCAGCTCCCTCGTCTTCTCCGGATCGTTCGCGTCCACGGCGAGCACCGCCGCGAGATCCGGGCGGTCGGCGAGAAGCGGTGTCATGGCGTCCAGGAAGAGGTCGAGACCGCGCGCGGGATCGAGGCGGCGCGGGAACAGCACCTGCAGCCTGCCCTGACGAAGCATCGCCGGCGGATGGAACGTTTCCAGGTCGACAGGATTGGGGATCACCGTGATCCTTTCCGCGTAGTCCGGGAAGGTCGCCCGCATGACGCTTTGGAAATTGTAGTCCACCGACACGACTTCGGCTGCCTGCTCGAGCACGCCGCGGCAGAGGTTGAGATGCGACTGCGTCTGGATTCCCCTCGCGTCCCACCAGACGCCGTGCGAGACCACGAGCGACTGGGGGCGGAACGCCTGCGGCTCCTGCAGGATCGAGAGATACAGGCAGCGCTGCGTCTCGTGGTGGATCGACTCGAGCGCCGCGAGCGGCGATATGGCCGCAAGGCCGTGCCCTCGCACGGACACACCGCGCACCGTGCGCTGCCAGTCCCGCGCGGCGTTCTGATGCACGTCGATCTCATATCCCGCATCGCGGGCCGCGTCGATCAGATGCCAGGCGAGGCGCTCGAGACCGCCCGTCACGAGCCGCTCCCCATCCCACGTCAAGAGATTCGGCATCACCAGCGAAATCCGCATGGCTACCCCTCCCCGCTCCCCGCCAGCCACGGCGCCGGCTTCGCGTCCAACCAGGGCTCCAGTGCGACGCGAGCGCTGAGGATCGACTCGGTATGCTGCCTCACCTCGCCGGCTAGCGCGAGGTCGCGCTCGCGGTAGAAGAGGTACTTGCGCAGGTGGTCGTCCTGGCGCGCCCAGCCGTAATGGCGGACGCGCAGGTGGCTGTAGAAGGTCGAGCGGTCGAGATACGCCTGCGGGAACCGCCCGCAGTGGATGCGCCGGGAGGGCCAGGTGGCCGGCATCCCCGCCACGACGCGCACCGCGATGGGGGAGAAGCGGTTCCAGGGGTTCCACGGTCCGTCCACGCGCACGTGCGTCTCGCTCTTCCAGAAGTCGAAGATGCGGCACGCGATCACGTCGTAGTCGCTTTGGTCCATGAGGCGCGGCAACTCGCCGACGGCCCGCTCCTCAAGCTCCTCGTCGGCGTCGAGGGCCAGAATCCACTCCGGCTCATGCAGCAGAGCCAAGCGCCAGAGCTTCTCCCGCAGCACGGCCTCGTCCACGGGGAGCAGCGGCGAAGCACCGAGGTGGACATCCACCTTCGACGACGCGCGGCACACCTCGACGGTCGCGTCGGAGGACCTGTCGTCATACGCGACGATGACGTCGACGAGCGGTGCGAGCCTGGAGAGCACCTGCGCGAGATAGCGGTTCTCCTCGTTGCGGACGGGCATCATGGCGACCACTCGCGGCAACATGGGCACCCCCTGTCGGTGGTGAGCGACCTCCCACGCAATTTATGTCGCGTGGTTCCGTCTGGACCGTGTCCCTGACGCGGCGACCACATAACATAATCCGGGCAGCGCCTGGGAGCGCCCCATCCGAGGAAAGGGGAAGCGACATGGCATTCACCTTCTCGGTCACTGACCCCACGGGCAACCAGACCAACACGGGAACGACGTCCGTCACCGTCTCCCCCACCACCGCAATCGTCACAGCGACCAACATGACCCCAGGGTCGTCCGCGACAGGCGTCGTCAACGTGTCCAACACCGGCACCGTCGACGAGTTCTATCAGATCACCGTCAACTGGTCACCCGCCGGCACGACGACGCAGGCCGCAGCCACGCGGCTCGTGTCGGAGCTCGTCGTCAGCGTCAGCGCGGGGTCTCCGGACGCGACGGCATCGCCCGTGTTCGCCGGGACGATGTACGACCTGATCGACCGGCCGGCGAGTCCTGGCCAGCAGCTCGCCCTGGCGACCGGCAACGAGAACGTGCAGTTCGAGGTCATCCTGCCCACGGGTGCGCAGGCGACCTACCAGACCATCGACGTCGGCTTCGACATCGTGTTCGTGGCCTTGAGCTAGCGGGCATCCCGGGCACTGCCCGCTATCCGACTCGAACCCGAATGGAGTGTGCTTTGCCGTGGCGCAGCGCGTGGCCATCCTCACGTCGAACCATCTCGAGCCGTCCGGCATCCGCCAGGTCTACGGCGGCGCCGAGCGCTACGGCGTGGAGCTGACGCGTCTCCTCCTCGATCTCGGCTACGACGTCGAGTGGTGGCAGATCGGCGACAACTGGCGCAAGGAGATCATCCCCGGCGTTCCGCTGCGCGGCGTGCCCGAGAGCGACTTCCCCTACCAGACCATGCCGCACCTGAACCAGGTCTTCTTCGAGCAGGCGGTCGACGCGGACCTCGCCATCTACTTCGTGACCTTTCTCGCCTACCCGACCGCCTTCCCGCGCAGCATCTCGGTCTCGCACGGCATCTACTGGGACCACCCCGGCACCGACAAGTTCCACCCGACGCAGCCGGAGCGCGACGAATGGCTGCGCCGCCTGGAGCTGGCGATCGGCGCGGTGCGCCGGGTGGTCTCGGTCGACACGGCGACGATCAACTGGGTGCGGGCCACGTGGCCGATCCTCGCCGCGAAGTTCGCGTACGTGCCCAACTTCGTCGACCTCCAGGCGTTTGCGCCAGCCGCGCGAACCGCGGACAGACTGCGCGTCGCCTTCCCGCGGCGCGCCACCACGGTGCGCGGCATCAACGAGGCGGGCAAGGCCGCGCTCTGGCTCACCGAGGGAAGCGACGACATCGAAGTGCACTTCGTCGGCCGTGCGCACGACGATGCGATGGAGCGCATGCTCATGGCCTGGGCCTCATCCCACGACCGCCTCTACTACTACTGGCTGCCGCCGCACCTCATGCCGGACCTCTACCGGCACATGGACATCGCATGGATCCCGTCGAAGTCGACGGAAGGGACGTCGCTCTCCTGCCTCGAGGCGATGGCCAGCGGCTGCGCCGTGATCACGACACCCGTCGGCGGCCTCTCGGACCTGGTCCAGGACAACTACAGCGGCCTGCTGATCGAGCCCACGGCGCGCGCGCTCCACGAGGCGACCCTGCGTCTGCAGCGCGATCCGGACCTGCGCGCGCGGCTCGGCCGGCACGCGCGCGAGGTGGCGGAGACCTTCGGCCTCGACCGCTGGCGCCAGGGCTGGACGCGCGTGATTCAGGACGTCTTCGGAAGCCCCGCGCCATAGGCGATGGCGGTGATGTCATGCCGTTCTCGAGCATTGCCTACAACCGCGGCAACAGGGTCGGCACGGCCGGCGGAGTCCTGCTGTGCAGCGTCGTGCAGCAGGTCGAGCTGCGCCAGACGGTGCCCGTCCGCCTCACGCTGCCGGCAGCGCAGTCCCCTGACGCGGAGTTCGTCCCGACGGTGGTCGCCTGCCCAAAAGTGCTGCAGGACTCCGTCATCTGCCTGCAGGGCGCTCTGCTCTTCTACACGCGGCAGGAGTGGCTGGCGCCGGGCACGGCGGTGGAGTGCGGCGTCCTGACGGCTGAGGCGGTCGTGAGCCCAGGGCCGGGCGCGGTATCGGTGGTCTGGCTGCTTACGGGTGTCTTCACGCTCGAAGACAGCCAGGGCCGGCACGAGGTGACGGCCCAGACGCTGCCGATGATGCGCTCGTGCGAGGCACCGGCCGCGGGCCTGGGCACCTGGCAGGCGGCCATTGCGGCCGAGTGCCTCGCCTGCGCCATCGTGTTCGCTCCAGGCGGCGCGGGAGGGACGGGGCTCAGGACGAGGGCCGCAGGCAGGGCCCGCCCTGCACCCGGCCCCGCCTACGGCCGCCCGTACCCGCGAGCGTAGCGGGACGCGCGCACCGAGGGCCGCCCCATTCAGCGGCCGAGGCTGCGTCGCAGGAGCCAGGGCCCCGCGGCCAGCACCAGGACGAGCCAGAGGCCGAGCACGAGGAAGTCCTGCGCGAGGTGCGGCGCCGCCCCGTAGAGCAGGAGGCCGCGCAGGGCGTCCATCCCGTAGAAGTTCGGCATGAAGCCGGCGAGCGCGCGTAGCCACGCCGGCAGGAAGGCGACGGCCGCGATGCCGCCGGCGAGGAAGAAGAGGTAGAACGAGACGAGCATTGACGCGGGGCCCAGCCGCTCGAAGCTGCGCATGGCCGAGGCGAGCCCGACGCCGATGCCGGACCCGACGGCGCCGAGGAGCGTCATCGCCGCGAGCGACCAGAGCAGGTCGCCCGGCGTCGGGCTGCCGAAGAAGCCCGACGCCATCGAGAGGGCGCCGAGCACGATGCCCACGAGATCCGCGGCCACCACGCCGGCCAGCACCTTGCCGACGATCACCGCCATGGCCGGCGCCGGCGCCATGAGGAGCTCCTTCACCGTGCCGGACTGCCACTCGTGGACGGCGGCCATGCCCGCGTTGACGATGCCGGCCTGCAGCAGCAGGAGCACGAGCACAGCGACCATCTGGAAGCCGAGGAAGTTCGCGTCCTTCGGCTGCAGGTCGCGCTCGGCGACGAGGACGCCGCGATGCCGGGGCGCGCCGGGGAGAGCCAGGTGGCGCAGGGCGTCCGGCAGGTCGCGCACGAGGTCGTTCGTATAGTCCGCGTTGAAGTTGCGCACCTGCAGCGTGACCGTCGGGCGGCCGCCCGCGGCCAGCGTCGGGCCGTAGTCCTCGGGGACCGTCAGCACGCCGGCCACCGCGAGGTGTGCGAATGCCGCGTGGGCTGCCGCGGGACCGAGCCGCACCGCGCGGAAGCCCGGATAGGCCGCGAGCACCTGCGTCGCCTCGCGGGCGGCCGTACCCCTGCCCTGCGAGACCAGGGCCACCGGCAGCGAGCCGACGGCCGCCGACTCCATCAGGAGGGTGAGCAGCAGGATGACGGGCGGCAGGAGCGTCACCGCCACGACGGCCGGCGATCGCCAGAAGAGACCGAGATCCTTGCGCAGAACAGCCAGCACGACTCTCAGCACCTTCACCACCTCCCGCCGCGCGGCGCGGTCGCCCGCCGGTATGCGAGTCCGGAGGCACCAAGCGCGGCCAGGGTCCAGAGGGCGAGCACCCCTGCAGCGGTGCCCACCGGCACGGCCAGCGGCCAGTAGCCGAAGAAGCTGCGTTGCAGGAGCCCGCTCGGGTAGTAGATCGGGAAGACCCGTGCGAGGAGCAGCGCGCCTGGACTCGACCACTCCATCGGGCCGAACGGGCCGCTCAGGAAGAAGAGCGGCAGCCCGACGGCGAAGGAGAGGGGCAGCACCAGCCGCTGGCTGCGCAGCAGGGCGCCCAAGGCGAGTCCGATGCTGACGAAGACGAGCAGCACCGCGAAAAGGACGCCGGCCGAGGGCAGCACGCCGGCCGCCGGCACGCCGAGCAGGAGTGCTCCCGCCAAGGCGCAGAGGCCACCGACGAGCGCGAGCGCGAAGGTGGAGACGAGCTTCCCGAGCAGGACCGGCAAGGCGCCCGCCGGCGAAAGCATCAGCTCCCGAATCGTCCCGGACTCCCACTCCCTGGCCATGCCGAGGCTCCCCTGCAGCAGGCCGCCGATCAGGAGCGCCGCGCTCAGAATGCTGAGCGCGAGGAACGGCAGGAAGCCCACGGTCTGCGGGTAGGTGTAGCTGACCGCCCAGCCGACCGGCTGCGCCTGGGGCAGGTAGTCGCGCTCGAAGGTCGCCACGGCGAGCGACAGGCCGCGGCGGGCATCGTCGGCGAAGTCATGGTTGAGGTTGTCGAGGGTCATCTCCACCCTGGCCGGCCCGCCCGCGGCAATCTCCCGCGAGAAGCCCCGCGGCACGACGATCATGGCGATGTCCTGCTGCCCGCGCACGAGGCCGAGCGCCTGCCGCGCCGACGGGGCCGGGTGCAGCGCGAAGGTGTCCGACGCCCGCAAGGCCCGCACGAAGCCTTGGGCATACCGACCGCGGTCCTGGACGACGAGCGCCACGTTGGCCCTGCCGCCGCTCAGGGCGAAGAGCGCCATCAGCACGAGGAAGTTGAGCGGCACCAGGATGGCGAGGACGGTGCCGAGCGGCTGCGCCATGCCGGACCACAGCTCGCGCCGCAGCACGGCGATCGTGGCCCGCAGCATCAGTCGCGCACCTCCGCCCCCGTCAGGTGCAGGAAGACCTCGTCGAGCGTGGGCTCGCGCAGCTGCAGGCCGCGCAGCCGGACCTGATGCCTGGCGAAGATCTCGAGCAGGTGCGGCACGGCCGTCTCCTGCCCGTCGCCGCCGCGCAGGAAGAGCCTGAGGACCCCTTCCTCCTCCTGCAGCTCCGCCACCACCTGGTCCCCCCGCAGCTCGGCCAGGAGAGCGGGCGGCGGCGACGCCGACGGCCGCACCTCGACGACTGCGCTGCCGTAGCGGCGCTTGAGCTCCGCGGGGCTCCCCTCCGCCACCAGGCTGCCGCGGTCGAGGACGCCCATGCGATCGCACAGGGCGTCACCCTCGTCGAGGTAGTTCGTCGTGATCAGCACCGTGCGCCCCTCGGCGCGCATCTGGCGGATGTAGTCCCAGATCGCGTGGCGCGCCTGCACGTCGACGCCGAGCGTCGGCTCGTCGAGGTAGATGAGCTGCGGGTCGTGCAGGAGGGCGCGCGCGATGGCGAGGCGGCGCTTCATGCCGCCAGAGAAGGTGGCGACCCGCGAGCGGCGCCGCTCGGTGAGCTGCGCGAGGGCGAGCATGGCGTCGATCCGCTCCTGCACCCTCTGCCGCGGCACGCCGTAGAGCTCGGCGTGGAAGCGCAGGTTGCGCTCCGCGGAGAGCTCCTCGTAGAGCGACGTCTCCTGCGGCACGACCCCCAGCAGGCGGTGCACCGCCCAGGCCTCGCGCCGCGGGTCGCGTCCGAACACGCGCACCTTGCCGCCGCTCGGCACGCTGAGTCCGCTGATCGCGTTGATCGTCGTCGTCTTGCCGCAGCCGTTCGGTCCGATGAGGCCGTAGATCTCGCCCCGCCTCAGGTGGAACGTGAGACCCTTCAGCACCGCAAGCTCGCCGAAGACCTGCCTCAGACCCAGGACCTCGACCGCCATGTCCTCAGCCGCCATGCCGCTCCCCCTCCCCCGCCGGACCGCCGCAGACCCCGTGGAGAAAGATCCGCCCGATGGCCGCCATCAGCTCGCCGATGCCGATGCCGCGCCTGCGCATCCACTCCGGCCGCCCTGTCTCCTGCACCGCCGCGATCAGGATGTCGACGGCAAGGGCGGGGTCGACGCCCCGGGGCACCTCGCCCGCGGCCTGCGCCGCGGTCAGCAGGGCGATGTAGCGCCGCATCTGCTGCGCCCGGAACTCTGTGATGCGGGCGAAGATGTGCGGCGCGTGCCGCTCGAGATCCTCGAGCAGGGTCATCGGCATCGCCGCCAGCACTGCCTCGAGGCTGTGCAGCACCCGGCCGAACGTTTCCGGAAAGCCGCCTCCCGCCGTCATCGCCCTGTCGACGACCCCTCCGAGCTCGGCGACCAGGCCTGCGACGATGCTGTCGGCCATCTCCTCCTTGCTCGCGAAGTACTGGTAGAGCGTCCGCTTCGACATCCCGCGGCGGCGCGCGATCTCGTCCATCGTCACGCCTCGGTAGCCCCGGCTCGCGAAGAGCTCGGCGGCCGTGGCCAGGATGGCGGCCCGCACGTCAGCGTCCAAGGTCTCACCCCTTGATTGGTACTCTAGAAACCCGTTTGGTTCTTTTGGTTTCCCACGCTACCAGCATACCCATCTGGCGTCAAGCGTCGCGCTGCGGGCAGCGCGGCCCGGGGCCGGCGCGCAGGAGCCATAGGCGGGGCAGGCCAGGCGCCTCGGCGGCACCTGGCCTGCAACAGCGTCTCGCGGCGCTCGACCTGCACGGTGTCGCGCTCTGGTGCCCCGTCCTCATGGCGACAAACGCACGAGGCGGGATCCTCCCCATGTCCACCTGCCGCAGGCTCCACGAGGAACTCGGCAGGCTGCTGGATCCTGGGGGATCGGCGCCGCAGGCACGCGCAAGGCCTGCGCTAGCACAAACCCTGCTCCGGCCCCGCCGCCGCCCCGTCCGGGACCTCTAGTCCCTGTCCGCCTCGACCCTGGGTCGCCGGGCGTCCTTGCGCCAAAAAGCCGAACGCAGCGCGATCGCGATGAAGAGGAGCGGCAGGGCGATGCCGAGCGCCGCGAAGAGGTCCGCGATCCAGCCTCCGGGCTGGCCCAGTTCGAGCATCCAGCGCTCGGTGAAGCCCGCGGGCAGGTTCAGCGCAGTGAAGCTGACCAGCGACTGCCCCCCCACCTCGACGCGCCCGCCCAGGGTGAAGGGCGTCATGCCGAGACCGGACGGGTGCACCTGCGGGCCGGTCAGCACGAGCACGCGTCCGATCGGCGCCTCGGTGCGCCAGGCGAAGAGGAAGTCGAGGTCGGTGGCCGTGGGGATCGCGTAGCGTGCGCTCACCTGGCCCTTCGCGCTGCGCACGAGCAGGCTGCGCCCCGCGGCGCCCAAGGACCGGACCGTGTAGCTGCCGCCGGTCACCTGCAGGCCCCTGGCGCCGGCGGCGACCGGCAGGGCCATCAAGGAACCCGGCGTCCCGGCGCCGATCTCGTAGACCTGCAAGGCCCCGTGCGCGTACGTCACCGCCATCTCGAGCGCGGCGAGCGGCGCGGCTGCGGGGGCCGCCGCCTGGGCTGGACGGGCGACGAGGGCCACGGCGGCCAGCGCGAGCGCCAGGTGCAGCGGCGCCCTGCGTCTCATGACCTCTCCTCCCGCCTGGCGTCGTCGTATTCGTCCCGGCTGATCTTGCCGGTCCGCAAGTCTTCCTGGAGGGCCGCCTCGAGCGACGGCTCGGCCGGCGCGTGCTCCTCCGGCGGCGGAGCGTCTGGCCGCAGCAGCGGTAGCGCGGCGAGCAGCACGGCGGCGAACGCCACCAGGAAGAAGGTCAGGCGATCCATGCCCTGGCCTCCTTGGGCACCGGCTGCCCCTGGTTGCCGCCGCGTCCGTCCGACAGCGACAGCAGGATGCCGAGGACCACGACGAGGGCGCCAAACCAGATCCAGCTCACGAGCGGCTCGACGATCAGGAGCAGCGTCGCCTGGCTGCCCTGCCAGCCCGAGAGCACCGTGTAGACATCGGCGAGCGACCCTGAGGAAAGCGCCGGCAGGCCGTTCGGCTGGGCTGGGCCCGTGATCTGCGGGTAGAAGGTCTGTGACGGCGTGAGGGTCACCGTGCCGCCCTGCCCGGACACGGCGATCGTCGCCGCGACGCGTCGCTCGCCCTGCGGGTAGGTGGTGGCCAGGCCTTTCATCGTCACCGTGTAGCCGCCGACCCTCGCTGACTTCCCAGGGCTCAGGGTCACGGTCCTCTGCACCGACTGCAGCGTCGAGAAGCCGATGCCCGCGGCCAGCACCAGGATGCCGAGGTGCACGACGTACCCCCCGTAGCGCCTGCGGTTCTGGCCGAGGAAGCCCACGACCGCCCGCAGCGCCCCCTCGCCGCGCCCCTGCCGGCGGGCCTGCCAGCCGAGGTAGAACTCCCGCAGGAGGGTCGCCGCCGCCAGCCACAGCGCGCCGACGAGCACCCCGAGGTCCGACGAGCCGGTCGCCAGGAGGACGATCAGCAGGGCCGCGACCCCGAGGGCGAAGGGGGCGGCCAGTCCGCGCAGGGTGCGGCGCAGCGTGGCGGAGCGCCAGGGGATGAGCGGGCAGACCCCCATCAGCACGATGAGGGCGATCGCGATCGGCCCTGAGACTGCGTCGTAGAACGGCGGACCCACCGTGACAGGCAGCCCGCCGGTCGCCTGGCTGATCAGGGGATAGAGGGTGCCCCAGAGGATCGCCACCCCTAGACCGACCAGCAGGACGTTGTTGACGAGGAAGCTGCCCTCCTTCGACACGACTCCCGCCGCCTGGGCGGGATCCCGCAGCAGCTCGCGGCGGTAGGCGATCAGCAGGCTGCTGAGCACCCCGACCGCCCCGAGGTAGCCGAGGAAGTACGGCCAGACGCCGTTCTCGTTCGAGAAGGTGTGCACCGAGTTGACAATGCCCGAGCGGGTGATGAACGTGCCAAGGATGGTGAGGAGGAAGGTCGCGGTGACGAGCAGGACGTTCCAGGCTCGCATCAGTCCGCGCCGCTGCTGGACGTTCGCCGAATGCAGGAAGGCGGTCGCGGTCACCCAGGGCAGGAACGCTGCGTTCTCCACGGGGTCCCAGGCCCAGTAGCCACCCCAGCCGAGCACCCTGTAGGACCAGTGGGCACCGAGCGCGATGCCGGCGCTCAGGAAGAGCCAGGCGACCAGCGTGGCGCGCCGGGTCTGCCAGAGCCAGCCGAGGTCGCGGCGCCCGAGCAGCAAGGCGCCCATAGCGTAGCCGAACGGCACCGTCAGGCCGACATAGCCCGCGTAGAGCAGGAGCGGGTGGATCATCATCTCGGGGTACTGCAGCAGGGGGTTGAGCCCGGCTCCCTCGTAGACCGGCACGCCGCTCTGCGCGAACGGGCTCGAGACGAAGTTGACGACGTACAGGTAGAAGAGCGCCACAAGCTCCATCACGGCGATCGCGGGTCCTTGCAGGCCGGGATCCTGACGCGGCGGGCGCAGCGTGGCGTAGAGGATGTAGAGCGCGAGCACCAGCAGCCAGAGCAGGAGCGATCCGGAGAAGCCGCTCCAGAAGGCCGTGAGCTTGTAGGCGAGCGGCAGGGTGCGCGACGTCTCCTGGGCGACCGCGAGCAGGTTGAACTGGTCGGTGACGAGGCCGCGCCACAGCACGGTCGAAGCCACGATCACGCTCAGCGAAAAGCCGATGGCCGCGCCGCGCCCGCTCGCCCGCAGCCGCGGGCTGCGGGCGAGGTGTCCAAAGGCATAGGCCAGCACAGAGTAGAGCGCCGCGACGCCTGCGAGGCGGAGGAGGTCTGTGCCTAGGCTCGCAAGAGAGATGGCCGACGCCTCCTTCGGCTGGAGCTCAGCACAGTATAGCGGACTCGTGATCAGCCTTCTGGCCACTTGACCCGACGCACGGCCTCCCCCGCCGCCTCGAGGCGCTGGGCCGTGAGCCCGACCGCCTCCGGCGAGCGGTCCCCAACGATGGCCAGGCGCCCAAGGCGCCGCGCCGCGGCCGCCGTCGTCCCCGAACCGCAGCAGGGGTCCAGCACGATGTCGCCGGGATCGGAGCAGGTGGCGATCAGGCGCTCAAGTAGCATGAGCGGTTTCTGGGTCGGGTAGCCAAGCCGCTCAGGGTTCCAGCCGGTCACCGTCGGGATGTCGGTCCACCAGTCGGTCAGGGGGGTACCCCTCGCAAGGTCGATATTCACGTCCTTCGCGTACGTCGAGTGGCGCCCGACCGACTGCGTGTTCTCCTTGTACGGCTGGCGCAGGACGTGGAAGCGCGGCTCGCCCCTGGCGTAGCGCAGGATGACGTCATGCTTGCGGGAGTAGTCCTGGCGCGCGACGCCGCCGCCGTTGTAGCACCAGACGACCTCGTTGCGGAAGGCTGTGACGCCGCAGATGCCGTCCAGCAGCACCTTGAGGTAGTGGCTCGCGTGGT
>Ga0209012_1002035_pt1 | contig 18751 bp, 19 predicted proteins | sample RS3BMetagenome_FD_184735 | JGI IMG/M metagenome (GOLD analysis project Ga0209012, IMG submission 184735) | Ferric oxide microbial mat and aquatic microbial communities from Rainbow Spring, Yellowstone National Park, USA - RS3B (SPAdes) (version 3) ...
GAGGAGCCTGACGAACGCGAGGAGCCTGATGAAGGACTCCGGGTAGTGGTACGGCTCCCCGACCTTGCCCCTGTTGGCCCTCCTCAGCTCCCTCCCCCAGTCCTCCAGCACCGAGGGGTCGATGTCCAGCTCCCCCCTCCTCACGAGCGCCTCGTTGTATTTGCGCCAGTCCCTGTCGCCGGGCATGGCCCGGGTAACGCGGGCCCGGCGTAAGTGCGCATTGGTCAAAATCGGTGGACAACGAGCTCATATCGTGCAACACAGCAGGGCTATCCATCCGGTATTGGTCAGATAAGGCGATGACGAGGGCGCGGCGCTATCTCCCGGACGAGCCGTCCTCCCCTCGGCAGCCCCATCCTCGGGTCGATGCGCGCGGGCGTAAATGTAATCCACCGAACGGTCTTATCTGACCAACACCTATCCATCCCTCGCGGAAGGGGTCTTCCGCCCCCAAACCCCTAACGATAATAAACACGGTATCGAACAGGCAGACATGGCGCGACGCCAGGGCGAGGTGGAGGGGATCCCACGTGCTCATAGTGGGCGATAAGCCGGACATCGTTCACGCGACATCGAAGCTGGAGTCGATGCGCGACGAGTACATGGTGCTCACGAGCAAGGGCGAAATGATGGGCCAGGTGCCGGCCAGCAGGGTCATAATAGGGGATCCGCTGGACGAAAGGGAGCTGAGGGCCGCGGGGGCCGACGCAGCTCGCGTGATAATAGTCATGATGTCGGGGGACGACGACGCGCTCGCCGCCCTCCTGAGGATAAGGCGCGTGAATCCCGGCGTCAGGGTCCTGGTCGAGATAAACGACGACGGGATGAGGGACGTCTTCGAGGCCGCCGGCGCCGAGCTGGTCGTGTCCCCGCACAGGCTGGCCGGCAGGGTCCTGGCGTCGGTCGCCGTGTCCGGGAACATAGGCGGATTCATGCTGGAGACGAAGGGGTTCGGCGAGCTATCGATCGGGTTCTTCAGGGTCGCCGCCGGCTCCAGGCTTGAGGGGAGGCCGATCTCCGAGCTGCCCAAGGGGCTGATCCCGCTCCTGGTCGGGAGGGGGAACGAACCGCCCACGCCGTACTTCACCAGGGATTACGTGCTGCAGGCGGGGACGCTGCTCGTCGTGATGGGGGACCCCGCGCTGTTCGCGGGGCTGAGGGATCTCCTGGAGACCCCCCGCGGCTGATCGACGGGGAAATCACCCATGACGATACCCCCGGCGCTGTTGGCGGTATTCGCGCTGAGCGCGATGCTCCTCCTGGGCAAGCTTGGGGAGGAGGCGCTCTCGAGGCTGAGGATGGTGCCGTTCGCCGGGGCGATAGTCATGGGCCTGCTGCTTGGCCCCGGCGTCCTGGGCGCCCTGGCGCCGAACCCGTACATAGAGGAGTTCGTCGACCTGGGGATAGTCTTCATACTGTTCATGGCCGGGGCGGAGGAGGTCCTGCCCGGCGCGCTGCGCGATCCGCGGGGCATAGCCTCCGGGATATCGATATTCGCGGCGAGCCTCATCGCCATCTACGCGATATAATAACGTGATAATAAAACGACAACCACCCCTTCTAGGAGCAGGGTGAAAAACTTTTAAATTCAAGACTCTATTTCACTCCGGATGCTCGCCTCCGGTCAACTTCTCGGAGATGAGGGGCGGGAGCCGATTCCTCCCGCAATACCGGAGGGGGGCATCCGCGAGGTCAAGTACGCGGGCAGGAGGACGAACGTGGTCCGCCTCCTGCCGAGCGGCTTCCAGGATAGGAAGCTCAGGAGGCTGGCGAGCATCTCGGCGAGGCTCTTCAACGAAGTCAACTACGAGAGGAGGCAACAGTTCTTTCGCGGGGAGAAAGTGGACCTCGAGGGGACGTGGGACAAGTACTATGAGAGGTACAAGGGTGCGCTGGGCGTCAACGCCCAGGCGGTCCTGCAGAAGAACAACGAGGCATGGAGCTCGTTCTTCTCCCTACTGAAGCTGAAGAAGGAGGGGAAGTTGCCGCCCCACGTGAAGCGCGTCAGCCCACCAAAGTACTGGAAGGACAGGGAGACCAAGGAGAGGAAGCTCCTCCTAGTCGTCAGGCAGGACAGATATGTCGTGGACGAGCAAAATCACAAACTCATCCTCAGGGACTTCAACTTGGAAATCGATTTCGCGGGCAGGCTGAGGTGGCACGGAAAGCAGGGCAGGCTGGAGATACGCTACGATGAGGCGAGGAGGGCCTGGTACGCCTCCATCCCAGTTGAGGTCGGAGTTGAGACCACTAGGAACGGGAATGAGTCGAAGCATATTGTCCGCGGGGAGAGGAAATCGATCCGGATCGCGGAGCCGAGGGGCGACGGGGCCGCGGGGGTGGACCTAGGGATCAATATACTCGCGAGCGCGGTGACGAGCAGTGGCGCCTGGCTTCTCTACAGGGGATCGAGGGCCAAGGAGGACTTCTTCCACCTCACCAAGGAAATAGCTGAGGTGCAGTCCAAGGCGGACGAGGCGAGGAAGGACGGCGATAATGGGAAGTTCCGGAGGCTCAACAGGAGGAGGCGGAGGCTGTTCCGGAAGCTGGTGAGGCGCATGGCGCACCTGTACTGGAACCTGGCCAACCACATGGTGAGGGGCCTCTGGGAGCTCGGGGTCTCGAAGATATACCTGGGCTATCCCCGCGATATAGCGCGGGAGAGGGGAAACAAGCTCACCACCAACATGTGGAGATATCGTGAACTCATGGACGCGATCGAGCTCAAGGCGCAGGAGTACGGCATCCGCGTGTACGAGGTCTTGGAGTACAACACCTCGAACCGCTGCGCGGTCCACGGGACGAAGGTGGCGAGGGGCCCGAGGGGCGTGGTCACCTGCCCGCTCGGGCACAGGCTGCACAGCGACCTCAACGGGGCTCTGAACATACTGAAGCGCGGCGCGGGCGCGATCCCGGCAACGCTCAGGAGACCGCTCTCCTTCCTCGTGGATCATAGCGGAGTAGCGCCCGTCAAGGGGGCGTAACCGCCGAGACCCCCGCCCCGGGATCCCCGGGGAACCCTCGCCCTTCTAGGGCGGGGAGGGGGTCAGAGCCGTATCCATGGTGAGCGCCCGGCCCCCTCTCCAGGACGCTGCAGGAGGTCCGCGCCGGGGGCGCGACCGAGCGCGCGAGGGTGTTCGTGGAGGCGCTCGCCATGGAGGTCTCCGCCGTCCTGGCGTTCTCCATGCTCTCCGTGAGGAGCGGCGGGATCCTGGAATCGGCGCTCGTCCTGGCATCGGTGGTCCTCGGGATCCTCGCCTTCGGCAGGTTCGGCCTGGGCAGGATCCTCTCGGCGGCCGAGGGCCACCTGCGCACAATGGAGGTCGTCTTCTCGATCCTGGTGGGGTTCGTGCTCCTCCTCGGGTTCCTCGCGCAGACCGTGGGCTTCAACTCGGCCATGGCCGCGTTCTTCCTCGGGGTCTTCGCCTCCGACTATTTGCGCAGAAACGTCTACCTGCTGGAGAAGATGAGGGCGATAACGTACGGGTTCTTCGAGCCCATGTTCTTCTTCGGCCTCGGTCTGTACTTCGTGCGCGTGGACTACGGAATAGCGATCCTGGGCCTCGGCGTATTCGCGCTCGCGATGTCGATAAAGTTCGTCCTCGGCTCGCAGATGGCGCGCCTGATCCGCGTCGGCGGCCTCAGGAACTTCTTCGCGATAGCGCACGAGGGAGGGGTCGACGGCGCCATCATGCTGACCGCGCTCCAGCTGGGGCTCGTGGGGGGCGCGGCCTACTCCTCCGCGATGCTGGCGATACTCCTCATGTCAATAATAGCGCCCCTGGGGTACGGCGGCAGGTCCGCGCTCGCCCGCCACCGGCCGACGCCGTCGCTCGAATTCGTCAGGTACGAGTTGGATGACGTGACGGCTGAGGAGCTGTCCAGGACCCTCCCCACGGTTTACGCGCGCGAGGGCGACAGCGTCCGCGACGCCCTGTCGTCGGCGCAGGAGCTGGACGCGAGGGTCATGGTGCTGGTGGACGATTCGATGGGGATCAGGGGATCCGTCAACGTGCACGACCTTTTCCGCGCCGCGGCCTCCGGCTGGATGGACTCGTCGGTATCGGAGGCCATGTCCGCCTCGGGATCGCAGGTCCATCCGGTGCCCACGGTGGGCCGCGCGGAGAGCGCCTCGAGGGCCCTCGAGATATTCAGGTCCTCCGACGCCCAGGTGGTCGCGGTCGTCGACGCGGACGGCCGGCTGGTCGGCACGATACTCGAGAGGGAGCTCCTCAGGTACCTTCTCCGGGGGAGGTCCTCCTAGCGGATATCTCCCTTATGAGCGCGGGGAGCACGTCGTGCCAGTCCGCCACTATCCCGTAGTCCGCGCTCTTGAAGATCGGCGCGTTCCCGTCGCTGTTCACGGCCACCACGATGCCCGCCTCCCTTATCCCTATCACGTGCTGCGCGGCGCCGCTTATGCCGACCGCTATGTAGAGCTTCGGCCGGACGCTCTTCCCGGTCTGTCCCACCTGCTTCTCGTGCGGCACGAAACCGAGGTCCACGGCCCTGCGGCTCCCCGCCACGACCCCGCCGAGCGACTTCGCCAGCTCCTCGAGCGCCGCGAATCCCTCCCTGGTCCCCACGCCCTTGCCGCCCGCCACGACGTACTCGGCCTTCTCCAGGGGCACCTCGTCCCTCCTCAGGACATCGCTCCTGATGAGCCTCATCCGCGGCTCGGCCTTGACGTACGCGGCCGCGTCCCTCAGCTCCACCGGCCCATCCCTCGATTCGTCCCTGGGCGGCATGGGGAACACGTTGGGGCGGGCGGTCGCTATCTGCGGCCTCCTGCTCGGCGTCTTTATGTACGCGAGCAGTATTGCGGCGAACGGCGGCCTTATCATGAACAGGTCCCCGCTGTCCTCGTCCACGTCGAACTGGGTGCAGTCCGCGGTTATCCCGGCCCTGAGCGCGGTCGCCACGTACGGCGCGGTCTCCCTCCCCCTCATGGTGGCGGCGAGCAGTATCACGTCGGGCCTGCGCTCCTCCGCCAGCGATGCTATTGCGGATGCGCGGACCGCCGGTATGTGATCCGCCAGCTCGTCGCCCACTACGATCGTGGCCCTGTCGGCCCCGCGTTTTATCATCTCGGACGCGGCCCTCCTCAGCGCGCCCTCGTCCGCCCCGAGCAGGACCCCCTCGACGAACGTGCCCAGCTTCTGCGATACCGTCCTGGCCGGCGTCAGCATCTGGAGGCTGGGCTCCGATATCCCGTCCCCCTCCATCTCCCCCACGACCCATATTCCATCGTGCTCCCCGGGCTGCCTGCATCCCCACTCGGGGCACAGCGAATTGCAGTCGACCCTCTTGGACTTCCTCTTCTGAGCCAGGCTCATTCAGATCACCCCCTCCTTCGCCAGGATCTCCACGAGCTTCTTCACGGCCTCCTCCGGCGTCCCGTCCAGAATCTGCCTCTTGCGCGGGACCTCCGGGGTCCACGTCGACTTGGCGACGATCGTCGGGCTTCCCCTCAGCCCCGTGCAGCGCGTGTCCAGCTTGAGCGCGTCGTTCGTCCACGTTTTTATGGGGTTCTCGGTCCTCACCCTGAGTTTCTGGCTCAGCCTGACGGGCCTGGGTACGTTGCTGTTCATCGCCACGCCCAGCACGGCCGGGAGCGAGAGCTCGTACAGGTCAACCCTGTCCTCCAGCAGCCTCCTCACGGTCGCGCTGCGCCGTTCCTCGTCCACGGCCTCCACATCCGTGACGTAGTACAGGTAGGGCAGGCCCAGCCACCCGGCCACCTGCGCCGGTATGTGAGCCGTCGAGCTGTCGATCGTCTCCTGGCCGAAGAGCGCCAGGTCGAAATCCCCCAGCTTCCCCAGCGCCCTCGATATCACGTAGCCGGTCGCCAGGGTGTCCGCGCCGGCGAACGCCCTGTCGCTTATCAGGACGGCCTCGTCCACGCCCATGCCCAGGACGTGCTCGAGCCCCTTCGTCGCGGACGGCGGGCTCATGCTGATGGCGGTCACGCGGCCCCCGTACCTGTCCTTCAGCCTCAGCGCCAGCTCGACCGCGTCGAGGTCGTGCGGGTTGACGATGCTGGTGACGCCCTCCCTGATGAGGGTGCCTGTCTTCTCGTCGAATCTGACCGCCTGATTGTTCGGCACCCACTTGATGCCCACCACCACGTTCAGCGGCACATCCATCACCTCAGGAAGTCCTGTACTGCACCCCCCTGCCGCTCAGGGGGTAGTTCCACTCTATCGCGTCCATGGGGCAGACGATCCTGCACGTCCCGCACTCGAGACATCCCTCGTAGCTGAACACGATGGATCCCTCGACCTCGGTGTAGCAGCCCGCCGGGCACATGACGACGCACGCCCTCGTGGGGCATCCAGCGCACTTTCCGGTATCCACCTTTATGTGCGGCCTCGGATCGACGTCCCACGTGGTCCTCTGGAGGAGCTCCTCGACCTTCATCGTCTGCGGGCGCGCGCTCATATGCTCCTCACCGCCTCGAGCCCGTCGAGCAGCATGCGGACGAGCGAAACATCCGATCCCCTCATGGATCCCATCACGGCCTCGTAGATGGACGGCGTCGCCTCCTCCAGGTTGAAGATGCCGTCCAGCGCCTTCCCGGCGATCTCCGGATATCCCGCGAAGTACCTGTCGCCGGCCGACATCACGCGCTCAACCCCCCTCAGCCGCTCCAGGTCCCTGAAGGCGCGGCTCCTCCTCAGCGGCTCCTCGTAGAGCTCGCGCAGGACCCCCTCGCCGGCGCCCCTTTCCCTCGCGCCGACCGCCGCCTTCCCCGCCAGATGTCCGCTGTACACGGCGTAGTCGACCCCGCGGAACGTGTAGCCCAGGTTCAGCAGCATGCCGGCCGCGTCCCCGACAACCATAAGGCCGTCGGCCACCAGTTTCCTCGGCAGGTACCTGTAGCCGGACTCCGGCGTCAGCTTGGCGGAGTACTCCACCACGTCGCCGTCCGTCCAGTACCTGCGGAGCGCGTCGTGCGCGCGGAGCCCCTCGATCAGCGAGTGCACCGGCTCCTTCAGTGACCGGGCGGCCGCGTCGACGTAGAGCACGAGCCCCAGGCTCACGGTATCCTTGTTCGTGTAGAGGAACGCGCCGCCCGGGAGGCCGCCGGTGAATCCGCCCATCATTATCCACGAGAGGCCCTCCCCGGGCTCCAGCCCGAACCTGGCGTCGATCTCCTTCTCCCCGATCCTGATGACCTCCTTGACGCCCAGCGCGACGTTGGTGGTCCTCGTCCTCTCGGCGAGCCCGAGCCCCTCCAGGAGCAACCTGTTCACGCCCTCGGCGTCTATCACGACGCCCGCCTCCACGGATTCGCCCCCGGCCTCGACGCCGGAGATCCTCCCCGAGCCGTCCCTGAGGATGGAGTCCACCCTTACCTCGTCCACGAACGTCGCCCCGGCCTCGATGGCGCGGTCCATCATCCAGCCGGTGAGCTTCGTCAGGTACGCGGTGAACGCGCTCGACTCGCGGCCCTCGTACTCCAGCGTCGCGCACCTTCCGCCGCTGTCGGCGATCGACAGGCGCTCCTTCCTGACCCACCTCTCGACGGGCGCCCCCTTCAGGTCGCCGAAAACCCTCTCCAGGTAGTAGGAGTAAACCTTGCCGCCGTACACCTGCTTGGAGCCGGCCCCCCTCCCCCTCTCCAGGACCAGCACCTTGAGGCCGTCCCTGGCGGCCGAGTACGCCGCGGCGGCGCCGGCGGGCCCCGCACCCACGATCACGACGTCGAATCTCACGGAACTTCATACAGTTATATACTATTTAAGCAGTTTCATGGCCATCCGGGACGTGTTTCATTAAGCCGATCGGCGAGCGGCCGATCGATGAACATAAATCCGAGGGGAGCCCTCCGCCCGGTCCGCAATGACCGCAAATCCAATCCAGATCAGGAGGAGGACTCCCCTTCCGGTCATGGCCTACGCGGTTTATCCGTATTACCCGAACATGTCCCTCAGGTACGCCGCCAGGTCCCTGAGAAACGTAATCGTGAGGAGCTACACCTCGATATGGAGGTGGGTGCAGAGATAGGGTCCCGTCCTCGGATCCTTCGGCGCGGATCCGAGGGACGTCCATCGCATATTCGTGGATGAGACCATGGTGAACGCGGGAGGGGCCTCCGCCCTGATCTGGATCGCCTTCGAGCCGGACCTGCGCGCCATGCCCGACTTCCACGCCAGCTGGCGCGGGAACTCCATCGATGCGTACACGTTCATCAGGAGGCCCGTGCATAAGTACGGCGGGGTCCCGATATACACCGATGGCGCGGGATGGTACGCGGACGCCTGCAGGTTGGCGGGCGTGGAGCACGTGGTCTACGGTCACTCCCTGAGGAACCCGATGTCCGCGGAGCGCATGGTCCAGTACGTGAAGGAGGGGACTGAGGCTTTCGACGACCCCTTCCCTGTCGGCGAGCGCATGCTCGCGTCCGGGCGGGCCTTCGAGCACGTGCTCAACTGGCTATCAGCGTTCACGTTCATGCACAACTTCATTTTCGAGGACGGGGACCTGAAGAGGCCCCCGCTGGTGTGGAGGGAGGATGAGATGCCCCCGTGGCTGAACGAGATGCGCCGGATGCTGCGGCTCTAAGGAGGTGGGCTTAATGAAGCACGTCCGATGGATAGCCCCCAAGATTTAAAAACAGCTTCGTTCAAAACTATGGCGATAGTCATGGACGGGGTAAGCGTCACCGAGGCGCCCCGGTTGAAGCGGGGGTCGGTGAGGTACGCCTCTGCCCCATCGACGGCCCGTGCGGGCAAGGCAGATGCATCCCTCAATATCCTTAGGGGATCGGGGTGGGAACCACCCCTGGAGCCCGTGGAGCTCCGCCCTCTATCCGCTTTCAGCGGGCAAGGCGGGGCTTTGAAGCGGGAAGCCCCGTCCGCGAGGGCGGGGTAGTTCACAATACGTCGACCATCGCCGCGCCATGACGGTGGACCTCATCGAGCTGAGGGGCGTGAGGTGCGAGGTCCTGCGCAGGGTGAACAGGTTCGTCGTCGCCGTGCGCTCGCCTGAGGGGACATCGCTGGCGCACCTGAACAACACCGGCAGGCTCCTGGAGTACATGGTGCCCGGGGGGGCCGCGTACTGCGTGCCCAGGACGGCGCCGGGCGCCACGCGCTACAGGCTTGTGGCGTTCGAGGACCGCGGAGGCCCCGGCGCAGCGCTCGTGGACACGTCGTATCAGATGTCCGCGCTGGAGGCGGCCCTCCGGTCCGGGGCCCTTCCCTGGGCGCAGGGCTGCTCTGTGGCGAGGAGATCCCCCAGGCTCGGCGACTCGGTCCTGGACTACGTGTTCGACTGCGGCGCCGCGATCTACGTGGAGGTGAAGAGCGCGGCGATGCGGGGCCCGGGCGATATAGCCATGTACCCGGACTGCCCGACCGAGCGCGGGAGGCGCCAGATATCCACGATGATTGAGTGGTCGTCCCGCGGCATCGGATCGCTCATCGTGTTCATAGCGGCCCTCCCCGGGGTCGTCGCGTTCGCGCCCAACGGCTCCGGGGACCCCGTGATCCCGGGGCTGCTGCGGATGGCGCGCTCGGCGGGCGTCGGGCTCAGGGCCATCTCGATGCATTACGACGGCTCGCGCGTGCTGCTGGACGATCCGGATCTGCCAGTGCTGCTGTGAAGTGAACTACCCCGCCCTCGCGGACGGGGCTTCCCGGTTCATCGAGACGCTTACGTGGGGAATACCGAATACCCCCGAGGCATTCCACCATCGCGGAGGCGTCTTCATCTCCGGGCGTCTCCCCCGCGTTCCACGGGGAAAGCCCGGCCATCCCCATCACGGTGGCCGCCACTGCTCGGACCGGCTGTAAAACCTCTAGAACATCTCGTAAGGGGGCTATCCATCCCCTTCCTCGCGGGAGGGGGACTTCCGCCCCCATAACCCCCGATCGTTAAGATGTGTCGGACCACGGGCGCGGCGCGATCAGTGCTGGCCGTAGGTCGCCACGACGAGCATCGCGGCCGGCTCCTTCGACCGGTTGATTATCGAGCGCTTCGTCCCGGGCGGTATGTACAGGGAGTCCATCGGGTTCAACGTGTACTCCTTCCCGTCCTCGGAGATCACCGTCACGGATCCCGAGACAACCACGTACACGCGCTCGGCGCTGGACGCGCTCATCTCGGCGCCCCCGCCGGGCAGGAAGTAGCTCAGCCCCACCCAGAACTCCTTCGGCCCGCCGATCTCCTTGTGCTGCATCTTGTAGGTGACGTTGCCGAAGTGGCCCACCACGTTGTGGACCGGCATGTCCGCGAACTTCACCTCGACCATGCCGGAACCGGTCATCGGCGCGCGCGTGCGCGCGTATCCAATTTTAACTTATCGTGTCGAGGGCGAGAGTCCCCGGCGGAGGTGCGCGGCTCACCCCAGCAGCGCCGGAACAGCCCATCCGGATCCCGCGAGGGCCACGAGCGCCGCCGCGGCCAGGGCGAAAGCCAGGATCAGCGTCGCCGAGGCCAGCTCGATGCCGCGGCGCACCGCCGGGGGATCCGGCAGCGCCCCCTCGCCCAGCGAGTAGCTCCCGGCCTTCTCCAGGGACACGTCGAGGCAGCCGGCGGCCGCCGACATGGGATGGCCCGCGTTGACGCTCGCCACGGCCCCCCTGTACCTCGAGTACGCCCTTATGGCGCCGCGGACGTCGCCGCGGCACATCGCGCACGATGCTATCTCCAGCAGCGCGGTCAGCCTCGCCGGCACGTAGTTGATCAGCGTATCCATCCTCGCCGAGAACCAGCCGACGTCCGCGATCGATGGATCCCTGAAGCCGACCGCGCCGTCCATGGTGTTCGTCAGCCTCTGGAGGAGCGCCCCCACGGGCCCCAGCAGCACGTAGTACAGGAGGGGGGACGTCACGGCGTCCACCAGGCTCTCGAACAGCGATTCGAGCGCGGCCGATGCGACGTGTCCGGCGTCGGCGGTTCCGAGGTCCCGCCTCACCAGCCCCTGCGCCGATGACCTCGCCCGCCCGAGGTCCCCGGCCTCCAGGTGGAACCCGGTGGAGCCCACCTGATCGAGGAGCAACCTGACCGGCATCGATACCTTGACTATATATGACGCGACAATGATCCACGCGACGACGCCCAGGCGGCCCGCCGCGTAGAGCGCCGCGCCGTACAGCAGCACGTGCGATCCCACGACCGCCAGCCACAGCGCCGCGCCCCCCGCCCTGCCCCTCCCGTTCAACCTCCGGGCGAGCGCCATCGCCATCGAGTACGAGGTGTGCACCGGATGCACGGTGAGCAGCGGACCCCGGTGAAACGGGTAGATGAAGTCCAGCGCCAGCCCGATGGCCAGCGGCAGGATCGCCACGACGAACGCCCGGGCCGCGTCATACATGCGCGATCATCAGCAGCGAAGCCAGGAACGATATCTCGCCGGCGAACCCCAGGGCGTCGCCGTTCGTGAACCCCACGGCCCTGTCCGCCGTCAGCGCGGATACGTAGCCGATCGCCAGCGACGCCAGCGGTATCGCGATCGCGAACGGGCCGCCCCCGATCAGGAACACCAGCGCGGCCGAGAACGCGCAGACCGCGGCGAGCACCCAGGCGTTCATGCGCGCCTTGAGCGCCTTAGCCATCCCGTCGTACGGCTCGGGCCCCCCGAAGTGCAGCGCGGCCGCCATCGCGGACACCTGTCCTATCTCCGCGGCCATGAACGACATGTAGAAGTGAGATGAGACGGCGTAGAGCGACGACGCGAAGAGCAGCAGCGCGAACGCGGAGAACGACGCGATCGCGAACGATCCCCTGTGAGTATCCTTCAGTATCGTCCCCGGATCGAGGCCGGATCTGGACGCGAGCAGCGCCTCGCTGAAGTCCGAGAAGCCGTCCGCGTGCATGAAGCCCTGTCCGACGTAGTGGAGGACGACCGCCAGCGCGGCCACGACGTACGGCGGGGTCCACGCGGCGGCGACGAGCGATAGGGACGTTATCGCCCCCCTGATGAACCCGACTATCGGGACCAGGTAGAACCAGCGGGCGGCGTCCTCCAGCGACCCCCTCGCCGGTATCACCGTGAGGAGACCCACCAGGGAGGACAGCCCCCTCAGCGGGTCATCGCCCAGCCCCGAACACCTCCCCCAGCGCCTCCAGCAGCGCATCGTCGTCCGCGCGCGACCTTATCGCGGCGCGGAAGAACGTCCGGTCGAGACCCTCGAAGGTCCGCGCGTCCCTCACCGATATCCCGCGGCTCCTCAGGCGCTCGATGGGGCCATCCAAGGGCTCGCGCGATCTGATCAGGAGGAAGTTCGCGGAACCCCTGAACGGAGCGAGCCCGAGGTCCATCAGGCGCCCGCTCACCCTCGACCTCTCCATGGAGACGTATTCCCTGGTCCGGGTTATATAGCTGAGCAGCGCGGGCCCCTCGCCGGTGAGCGACCTGCGGACGAAACAGTCCGCCACGGAGTTGACGTTCCACGTGGAGCGCAGCGCGTCCATCCTGCGCGCGAGCCCGCGCGGGGCCGTCGCGAACCCGATCCTCAGCCCCGGCACGGAGAGCCACTTGGTCAGCGACCTCAGGACCACGAGCCTCTCGCCGCGGGGCGGCGCGATCCCGGGATACGCGTCGCTCAGCTCGGCGTATGCCTCGTCCAGGAGGATCCAGGACCTGCACCCGGACGCGAGCTCCTCGATCTCGCGCGGATCCAGGAAGCTCCCCGTCGGGTTGTTCGGATTCGTCAGCGCTATCAGCGCGTCGGGATCGTCGCAGGCTCCGCGAAGCCTCCCGGGGTCGAGCGCGAACTCGAGCGCCGATTCCCGGAGATCCATCGGGAGCGGGTCGTAGCGGATTCCCAGAGCCTCCGCCAGGTCGCGGTGCTCGCCGTACGACGGCTGCACGACCACGAGCCTCCTGGCGCCCGCGGCGAGCGCGGCCAGCAGCAGGCCCTCGGACGAGCCGTTGAGCGGGACGACCTCATCGCATCCGTAGAAGGAGCGGATCGCCTCCACGAGATCCCGGTACTCGTAATCGGGGTACGCGCGCGCGGCCTCCTCCGACAGGCACCCCCTGAGCGCGTCCGTCACCCCGGCGGGGGGCGGCAGCGGGTTCAGGTTCACGCTGAAGTCCAGTCCGCCGGATTCCCTTCCGCCGTGGTACCGCAAAGCGACCTCGCCTCCTCGAGGTCCCGGGGATCGTCCACGTCGAGGAACGCGGCGCGCCACAATATGTGCATATCCTCCCACGGGCCGCCCGGCGAATTGAAGAGCGAGATCCCGGGCTGATAGCAGACGCCGTTCCTGCAAACGTTGAGCGTCACCACGGCGGCATCCGACCGCAGCGCCATGTCGACGAACGCCCTGAGCTCGGGCACCCCGCGGTCAAGGAAGGGCATGTCGGCCGGGAGGACGAGCGCGGGTGTCCCCGCCGCGGCAATCGCCGTCCCCAGGTCGCCGACGTAGTCGCCGGAACCCCTCACGCACCGCGCGGTTCCGCAGTAGAGATCCGCCGTGGCCGGCGCCGCCGGGCTCGTGCACAGGATCGGTTCCCCGATCGCGGCGGCGGCCGCGAGCACAGCGTCGATCATCGGCCGGCCGCACACGCGGATCAGGGGCTTCTCGACCGACCCCAGCCTGCTCCCCCTTCCGCCCGCCATCACTATCGAGATCGTCCGCGGATCCCCTCCCGCACGAGCCGATAATCCGGTTCGCCAGCTCCGTGAAGTTCGCCGCGCCCCCGTGCGACCCCAGCTCCTCCAGCAGGCGCCGGGGGACGTCGGACGGGGTTGCCCGGAGCAGCCCCGCCGATTCCATCATGTCCATGCACCTGAGCGCCCTGGCGACGGCCTCCACTCCCCCGTCGTCGCAGTCCGGATCGTCCAGCGCGCTCATGGCGATCCTCAGCCTCCCGCGGGGCCCCAGCCTCCTGCTCAGTTCCCCGTACGCGGACGTCAGCGCGCAGGCGATCGCCCTACCGGCGGCCGTCGCCAGCCCGGAGTATCTCAGGCGTCCGCCGGGCGCCGCCACGAGCGTCGCATCCGACACGGTGCCCACGGCGGCCGATCCCTCGCACGAGAACCCGGAGAGCGCGGAGAGCGCCCCCTTGACCTCCGACAGAGCGCGGAACGCGTCCAGCATGCCGGCCGGCGAGAGGTGCGCGTTAAGCACGGCCAGCACGTTTATCGTGTGGCCGCGCCCGTTCCCGCCGCCGTCCCCCAGGCACGCCATCCCGGGGAGGGAGAGGCCGAACGTCGCGTGCACCTCGGCGGTCGTCCGCCCGACCCTGCACCTGGAGCTCACGTACGACGCGCGGAGATCCGCCGCGGTGAGGAACACCGGTGAGTTATCGGGGACGCCGATACGGCGCGCCAGCCCCCGGGCGTAATCCTCGAAATCCCCATCGCGCACGTACCCACGGATCCTCCCCATCACGGCGCGCCTCGCGGCGCCGGATCCCCCGGTCACCGTGGTGCCCAGGACCCGCAGGTCCGCGCCCATGTCGATGACGATGGCGTCGTCGCCCTCGAAGCTGACCCTCGATCCCCGGGCCAATTTCGCGCGCACCCCCGGTTTCCCCGCACCCCGAACATCGAGCGTCCGCCAGACGTCATGCGCGGGACATCCCGTCGATTATCGCGCCCACGATCCCGAGCGTCACCGGCCTGAGCTCGTCCGTGCTGAGCACCCTGCTCCGCGTGGCCAGGTTGTTGCTGATTATCAGCGCCGACGCGGCTGCCACCCCCCTGGCGGCGGCCACGGCGAACAGGGTCGCGCACTCCATCTCGACGGCGATCGCGCCCGCGGATCTCCACCTCTCCATGACCTCCGGTCCTTCCAGGTAGAACGCGTCGCTGGAGAACACCGGGCCCACGTGGACCCTCAACCCGGCCGCCTCCACGGAGCGGGCCACCGCTTCGCTCAGGGCGGGATCCGGCATCGCTGGCCCCGGGACCCCGGAGTACATGAGCGGCAGCATGCTCATGTGGAACGCCGAACTGGGCACCACCACGTCCCCGTCGGCTATCCCGGGGACGAACGCGCCGGCCGTGCCCACGCGGACTATCCTGCGCGCCCCGAGCATCGCGAGCTCCTCGACCGCGATGGCGGCCGATGGCCCCCCTATGCAGTGGCAGGCGATGGTCACGGGCAGGTTCCCGCGGCGCCCCGTGTACGTAAGGTATCCGCGGTACGAGTTGACCAGCCTGACGTCGCTCAGGAGGGATGATGCCTGCTCCACGCGCACGGGGTCCCCCATCACGATGGCCAGCTCCGCCACGTCGCCCGGCCTCGCCCTTATGTGGACGGGTTCCCGGTCCAGGCGCCTGCTCACGCGGATGCTGTATCCACATGCTATTTCTGCGTAATCCCCGGTCCCCCGGTCACCGTCCCCCGGGCCACCTCTCCCTGATGTAGCGGCTGGCGGAATACGCCGCGACCGCGCCCTGGGCGACCGCGGTCACTATCTGCCTGAAGCCCACCCATGCGCTCGTGCAGTCCCCCGCCGCGAACACCCCGGGCGCGGTGGTCCTCATCCACCCGTCCACCTTTATGTATCCCCCGTCGTCGATGCCCAGGCCATTTCTCCTGGCGAACTCCGTATCCGGCTCGAATCCTATCTCTATGAAGACGCCGTCCACCTTCAGCGTGGACCGGCTCCCCTTCCCCGCGTCCTCGACGTCTATCTCGCGCACCCTAGTGTCGCCCCTGATCTCCCTGACGTACGAGTTCAGCATGAACTCCACGTTGCGCCTCCTGCGCAGCCCATCGACGTTTATCGGCTGGGCCCTGAAGGAATCCCTCCTGTGAATCAGGTAGACCCTTTTCGCGTAGTCGGCCAGCATGGCGGCGCCCTCCACCGCGGAGTCGCCGCCCCCCACGACCGCGACTGCCTCGGCGCCCCTGAAGAGCGGCGCGTCGCAGACGCTGCAGTAGCTGACCCCCCTCGCGTTGTACCGGTCCTCGCCGGGGACCCCCAGCTTCCTCCTCTTGGATCCGATCGCCACTATGACGGCCTTCGCGACCGTCTCGCGTCCCCCCAGGGTCACCACGCGTTTCCTGGAGTCCCCGAGGTCCTCGATCGCCTCGACGCGGTCCATTATCAGCGGGACCCCGTACTTGCCCGCGTGATCCCTGAAGCGACCTATCATATCGGGCGCCGCCATGTCCGGCAGCCCCAGGTAATCGTCGATCACGCCGGCGAGCGTCAGCTGCCCGCCCGGTTCCTCCCCTATCGTCGCGGATCTCAGCATGAACCGGGCGCTGTAGACCGCGGCGCTCATGGCCGCGGGCCCCGCGCCCACGATCACGACGTCGTACTCGGGCGCCAGCTCCTCCTCGCCCACCTGCGCCAGCTTGAGCTCCAGCGCCATTGTGCGCCGTCAAGCGCCATCCGTTAAAAGCGTAGCGCAAACACCGGGGCCGCGCGATCCGGTTATAACGGTGTCAGGGGTCTGTGGGAAACGGTAAAACTCCGACCTTCAGGGAGGAGATATACGGACTTCCTCCAAATGTTTAAATATGATCTACGCCAACAGCGCGTCCCAGTAGGGATGGGCATGCCCGAATTCACGCCTGCGGAGATACCCACGGCGGGGCAACGGATCGGTCAACAGGATCGGGCCGTTGCTAGCTGCGTGTCGATGAATCAGGAAACAAGTTCCCGCGTTGCCGACGAACCCGTGCCGGGGGATAGCGGTGCGGGAAGCCCACGCGCTTCAGCGTGAGAGGATGTCACATGGGGGCACGGCGCACGCGGGGCGGTATGAACGGCTGTTCGGCGCCCAGGGGCGTCAGGGGCATACTGTTCGACCTGGACGGCACGCTCCTCGACACAGTGCAGCTCGTGTCGAGGGCATGGGAGTTCGCCCTCCGCTCGCTGGGGTACAGCGTGAGCTCATCCGACATCGAGCAGCTCGTGGGCCTCCCGGCGTCCAGGATCGCGGACGCGTTCACGGGCAGCACGTCGTCCCTGATGGAGCTGACAAACCTGAGGGCGAGCTACCTGGAGGAGCACGCGGGCGAGGTCAGGGCGTTCCCCGAGGTCCCCGACGTGCTCAGGAGGCTCAAGGAGCTCAGCTACAGGATCTCAATCGCCACGTCGCTGCCGTCGGGGACGGCCAGGAAGTTCATGGATTCCGCGGGGATAGCGTCCATCCCGGACGCGCTGGTCGGCGGGGACGACGTGCAGCGGGGGAAGCCCGAGCCAGACATATTCGTCGAAGCCGCGAGGAGGCTGTCCATCAGGCCCGGGGAGGCGGTCGTGGTGGGCGATCGGGACTACGACGTGATCCCGGCCAAGCGCATTGGCAGCTTCTCCGTCCTCGTGGTGAGGGGGGCTTACTGCCCCGCGGAGAAGCCCGACGCGGTGATATCGGACCTCAGGGGGCTCCTCGCGATCCTCGGGAAGCCCGGCCGCTGAGCCGGCGGGCGCGGGGACGTCCGGCGTTTAACGGAAAAGGAAATATTGAGCGACCGGGACGAGTCGGGTGGTGTCCCGGGGGGAGCTGCTCCTCAGGCTGGTGGACGTCTCCAAGGGCTACGGCGGCGTATCGGCCCTCAGGGACGTGAGCCTGGACGTCGGGGAGGGCGAGCTCGTGGCCCTCATAGGGCCGAACGGCGCGGGGAAGTCCACGCTCTTCAAGGTCATATGCGGCGTCGTGAGGCCCGACTCGGGGAGGGTTTACTTCGCCGGGAGGGACATAACGGGGCTGCCCCCCGAGATGATCTGCGGGATGGGGATTGCGCGGACCCATCAGACGCCCCGCCCCTTCGGCGGCATGAGCGTCCTGGAGAACGTGCTGGTGCCGGCATCCCACGCCGGCGGGCTCGACATGCGGCGCGCGATCGGGAGATCGATGGAGATCCTCAGGGCCGTGGGGCTCGAGCGCAAGGCCGGGGCCCGCGCCGACTCGCTCACGCTTTACGAGCGCAGGATGCTCGAGATAGCCCGCGCCCTGGCGGCGAATCCAAGGCTGCTGCTACTGGACGAGCCGTTCGCCGGCCTCAATCCGGAGGAGGCCGAGGAGGCGCTCACCCTGGTCAGGGGGCTCAGGGACGAGTATCGCATGTCGGTGATCTGGGTGGAGCACGTCATGGGGCTTCTCCGGAAGGTGGTCGACAGGGTCGTCGTGCTGAACCAGGGCGAGAAGATAGCGGACGGCTCGTTCAGGAGCGTCATACACAGCGCGGAGGTCATAGCGGCATATCTGGGGGAGAAGATACTCGATGACATCGGATGACGCAATCCTGTCGGTGAAATCGGTGAACGCGGGATACGGCGACCTGGTGACCCTCAGGGACGTGAGCCTGGACGTCGGGGAGGGCGAGCTCGTGGCCCTCATAGGGCCGAACGGCGCGGGGAAGTCCACGCTCTTCAAGGTCATATGCGGCGTCGTGAGGCCCGACTCGGGGAGGGTTTACTTCGCCGGGAGGGACATAACGGGGCTGCCCCCCGAGATGATCTGCGGGATGGGGATGGCCCTGGTGCCCGAGGGCCGGGGCCTCTTCCCGAACATGAGCGTCAGGGAGAACCTGTTGCTGGGCGCGCGCGGCGTCCGCGGGGCGCGCGTCAATGAGAGGCTGAATCTCGTCTACTCGCTGTTCCCCGTCCTGAGGGAGAGGCTGGGCCAGAGGGCCGGCTCGCTGAGCGGGGGTGAGCAGCAGATGCTGGCCGTGGGGAGGGCGCTCATGGGGTCCCCGCGGCTCCTGATCCTGGACGAGCCGTCCAGCGGCCTCGCGCCGATCGTGGTCGACAGGCTCTACGAGAGCGTGGGGAAACTGAGGGGGATGATGTCCGTGCTGATCGGGGAGCAGAGCATCAAGCGCCCCATGG
>Ga0209012_1002039_pt1 | contig 18732 bp, 15 predicted proteins | sample RS3BMetagenome_FD_184735 | JGI IMG/M metagenome (GOLD analysis project Ga0209012, IMG submission 184735) | Ferric oxide microbial mat and aquatic microbial communities from Rainbow Spring, Yellowstone National Park, USA - RS3B (SPAdes) (version 3) ...
TGCGCTCATCTCATCCATAGCGCATTGGTGAAAGACAAAGTCCTTTCTCAGAGGTATTTTTAAAAAGGCTCTTACGGATGAAAACTGTTCGTATGTGCACCGCAGTGGTGCCCATCGTTTTTTTTTCGAGTCGGAAAGTGCTCTCGCTCTATCGCCTACCCCACCGGAACTAATACTGCATACATCGTTGTCTCCAAAAGAAACGTTCCAGCGCTTGCCACGCAGTCTGTTGTACGTATTTCGTACAAGTGATGCATCGCGTCAACGATGGCACTCTGCCAGACTGCATTTCGTCGTTTCCAGGGCCTAGCACCCAGGGTCCGTTGAAGTGGGTCGCTGTTCGTCGCATGCAGCACGCAACCGGCATCGAAGAGAGTCACTGGAAACTACTCGAGGAGCAGTGCCTGCCTCTCGCTGCTAGATCCATTTACAGCTGTCGCAACTTGTTATGGCCATAATGTCCATGGAAACCGAAAAGCTACGGTAGGCAAGTAATATGTAACTGCATCGAATGCAGTGGTTGCAGCACCTCCATCGTAGCAGCAGTCAAACGATCATGGCGCTGCTCCTTTGGCGCATAACGCATAACGCGCGGGCGCATAGACTTGCATCTGTGTTGCCATCAATGCTCGTTTATTCCGTCGGGATTTCGAAGCGCCCACGATCGCAGTGGGAGGAGTACGAAACATGTGAAAGCACCAGATGCCGAATCAATCTCCCGTCCTCGAATTTGCACATGAAACCGTGGGATTCGTGCGTCTCCACAAGCCCTGGCTAATTTAAGATGCGCTTCTTGAGACATTTTTGATTGTGTGCCGTCTAACGCCAGCGTGGGCAACGTGAACGAGCCTCCAAGCTAGGACGCGACATTTTTGTCTTCTACACACATGCGAACATACATGGGAAGGGGTCTCGTACCGCTGGCGTACGCTCTAAAGATTGGGTCTCTCCCCATTGTAATCAACATGAGCCTTTGGGGGCTTCTCAGCGATTGTTTCCGCTTCCTCTCTCCTGTCCACGCCATTCGGTACACTAGTCGCTACAGTTCCGTTATCAGCTGTTGGAAGATGTGGATGGCAGTGACAAAGACCCGATTTCGCTCCTTCTCGCTATTGTCGACGAATGCAGTGCAGAGGCGGCAGTTACAACCTGCGCTTCTGTTGCTATTTTCAATTTTTTTGTTTACAGCCTCGGTTCGCCCTTCGCAGCAGTGGTACTTGACTGCCGTCACGTGTTCTCGTACGTCCATCTCACTTTTACCTCGAGCACCGCCTTGTGGTGCGTGACGGTTGCTTCATCACTCAGAACATGCCGTGGGCTGGTACGGAGGACTCCCCATAATGTCCTTCTCCGTTTCCGCACCTGGTCCCGTACCTAACGATTACGGACTCCTTCTGGGCGGTACAAACGGCGAGTGCTCTGTTCCCTGCACATGCGAGCGCATCCTGTTCCATTCGATAGTTGATGTTTAGAAAGAGACGTTGTCCATAATGAACCGAGTGAAGGAAAAATATTTCAGGCCGGAGATCAAGTCGGGATACTTAGATCCGTCTACGCCCTCGGCATGGGAAACGGTGACTCACGCTCCACTGGAAGCGATCGCTGGAATGCCTCGATTCCCAGTCCAGGAACTTTTCCATGGAAACAGAAAGGACGGGAATCGCTGGATCCGCAATCGGTGAGAGGTTCATGCTGCTGCCGAATCCTGTCTTTCGGATAGCCTGGAAGAGAGAAGGATTTACCTTTCGAACAGAGTCGATCATTAAATGTGACAAGTTAAGCGAAATTTCAGCATGAACTTCTTAACAAGGCCCTGATGGACGTTGTCGAGTTTTTCTCTCGCCAATCTAGCTATGCGAAGGGTTGCGACAACAAAGTTGCCTTCAAACAGCAATATGGAAAACTTGAGGAACGCATGATTTGAGCATGGAACACCTAGTGACTTGGGAAGATTGGAGGCTTGCGCGTGTGAACTGGATAATGATATCGTCTATTTTACGACCCGCCGTTCGAAGGCGTTGCGAATCATCTTAATTCGTGTGAAGTTACGAATTCCAGCAGCAAATAGTCGAAGACGCCATTCCGAAGACACAACCGAGAATTCTAAAATCTACATATGAACCAGTAAGTCCTCACAGCTGGACTTTAAAATGTCGATGCTTAACGTCTAAAAACAAGTGCGAATAAAAGTCGAAGTGCAGGAACATTGCGAGTAGTCCAGCGTTCCATTTTTAATCTGACGCAGTTGTGGAGGGACAATGAATCCCGGAGCGACTTTGCCATGCCAGAGCTGCCAGCAGTTGAGCGGGCTCGTCGTATGATCGATGCCTTATGTAAGAGCTATAGACGGATAAACGTTCAATCCGCACCCGATCCGAAACATGCCTCTGAGTTTGTGGACAAGCTTTTCGAAGGCAGGCTGGGGCTGGACCTGCTCGAGCGACGTGTCTGCGTAGGTCATGTGCTGCGGCAACTTGGCCGTCACGGCAAGAACCTGTGGTTTGAGTTCGACGAACCTCCCCACGTTTTCGTCCGCTTTCGAATGGCTGGCTCTTTCGTGGTTCGTGGTCACGAAGACGGCTACGTTTATGAGACTTTTCGCCGACGTACTGCCGCCTGTCGGTTCCACGACTCAGGAACGCCCCTCGTCTCAGTCTGGCCACCGAAGCATACACACATTGTTTTTAGTTTTGCTCCCTGCTCCCCAGGAGTAGATTCTGCCAGTATAAACGGTATCTCTGTCCGAGAGTTCGCGCTGGTCGACCCGCGAAAGGTTACGAGGATGCGCCTCAGCGACTCGTCGTGTCCTTCTGTCGAGATTCGAAGCCTCATAGGAGGCTTCGATGCGCTGCATGCGCTCCCTCCTATTGAGCGCTTCGAAAGGAAAATGTTAGTGTACCCGAAAGCGAATATCAAATCGTTGCTTTTGGGCCAGCGCTTCATCGCTGGGCTCGACAATTGGATGGTCGACGAAGTTCTTTATTACGCTCATATTCACCCGGAGAGTCGCACTTGTGACCTCACTCGTATCGATTTTGCAGCATTGCATCAGAGCATCGCATAAGTTGTGCGAAGCTCGTGTGATGCAAACGCAGACTTGGCCCTTTTCCCCTAAGACTGGCTCTTTCATATCCGGTGGCAAGGAGCAGCGAAAAGGAGACGCGGCCGCGACATGCATCAAGTCGTTATTACAGCAGACGGGAAAAGCAAATTTCATTCATGCTAGCGGACGTACAGCGGTATATGTACCCTCTCTGCAAAGAAAACGTGGCCATGCCCGAAAGGTTTGCCACACAGACGCCGGCGCATAACAGTTGAAAACGTTAAAGTGTCTTCTCTTGCTGACTCGGACGAGCTTGCGTATTTCAAGTGAAGGACTTTTCACGCTTTGATGCCTCGCATAAAGCACGCTTCAACGAGCGACGGAAGGAGCAAGACGGTGACAACGCATGGCAAAGGAGGCTCTTCCACAGTGCGCTCGAGCAGAGCCTCCGCACGCGCCGGCACTGATGCACCTCGAAGCCTGGCCCGCACTGGGGGCGCGCAAGACCACAACTTGCGGCGTTGCAGCAGCGAATCAACAGAGGCTCTCTCTGATTCGGACACGAGCTGGAAGCGAAGCGACGCAGAGAGCGCGGACGAGACCAGTGGGGAGCACGACCGGTCAGCCACGCGGAAGCGTAAGCAAACCCAAGTTAGCGGAAGCGCAGTGAACGGCAAGAGAGCTGTTCGCGGAAATGGCGTAAGAGAGCTTGAACAGCCCACTGCAGCTGCCGCAACCGTGAAAACAGAGGCAGCTTCTCTGAAAAAAAAGCCCGCTGACAGTGCGAAAAAGTTGAAAGCATCGGAGGTCACCTTCGTTTTCGATGAACTTCGCAATGATCAACGTTTTATTACACCTCGCCAGCTCATGAGGGCAATCATGTGTCAAATGGGGCAACAAGAGGCTGAACAAATGACTGACAGCGACATCACAGCGATGATTAGACTAGCCGACACCAACGGAGACAACAGAATCGACAGAGAGGAGTTTGAGAATTTTGTACAGAGAGAAATCCGTCTCTGAATATACCACTAAACCTATGCTCCATAAGTATGAAACGAGTCCTATCTGGACAATTCTGGTATGCATATTCAAGTTTCTGTCCCTTTCCGCAGTCATCAACACCAGCCTTGGCGGATTCTCTGTGACTGCTTCCATTAGATTTCTCGTAGCTACGACTTTAAATACGCCGGTCGATCACCTCCCTCAAGATCTGTCGTCAGAGCTCGACGGATATTGATGCCAGCATTAAAGTCCCGATTTCGCCGTCTCAGGCTGGTGCCAACGCATGCCATGCCCAGGCAAAAGTTGCGATCTTCGCTTTGTCTGCCATCTCCATTTTCTCTCCAGAGCAGCATCGATACGCCCTTCGCAGCAGCGACTCTTGGTAATGGTCACGCTTTTCCTGTTTGTCCAATACGCTTCCTCCTCTGAGCGCCGCCCTGTGGCGCGTGAACGCTTGCCCCAACGCTCACAGCACATGCACGTGCTGGGTACAGAACCATCCCGCAAGTGCCGTCCTCCATCCACGCGCCCGGTACGGTACCCTGTGATCGACAGCTTATTCCGGGTAAGTCTGCGGCAGGTGCTCTGCCCGCTGAACACGAAAGCGCACGCCACTCTATTCGACAAAGGATTTGTGGATCGCGATGTTGTTCACGATGAAACAAGTTCCGGACGGGAAACCCGCAGCAGCCAGAAGACAGAGGAGCTTCGAACAATCCACGCTACACTGGTGCAACGCGGTGACGCACTCTGCGCTGGGGGCGAGCGCTGACGTCAGTGCGAGTCCAAGACACTTCTCCGTGCAAGCAGAAGCGCTGGAGCCTCCGAGAGCCTCCGAGAGCCTCCGAAAGCCTCCGAGAGCATACCCCCAAGAGAGATATCGTGCTGTTGTCGAACCCTATTTCGTGGATGGCCACACAGAGTAGAGAATAACTCCTTCGGACGGAATAGATCGTTCGGCGTTCGCAGTCCAGTCCGGAATCGGCACAAGCTCGCGAAGGAGTCCTCAAGGGAAGGCGTCGAGTTTTTTGGTCGCCAGTCCATCAGAGCAGATTCCTACGCGCTCGGGTAGCCTCGAAACCAGAGAACTCTAAAAATTGAAGAATGCGTCATTTGAGCATATTACTCGTAAGGAAGGAGTATGAGTGGCGTCTTCTGCGTATGAATTGGATGATGGTATCGGTTATTTTACGAACCCTTTTACGGGGACGTCGCGAATGACCGTGACTCCGGGGATGAAACGCAGTCCAGCGGGAACGAGTCGAAGGGGTCATTCCGAAAAGACCACCGAGGATCCTGGAGTTATATGAAAATCCCAAACCGATTGCTGCACTTTGCATGCCGAGGACGTGCAGCTAAAAGAATTTCGGGAGAATTGCAAGGCAGGAAGAGAGCGAAGAGTTCAGTTTTTCGTTTCAGTCTGAAGGTTGTAAAGTGCAATCGGTCAACGATACTTGCACTGCCCATCAAGAGAGTTTTACGGATCATCGTTTCCCCACCGCTGCCAAAAATTTGCAACTAAGCATTGCGAGCTGGATCATGTTCTACATCGTGTAAAATCGATCCGCACTTGTCCAACAGAGGCATTCGTCCGTGCCCCTGAACGAAAGCCTCGCCTGGAATTCTCAACGTGAAGGTTCTCCCGTCCGTGTTAAAACACGTTTGGAATGAAAGCCTTCACTCGCGCGGCATACTCTTCATACTCTTTGCCGAAGCGCTCAATAAGATATTTCTCCTCTTCAGTTGCTTTGCGAGTGAAGAAGTAAAACAGCGCTAACGTTAAAACTAAACGTTCCGGAGAATGCGAAACCGTTGAAAATCCAAAACTGGTCAGAACTATCCCAGTATAGATCGGATGCCGCATGAGGCCGTACAAGCCGTCAGTTTTCAGAGCGGCGCTCGCCGGCGGCTTCACCCAAGGCACAAAATTCTCAGGACCGAGCTCTCGGATAGCCTGCACGACAACGTATATGCCCAGGAAAAGAGGCACAGGCCCCATAAGGAAACCGAAGACGGGATCAAGTGCTCCTGGATCGCGCAAAATCAGTAGTATGAGAGCAAGTTGTATAACAACGTAAGTCTCACCGCGATTGAACCATTCGCCGGCCACCGTGTTGTCTAAGACTCTTTTCCAGTATGCAGCTGAATCCCGAGAAAACTTTTCCACGTCGAAATTAGCTATTTTCTTCGAAATTGCTTCGGGTATTTTCTCGATGCTTTCCAATACCTTTTGCAGTTTCTCTCCCAGTTCAACAGTTACAGACTCGTTTGCTGGAGTCGCATCTACAATTTCAGGTGCGCTTTTACTCGCTTTAGGCGCTTCGTCGACCTTCCGCATCAGCAGCGTTGCTCGCTGTGCACGCGAACTTGGAGTACAAGCCAAACCAGTCCTCCCGGAGTGCCGGCGGCTCGTTGATCGCCCCCACAGTGGCGAGAGCGTTTCACGACACAGTGCCGCTGGCACAAAGGCAAGCTCATCTCCCGCAAGAAAAGTCATTTGTGGCTGTACTCTGCGTCGCGAACGTTCTCTCTCGGGCTCTTTGTACAGGCGTGACACCCGCACGTTCTGTCGACGCCGCAAATACGCGCCATACATTGTCATACACTTCATGCGATCGACATGGACAAGGCGTCCGTGGCACTCCATTGGTGCAGGTATGTCTGTAAATGTACACAACTAGCGATACGCATCATGCGAGCGACACGGACAGGGCGCCCGTGGCAGCACATTGGTGTATAAATGTCTAATAAGGTACACGGCAAGGTCGCCGCGTGTCGCAGCGTCGCCATTCCGCGAAATAAGCTACTGTGTGCAGCGCTCGACGCTGGAGTGGGGCGTTATCGTTCGTTAGGCTCGTGAGTCATGGTGCGTGCGACCAAGCAGACTTTAGTAAAGGAAGACGTTACAAGAGAGTACACGATCCACCTTCATAAATACATCCACAGCGTCGTATTCAAAAAGAGAGCACCGCGAGCGATCGCAGCAATAAAGGCGTTCGCACGACGGACCATGGGTACCGAAGACGTGCGAATCGACGCCAAAGTCAATAAGGAAGTGTGGAAAAATGGCATTCGGGGCGTTCCAAACCGTGTGCGTGTCCGGCTCTCGAGGAGAAGAGCGGATACGGATGCGTCCAAACCGAAGCTTTACACGTACGTGACACTCGTGCCGGTAACCAGCTTTCGAGGCTTGCAGACCGTGAACGTAGATGAGTAACCTATTGAAGCCAAGCTGTTCTTTCCACTCTCAACAGGGCTAAGCCTCGTTCGCAGTCTGTCTTATGGAAGAGTCGGAAGAGTGCCCATGGGATTCAACAAGGATGCGCGCACATATTGCGAGGCGCACTTCAGAGGGACGCGCTGCATGGTCGCGGCCTACGCGAGTCAGTGCGGGCAGTCTCAGTTCGGCTTTTCTACGGCATTTTCTTACGACAACGCTCGGCTCAAAGTATTTGTGATTGAGAGCTGAGGCAGCCGCGGGATACCATGTGTATCGAGAAGTACTGTGGGCCTTGTGGAATAGTAGCATTCTGCACATGGGAGCTGCAGATGTTTCCGCTTTCAGCCTAATGCCCTGCTATTTCACATCGACAAAGATGTAAGCCTCCTTGATTTCTGAGGAAATTTCCCTATCTCGGTGCTTTTTACAGAGCTTCGAGCTTACCGTGTCTATCGCGTTCGAGGCGCAGGGCAAGGCGCTCAGCGGATGGACGACTCTTTGTACGTGTCATTTCGTGATAAAGCAGGGAATACACATCGAATGTTCTGGCCAGCGCTGTCCACGGGCATGGCGTCCAAATAAAGCTGAGGATATGGAATCCATAGCGTGCATACGCCTTCTTGGTTCCAGAGCGTGCTTCCCGGTAGCGTGTCGACGTGTGCGGACTGTTGTGGGTGCGGAAGTAATCCTATGCAAACCGCGTTCCGTCTACGTGCCAGGGCAATGTGTGTTTCCGGTGCGGCATAATATATTGCTCAGAGTGGCGTGTGTCCATGAGAACCCCAAAAACTTGGTAAGCAGCATGGGCAAACTTCTCTCTGAAAGTGGCTTGAAAAAGTATCGTCTGCTGTACCTGGAACAAGTCGACTTGTAGCTGCCGGCTAAATGCTCCAGTCTCTGATTGCACATGAAACACGCTGCGTGGAAACGCTACTTTTCATGACGTGGGACGCATGCTGCTATGAAAGTTGACGCCAAGTGGTATGCCGTTCGTTTCCGTTCCGCTTTGCCTGTACCGCCTCGAGGCACATACCAGCATATATGTATAGCCCTTGGAGCTTCGTTGCGCATCGAGCTCTTGATAATTGGATGTCTTCATAGCCTTGGAAATTCTCGGCAAGCACGTTATGCGGCTCTGAAATCTTGCACGACGAGCGAATGGATTCCCATACATCACTGGTTCAAGCCTCGAGCGAAAATTTGCCCCAGAATTGATGACGAACACAGATGTAATCATGCACAGGCGATCTAAGTGTCGCCTTGACAGTCATCCATGGAGCGGACTTGCATGAACAGCGCATACAGTAAACTAGAAACTCGTTGATCCTCGAGAGCTGTATGTAGCGAGCTTGGGCTGGAAACCGAACAACGACTTGGTGTTCTATGCAGTTAGATTTTATTTCGTTTGATCAAATTCCCTTCAAGTGCGCGTTGTGGTATCCCCGAGAAGCGGTGGCTGAACGTTGACTTTCGCCCGGCCTGTCACACCGCTACGTGATACAGTCCTGTAGCGCATTGGCCTGTCAAACCATGGACTTTTTGCGCTGCAGTGGAAACAGCGGTATTCGTGGCACGATCCTTGTTTGCAGCGCTGCAATGCCCGATAACTTGCGCGATGGCGCATCCGCTACCGCCATCCAGCCTAATGTATGAGGCGTGTCGTCACCCGTCTAAAGACACTGCATTAACAAACCAGTATGCCTCATGCGCTCCACTCTATAGTGTCAAATGTGTGGCGATCTCGTGGAGCCTTAGTCTCGCCAACGATCCTGGTGACGCACGGAGGTCCCGTATTCTACGATCCAGTGCAGCTTTCTTGGAAGCTGCCAAAAGCACCCATCATAACTAAATCTCTCAAGTTGTCGAAGGTTGCATACTGGAGGGTTTCTGGGTCATCTGTCCAATCCAGATAAGAATACCTCTCCACGAACAGCCCAGCAGAAGGTCACAAAGCGGAAAGTAAGCACAGTTATTCGGACCGCTCTTTATCGCGCTCTTTCAAGTGCCCCGATCACGCCTGCGGGCCCTGATCTGTGCGCGTGTCGCCGCACATGCAGTGCTCAAGCTCACGCTCAAGAAGGGAATCACAGGCATCCTCTGCATCTGGCGATAGGGCTTCTGCTTGCCGGTGATTGGGAAAGCCAAGTGACGCCCCCGAGAGGTCTCGCTCCCCAACATTGTTGCAGGGAGCTTCTCCGTCATCACAGGAGTCCGGGATGTGCCCCGTCCTCCAAGGGACGTGCTCCTGTGCAAACTCTCGCCCCTCCTCTGCCTCGGAGGCAGGGGAAACAGCGTGCAAGCCGTGCTGCAAGCGCTCGGCACGAAGACTAGCCATCTGCGCGCGGTATGCCTCCAAGTTCACAAGCTTAGAGATGCTGGATCCATCCTGTCCCGATGCGCGTTGTGCAACAGAATCCCCAGCGAATGTTGCAGAAGCGCTTTCACCGTCATCAAGTAGATGCTCCAGTTCATTGGCGCGGCGCATATCCTCCGCAGAACAGACTAACCAAGTGGGTTTCACAATGAACACGCTATTCATTGCTCTAGCAGTCTGGGTTTTCAGTGTATCGCGGCCTCGTTGCGGATCAGCAATAAGATGGGAAACCTGCGGAAGTACCTCCCGATGGCATACGGCGCCGAAACGAACCGCTAAGCGCCACAGCTCGTGATCCTCAGGAGCCATCCCAGCATGCTTGGCAAACACACCCGTAAAGCACAGCTCGCAGCCAGTCAAAACAGAGCGCCGCAGCTCAGCGAGGATATCTTTGATGCTCGCCGGCGGTCGCCAGAGTGGAAGCGAAGCGCTCACGGTATACGCCTTCCCGCGCTTCACAGGATCCAAACCTCCTGACGGAGGAGGCACTGGTGGTGTCGAGCGCGACTCCGGCGTCGCCTCTGGATGGCAGCGAGGACGAAGTACTCTGCGCGGGCGACGTGTTGCTCCATCATGTTCCGGGTTAGACCCAGGGGAAGGTTTTTGCGTGGTGCTGCTCTCCGCCAGGGTACCACTGGTAATACGGTTTTGTTCATCGCCTTCAGCGAGCGCCAGCGCTGCCGTGCGACGCAGCAGGTTCTGACGGAGTTGCGTTGCAGGCGACGGAGAGCGCCTCTGCTCCCTCGCTCGCTCGGGAAAGCGGTTCCGCGTTTTCTTCGTCGGCGCGACACTTTGGCGCTCACTCGAGTCAGCTATGGTGGGCTTGTCGTATCGCCCAATTTCTCCTTCACAGTTCGGATCAATCGTGAAAGACGTTCGTTCTGAGACGCTATCTTTCAATGCAATTCCGCCCGTGTTCATCTCTCTGGAAGCCCAAAGATTCCGTTTTCTTCCGGTTCGCGTGTAACCCACTGCACTACCCAGCGTTGCCCACGCAGTCGAACCCGAGTCAGCACTCTGCTTGCCGCTCTCCCCGTTGCTACGTTTCAGGCTTTGCTCCAAGAGTCGTCGAGAGCGGCGAATGATTTTGCCATCCGCACAAGACTCCCCTCCGAGGGCTTGTGATATCAGCAAAAAAGTGGAACCAGACTCCACCTGTGCAGGCGTATTCCTATCGACCATGCTGTCCCAGGACCGCTGTGTTATGGGCGTCGGCGTATCGCCAAGCCCGTCAGTTCGGCTCTGTTCAGAGAGATCGCCCTTTGTGGAGAAACTGAGGCCTGGGTCGCGCTCTTCCTCGGCGACGTCCGCAGCCGCAGTGAAATCATGCACAGTCGGCGCTGGAGACGGTGACGCTATCGCCGCACTCTCGTCGTCATCGTCGTCGTCGTCAACATTTTCGTCTTCCGCACCATCAGAGTCTGCGACATGAAGGCTTCGAGCTTCGACAACCACGGAACTAGCTTGGTTGCCATCTGCAAACTCGCCACCGCCGTCAGTTCCCAGAATGCTGCTGGGATAATCCTTCGCACCGCCAGTTCCTAAATCGTACGTAAATGCAAGGTTGGCATCTTCTGCGTGTAGAATCCGTGCTGCGCCCGTCGCTTCTTGAACCTCAAACGTAGCCGGCAACATGCGCATTCCGGTTTCAGCGGAGAGCGGCGAGTCGGTACCCGACTTGGTCCGTTTCTCGTGGCGGTCCCAAACCATCATCTGCATCGCCCCGGCGGATGTCCCACGATAGACTGCGCAGCCCCCTTCGTCCGGCATTTTGGAAGGGCCCTTCGTCAGGAACAACTCTGTCGAAGTGTCCTTTGGACTCTGGTTATCGCAATAAGATGGAAACGTATGCATGTTTGGTTCCGAGTCGCCATCGTAAGCATTCGAGGCTTTCGCATTGACGGCGGCGCCTGTGCGCTGCAGTAGTTCGCCTCCTCGTGCTTTGTAGCCATGGATATCAGCCACGGTCGAATAGGAGCCCGGGAGAAATGATCCCTCTGCTTTGGAGGAAGCAATGAGGGGTGATCCTGATAAGGCATTAACCGCCGGATCGGAGGACGAGCGTTCTTGTGTTGGCTCATGCTGCGGTGCGCTTGCCTGCAAGACAGCCTCGCTTACATTTCCGTCGAGGGTGCGTCGCTCAAGTGGACATTGATCCGGATAACGTGCAGTTACGGAGTCTGAATGTCGCCTGAGTCGCTGTATCCGTGATCCCTTCTCGAAGACGTCTCGCTCATGTGCTACCTCGGCTAGCCTCTGCCGAGGATACTCGATCGAAAGCGATTGCAGTTGATCAGACTTGGACACTGAAGTGCTCGGGTCCAACTCACTCGCTGCAATCGGATGCTGCTCGATCCCAGATGCTACATATTGGTCGTAGAGGGTGAAAAATCGCTGGTGGCATTCGGCTAGAATTTCCGCAAGCCGTCGGAGATGGCTGTGATCCTGATGATCAGCAGCAATCCACTGCTGCAGAAACCATAGGGCGCTCTTCACTGCAGAGCTCGGGCTGTTTTGCGAATTTTCAGACAAGAGTACACCCTCACGAGATGGGGCAGGATCCCCATCAACGATCAGGCTCAAGTCCGAATGATCATGAGTATTCGTAAGAATGTCAGTGGTTGCTGTGTGCTGTTCTCGTTGAAAGGTCTCTTCGAGTCCGCGGAAGAAATAGTATGGCCTTGCTCTAATGAGATTCGGAAAATGGCGTCCGTGCAAAGACTGATCCTGAGCGACCCAAACATCCTCGCGGTCATCAACAACTAGAACCATTGAATCGTCACAGGGAAACACGTGTTTCAGATTCTTCTGGTTCAGCCGACCATCTTCAAAGTCATCTCTTGAGGTTATCCGGCCCTGGAACAACCGCTCATCCGAATCGATTATAGAAGCAACAGTGTCCGCATATGGTCGCGAGCCCATCGTGTAAATGTGAAGCTCAAAACGATCCGCGATCGTTCTGAGAAATTCATGCAGACCGGGACGTAGTTTGATGTAATAAAGAGACGTATTCGCATCTGCTGTCTGACCAATTCCTTTTGAGCTGTTCGTTTGCTGCAGGGAGGCCGGGTCAGTCCGCCACCATCTCCAGAATGGAACCAGTTTCGCATCAGTGGTGTTGTCCAATGGTGCACAACCCCTTGACGCTGAGGTGTCTTTGCCGATTGCAAAGGCGAAGATCCCAAGTCGCTGGAACAGGTTTTGCAGAAGCCTATCTACGGTTGCAGCAGATTGCTCCGTAGCGTTCAAGTCTGCCCGATCCGCGGAGACCTTGGATACGACCCGGTTGGGGCTGTCCATCCTAGTCAGCTCCCGGAGGAGACGTTCCGCAATGGGAGCGCTCGGGTCTTGAAGTATTCGCTCCCATTCGCTTAGCGCCCCCGTGAGCTGTAACGAGGCGTGAAGCGTGCTCGACAGAACGCACAGAATTTCTCGAGCCCTCGGGTCATTCGTTGCGTGGACTAGTGTGTGATCTAGATCAAGCACAAGCGGCAATTTGCGCTGACGCAACAAGCGTCTTGCATTCTCCTCTGATAGTTCTTCGGCCTTACGAAGCGAAACGCTGAGCTGATGGTTTTGGTAGGCAACCGGTATGTGGAATTTTCGACTGGATCGAAGGATATCGCTACCTGAATCCTCCATCCAGGCGACACGTCTAAACGAAGAACCATGCCCCATGCTGGGACCATACGAAAAAGTGGTACTTTCTTGTGATTGAGGCCGCGCTACCGTGGGTACCGCGCGAGCCTCGCTTGACACGTCCCTTTGGCAGTTGACGCAAATACCGCGGTAAACAGTCGAATGTGTGCAATACTGCACAGTGCCGATAACCTGGCCAGGTTCGACACGTGCAGGTGAGAACGCGCACGCACGTATGACCTCAGACAGCTGTTCCTTGTCGCTTTCGGACTCCATAATCGAGGCTAATTTCTGTGCAAGATCAGTTGGTAACTGTGCCGCCAAATGTTTCAGAGTACCGTTCACTCTGGAAGGCAGGTGAGCTCGGCCTACGCGAAACATTGGCTCCTGTCCACTGCCTTTTCTGGTGACTAGACCTGATTGGCCGTTCGTGGTCGAAACAGGACCTTGCCCGCTGTGCTCTGTCTCAAAAAGTACGACTTTAACGCTTTCATCAGTGCGCGAAGGTTGCTCTACGCTGAAGCGCACCAGTTCTGCTACAGAACTCCCAGCTGCCACATCCCCACCATCTTCGGCGTACCAGTGCATAATAACATAGAAGGGAAAAGCTACAACCTCCGTATTCAGGGAGCGCGTCTCTTTCCTTCCAGCCTTCTCGGAAGCCCAACTCGAGTCGTTCTGAGCCTCGACACTCGCATTAGCCGCGGTGCTGTCCTCTAAGGGAGTCGTTGAGGAACTCAGCGGTGTCGTGGAGCCTCTCCACGCGGTAGCCTCCGCCGCAGTAGAAACGCTGGAGCTCGTCGAGCACGTGAGCGCGGCGTCCGCGCACTCCCTGGGGCCTCGAGTCGGACCCTCCAGTACTGGAGGCCAGCAGCTCGGTGCTCGAAGCTCCCACGTTTCCCAGTCCCCTTCCATGGCCATATTGGGCCTGCTCAAGGCGTCTCAGAGCCAAGACGGCTGAGGCTGCTCCGCAGCGTGCGAGGAAAGCGTTCGTTGCAGTTGCACAGCCTTCATGCGGCGACCGTCCAGCCACCGCCACCTCGAGATCTTCATCCGCGCGCAGTGCGTCCGACGCGAGCCTGGAGCAGCCGGACCTGTGGCGAAGTCCGACGACGCTTGGCATAGCTGCACTTCCTGTCGTTCAACGCAATGCTGTTCCGTACCCGCTGCGTATCATTGAATGCTTATTCGATGTTTATAGCAAGAGATCGAGATCGTTATGCAATGCACCCTACATACCGCAGACGGGTTGCCTGTATGGTACACTCTGTACTGAGGAGTGTACCGGGAACTGCATGCCTCCTTCAGGTCAGTCATACCGAAGTACTTTGATGGCGGAGGAACGCTGAAAGAAATAACTAGATCTGCTCCGCGCCGAAAACTGGTATTGCCAAAGTATGTTTGCGGTCAATGGTACAAAAACAACCCGTTGATCTCTTGAGGGAAAGCAAAAGCTGTGATAGGAGCTGCTAGGACTGTCTCTGTTACTCAGTAGCTTGTTCGCTTGATCCTGAAAACACTGGGACACAGTCGCAAGAAAAGGCAATCTAATTCAGCACCATCTTGCACGGAAATCGCAACGAAAGCGTTCCTAGAACGTTGCGATCGGTATGAAGCTGAGCAACGCCCGTGTATTTCAGTCGATGTGGCTTGCTTCGGATGAAACGGTCGGAGCGTACATAAGTATTTGCTGGGCGGGAGCCCGGCGTATGTACGATCCAACACGAAGAGAATGACGACATTATCATCTGTTCTAGGTACAGTGTATGCATATGGCGGCCTCAGTTTCGCTTATAAAGAAGGCTCATACATCAGGACCCTTTTCGTCGAATTATTCAAGATTTTCCTCCTCACGTCTGGCGGCGTCATTTTGTTGGACAACGTGGCATTTCACCATTCCCCTTGCGTTCGAGCTTTTGCAGATGCGGTTGGGGTAGAACTGCTTTTCACTCCTTCGTACGCTCCTTGGTTAATCCCAGTCCAGGAGTGTTTTCTATCATGAAACGTAATGAGCGCTCCACTGGGCGTACTGATGAAGCGTTCAGCACACGGTGACACCAGGGCACATTTCGTCTTTCCTCCGCAAGTCCCTGTCTCTCCGGGAGGGTTTTCCCCTAAGGGCATAAAAAGGTGCGTTTATTTGAAGGAATAAAAAAATCCGAGGGAAAATTAAGGACATGAAAGTCGGGGATCCTGGCGAGCCGTCATCGCCAGCTGCCGGAAAACAACGAAAAACTCCTCCGCCCGCCCACCATCGAGCGAAGAAGGACAAGTGACAAAGAAGAAAACAGAAGTTTAGCTAGAAATGGTGTTTCCTCCAACAGAACAATGAATAGGCTGTTGTAGCATATACAGCATGAGTTCTGGGAGTCCTTCCAAAGGTGAATTCTATCAGAGGCAATAAACGCATGGAGTACGTGAAGCGAGACTTTACGCTGCTACCAACATCATACGCTATGTGGTGCTGTATACGAGACTACAGGAGCTTAGGCGATATGAGTTTGTAAGGCAGCCTCTCAGGGACTTGGTGCAAAGAGAAAAACTGAAGCCAATGGCAGGAGGGCGGCCAAAAAGGCTGCGAGGCGTCTTCGGGTGGGTGTCAATTTGCCAAGGATAGCAAGAACAGAAACTAAACACTTACTAGCTGCCCGATAACGATTTCTTCCCGCCTCTACAGTAAGCGTTGAAAGGGAGGGAAGGGTTCCGTATATTCGAAAGTTTACCTTCTAGGCGGAAGATCCCCCGACCCGGACGAGTCTGCCGGGCTTACGCTCCGTTTGAATCTGCAGTGACGAAAGCTGTGATGAAGTTTGAGCAGCTCGTCCGAAATGCAAGTTATCCTGGGACTCGGAGCTGATATGCTGCCTCTGGATGTCGCCCTGGTCGCAGTGGACTCCTAGTATATCGCTTCGCGTTGCCGCAGGCAGTATGTCTGTCTGTACAGTTTCCAGGCTCCCAGAATGATAATGAATCCCAACCTGTGTCGGATGAACCACGCCTCGGTCCGACGCCTCAGCAGTATGGCAAAGCCGCTCTATCTCCGTTCTGCATCGGCATCAGCGGTATGGGCGCTTTCGCTGGAGCCCAGAGAAGGTACTCGGCACGCGACAGAATGTATGAAGCGACCAGTGTGTCCAAGAAGAAGTATCGGTTATGGAACTTGGAGTTAAGGTGCCGCGTGATGGACGCTTTCCCGAAAGCCAAGACCCATCCGGCAATCTGGAATCCATAGTCTATGTAAATATTCTGTCAAAGAAAAAAGATCGACGCGATCGCTGCCTCTGTTGGATGCTGCCGCCCTCGATGTTTCCCATCGATTCCAAACCTACTAAACACCCGCGACGACTCGCCCGTCGTGCAGTTCTGTGCAGCTCTGCAACCGCTTGGCCGCATTGCACGAAATAGTCTCGGGTTGCACTCGTGCCATGTACGGGCGTGACGCAGATGTTAAAGTTCCTAGGAACTTTCGTTTACTCGAAGAGCTCGAGAAAGGGGAACACGGGCTTGGAGACGTGTGCGTCAGCTATGGCCTTGTGGATGACGACATGACGCTCTCGAACTGGACTGGCACGATCTTGGGCCCACTCAACACGGTGTTTGAGAATCGAATCTACAACCTTCGGATTTACTGCGGGCCAGACTATCCGACAAAGCCGCCTGTTGTTTTCTTTCGCACTCGTATTAATATAAGCTGTGTGAACGGCGCAACAGGTCAGGTCGATCCGACGCGTTGTGGCATTCTGCACAACTGGACGCCGGACTGCACGCTGGAGACACTGCTCGTTGAGCTGCGACATGAAATGACTAGCGCAACCAACCGTAGACTGAACCAACCTCCAGAGGGGTCAGAGTTCCCGCCACCGCGCGACATAGAGCGGTTTGGTTAGTGCGTTACATGGGTTTGCTCTCACAGCGGTTTACCGAAAGTTCCCCAACAGAGGCGTGCACCATGATTTTTCGCGTGAAATGGTGCTAAGGATCTGATATCTTTCTCAGCGTCCGCAGGTTAGCTAGGGGATGAGCCTGCTAATGATTAACGTGTACCTTTCGCGGTACCAACACAAGCGTTCACCCTTTTCATCGACGCGAACGTGTTCGAAAACGTGGTCGTCGACAGATGGCGTTCACCCGAGTTGGATGTTCAAACGTCGCAGGCGTCCGTTGGACTGGGAAAATTCGTTCACAGAGACGCTTGCAATTGCGCCCAAGAGTTGTTCGAAGGGGCAGCGAAAGCGTCAGACAGCTTCCTTCCATGGGAGGCTGTTGCTTGGCACGCATGCAGAAGTTGCTCGTTTTCCGTTGGCGCGGTCGACGCTCACCAGAACCTATCGCCGCGGAATTACGAGAAAATAGTCAATCTGGAACATTGTGGGATCGCATAAGTTTCCTGCTGCCTGACGGTTAGAAGAAAACCTTGCACTCTCTACTTCTCACTTCGGCACTACTACGCTTTACTCGATTTTCTCTCTGTCTTCGTCTGAAAAGCCGAGCAGAGCCGGACTCGCTGCTCACTGTAAAGAAGGACCGAGAATGCAATGTTTCTCGGAAACCAGCGGGCAGGCTCCATTCGGAGCTCTATTTCAAGCCACGATGACAAGGAAATGCTCGCGAGTATCGGGCATACCGCAAAAGATGCCCCTAGTACAACCGATGTGGTTTGCCCATGGAGGTCTTCACGTGAATAGACTTGATGTTCTGCCACTGCTTCTTAAGAAGAGAGATTAAAAAGTTGATTGCCAGTGTAATGTTGGCGACAAGTTCATCCTCTGTCATTTGGACGTTACCCACAGCCACCGCGAGGCAGAGAACTTTCTTCAGCTGGAACTTGATCGTGGCTTTCACCTCATTAACCTTCGCCTCTACAGTTTCATTTGAGGCGATGAGAGTCGGAAACTTGCCTGCCTTGTTCAATCCAGGCCCCAGAACCCTTGGAATCTGACGTATTACAGACTCACTCGCCAGAAAGGCGTCATAGGACTTGGCAAACTTTTTGATCGGTTTCTTCTGTTTGTTGAACTGCTTGAGCTTCTCGAGGTCGTAAAAGTCTATGCCAAGGGCTGCTGCCTGTGCATTATGCGCAGCATCTCCCAAAACTGCCACTTTCATTTTCGGTCGGGGAATGTACGGCAGCTTGACGGAGCCAGAGAAACGCTTGTCTTTCTGTGGATCATAGTTTTTCAGACCAACCTGAAGCTCCACCGTTTCGACAAAGTTTCTCTTGCGCTCCTCCCTTGACTCGCGCAACATTTCCTGCACCGCAGCGCGAGTTACGGACACAGGTAGTTTGCTCGTCATGGTATACCGTCTAGTTTCTATTCCACAGAAACTACAGAAAAGACTAGAGCGTGTCTCGACAGCAATGACGGCGCATCCGCGACGCCGGATACGAATGGACAAGGCTAGCTAAATCTGATCAATACGAATAAAAGAGACAGCGATTGCGCCTCTAGC
>Ga0209012_1002040_pt1 | contig 18730 bp, 24 predicted proteins | sample RS3BMetagenome_FD_184735 | JGI IMG/M metagenome (GOLD analysis project Ga0209012, IMG submission 184735) | Ferric oxide microbial mat and aquatic microbial communities from Rainbow Spring, Yellowstone National Park, USA - RS3B (SPAdes) (version 3) ...
CAGAGCTGCCGGCTCATAACCGGCTGGTCCCAGGTTCAAATCCTGGTGGGCCCATATTGCAAGCGCCCGTGCGGGCAAAATGAAGATTTACACGTCGCTTTTTAATCTCGTGTTTCCCAGCGGAGGAGTGCATTGCTTGAGGAGATAAGCCGGCTGACCAGCCTGCAGGCGCTGGATCAGCAGTTGCGTGCGCAGGAACAGGCATTGAGCAAAATCACCGCGCGTGTGGACGAGTTGCGCGCGCGCAACGAGCAGTCGGCCATCGAGCTGGAACGTCTTCGCGCCGATGAGCAGCAGGCCGAATTATCCCGCCGCGAGCTGGAGCGGGCGCTGGCGGCCGGCGAAGTCGAGATCCGCAACAAGCGCATGCGGCTCAGCCAGATTAAGAACGAACGCGAGCTGCAGGCCTTGGGGCATGAAGTCGAGAGCCTTAAAGAAGGCAACCAGCGTCTGGAGTCCGAGTTGCTGGCCAAGCTGGAGCTGGCCGATGGCCGCCCGCAGCGTATCAGCGAGTTGGCCGAAAGTCTGGAACAGGGCTTGGCCGAGCTTCAAGAGGCCGAGCGTGCCGTGGCTGGGCAGATCGAGGAGCAGCGCGAGGCTATTGGGCGCCAGCGGCGCGAGCGCGAACGGCTGTTGGGCCAGCTCGATCCCGTGCTGGTGCAGCGCTATGAGATGCTGTTCGAGCGTCGCGGTGGTCAGGCCGTAGTGGCGGCTAAAGCGGGCACCTGCCAAGGTTGCCGGATGAGGCTGCCGCCGCAACTCTTCAATCAGATCCAGCGCCACGAGGTGATCCACTACTGTCCCAACTGCCAGCGCGTGCTGTACTACGACCCCTGAGCCACGCTTAAACCAGGGCCGCTCTTTTGGCGCTGCGATTCGCGCTATAATCTGCTCGGCCGGAGCTGGCCGGGCGGTCGCCTCGTGCTTGGTCACGGGGAGGAAAGTCCGGGCTCCATAGGGCAGGATGGCCGTTAACGGCGGCGCGGAGCGATCCGCGGAAAGTGGCACAGAAAACAAACCGCCCATTATGGGTAAGGGTGAAACGGCGGGGTAAGAGCCCACCGGCGCGCGAGCGATCGCGCGCGCATGCTAAACCCCATCCGGAGCAAGACCAAATAGGAGGGTAGGTGGCCCGCCTCGACCCTCGGGTACGGTCGCTAGAACCGGCGCGCAAGTGTCGGTCCAGAGGAATGACCGCCCCCCGCGCCAGCGGGGACAGAACCCGGCTTACAGGCTGACTCCGGCCTGTGCGGCACGCGCCTTTCGCGCCAGTTGCGCCAGGCGCAAGCGCGGCGCCATCAGATAATCGGCAACCCGCGCGACTTGGCGCAGACCGCGCACGTCAGCCCAGATCTCGGGGACCACGAACACCGGTAGCGTGGGTGGCAGGTGATTGGCTAGGCGCGCCACCCGTTCAAACTCGCCATGGCGAGCAAGACGATAGCTTTCCAGCTCGTGCACCAACGCCTCCAGACCGGGCGCACGGGCCAGGCTTTTGGCCAGCGCCGGCCGCAAGCCGGCGATCGCCTCCAGCCAGGGCGCCATCGGCGCTCCGGGTTCGCTCATCAGATGCTCCCAGAGCTGCGCGTCGCCGAAGCGATTGATTACCAGCGCGGCCGGCACCAATCCCTCGGCCTTCATCTGGTCGATTAGCTGGCGTGTCTGGCGCAGCCGCTCCTCCTCGGCGGTGGAAACCAACACGAAGCTGACGGCGCCCGAATGGAGCAACGCTTCGGTCTTGTGCATCTGCTCCGTGATCTGTTCGAGCGTGCGCTGAGCGGCAACAAAGAAATCGGAGGCCGAGGCCAGCGCTCCGGCGCCGGCAAAATGTTCCAGCTCGCGAAAGACAAAGCGCGCGGCCCGACTGACCAAACGCATCGCAACCCGCCCGGCCGACAGCGGCGGAGTGAATAGCCATCGCGCCGCGCGCAGATCGAGCAGGCGGGTCAGGTGGGCAGGCGCGCGCAGAAAATCAAATGCGTCGGCCGCCGGCGGGGTATCGACCACGAGCGCTTGAAATTCCTCGGCGCCATGCAAGTCATAAAGCGCGGCCAGCGCCGCATAAGCTTCCGAACCGGCAAATTGCTCGGTGAGTTGGCGATAGAAGAGATTGTTCAGGATACGATCGCGCGCCGAGGGAGTGGCGAAGCGGTCGATCAATCCGTCCCAGGCCGCGCTTACGTCGAGCATCATCGCCGCCAGGCGCAGGCTTTGGTCCAGGCCGGCGGCGAGCAGTCGTTGGCGCCCCAGATAGGTGGGTTTCCCACCGAGATTAGCCAGCCCCAGAGCGTCACGCAGGCGTGGCGCCGGATCGACCGTGATCAAGGCAGTGGTCAGCTTGGCCCGCGCCGCGGCCACCCCCAGGGCAGCGGCGATTGTGGTCTTGCCGACCCCTCCCGGTCCCAGGGTGATCAGGACGCAATCGCGCTTGAACAGGTCAGTCATATCCAGCCGGTGAGCGCAGGCTTTGTCACCTTATCAGTGAACGAAAGGGTAAGGGCGGCAATCAGTCGGGCTCGCGGTTGGAAGGCGGCGGCGCTTTCTTGGCGCCGTGCTGTTGCCCGACGGTTATCCAACTTTCGACCTCTTGCCGCTCACGGCGTAGAAAATCGCCCACGGCGCGGGCCAGCCCGGGATGGGCCAGGTAATGGACGCTGCGGGTCAGGGCGGGATCGAAGCCGCGCAGCCATTTGTACTCGCCGCCGGCGCCCGGCTCGAAGCGGCGCAAACCGGTGCGGATGCAATGCTCGATGGCGGCGTAGTAGCAGACGTTGAAATGCAGGAAGTTACGCTCGCGAAAGCAGCCCCAGTATCGCCCGTACATCACCCCGGCATGCTGAACATTGAAAGTGCCGGCGATCAGTTCGTTGTTCTCATAGGCGCAGACCAGTACAAGGTTGCGCTTGAAGTCGCGCATCAGTTTGAAAAAGGAAGGGTTGAGGTATTGCCGGCCCCAATAAAGCTTGTCGATCGTGCTTCGATAGATGTCGAACATGGCGCGCAGCAGGCCGTCGTCGATTTGGGCTCCGGCCGCGATCCGGATGTCGATCGCCTGCGCTCGCAACTCGGCCTGCTCTTTGCGGATAGCATGGCGCCGTTTGTGTTTGAGCGCGCCCAGGTAATCCTCGAAGCTGCGGAACTCCTCGTTGTGCCAATGGTATTGGTAGCCCAGCCGTTCCAAAAAACCCATCTCCAGCAGTAGCCGGGCTTCTTGCGGCAAACAGAAATTGACGTGGACCGAGGACAACCGGTTGCGCTCGCGCAGGGTCAGTAGCGCCCGCCCCAGCAGGCGGCCCACCTCCTCCGGGTCGGCGCCCGGGCGCACCAGCAATCGCCGTCCCGTATGCGGGGTGAAGGGTACGCCGACCAGCAGCTTGGGAAAATACTCCAGGCCGGCCCGTGCGGCAGCCTGCGCCCAGCCGTGATCGAAGACGAATTCTCCCATGCTGTGGGTCTTCACATAAAGCGGGCACGCGCCGACCAATTCGCCGCCGTTGGCTCGAATCAGAACATGATGGGGAGCCCAGCCGGTCTCGGCACTGGCGCAGCCCGACTTTTCCAGCGCATAGAGCCAATCCCAGTCGACAAAAGGTGAATCCTCGGGTTCCAGCAGTCCATTCCACTGCGCCCGCGCGACGGCCGAGATGGCGGTGACCAGTTCGCTTTTCACCGTCGGCGCGCCGATCTACAGCCTGCGAGGATCATCTGCTATTGTTGGATCCATCCGAAGTGGAGAGCGAGGTTCCAATGGCACGGGGACAGCGCACCAAGGGCGACGAGGGGGTGGGGCAGGGCGAGATTCTGACCCAACGGGAGACCGAAACCCGCACCCGAAAGCCTTCGATGTACAAGGTCATCCTGCTCAACGACGACTACACCCCGATGGAGTTTGTGGTCGAATTGCTCAAGGTAGTGTTCCATAAGCCGCATCCGGAAGCGACCCAGATCATGCTGCACGTCCATCAGAACGGAATGGGGGTGGCGGGGGTCTATCCGTTCGAGGTGGCCGAGACCAAGGTCAAAACCGTTGAAGAATTGTCACGCGAGCATCAGTTCCCGCTCAAATGCGTGATGGAAAAGGAGTAGGCCGCGGCCAAGTAGTTATGCCAGCCTCGGGTATGATGATCAGCCGCGAGTTGCAGGTCACTTTGCAGCTCGCCATTTCCGAAGCCGCCAATCGGCGCCATGAATATGTCTGCCTGGAGCATTTGCTCTACGCCATGTTGCATGACGCCACTGCCAGCAACGTGCTTCATCATTGCGGCGCCGACCTGCAGCGCCTGCGCAAGCGGCTGGGGCGCTATCTGGACGAAAAGATCGAACGCCTGCCGGCGGGGGCGGAGACCACCCCCCATTACGCGGTCGGGGTCCAGCGCGTGCTCCAGCGCGCGGCCGCCCACGTGCAGTCGGCTGGCCGGCGCGAAATTACCGGCGGCAACGTGCTCGTGGCCTTGTTCGCGGAACAGAATTCCTACGCCTTGTTCTTCCTGCAGGAAGAACAGGTGACCCGCTTCGACGTAGTCAATTTCATCTCGCACGGAGTCTCCAAGATCGGGGCCGAGCCGGCCGAGCCGAGTGCCAGTCCGCATCAGGCTGAAGAGGATGAAGAAGAGGAGGGTGAAGAGGGCGAGCCCAAAAAGCTGGCACCGGCGCGAGCGCTGCGCAACTACGCCACCAACCTGACCGAAAAAGCCGCCAAGGGCATGATCGATCCGTTGGTCGGTCGCCAGCCCGAGCTGGAGCGCGCGATCCATGTGCTTTTACGCCGGCGCAAGAACAATCCGCTGTTCGTGGGCGAAGCCGGCGTGGGTAAGACCGCGATTGTCGAGGGGTTGGCGCTGGCGGTTCATCGCGGCGACGTCCCGCCCGCGCTGCGCTCCGCCGAAATTTTTGCCTTGGACATGGGTGCGCTGCTGGCCGGCACTCGCTTTCGCGGCGACTTCGAGCAGCGTCTCAAGGGCGTGCTCAAGGCGGTGGTGGGCGATCCGCACAAGATCCTGTTCATCGACGAAATCCACACCGTGGTTGGAGCCGGAGCGGCCTCGGGCAGCACCATGGACGCTTCCAATCTGCTCAAGCCCGCGCTTGCTTCGGGCGAATTACGTTGTATCGGGTCGACCACCTACCAGGAGTACAAACGATCCTTCGAGCGCGACAAGGCGCTGGCCCGCCGCTTCCAGCGCATCGAGGTGCTGGAGCCCAGCCGCGAGGAAGCGCGCCAGATCCTGGCCGGCATCAAGAGCTATTACGAGAAGCATCACAATGTCACCTATGGTGACGAGGCCTTGGGATTGGCCGTGGATCTCTCGGCCCGTTATATCAACGACCGCTTTCTGCCCGACAAGGCGATCGATGTCATGGACGAGGCGGGAGTAGCCGCGCGCTTGGGCGCCGCCGAAGGCGAGACCGCGGCGGTGGGCGTGCGCGAGGTCGAGCGCGTGGTGGCTCGCATGGCCAAGATTCCCGAGCGCACGGTCTCCGCCAACGATCGGGTCAAGCTGGAAAACCTCGAGGCCGATTTGCGCCAGGTGGTTTATGGCCAGGACCACGCCATCGCGATGGTGGCGCGCGCTATCCGACTGGCGCGCAGCGGTCTGGGTCATCCCGACCGTCCGGTGGGCGCCTTCATGTTTGCCGGTCCGACCGGGGTGGGCAAGACTGAAGTGGCCCGCCAACTGGCGCGTGTCCTGGGGGTGGAATTCCTGCGCTTCGATATGAGCGAATACATGGAGCGCCACACCGTCTCGCGCCTTATCGGCGCGCCGCCGGGCTATGTCGGCTTCGATCAAGGCGGCTTGTTAACCGATGCCATCAATCGCACCCCCCATTGTGTCCTGCTCCTGGACGAGATCGAAAAGGCCCATCCGGACCTGTTCAACATCCTGCTGCAGGTGATGGATCACGCCGGCCTGACCGACAACAATGGGCGCAAAGCCGATTTTCGCAACGTCATTCTGGTGATGACCACCAATGCAGGAGCCGGCGAGCTGTCGCGCGCGCTGATAGGCTTCGGCACCGATTTTCGCGCTGGCGATCCCAAGGGGGCGATCGAACGGATGTTCAGCCCCGAATTTCGCAACCGCCTCTCCGCTATCGTTGAGTTCAATCAGCTCCCACCCGCTGTGATGGAACGGGTGGTGGACAAGTTCATCGCCGAGCTGGCTCAGCGGCTGACCGAGCAGAAGGTTGAAATTCAGCTCACCCCGGCGGCCCGTCAATGGCTGGCCAGCCATGGCTACGATCCACGCTTCGGCGCCCGCCCGATGGCGCGGCTGATCGAGACCGAGATCGCCCGCGTGCTGGCCGACGAGATCCTCTTCGGCAAGCTATTCGGCGGCGGGCTGGTCGAGGTCGATGTAGCTCAGGACAAGCTGGAATTTCGCTACGATCAGCTCCCCGCCGAGGTGCCGATCCAAGGGCTGCCGCAGCCCGCGCCGAGCGAATCGGCCCGCAACTGAAAGCCTGGGGATCGTAGCTAAGTCGACAAGATAGCCAATCGAGAGTGAACCCAGCTTATCTTGGGCTAGCCCTCGTTGCTCGGTATTCGTCACTGCCGTATGCTGACTTGGAAGCCTCTGGAGTCGGCGGTGACTTTGACCACCCCCAACGTATTGACGTTGTGCCGGATCGCGATGGTGCCGGTCCTGGTGTGGTTGCTTACCTTCAGCGGCCCGGTGGCCTCGGCCTGTGCCGGCGGCGCCTTTCTGCTTGCCACTCTCAGCGACTATCTCGACGGTTACATCGCACGCAATTACGGCTCGGTAAGCCTGTTGGGCAAGTTCCTCGATCCGATGGCGGACAAGCTTGTCGTCTGTTCGGCTCTGATCATGCTGGTGGGATTGAGGCGCGTGCCGGCCTGGATGGTAGTAGTGATTGTGGGGCGCGAGGTCGCGGTGACGGCGTTGCGCGCGATGGCGGCGGCGCAGGGTGTAGTGCTGGCGGCCGAAGAGCTGGGCAAATACAAGATGACGTTGCAGGCGATGGCGGTCCAGGCTCTGCTCATCCATTTTCGCTACTTCCATCTGGACTTTGCCGCCGCCGGAATGTTCCTGCTGTGGCTGGCGATGATTGTTAGCCTGTGGTCGGGCTTCGACTATCTTTTGATCCTGCTCAGCGGCTTTCGCCTCTCCGCTGGCTTGAGCGGAAGCCGATTTGACAAGCGCCGTTTCGGCGGTTAAACGGTATAGCTCCCGGACGCGGGGCGGGTGTAGCTCAGTTGGTAGAGCGTGTGCTTGCCAAGCACAAGGTCGTCGGTTCGAAACCGATCACCCGCTCCAGTAAATTTTCCAATCAATTCAAGGCCTTTTCGGGATTCTCGAAGCGCGGTTCGTGCGAGTCTGCCGGCGACTGTGGGGGATTTTGTGGGGAGGCGTCCCCAAAATCCGCCGAATTGGACGAAGTCTGGCTGACGGCCGCCCGGTCAGCCTCCAGCGCTTCGATAGCGGCCTGCTTGGCTTGGCTTCGGATATGGCTGTAGCGCGCCAGCATGGACTTCGAGACGTGGCCGGCCAGCGCCATGATGGTTTGCTCCGAGACGGCCGGGTTTTCGGCCAGCCGGGAAACAAAGGTATGGCGCAAGTCGTGCCAGCGATAGTGGACCCCGGCGCCGCGGCAGGCGGCGCGCCAGGCGCTTTTCCATTCCGCGCCCGGCCGGTTGAAATCAACTTCGTATAGGAACGGCTCGCGCTTGTCGCCCGCGAAGCCTACCCGGTGGTGCGGAAATAGGAAGCCGTCGGGCGGCGCGGCTGGGAAGCGGCTCAGCCAGAGCGTAAGGGCCGCGCAAGTCTGGCGCGTAAGCGGGATGGTACGGCCCTGGCCGCCTTCGGTCTTGGAGCGCGAGACGGTGAGCCAGCCACGTTCGATCGCGCCGTCCTTCCATGCGAGGTTCAAGTCACGATGGCGAAGCTGACGGATCTCGTTGGCGCGAAGGCCGGTATCTATAGCCAGCACAAGCCGCGGGAGCAGGGCGGGGGAGCGGCTTTGGCCGGCGGCCTCCAGCAAGCGCGCTTCGTCGGCATGGCTGACGGCGCGGCCGGTGTCCTTGGGCTCGCGCAGAAAGCGGACGCGCCCTTGCAGGCTCGCCCATAGGCTGAAGTGCTTGAGGATCTGCCGGAGAACCTGAATCTCGGCATTGACGGCGCGGTTGCCCAACCCTTGGGCTTGGCGCTTTTGCTGGAGCTTAGCGATATCTCCAACCCGGATGTCGCAGACCAGCCGGTCGGCAAATTCGGCGCTCAGGCTCGCCACATACTCCCGATAGTGAAGGCCGGTGAAGCGGCTCAGGTTGCGCTTGGTGGCCAGCCATTCCTCGGCCGCGAGCTTGAAGAGCGGCATACGCTCGCGCCGCTCGATCCGGTTGATGCCCGTCTCCAACTCGCGCCGGCGGACCTGCTCGGCCTGCTTCGCGATGGTTCGGGACGCGGAGCGCGAAGACTCGCGGATGCGCTGGCCTTGGAAGGAAAACTCGTACCACCAAACCCCGCCACGCTTAAACGTGCCCATGATTTCGCCTCCCTTTGGCGCCTAGCGGTCGCTGGCGGCCCGTTTGCCGCGAACCCGGTCATTGATCCGTTTTGGCGCGCGCCGCGCCGTGGTGGCCCGTTTCCGGCCGATCGCGCTCGTAGTTGGCGTGTTGGCGGCCGGGTTGTCGGGCCGCAACAGCGCAGTCCAAACCAAATTCAAGCCCGCCGCTCGGAAGATGTTGGCCAGGAGGCCAACCGGAAGGCGAGACTCATCGGATGCCCGGAGCTGGTTCCGCAGCCGGCCGCGCTGCCACTTGTTTAGCTTGGCGTCGATGAATCTTTCGGCTACTTTGTCCGGGCCGCCCAGTCGATCGACCGCAAACTGGAGCCAGTCGATGCCGACAAACTGCTCCAGGAGACGCTGTAAGGCGCGCTCCCGCGCCGCTTTGAAGTCGCCAAAGCGCGCCCGCACCTGCCGATCGACATCACGCAGAGCGCGCCGCTTCAGGCGGTCATGCATCCGAGACGCCAGGCGCTCGGTCGCGACGGCCTTGCGCGTCACGGCTTCCACGGCGTGAGCCGCCTCCAGTGCCAGCTTGGCTGTTGCGCGCGTCCCTGTTTCGGCTTCCCTGTTCGGTTGTTTCATCACTTCACCTTCCCTTTGTTGGATTTCGGTTTTACGGGGCGCCAGCACTGAAGCACTAGCCTCTTTCCCTTTTCGACGCTTCTTTCTCGGCCCGGCGCAGGCTCGCTCTGAGCTGAAGGCTTTCTTTTGCCTTGAATCCCTGTTTCCGATATCGCTTTCGGTTTTCCTCGTATTTGCGCTCGTTTTCCCTTTTGCGCCTGATGCGCGCGGTGGATCCGCAACCGGCCGAGCAGAATTTCTTTCCGAGCCGCGTAGCCCAAAAGAACCTTGAGCACACACCGCAACGCCGAAGCCGAGTCATATCGTGCTTCTCGAGCTCGGGAAGGAAATTCTGGAGATACGGATCCCGTTGCTGAGAGACTTCTCCCTCGTGACCAGCGAAGGACATGTCAAGCAGGAGCTTAGGAACGCGGTAAGGCGAAGGTGGCAGCGGAAACCAGCCGGAGAAGCGCGTTTCGCGGGCGCTCACGATTGCCTCAAGGGCATAGCGGACGGCATAGCAAATCCCGTATAGGACTTCCGGTCTGTCGCCGGACCAGTCACGGACCGTGGTGTCTCTGATCCGTTCGCCCTGTACATTTTTGCGTTTGATGGTTTGCTCTCTTAGTGGAAGCCGTGCGGCTTGGCTGGCCGGCCGGCCGTGCGCATCCCCTTCAGGTTTCGGCTGAAATTCCTGCTGGAAGCGTTCGCTGAGGCGCTGGAGCAACTTGCCGTGGAGGACGGGAGAAAGCACGTCGAGGGAAGGTAAGCTGCTTTCATCCCAGACCAGGTTCGCAAGCTTTATGAACTGAGTGAGATCCCCCGGCTGACTCCAGCCGCCTTCGCGCAACGCTTTGCGCCCAGCGCTCTGCAATTTATAGCGTTGCGATGAAACGCTTTGGGTGACGTTTGGGGCGCCGGATCAAGATCCGCGAGTCTGACCTGCAGCAGTTTATCGACGCGGGCGTTGTGCCAGCACGCCCGGGGCGCGCCGGGCGATGAGCGCTGCGACCCTGGCTGCAAGCGACGACGACTTGCGCAGACTCTCGCTGCTTTACGAGAGGGCGGGTGAGATCGACGCCGCCTGGCGCGCCCAAGGGATGGTGCTTACTCCCGACGATCTGTCGCGCCAGCTAGTCGCCGACGGCGCGAGCGAGGCCGACGCGGAGATCGTCGCGGGTGCGTACCGCGCTGACCATCCGGCGCCAGCGCCCGCGGCTGAGTCTGCCGCTGGGCCGCCCGGCGCCATCATGCGGCGACTGGCCGACGTAGCCGCTGAGCCGATCGCGTGGCTTTGGCCCGGCCGCATCGCGCGCGGCAAGGTGACCCTCCTGGCGGGCGACCCCGGACTGGGTAAGTCGTACTGCTCGTTGGACATATCGGCGCGAGTCACCACCGGCCGCGCTTGGCCCGACGGCGCGGACGCCTGCGAGCGCGGCAGCGTGATCCTGCTGAGCGCTGAGGATGATGCGGCAGATACCATCCGTCCGCGCCTGGAGGCGGCCGGCGCCGACCTGGAGCGCGTCTACATCTTCGACGCCATACGGGACAAGCAGAGTCGCGTGCGCTGCTTTTCCCTCACCGCCGACATGGCGGCGCTGGAGGCTAAGCTCGCTGATCTGGGCGTACGCCTGGTGGTGATCGACCCCATCAGCGCCTACCTGGGTGGGATCGACAGTCACAAGAATACCGATGTTCGCGCCGTACTGGCGCCGCTTGCGACGATGGCGAGCAAGCACAAGATCGCGATCCTGGCTATCACGCATCTGAGCAAGAGCGAGCGCGACCCGCTGAGCCGGCTATCCGGCTCAATCGCGTTTGGTGCGGCGGCGCGCGCCGTCTGGCTTGTCGCGAAAGACCCCGAGCAGCCCGAGCGCCGACTGCTACTTTCCCTAAAAAACAACCTGGCGCGCGAGGCTACCGGGCTGGCCTTCGCGTTGGCCGGCGACGAAGAGGGCCGCGCCGCTGTCGCGTGGGAGCCCGAGCCGGTCGAGCTGACCGCCCGCGAGGTCATGCGCGAGCTGGCCGATGGCCGTAACGAGCGGGGCGACCGACTGGAGGCCGCCTGCGAGCTGCTACGCGAGATGCTGGCTGCCGGCCCGCGGCCGGCTAAGGCGATCGAGGCCGCGGCTGGCGAGCGTGGCATCAGCTTGCGTACTGTGCGCCGCGCCCGCGCGCTGCTGGGCATCCGCGCTTACAAGCCCACCTTCGGCGGCGGCTGGATCTGGTCGGCCGCCGATCTGGCCAACGCCGAAGTGGCCAACCCTGGAGAAACTTGGCCAGATCGGCAAAGTCCTTCTGCCCCAATAGGTTCGCCGATCTGGCCAAACTCGCCCCACGCTGGCCAGATCGCGCTTGGCCGGATCGCCAGCAAACGGGAGTTTTAGCGATGATAGATGCTACTGCTCTACTGGCCACCCTGACCCGGCGCGGTGTCCGCTTGACCGCGCGCCCGCCCAAGCTGATAGCCGAACCCGGCGATCTGCTGAGCGAGGAAGATTGCCAAGCCATCCGCGCCTGCAAACCCGAGCTGATGAACCTGCTTTCGTCCGCGCCGGCCGCCGACCCCACCGACGACGCCCTGGCGTTGCTGGGCCGCCTTCGTGGCTTCACCTTGCCCGACGGCCGCATGGCCGCCGCTCGCGCGCTTGCCGAGCGCCTGCGCCCGCTGCTCGCGGGCCCGGAGTTGGACCCCGCTCAAGCCCTGGCCCACCTACAAGCGGTCGAATCCGAGCTGATCGCCGCGGGCGGCCGGTATGACCCCGAGCTAGCCGCCGCGATCGACCGCGCCCTGGACCCCGGCGCCCAACTGGTCGAGGTCCGCAAGCTGCCATGCTGACCGCCAACCGTTCAGAACGCTTTTGGGATTCCGGCTTGTTTGAGAACCGCGTTGGCCGTATGGCGCGAAAGAATGTTGCTGTCCACTGGGAAGTAGCGGCGGGTTATCGGGCTGAACCAGATTTCATGGTCGCCCTTGCCCTGGCGATCGAATCGGCAGCCGTGCTCGCGCAAGATACCCTTGAGCTGCCCGGTGTAGCTCGCCATCAGGCCGCGGCAAGCGCGATCCGTGCTTCATGCTCGAAGCGCGCGACGACCGAGCGAGTCTCCCCAGCCGACGAAGGCAGGTTCAATTCGAGCAATTCAGGGACTAGATCCCTGAGCTTGGCTTCTAGCTCGCGCGGCGTGGCCGCTTCCGCCACCAATCCCGGCACTTGCTCGCTTTCCGCCACCCAAACCCCAGCTTCGCTATCCCAAAACGCTCGAATCACAATATCCATGATGGTCCGCTCCCGTCCGCTTACCTACCCAGCATATCGCGCCGCTACGCGCGCCGCCAAGCTGCCATGCTGACCGACTTCGAGGCTGCCATCTTCGCGAGCTGCTACCTGCTGCGCAAAGCGCTTTGCCGGATCGTGGCTGTTATGGACCGCGGCCGGCTGACCCACCCCAGCGACGATTGGCAAGCCCGCCCGGTTGCGGAGCATCTGGCCCACGCTCGCGCCCACCTGGAAGCGCTGGCGGCCGGCGATAACAACGAAGACCACCTAGCGCACGCGGTCTGCCGGCTGCTGATGGCGCTGGAGCTGCAAGAGCGATGATGGCCGTGGTGATGGTCCGAACAGCACAGTTCCGAGCGAGGCAACAATGATGACAACCACGCCTGACCCTGCGGCAATCCAAGCCATCGTCGGCGCACTGGCGCGAGCCGCTACCAGTCAGCCGGCGCTAATCCAGCCGCTCGCCGTCCACACAATGCGTATCAAGCGGATACTCACTGAGCTTGAGGAACCCGGCAGCACTCCAGGCCGCACCAGTACCCTATTGGCGGATCTGTTCATGCAGGCCGCCTGCGCCCTTACCCAATGCCTCGCGGAGAGAAGCCGCGTCGAGGAACGAGGTAACTGATAATGGCACTTACACCACCAGCAGCGAGCACGACAGGAACGCCAGCGGCGAGCACCGGCGCTTTGAGCGGCGCTCTAGGCGGTTTAGGCGGGAGTCTCCGGGGACTTCTAAGCAGTCTCGGGTTTGGGTCGGGCAATGCCTTCAACGGGCCGGCCGCGAGCGGCAACCTGATCAATCTGCTGACGGCGGCCCTAACCTCAAGCCTTCTGGTTCCCCAGTTCCAGAACATGATGAACGAGAACCAGTGGACCTTCGGCCAGCAACAGAACGCATCCAACATCGGAATGAGTCCGGATCGGTTGGCTGCTCAGATCCAAGGCGTGCAACAGCCCCTTTCGGCGGACCTCATCAATCAAATCCTCGGGCCGGTGAATGCTCAATTGGGGGGCAGGGACTCGCGACTTCGCCGATGATGACCCAGTACGCCTTGGGGCAAGCGCTGGCGCCTTCGATGCTCAAGGAGCAGAGCATGGCGCAACAACTCGGACTGGCGGGCCTGACGATGCCTTTCAATGTCGGATCGAACGCTGGGAGCCTGACGCCGTTCATGAACGCGCTGAGCTAGACAAACGGGGGATGCCCTGAGCACGGTTCCCCGTCACCCCCGCAATGTCAGTAGCTTTGGCATCTAACGCCCATGAAAAGGACATGGTTACACACCACCGTTGGGTGGGCGTTAGTGTACGCGCTTTGCTCTCTTTGGGCTTCCAAGCGAGACAGCGCCGCGCATTTTTGTGAAATCAGGCGCCGTTCCTCAGACCCGTTCAAAATATAGTTGCACGATCCCGAAGGATCGCCATTGGCTTGCGTAACGCAAGTGGTGAATTGGTCAGGATCGATGCCGCTGGCCGCCAAACAAGCCACGAAATCGGGGCGCTGTTGAAAGGCGGCCACCATTTGCTGACCCTCGGTAGGCGGCGGCGTAGCGGCGGCGCAAGCCGCCGCGAACAGAGCAAGCGCGAGCAGGGAAGCCGTGCGTATGGTCATGCCTCTATATCTCTCGCAAGCGCCAGTCCTGCAACTCCCGCTCGATAGCGCCCACCGCTAGGAGGTCGCCTCGCTTCCGCGCCCAGCCCAGGCGCCCGATTAGGCTGTGCCATTCAGTCGGCCGCGGGCCATGCTTCCGATAGGCCACCACTCCGCCACCGCGACTGCGTAGGGACCGCGCCGCCCTTCGCCGAATTTCAGGATCGTCGGCATGTATCTGGCGGCCCCACTCCCGCGCTCGCAGCCGCCGCTTCTCCCGATATTCCGCAGCCCGTGACCTGCCCCGCTGATACCTGCGGTTGCGATCCAGGGTGCCGCACCGCCTCGAACACCAGCGCAGCTTAGGTGGATAAATGGGCTTCCCGCACAGGCCGCAACAATAGGCCTCTTCCCGCATATTTCTACTCTGCAGCGGCTGGTATTGTATCAGCGCTGGCTTACTACACCATTTCGCTGCGCCTTTCGCTTCGCAGAGGCTAGGACAAACTCCATGAAGCTCAGGAACTATGGCACCTTGAAAACTCAGCACGCGGCATGCCTCGCCTTACTCGGCTGGTATCTGATGGTGCCGCTCGGTAATCATCGGTTACTTGGCGAAGATGCGCCGCTTTGGCAATGGAAACAGCGTGCCTCGTTTGACAGTGCTGCACAATGCGAGAGCTACCGCAACGCGAGTATTAACCTGCTTAACGCGCCGCCGGTAGCCGCACGGTATCAGGCAAAGCAGTCCAAAATGCAACAGCAGGGACGCGACCCTATCCCATACCAGATCTATCTAAAGGCGCTGGACGGCTCGCTCTGCATCGCGGCGGACGATCCGCGCCTTATGGGGCGATAGCGTGTTGAGCATCAGGAAGGGAATCGCCCTAACCGCGCGCCTGCTGTTTGCACTTGCATTAATCCCTTTAATCACCAACCCTGCGGGATAGTCCCGCCCCCAGGTTGCGTAACCGTGAATCCTCCGCCCGGCATGGGATTGATGTAGGTCGGCGCCTGATAGGGTTGCGCGCCGGGTTGGGTTGCGACGTACCCGCCGCCCGGCATCGGATTCAGGTACGTTGGCGGCTCATAAGGCTGCGCGCCCGGGCGTGTGATTACGTACCCGCCACCCGGCATAGGATTTACATAAGCGGGCGCCTGATACCCTTGCGCCCACGCCCTCTGCGTTAGCGCCGCCCCCGCCAGGATGAGTACGCCAAAGAATGTTGTTTTCATCATTCGTCGCCCCCTAAGCACAAATCGCGCCGTGGCGTTTCAACGTTGACAGCTTTTGTATGTACGCACCAGACCCGTCCAGAGCAGCTCGGGCAGGCCGCCCGGGGGGCTCGACCACTCAGCCAGCGCGGTCCTTGGACGACAGAAAGTAGCACAATCCGCACAACGTGTGCTGTGGGGGATTTTGTGGGGAGTCTTACTCCGCATCGGTATCACTCGGTAGCATTCGAGCGCCGGGCGGCCTGTTGGTACTCAGTGCAGAAAGCCCTAGGCGGCGTTGCACTTGACGCATGTTGAGCGCTACGGAGTGATACCCAGTGAGCAATGCTGAAACCCCTACTTCCACGATTGCCAAGCACAAGGTCGTCGGTTCGAAACCGATCACCCGCTCCAGCAAATCTCCAATAAAATAAAAGACTTTTCGGATAACTGCGGAAGCGTGCCGCTGGCGCCCATCCGCTATGTACCCGGAACCGCGAACAAGCGGCCGGTTCCGTGCCGCGTTGGCGGCTCCTTAGCCGTGGTCCAGGTCCGCCAGGGCGTGGCCGCCGGGCCGTCGGTTACGGGTTCAAGGACTCCGGAGCGGGGTACCTCGGCCGGGTACATGGTGCCGCCGGCCCGCGGGCGTACGCGCCCGGGCGCCCTTGGGGATGGGGGGAGGATCTGAATTCTGGCGATTGGCCGAGGCGAACAGGGGCCCCCGCCTTTGCTTGCAACTTCGCGTCTGGATTAGGCTCGACTATTCGCTCCGCTGGGGCGCCGGGCTGAACTTAGATAAGCGCGGGTTTGCTCGACGGTGCGTTACATGACTGGACCGCGAGACCGAGAAAGCCAGGAGCAAGATGACGAACGAGAACTGCCCGATTTGCGGCTCAGCTTGGCAGTTGGATCCAATGCCGGACGCCGTGAGAGCAAAATGCAAATCTTGCGGGACGCTCAAAATCGACGAAGTGTTCCTGAAGACGCTTTCGAGCCGCCTTTCGCAAAATCCTCAATTTACGTGGCGCTTGCGTCATTGGCTGTGGAGTCGGACCGACCTCAGCCAACCGGTTGAGCTTACCGCCCAACTGTTCGAGCGAATTGTTACGGTTCCTTTGCCGCCACCCCGAGAGCAAGCGGATAATCTGATTCGCTGGCTCGGAGACTCGTTGAGGGAACCGCCGGGGCGACGGCTACCAATTGGGTCCCCCGATCATTTGGCAGGCATTATTGGCGCACTCGACGTTGAAGGGCTCAACTATGTCATCTCTTGGCTGCAAAAGTCAGGGCTCACGAACGTTGTGACCATGCCCCGAGCGCGAGACATCTGGTTGACATTTGACGGATGGGACCATTACGAGGATCTGCAGAAATCCCATGCCGAGGGTCCTATTGCCTTCATGGCAATGCCATTTAATAACCAACTCCTAGAGTGCGTTTTTACGGATTGTCTCGCTCCGGCAGTTCGTAGGGCTGGCTTTGATCTTCGCCGGATCATCGACAAGCAACCGGCGGGCGTAATCGACGATCAACTTCGGGTTGCGATCAGAAAGTCCCGGTTTCTAATCTCAGAACTGACTGGACGAAATCCCGGGGCGTACTGGGAAGCAGGATACGCCGAGGGGCTGGGCAAGCCGGTAATCTATACCTGCCAGAAATCGTTCTTCGAGAATCCCGAAACGAAGCCACACTTCGACGCAAACCACTGCGTTACCGTGATTTGGGACGAGTCCCAACTGAATGAAGCGGGCAGTAAGCTTACGACGACCATCCGAGCGACGCTTCCGGCCGAAGCTCGGATGAGCGACGAGAGCGATGCCACATAGGATTTTAATCAGCGGAACAGTGATCCCGCTGGGGCTAGTGGCGCTGGGGGCGACGATCCTGGGGCCGCCGCCGGGCCGCTGGTCAGGCCGGCTGGTCAAGCCCGAGGTGTGCGCGGTAACAACTCAGTATCTCTACCAAGGCCCGAGCGCTGACCTCGCCAAGCTTGAGCGCGACGGTCGGCTGGTGCGGCTTCCAGCCGGCACGCGGGTTCGATGGCTCGAGATGGACCAGCCGCCGGACTGGTAGCATTCGTTTACGAGAGTCAAGGTGACGGGCGGTCGTTATCGCGGCGCGGAATGCTACATTGCGGGGACCGGGCCGCTGGTCAGGTAGTCGGTGGCGGCCCCCGCCCGGGGGAGATCCTGAGCCTGGGTGAGAGATGCAGGTACGTGCGGACGTGGGGCCCCCTGTTTTAAACTCGCCTTCCTCTACTGCTACTGCGGCTTTTCCGGGGTGACGGCGCCGGAGCGATCGACGGTGAAGTGTTCGGTAACGCCCTTGGAATCCGAGATGGTCGAGGAGAGCGGGAATTGGATCGAGGTGGGGAAGTCGAGATTGATAGCGACGTGGAACTGCTGGCCATCGGAGTTGACCAGGGCGTGTTGCAGGTGATCGAGGGCTGCCTGCTCGGCCCGAGCCTGGCGCTGTTCGACGGCCTGGCGGCCCTTGAAGAGCAGAGCGCCGATGAATAGGAGCGGCGTAGCGATCAGCACTAGCAGAAGCATCACTTCACCATCCTCGGTACTTCTCAATTGAGACTGGGGGCTGGCGGATCGAGGAGAACAACGTGGAGCACCCTTACGAAGCAGGGACAGAACATGGCGTCGAGGGTCCGGGCCAGCCGCGATTCAGGTTGTTATCGCTGCTTCGGCCGCTCATGGCGCTGCTTACGGCAGTGGCGCTTGGCTCGTGGGGACTCGCCGGCTGCGGCACCAGTTCGACCGCGACGCCGATCCCGACCGCGACGCCCTCCTCAACCCCTTCTCCGGTTCCGAGCGCCACGCCTACACCGGTCTTCACGATCTGCACCAATCAGACTTACGCGCTATGCGCCACCGCGAGCTGCTTCGTGCTCGACGGCGTGGCCTACTGCAAATGCCAGGTGGAATCGGGCAACAGTATAAGCTTGACCGACGCCTTCGACGGCCAGAACATCTGCACGGTCAACGCTCAGGGGGTAGGCAACGGCTATATGGCGAGCACGTACAGCTTGCCGGACTCGGTCGTGGCGCCCAACGGCAACCAGGCGCTTTACACTTGCCCAGCCAGCACTTCTACCGGGGCCTACGCGCAGTGTGACGGCGGGTTGTGCTTCACCAGCACCCAAGGACAATCGTTTCCGGGTTTCGGTAGTCCATTGGCTGGCAACCAAATCATCTGTTCCTGTCCGCTCACGCTGGCAGATCCGGCAACGGCGACAACCGGCTATCAGATCGTAGGTCCATACCCATGCCAGCAGTCGTTTTTTCAGAACTGCAATCGGATCACGGCCAGCAAACGCAACGGCTCGCAGATCTATGTCGGTGCGCCGGCGGGTGTGCCGGTATTCCTGACCCAGCAGCTATACGGAAGCGTGCCACCACTTAACCGATGTCCCTGACCGGCCGATCGCGACCTGCCGGCGCGACCTGCTAGTGTCGCGGTTCGGAAATAAGTTTAGCATTCAAGATGCTTCGTTTGATCTGCTGAGTGGTCTTGGTCCAGAGGAAGGGCTTAGCGCTTTGGTTCC
>Ga0209012_1002046_pt1 | contig 18698 bp, 20 predicted proteins | sample RS3BMetagenome_FD_184735 | JGI IMG/M metagenome (GOLD analysis project Ga0209012, IMG submission 184735) | Ferric oxide microbial mat and aquatic microbial communities from Rainbow Spring, Yellowstone National Park, USA - RS3B (SPAdes) (version 3) ...
TCCTACTCTATCTTGGGTTTCGTCACCACAAGCATAGAGGTAGGATCGTAGATTTGGAAATCACGTGGCTCACTTTCAATCTAATCAAACGCTACAAAAGTGGCTCAAAACTACATTAGCAAAGACAGATGTCTATCCCGAAATAACGTCGCACCGGATTGAAGCTTCTGGATGTGTTCCGCAGAGTTGTTCCCCTTGTCAAACACCACTGTCGCTTCCATCTTCTGGTCGCTGATGTGTTCGAATCGCTGCTGCAATCGTTCGACGACCGCCAGGAACTGTTTGGCGTCCGGTTGATTCCCCGCATACAGATCATGAAAGAGCGGAACGTTGAAGTCGGGAGACACCATCATGGAGAGGCCGACGATCTTCAGATCGCCTCGTTTCTCCTTGCTGTGGACACGCTGCGGGAGCGTACTATCCGATTCCGTGTCAATGTACGTGAAGAAGTTCGTTGCATCGTAGATCAATCAATCCAGGCTCAAGCCATAGGTCTGCATGATGGTGCGGGTAAAGACGCTATGTAGTCGATTGGTTTCTTTGAATGTAATACTCTATTTCTAGAATTTGGTTATAATGGCTATCAGTTTACGCTCATCAAACTGAGATTGCAACCGTTTTGGGGGTGATCGATGCCTTTACTTCTTCGCTCCACTGGATACAATAAAGATGCGGGGGTGATTCACATGGCAAGCACACGGGAAACGCTTCATCGGATCATTGATGATCTATCAGAAGAACAGTTGGAATTGCTCATCGAGGCTATGCCCAAAATTGTGGTTCCCGAGGACGACGAACCACTGACACCGGAAGAACTGGAGGCCGTCGAGGAAGCACGTAGCGAGATAGAACGCCGCGAGTGTGTTCCCTTGGATGAGTACTTACGGTCGCTGGATGCGGAGGATCAAACAAGTGTACACCGTCGAGACGACTAAGCGCGCCCGGAAGTACCTTGACGCTTTGGATGTGATTACGCGCCGTCGCCTCTCATCAAGGCTATCCACGAGATGTCTATCGACCCATTCGGCGGCGATGTAAAAAAGCTGACTGATCACCGCTTGTTGTACCGTAAGCGAGTCGGCGATTTTCGGATTCTGTTTGAGATTTACGAACAGAAAATGTTAGTGGTCATCATCAGCGTGGCGTCACGCAGCGAGGTCTACAAACGGACATAGCAAATCACATTGCGCATTCTGTAACACGCCATATTAGCTCGATGAAGCCTTCAACTTCGCCTGTTTTCCGTATTGCTTAGTAATCGAATCTGTCGAAGCAACAAGTGAGTCCAAGTTTCCAGACATTTCGATGGTTGCTCTAAGCACGGCATGGTTGCCGCGAACGTCCGTGGAAACTCCCACGTACGGATACGGGAAATGCACTCCGAATAACCGCCATTGCCGGAAGGTGTGGAAGGGGTAGCTTACTTCGTCGATTTGAACGCTCCCAATAAATTCGTTAGATCTAAACAACCCTATATAAATTTTTCCAATAACGGTGACTTGAACTCGCTTGACGACTTGGTTTTGTACATAAATTGCCCCATTGTAATGTTTGTCAACAGAGTAAGCGACATTCGTGAGTGTGTTGTATGCCAGGAACAGAACAACGAGTCCTGGTAAGCACCATTGCCAAAATCGCGGTCTTCTCAACGATATCTCATCTTTCGACTGAAGTGACCTTCCAATCTTATTCGTCACACGGACTGTTGTACTCGTGCAGATACACTTCTTCGTACTTGACCGTGCGCCACAGCCGTTCCGTGAAAATGTTGTCAAGCGCTCGGTTTTTACCATCCATGCTGATTCGTACACCGGCCTCCTTGTATAATGGGGCTATAAAACTGGACACGAAAGAAGGAGTGGCTAAGGTAGGTTGAAGACCAGAAAACGGTATTCTGCGGACGTAAAAGTCCAAGCTGTACTGGAAGTTCTCAAGGAGCAGAAGACCATGAGCCAGATTGCCTCCGAGTTCGGAGTCCATGTGAACCAACTGCGCTTGTGGCGAGAAATCGCTCTGGGGAACTGGCCTCATGCCTTCGAACCGCAAGGGCAAGCCTTGGAGAAAATGCGCAGCGAGTACGAGAACACGATCGAGGAACTGTACGCCCAGGTTGGCCGTCTCACGACAGAGCTGACCTGGTTGAAAAAAAAAGATCGCCAACTCCGCCCGTGAAGACCGTATGGCGTTGCTGGACGAGCCCAATTCGGAACTGTCCCTGAAACGCCAGGCTGAACTGTTGAGCCTGAACCGTTCCGGTCTGTACTATCAGGCGGTGCCGCCTTCATCGGAGGAAGTCGCGCTCAAGCATCGTATCGACCAGATCTACACGGAATGCCCGTTTTACGGATCGCGTCGCATTGCCGCCGTCCTTCATCAAGAAGGACGATCGATTGACTACCGAACGGTGCGACGCCATATGCGGGAGATGGGCATTCAGGGGATCTGTCCCGGCCCGAACTTGAGCAAGCGCAACCTGCAGCATCGGATTTACCCGTATCTGCTGCGCGGCATCACGATCGAACGCCCGGATCATGTGTGGGGCATCGACATCACCTATGTCCGGCTGCGTCACGGTTGGATGTATCTGGTCGCCATCCTGGACTGGTACTCCCGCTTCGTCGTCAGCTATGAACTGGATCAGACGCTGGACATTGGCTTCGTCTTGCAGGCCGTCAAACGGGCGCTTGGTGATCGGCAACCCGAGATCCTGAACAGCGACCAAGGCAGCCATTTCACCAGCGAAAAATACCTGACCCTGCTGCGCGATGCCCAGGTTCGCATCAGTATGGACGGGAAGGAACGCGCGCTGGACAACATCTTTACCGAGCGCTTCTGGCGCAGCCTGAAGTATGAAAATGTCTATCTGCACGATTACGATTCACCCCGACAAGCCCGGACGGGCATTGAGGATTACATCGAGCTTTACAACCATCGCCGGCCGCATCAGTCGTTGCAATACCGAACACCGGCGAGTGTCTACCATAAGGAGGTGATCGTCCATCCCACAACCAGTGTCCTCCTCCCTCCGGAACCTGTCAAGGGATAGACCGTCCTTGACAGAACCCGTCGCTCGAAGGGCCGGTGGGTTAGGATGGAACGGAACGGGACTATGGAATTTCTGGTGGTTTCTTGCTTGTCGTCAAACACACCTTATTTTTTCGAAAAACGTGTCTTGACAACATGCCCCACCGTATTGAGCAGATCCGTGTACTGCGGACTCGTAAAGTGGCTGCCTTGGTCACTATTCCATATCTCTGGTGTCGCCTGTTGTAATGCCATTCTGACCGCTTTGAGCACAAAGTCGATCTCCAGAGTCTGCTCCAGTTGCCAGCTCACAATGTACCGTGAATACCAATCGATGACGGCTACCAGATACATCCATCCGCGTTTGAGGCGAAGTAGAGCAAGAGACCGGGCGTAGTTGAACTATTTCCCGCCTCTCCTCCCCAAACTGTGGGTGGTTCTGTTCGATTAGCGGATCATATGTAAGACCATCCAAATGATCCGTACAACCCCTGTATCGGGTGTTTTTGTTCGGAGTGCGGAGTGCAGAAATGGTGCCCTTATATGGGAGAACGCGTGTTGAGAAAGGAAATCATCTTGAAATATCTGTTTCATTCGCTCTTGCGGCCCTCTCGATATTGCTCATAGAATTCCCCAAAAGACATGCCAGGCGGCTTTTCGACAAACTTCCCGCGTGGTGCATCCGCTCGATATCCGAACTCCCGCTCCAATTGAACGTTATCCATTCGTTCCTCGACTTCGAGTAAAAATTCTAAAAACCGTTTGGCCACTACGACTTCATTCTCAGGTAAAGCATTGATGAGATGATACAGTTCCTCTTTGGCCAGGCTCATCAGAATACCCCCTTTATACGTTTTGGGCACTCGTTCTTTTTGTTTTCTTGTTCATCATAATACGCCAATTTGCTCCACAGATCTGCAGACAAACACCTGCTGCGGACAATGCGATTTTAATGCCTCGACCAAACCTTGTTTTCACGGCTGGACTACACTACAGATCTGTATATTTTTTCTCCTTAATTTATATTAATGTAGAAATATGTGGTATTCCTATCTGTGACAGGATTGAAGCGAGTGGTGAAAAGCCGCCCGATGTGGGCGGCGAATGCAGTGGATCGGGGCGGCCATCTTTCGCACTTGCACCCGATAGCTGAAGAACGGAAAACCCTGTTCTTGGCTTAAAACCGGGTACAAAACGTCAAGACACCTACTCAGCGTACAATGGTGCAGAGGCAAACATGCTAATTTACCGACACTCTAAGAACACTGGTACTCCCTCGTCTTCCCAGTTGGCTTACAGGTGTAACAACTATGACGTTGTTGTGTTCTCGCAGGTTAACAGTAATCTCGCTCTCTGTGACCACTAACCGGGTATCATTTACATGGACTTCAAAGTAACTGAACCACGGCATTGAGTGTCTCAAACAGACAGTGATTTTTCGAGTATCTTCAATTGGGGTTTCTTCTGTGACGTCGCATGGCACCCACTGAATTTCTGCTGCATTTACTTTGAAATCGATTTTTGTACGGTCACAGGTATAGTCACAGACTTGACGCATTTGTTGAAACACAATAGGCGGCAACTCGTGCTCGTCATAATAGAACAAGTCGCTCCCACCGCTACTCCCTGAAACGCTCTTATCCCGGACGAAACTGTACTCCCTCCTAAAGGTGAACCGATGATAGTATTTTTTCCAGGATTTAGAAAATTCCTCGAAGCCGCTATGTTCGGGTATTGCATCCCACAACTCATCACGTGTGTAACCCTCTGGTACTTCCAATGACTCGTAGTCAATATTGTCACGAGCGGCGAACCTATCCGCTTCAACTCTTAACTCAGCTTCCCGTGACATAACGATATCATCGAACATGTTATTTCGGACGCGGTCGTGAATCTCAAACACGGATAAAGGGTTCCCTTCTCCGTCCGTATAAAACATATTCATTTCCGGGTCTAGCACAACCCATTTTTGATAGTCATTACTCCAAGCATCTACAACTACGTGCCCTTTTCCTAGCCCGACATCGGATTTAGGTAGTCGGACGCCAATGACTCTTGCAGGGATTCCAAAAGCAGAACAAACCTGTTGGAACATGTGGGAAAACTCTACACATCGAAAAGTTACTGTGTCATTCTTTACTCCAGATAGCAATTCAAGAGCTCCAAGGCTTGGTGCTTCACTATGTCCCTGGTGAGCGGACAAGTTGTGAACCCACTCCATCATCTTTAAAATTTGGTTCCATTCAGAGCCGATGGTTGCAAGCTCGTGTTCTAAACCAGTTGCCTCTCTAACCTTCTGCCTGAGTACAGGTTCATTTTCCCAATGGTAGCTTTCGAAGGCTAATGGTCTCTCCGCATGTGTGTATTCTTCCAGCCTCCATTTGTAACGACGGTCCATCGAGATTCCTCCTTAAATTCCGAAATGTTTATACACCAAATTACTGATGACAAGCACATTTTCCATCCAATCTGGTTTAAATTTTACAATAAGTCATATGGTACTAACCTGCCCGTTGCGACACAACCCATAAAAAGGAATGTTCCTTTCTCGTTGACTGCTCCCCAGCACATCGCGCAGGTCAATACTCCTGCCGTCACTGCACACTGCACAAAGTACCGTTGATACCAATCAAGTTCACTTGCGGGCTATAGGGAGGCAGGTAGAGTAACTGCAAGGTGTCAGCTTGGGCCACAATTTCGCACGCAACCAATTTTTTATACCCTCGATCTCCTGTTTGAACGTTCCTTGCAACACGGGGTTGGCTTTGCCAGTGTATAGGTGGGCTTTGTATAGCTCAGCCACTGCGGCGCCAACGGTTTCTGGAGATATATTCATATCCGCAGCAACACTCTTAAAAACTCGCTGTGCGGAAGCGGAAATAATTTGGGTGTGAAGTGCGATCGGGTTGAAGGCGGGAGCGAGACGGCGCTTTTGATAAATGACACCATCTTCGCCCCACCTCCGATCAAGATGTATGCGTTGCCCGCAAAGCGGTCAAAACTGTCCTTCGCAGCCACTTTCCAGAACTTTATGAGAAACTACAGCAGGACAAGGGAAAACTCGTCCTTACGCCGAAACTTGGGTTAGCACTTGCTGTATCCGCAGGCTTCGCATTCGTAGCATCCGCCATGCCTGACCAGGCTGTGCTGGTGACACTGCGGGCACAGATCGCGTCCCACCTCAGCATCGCGAAGCGTTTTGCGCGTGTTCGCTCCCGTCGCATCCGATTCTTCCCCCGGCGCAGTGAGGCGAATCCCCATATCAACCTGATACTCCGCCACCGCGGCGCTCATTTCATCCATACTGAGCTGGCGCAGCGGAAAAGTTTCAGAGTGCTGAATCAGCGACTTCGCGATCGCATCAGGCACACTGGTGATCCGCCGTTCCCCAAACCCCACCGAACTGTGTCCGCCGATCCCGCTGAAGTGCTTGACAAGAACCGCCTCTTTGTCTGGATTCTGCGAATCCATCAGATAGAGAGTGATGGCCCTGCCGAGAGCTTCATTGGCCGCGTACACATCCGATCCTGCTTTGCCGATGTTCACAAAGATCTCGCGCGCCAGTTTTTCCCCGTGATCGTCGTTGATGGTGATGAAAGCAGTGCCAAGGGGCGTCTCTTTCTTATATGTGGCGCCATACAGCACATCGGGCCGTTTGCGTTTCTGGTAACCAGGGCTGCTTGATCCTTCCGTTCCACTCGGCGGCTGCGTTTGCTCCGCAGCCGCCGTTTGAACTGCTCCATCCGCAAAACCGTCCACCGCAACGGCCTCGGCGTCCGTAACGTGCGGATCGGTCAACGACAGCACCTGCTCCGAGCGTGACCCATCGCGATAAATGGTGACTCCTTTGCATCCCAGTTCATACGCCAGATCATACAACTGCTTCGTGTCCTGCACCGAATAGGAATTCGGCGCGTTGCATGTCTTGGAGATGCTGCTGTCGATCCATTTTTGCAAAGCCGCCTGCACGCGGACATGCTCCTCAGGCGCCAGATCCATGGAGGTCACAAAGTAGTCAGGAAGCGCCTCAGTGCCATGCAACGCCCGATAGTCATCGATAATCTGCGCGTTTTCTTCGAACATGCCCAAACGCGAATTGCGGTAATACGACCACGCGTAGTATGGTTCGCAGCCAGTCGAACAGCCGACCATCGTGCCCGTTGTGCCTGTCGGAGCGATCGTCATGGTGGTCACGTTGCGCACGCCGTGTTCCCGGATCGCCTTCACGACATGAGGCCGTTCCCTGGCGAGAGTCTTCATATAGCCCGACTGCAAAAACAGGTCCCGGTCATACATTGGAAAAGGCCCATTCTCCTTGGCCAATTCTACGGATTCCAGGTAGCACCACTCCGCCATTAAGCCAATCAGCACATCAATGAACTGCACGGACTCCGGTGAACCATAGCGTATGCCGCAAAAGATGAGCAGGTCGTGCAAGCCCATGACTCCCAATCCTACGCGGCGTTCACCGAGCTGGTTGCGCTTGTTGTCCGCAAACGGATAATACGTCGCGTCAATGACCGCGTCCTGAAAACGCAGGCCAGTCCGGGTGATGTCCTCCAGTTCTTCCCACTTCACGTGGTGCAGATAGAATTCTGTCAACTGTTCATCAAAATACTTGCGCAACCAGCCGCGAATGTACGCCTCTTTGCCTGGATCGCGAAACTCGGCGGCAGCGCCGGAGTCGGCAAACCCGGTCGCAAACTGACTGAGGACAACCGCGCCCAGATTGCAGATGCCAAACGCCGGCAATCCCTGTTCCCCGCACGGATTCGTCGCGATAATCGGGTTGAAGTAATGCGAATTCGACATCTCGTTATAACGGCCGAGAAATACCACGCCGGGTTCGGCCGATTTCCACGCTGAATCGATCAGTTCGTCCCACAATTCCGTGGCCGCCAGCGTGTCGCCCACGACTATTTCTCCTCCTGCGGCCTCCCACGCAAAGAAATCACCCTGAAACTCCGCCGCCCGCTGCAGCGGCGGATAACCCAGCGTCCATTCGGCGCCCTCGCGCTTGGCGGCCATGAACTCTTCCGATACGCCAATCGAAATGTTGGCGCCCGTGATCACGCCGTCAACCTGTTTACACTTGATATACTTGCGGATGTCGGCGTGGCGGTCACTTAGGATCAGCATCAGGGCACCCCGTCTGGAACCGCCCTGCAGCGTCAATTGACAGCCAATGCTCATGATCTCGCCCACGCCAACCGGGCCAAACCCCTGCCCAAAGACCGCGTTGCCCTTGTCGTACAGGAGCCCCCACGAATAGGCGCCAGAACTGCGTCCGTTGACCCCCCGGACATAACTGTAACGCGGCCGCAGCGACGACAGCAGCATGGACACGCGCTTTTTCTCAAGCATGGCTTCCCACATGTCGGCCAGGCGGTCCGCGATCGTTCCCCTGCTGTCTCCCGGATTCATCACGACGCCCACGACATCCTGTAAAATGAGCGCGCCGCTCTCCAGGATTTTCTCGTAGATCACGGGCGCGGGCAGGGTCTCGCCATAGCGGATGGGACGGTCCGCCGCCGTCCAGGCCTGTAAATCGCCGGTCCATGCATCCTCATACTCGCGAGAACTGGTGTCAGGGAACACATATGTCCAGTTGGCTCCCTCCTCCACCGCCCGCAAAAACGCTTGCGAGACGCGGACGACCTTCGTGCTGTTGGGATAGTCCTGCGCCAGGAACTCCAGCAGATCTTCGTGCCACACGTCCAGCACCAGCAGCAGTTCGGATTTGCGCGATCGTTCGCTGACGGGCGTAAGCCAACCCTGCGGCGGAACCTGGCTCAGATTCATGCCGACCCCGCCGGAGCGCGCCTGAATCTCCAGCGTCTGTCCGAATGAACGGGCATAATCGCGCACGGACCACCCCACATTGGGGATTACAAAGCAGTTATAACTTGTCGTCTGTATGCCGGTTCCCATCGAGGCGTTGATCCGCCCGCCCGGAACGTATCTCCACTGGCTTTGCAAGTTATAAAACCGTTCCTCATAGAGCTCCGGACTAGCCGTCGCCTCGGCCACGCCGCGAGCGATGCGGCGCCACATGTGGCGGGGCGCGGTTTCCTTCAAAACGTCCACATGATCCATCGTGACTTCCGCCTGAAAGCCATCGCGCAATTCCACAGTCACCATCCGATTGCCCGCGTCGATTTCGACAACTTTTGCCAGCTCATGATAGGCGCGTTTGCGATCCAGCACGGCCACCACCAGACTGCCGAGAGCCAGTGTTTCTTTCTTCGCGTCCTTTAACAGGTAGCGATCGGCCACGATCCGTTCCCCGGTGGCTCCCAGAATATCCTCTTCTGAAAACGGTAACATCGACTGCTCTGTCGCCATCTCTTTCGCACCCTTCCACACCGGTCTAGTCTTCCTGAGAACCGTTAACTCCCTGCTGGTGCAACAACTGCAGAATCTCCTCTGCGAACGTCTGCACATCCCGAAATTCACGGTATACACTTGCAAAGCGGACGTACGCCACGCCGTCCAGCATTCGCAGCCGACGCATGACCCGCGCTCCCACCTCTGACGCTGCGACTTCCCGCTCAAAATCGGTCCGCAACTCCCGTTCGACAGCATCGACGAGCGTCTCGATCTGCTCCGATGTGATGGGCCGTTTTTCGCACGCGCGGGATATGCCTCGCCGCACCTTTTCACGATCAAATTCTTCCCTGCTATGATCTTTTTTCACGACCATCAGAGGTGTCAATTCGACGCGTTCATACGTGGTGAATCTCCGCTGGCAGGCGATGCACTCGCGACGCCGCCGGACAGTAGACTGTTCTTCGCTGGCCCGCGAATCCAGCACCCGGGAATCTTGCGCTTGACAGAACGGACAACGCACGATCTCACCTCGCCGACTATATGTAGCGTAATATTCAATACAAGAATGATTATATACACTATATCTAGGTTGGTCAAGACTACTCTATCGGCATTGCGACGACCGTCAAATGCTAGTTTAACAGCTCTGCAACGCTAGCCACACGCCAATCCGGCCGCAAGTCCGTGTCAATCCGAACGCCGGTTTCCACTAAAATTGTTTTTGCCCCCGCAGCAATTCCCGCCGCGAGATCGGTCTCTGGATTATCGCCAATCACGAACGCCTGCGCTTCTGCAATCCGCAATTTACGGCAAGCCTTGCGCACAAATTCCGCGTTTGGTTTGCCCATGATGACAGGCGTCCGCTGTGTCGCGGACTGCAAAAGCGCAAGCAGCGAACCCGCCCCCGGCGCAAATCCGCCCGAGACAGGCAACGCGCGATCCGCGTTGGTTCCGACAAATGTCGCACCGTCAGTCAAATGCCGCATCGCCCTGGCAAACTGTTTATACGTTACGTTGCGATCCAGTCCGACGACCACCGCATCCGCGCTTGCTTCACTGTCCCGAATAAGTGTTAAGTTTGCCTCCAGAAGCGCCGTTCGCAAACCTGCCTCGCCGATCATGTAGATGGACGCTGTGGGTCCCTTGTTTTCGCACAGCCAGTCCGCTGTGGCCATGCTGCTCGTAAACACGGCCTCTCGCTCAGCGGGAAAGCCGAGAGCCGATAAACGCGCCGCCACGCTGTCAGGCGTCCGCGTTGAATTATTCGTAAAGTACAGAAAGGGAATGCCCGCCCGCGAAAGGCGTTCCACAAACGCCACTGCGCCGGGGAGCGCGGCCTCGCCCCGGATGAGGGTGCCGTCGAGATCGAGAAGAACGCCGCCAATACTGGACCAGTCAATCATTCGATTTCCTCCGGCGGCGCTGAGAAGTCCACGACGGGTTCTGCAACCGCAAGTCGAAAGTTCACGGCCCTGGCGCACACAAACAGCAGGTCAGACAGGCGGTTCAGATAACGCCTGATTTCTACATTCACATCCTGATCGCGAAGCAACCCCACGCATAATCGTTCAGCGCGGCGCACCACAGTCCTGGCATAGTGCAGATGACTGGCTGCCAGAGCACCTCCAGGCAGGATGAACTGGCGCAAGGGGGGCGTCTCGGCAGCCAGTCGGTCGATCACCCGTTCGAGCTGCTCCACATGCGCAGCTGTGACGAATCCCCCACTCTGCCTGTCTTCGGGCGTGGCCAGATCGCGGCCCAGATCAAACAGATCGCGCTGTACCCGCAGAATAATCTTGCCAATGTCATTCATAATGGCGCCGTGCTCACGTAAGGATGTCGCAACGATGCCCAGAACTGAGTTCGCCTCATCAAGCGTTCCGTATGTCTCTACGCGATGATCATCTTTGGCGACGCGCTGACCATAAATCAGGCTTGTCTGCCCCTCGTCTCCCGTTTTGGTGTATATTTTCACTGTGGGAATCCCCCTTATTATTGTCCAGAGGCGGTGGCGCGCATGGAATTAAACGTAAAGCGAATACGCGTAACCACTTCCGCAGAGGTACTGGAATCCTCGGCCAACGCATATCTGCTATGGAGCGGTGAGCAGGCTCTCCTCATCGACGCCGGGTATGCTGACAGCGCACAAGAGATCATAGACGTTGCTGACAGGCTAGGCGTGCGCATTATGGATATTTGTCTGACCCACCATCATCCCGATCACAGTCTTGGAGCTCCAGGCGTCTCTGACTATTTCTTCTGTCCGGTCCACTGCCACCCTGCGGATGCGGCGGACCTGAATCGGCTCTACAAATCCGCGCTGCCAACGAATACGCGCTGGCAGGCAATGATCCGTCCTGATCTGATTCCCGACACATCGATCCGCTTTGGCGATTCGGCTCTGCGCATATTGCACACTCCTGGCCACACTCATGGACACATCGCTTTACTGCACGAGCCGTCAGGCAGCCTGTTTGCCGGCGATACTGTAATCCCGGGGGGAACCGTATGGATCGGCCCGCCCGACGGCCATCTGCGCACCTATCTGGATACGCTGGACGCTCTCATGACCGTGCCCTGCGCACGCATTTATCCGGGTCACGGAGATGTGGTCGCGCAACCCCTGCAACTCATCATGGCCATGAAAACACGTCGACTCGCCCGTGAACAGCAGATCCTGGCGCTCATCCGAGAGCGCTCCCGAAGCATCGAAGACCTTGTCGAACTGCTGTACAGGGATACTGTGCCCAAAGATCTGCGCTGGGTTGCCGTCAAGACCATGGAAGGGCACATCGACAAGCTGCTTGAAGACAATCTCGTTACACAGGAAAGCGGACTTAGTGTAAACGGCCCGGTGTATCGCTGCGTTTGAGACGCGCGGCTGGGTCACCTGAGCGTTTTTTCGGAACTCCTGAACGATTTTCCGGGTCTCCTGAGCGGTTTTCGGTACTCCTGAACGATTTTTCGATCACCTGAGCGGTTTTTCCATTTCCGCAATGAATTGATCGATTCGGCTGTCATCGTCGCGTTGCGGCGGCAATCCGCCGTGTCTCAGCAGCGCCTCTGCCGTATTGAAGGAACACAGAGACGTCAAGGCGTCGACGGTCGGCGGCGCGAGCAGATAGGAACCCGCATCGCGCGCGCGCAGGATAGCTTGAGGTGTAGCCCATAAGGCCATCTCGAATTCCGCTTCTGCGAGTTGCAGATCCTGTTCGGCGCCTGTCGGAACCGCTACCGCGAAGTAGTGCGTGTCAAACCGATAGCGCACTCGCAAAGGCGTGACCCGGCGACCAAAATAGTGAACCCTTGCACCGCCCGCGCCATCATGCGGAACTGGCAGCCCCAGACTCAAACTCGGACTGTCCAGCAGCCTCAGGCCAGTCTCCTCAAACAGTTCCCGAAAAGCGGACGCGAGCAACCCATAATAAAGTTCGTCTCGCGTTACGAACCGTTCAAAGACCGAGCCGCCGTTCAGAGCAAAATCGTCAGGAACAGCGGGCAATGTTCGCTGCGCCCCCAGATGGCTGGAGGCGCTCTCCAGCCATCTGCGCGCAAGATCCAGGTCTTCCTCATCCAGAACCCCGCCTGGAAACACCATAAATCCCGGCAGCACACGCAGTGTCTGAGCTCGTTTGGCGAGCAGAACCTCATAGCCGGACTCCTGGCCGTCATTTTGTGGCAGCGCAGAAAGAGCGCCGTCACCTGGATCGGCAGGAATGCGCGAAGACTGCTGCGGATCAGGAACATGGTTCCTGACTGCGTCAGAGCCTCCCGATTGCCGCACGACGATCACGGTCGCAGATAAACGTGGTGGAGCGGGTTCGTACAAAGAATCGGACAGCGAAGTTTCAGACATGGTAACCTCCCTATCGGCCATTTACCATATAACGGATACAGCCGCCGTAGAATTCCACTACTTATCATGATACGCCTCAGGCGCTTGGCGTCTCGATCAGACGCTTCCCTGGATCCGCCTGAAGATTCGCCACAGGAATCGGGAAGAGATCGCTCAGTTTGACTGCGCGCCCGTATTCGTTTTTATAAATGATATGCTCCCGTGTAAACCTGCGCGGACTATCGATGCCGCATGCGGCGCCCAGCGCGAACAGGCTTGATCGCATGCTCAAGACGTAGTTCATGACACGCCACATTTTCTCCTCCGGAACAAGCGCCGCCTGATACCTTGGATCTGTTGTGGTTACGCCTGTCGGACACTTGCCGGTATGGCACTGCATCGCCATGATGCAGCCGTTGGCCATCATGAAACCGCGCGCGGAGTTGACCGCGTCTGCGCCAATTCCCAGCGCAATCGCCACCTTATCCGGCGCAATCAGTTTTCCGGAGGCGAATATTCGCAAACGCTCACGCACCCCATAGGCGTGTGCGGTGTCCACAACAGTGATGAGCGCGGGATAAAGCGGCAAGCCCATGCTGTCCGCCATCGCCTTGAACGTAGCGCCCGATCCTCCTTCGCCGCCGTCCACAGTGATGAAATCCGGGTAAATGTCCAACTCAACCATCGCCGCAAACAGTTCCTCCAACTTTTGCTGTTGGCCGACGACAATCTTGATTCCAACCGGTTTTCCCCCGGTTTCCTGCAGTGTCTGGATAAACTTCAGCGTATCGTGCGGCGTTCGCAAAAAAGGAAACCGATTCGGCGAATTGACCGTTTTCCAAGCCGCAACCTTTCGAATCGCCGCCACTTTCGCATTCACCTTAATGCCTTCGAGATGACCCCCGCGTATCTTCGCCCCTTGCGCAAATTTCAGTTCAAATGCCTTGATGTTTGGCTCTGCAGCTTTGCTCTTCAACTCGTCAAGAGAGAAGTTCCCATACTCATCACGATAGCCAAACAAACCGGGTCCGATTTGCGCCACGATATCGACTCCCGTCTGGAGATGCTCAGGGGCCACACCGCCTTCTCCGGTATTAATCCAGGAACCGCCGGCCATTTGTACACCATGACCTGTCGACAAAATATAGTGCTCGCCCACCGCCCCATAGGAAGTGGCCGAGGCGCCAAACATACCCAACAAGCGCCAGGGATGACGTCGATCCGGACCAACCACAATGGCGTCCTCTTCCCCGTACAGCCAGCGCTTCGACTTGTCGGGCTGCAACTCTTCCCTGCGGGAAAAGAGATTTTCGCGCTCAATCACGTACTTTTTGCCGTCCACATCCCCCATATTATTCACTTGCAACTCTTCCGTCAAAAGTGGAAACATGTCATTCGCAATGTAGAATCCCGAGGCGTCATAGTCGCGTCGGGATCCAAAACTGATCAGATCAGACCTGTATTTGGCAGCAAAAACAAGCCCTAAAAATTCAGCGCGCGAAAAAGGTTTACCAGCGCCGTCAGAGTCAAACCAGTACTGTCGAAATTCCGGACCAATTTTCTCAAGAAAGTATCTGACCCAACCCAGATAAGGATGAGAGCGGATAATAGCATGTTGCGGCTTGCGCGACAAAATGAACGCACCCACAAAAAAGACCGCAACAGGCAGCAGAACCAAGATCAGAACGAGGACCAGTAGCACCGTTAACACATCAGAGCACTCCTTCCTGCCTAACAACAGCTACCTTTACCCTAGCACACGCAACGTGCGAAGAAAAGACTAACCACCATTGTAATATTATCAATACAGGATTTATTTATTGACAGGAGTCCAGATGAGGCCACACACGGAAACCAGCAATCCGTTTCAGAAATTCTGTATCCTGAATTGTGTGCAATGGGTCACCCTCATTGAAAAAGCAAAGAGAAACGAGCCAAAGACAGCGCGAAAAGGAGTCTTTGGCCAATCTACCAAAAACCGCGTTTCGCGCTGATTTCTCACCATATGTATACGCAAATGCCTGACCATTCCGTGTATGGTGCGGCGAACAGGGATCGAACCTGTGACCCCCACCGTGTCAGGGTGGTGCTCTCCCGCTGAGCTACCGCCGCATGAACTACCTGGCAACGTCCTGCTCTCCCAGGACCCTGCGGTCCAAGTACCATCGGCGCTGGAGGGCTTAACCTTCGTGTTCGGGATGGGTACGGGTGTGTCCCCTCCGCCATCGCCGCCAGGCTCTGGCTCCTTCACAACTAGATGCGAATCATGAGTGTTCGACTGTACGCTCGTACAGCCCTTCTTCTTGTAGGATAAGCCCTCGACCGATTCGTATCCGTCTGCTCCATCCCTCACAGGACTTCCACACCGGACCGATCTACCTTGTCGTCTTCAAGGGGTCTTACCTCGTCTTACCGAGCGGGACATGTCATCTCGAGGGGGGCTTCGCGCTTAGATGCATTCAGCGCTTATCCCGGCCCGACTTGGCTACCCAGCGCTGCACCGGGCGGCACAACTGGAACACCAGCGGTCGGTTCGTCCCGGTCCTCTCGTACTAAGGACGACTCCTCTCACATCTCCTACGCCCGCGGCAGATAGGGACCGAACTGTCTCACGACGTTCTGAACCCAGCTCGCGTACCGCTTTAATGGGCGAACAGCCCAACCCTTGGGACCGACTTCAGCCCCAGGATGCGATGAGCCGACATCGAGGTGCCAAACCTCCCCGTCGATGTGGACTCTTGGGGGAGATCAGCCTGTTATCCCCGGGGTAGCTTTTATCCGTTGAGCGACGGCCCTTCCACTCGGCACCGCCGGATCACTAAGCCCGACTTTCGTCCCTGCTCGACCTGTCTGTCTCGCAGTCAAGCTCCCTTTTGCCTTTGCACGCACCGCGCGATTTCCAACCGCGCTGAGGGAACCCTTGGGCGCCTCCGTTACTCTTTAGGAGGCGACCGCCCCAGTCAAACTGCCCACCTGACACTGTCCTTACACCCGCTTAGGGTGCGAAGTGAGAAGAACGGTACTTCAAGGGTGGTATCCCAACGTCGACTCCACACAGGCTGGCGCCCATGCTTCTCAGTCTCCCACCTATCCTGTACATGACGTACCTCTCTCCCATATCAAGCTACAGTCAAGCTCCACGGGGTCTTTCCGTCTAGCCGCGGGTAACCTGCATCTTCACAGGTATTACAATTTCACCGGGTCTCTCGTTGAGACAGCGCCCAAGTCGTTACGCCATTCGTGCGGGTCAGAACTTACCTGACAAGGAATTTCGCTACCTTAGGACCGTTATAGTTACGGCCGCCGTTTACTGGGGCTTCAATTCAAAGCTTCGCCCTTGCGGGCTCACCTCTCCTCTTAACCTTCCAGCACCGGGCAGGCGTCAGCCCCTATACGTCGCCTTTCGGCTTTGCAGAGACCTGTGTTTTTGCTAAACAGTCGCTTGGGCCTTTTCACTGCGGCTCTCCTTTCAGAGAGCGCCCCTTCTCCCGAAGTTACGGGGCCATTTTGCAGAGTTCCTTAACGAGAGTTCTCCCGCGCGCCTGAGGATTCTCTCCTCGCCTACCTGTGTCGGTTTCCGGTACGGGCACTGTACCCCTCCCTAGAGGCTTTTCTTGGCAGTTCGCACCCCAGAGCTTCGCTACTTTGCTTCGCTCCCCATCCACGTTCAAGGTTCCCGCCATGCGGATTTGCCTGCATGACCCTCCCCCGTGTTGGACGGCCTCTTCCATCCGGCCGCTCTCCTGGCGCCCCTGCGTCCCCCCGTCAGTCAAACGGTGCACAGTGGTACGGGAATCTCTACCCGTTGTCCGTCGCGTACGCCTTTCGGCCTCCGCTTAGGCCCCGACTTACCCTGGGCGGACGAGCCTTCCCCAGGAACCCTTAGGCTTTCGGCGGACAAGATTCTCACTTGTCTTTTCGCTACTCATACCGGCATTCTCACTTCCCGGCGCTCCAGCAAGCCTCTCAGCTCACCTTCTCCGCCCCGGGAACGCTCCCCTACCATCCCTCTCGGAATCCAAAGCTTCGGCGGCCAGTTTAGCCCCGTTACATTTTCCGCGCAGCGTCACTCGACCAGTGAGCTATTACGCACTCTTTCAATGGTGGCTGCTTCTAAGCCAACATCCTGGTTGTCTTCGCACCGCCACATCGTTTCCCACTTAACTGGCACTTCGGGGCCTTAGCTGTTGGTCTGGGCTGTTTCCCTCTTGACTACGGATCTTAGCACTCGCAGTCTGACTGCCACCTATACGCGTACGGCATTCGGAGTTTGACTGGGTTCAGTAACCTTATGCAGGCCCCTAGCCCAATCCGTGCTCTACCTCCGTCGCGCTCCATGGTGACGCTAGCCCTAAAGCTATTTCGGGGAGAACCAGCTATCTCCGTGTTCGATTGGAATTTCTCCCCTACCCCCAACTCATCCCCTGACTTTTCAACGTCAGTGGGTTCGGGCCTCCATAGCGTGTTACCGCCACTTCACCCTGGCCAGGGGTAGATCACACGGTTTCGGGTCGTCGTCGACAAACTTGCCGCCCTATTCAGACTCGCTTTCGCTCCGGCTCCGGTCTCTCAACCTTAACCTCGCTTGCCATCGACACTCGCCGGTTCATTCTACAAAAGGCACGCTGTCACCCCTCATGGAGGCTCCAACTGCTTGTAGGCACACGGTTTCAGGGTCTCTTTCACTCCGCTCCCGCGGTTCTTTTCACCGTTCCCTCACGGTACTTCTTCACTATCGGTCGCCAGGTTGTATTTAGCCTTAGGAGGTGGTCCTCCCTGATTCAGACGGGATTCCTCGTGCCCCGCCCTACTTGGGGTCATGACTAAACGTCCGCTCATCGTGTCGAGTACGGGGCTCTCACCCTCTCTGGCCGGCCTTCCCATGCCGTTCCCCTACCATGAACCTTCGTCCGCGCCCGCTGCAACAAGCGCCTCTCATGCCCCGCTACCCTCTGTACGCAACGCCTGCAGGCTTACACGTACACAGTTTGGGCTCTTCCCCGTTCGCTCGCCGCTACTCAGGGAATCACTGTTGTTTTCTCTTCCTCGGGGTACTGAGATGTTTCAGTTCCCCCGGTGCCCTCCTGACAGCCTATGCATTCAGCCGCCGGTCTCTTCCCACTACGGAAGAGGGGTTCCCCCATTCGGATACCCTCGGATCGATGCCTGCGTACGGCTCCCCAAGGCATTTCGGTGTTCGCCCCGTCCTTCTTCGGCACCTGGCGCCAAGGCATCCCCCGTGCGCCCTTCCTATCTTATCCTACGGCTGCAGATCCGCGCTGCATCGCGGCGTCACCTCAGTCGCTCGTTCGGTCACGTACCCAAATCGTACGCTCCCTCTCTCGTTCCCTTCGGTTCCTTGCGATCCAGGCGTCTCCTTGCCTCTTGCGCCTTCCGATGTGCGGCGGATGACTGCGTCTCCTCGGTCGCTCGTTCGGTCACGTACAAGTACGTACGCTCCCTCTCTCGTTCCCCTCGGTTCCTTGTCCTCCTTGCACCTCGTTGGCGA
>Ga0209012_1002047_pt1 | contig 18695 bp, 26 predicted proteins | sample RS3BMetagenome_FD_184735 | JGI IMG/M metagenome (GOLD analysis project Ga0209012, IMG submission 184735) | Ferric oxide microbial mat and aquatic microbial communities from Rainbow Spring, Yellowstone National Park, USA - RS3B (SPAdes) (version 3) ...
CCCGCCACAACGCAGCGCTCACCCCCGCTTGAAACCGTCAGGGGGCCGACGAATACGTGGTGTATCATGTTGTACGGGTCGATGCACACGTTCCTTCTGCGCATGAGGAAGTCAAAGTCCTCGTGATTACCCCTCACAAACCAAGTGGGGTGGCTCGCCTTTTTCTTACCCGAAACGTAGTCGGCAAGTCCTAGTTCTGTCGGGTCCTCCTTCGCGCGTTCATATGTCGCGCGGTCGAGTCTTGCGATGTCTGGGAACACGCCCATGTCCCCCACCTGGAGGACGCCCACTACCTTCACCTGATACTTCTTTTCGAAGCGATGCACTGATTCGTAGACCGCGTCGAGCGCACCGTGCACGTCCCCGAACACAGCCAGAATCATCGAACAAAAGTAGACCGCAGGGTGGCTCATAAACGTTTGATTTCGCATGAGGATGTTTGCGTTCCTAAAGGATCATGCAAGGGCCCAATTGGAGGTGTCGCCGAGCCCTCGAGGGTGCTCTCCCAACTAAGGTACTCTGTTTGAGAGGGTTGTTTTAACGACTCTTCGTTATGATTACAATAAGTCTGACGAAGGATATATGGTGGGTGCTTGTAACAAATCTGTCCCTCCTAGGCCACTTTGTCGCGTCGATGGTCTTATACCTTCTGCTTTACGGCTTCGCCCCGCCGGTGACTCGGACGCGGGACCTACTAGTCCTGAACACTCAGGTTGTCTTGCCGTATCCGCGAGGCTTCAGTGAACTCTAAAGTCTTCTATTATCCTAGAATTCTACCAGTTTCGGCTTTGTCTCTAATACTTTCCTGTTTGCGACCACTTTCTCAGCAAAACCAGTCGGATTCAGACAACCTCTATTACTGTATTAATCGTGGTTCGATGGGCGGACTACCCGCTGTCAGAAAAAGGGAGTTTGAGCTTCCTCTTGAGCCGATGACTGCTGTATCGGTTTTGGGTCCGCGCAGGGCCGGTAAGACTTACCTCCTGTGCCACACGCTTTCCAGATTACTTGCGAAGGGTGTGCCGAAGCAGAACACGCTATACGTGGACTTCGAGCACCCGCGGCTCACTGAGGTGAAAGCAGAAGACTTGGACAATATGCTCGGGGCTTTCTATGAGCTTTCCAGACCTGACCCCGATTTACCCGTCTACCTCTTTTTGGATGAGATGCAAAATGTGCGCGACTATGGTAGATGGTTCAGGAAAAGGCTTAACGCCAGGTTCTATATTTCTGGTTCGACATCGAGGCTGTCATCGAAGGGTGTGGCGGAAGAGCTCAGGGGTAGAAGTGTTGATTTCACTGTTTACCCGCTATCCTTTAGAGAGTACTTGGACTTCAAAGATGTCACGGTTGATAGACCTGAGCTCGTCCTTTATAACCGTGAGAGGAGAGGTCTTGTGCTCTCAATGCCACGTGAATACCTCCGCTTCGGGGCGTACCCCGCCGTGGCGCTCGAGCGAGAAGAGCCAGAGAAGATCAGGCTTCTGAGAGCCTACTTTAACTCGGTCGTCGCCAGGGACTTCGCGAGGTCGCAGCCGGCGCTAGCTGAGCCTCTTGTAAAATTTGTCGTTCAGAATTATGCGGGTTATTTTTCGGTCAACCGCGTGTACAACTACTTGAGGAGTTTGGGATACAGGGTAGGTAAGGAGAAGGTACTGGAGTCACTCAACACAGGCGTGGAGTGCTACTTTATTTACCCATTAGAGCTTTTTGTGAAAAGCGAACGAAGAAGACAGATGAACCTGAAGAAACTCTACGTGGTGGATACAGGTTATCTCACCGCTCTCGGCTATGGGTTCTTTATCGGTCGCTCGATGGAAAACGCCGTGATGCTTGAACTCAAAAGAAGGGAAAAGGAGGTGTACTACTGGAAGGAATATGGAAGAAGCCAGGGACAAGAGGTTGACTTCGTGGTATCCAATAACTATGTGGCTGAAGAGCTCATCCGGGTTACCTACGCCGAGGACACCGTTCACGCGCGCGAGCTCAGAGCTCCGCGGAAGGCCGGGGAGGAGACGGGTGCAAAGAGGCTTACACTGATAACCTGGGACCACTACTCCGATCTAGGGGAAATACGAATAATTCCCCTCTGATACTGGCTACTCCAAGAACCCTATACAAAGACCTAGCGAAGGAGAATCGGTCACAAACGGGTTTGATTGGAAGTTAGGGGATTGGGTGGGGGAAGCCGTAAGTGAATCCCGACCGGTTTAGCGACAAGATAGACACACGGACTTTCACCAATAGAAGCATTTGTTAATCTTGGCTATGTATCTGCGCCGGGCACCCTTGGTGCTAGGCGGTACAATACCTGTGGACACCTGTGCCTCCGTTGTCCTGAAAGGACTACCGGACTTGGTAGAAGAAGCAGGAAGACCAGTCCGCAAGGGCGGGGTAGTTCACAGAAGTAGGCAGAGGTCCCCGAATACTCCGCCTCTATACCCTAACCTGCTTGCCTCGCAATATAGTTTTTCGAGTTGCTCAGGGGGCTGGAAGGCTTTGAGTAGTTCGTAGTGCGACGACTCCTGGTCGTGGAACCCTGTGATCAGACCGTCAACATTCTTGGGCCTGTGGTTCCCGTTGATCACGAGGTTTGTGTATCCTTCAACTCCCTTTTGTGTGTAGGTCCCCCGGTCAACCGAATTCCAGCGCCCTCACACAGGTCGTGCCAACGGCTATGACTTTTTTTCCGTTTTTACGGGCTTTGTCTACTAGGTTTATTGTGTCGTATGGTACTGCGTAGTATTCGGGTAATGGCTTTTCCGCCCCAAACTGTGTAGCCGTGTGCAGCGTGATGTACTCAAAGACAACTCCCCTGATCATAAGCCGCCGGATAACCTCTAATGTGAAGGGTCTCGCGGCACTCGGGAACTCTGCCGAACCCGGGATGGAACTGAAGGTCGACCGGTAATATTCGAGTGGGTACACCCGCTCGGTATCACAGACTGCGTGGCCCATCCCAAACAGGTGGCGCATAAACCCTTGTTTATCTTCATAGCCAACCCTGAGTCCATCCCCGGGCAACCGTGGGCCATGGCTTTTCAGAACGTCTTCGGGTGGACTCAGTGTAGCCGATATCCTGCACCATGTATCATGGATATCATAGTAGCGTACACTGATACCTCTGTATTCCACTTCGACTGGCAGCGCTGCGCTGAGGTTAAACACGAGCACGTCCCCCGGAAAAAGGTAGGTATACCCGGATTCGAATTCGCAGTCATACAGTCCTTGTTAACCCTGTTTGACATCATGATTCTAACTGGGCTTCTGTGTCCGCACGCAAACTCTGGAGGCACACTAGCTACCTGAAGCTCACTCACTGTTTGCTGCATCTTCGAATTCACAAACACTGAGGCTTCTGCCTCTCAGGCCCATCACAGCATCCAAAAGTAAGGTAAAGGATGGGTCTTACGCTGTGTTCGGGTTTTAGAAGCTCCTCTAGGTTGTCCTCCGGAAGGGCGCGTCTGTGTAGCTCGGTGTCTTTGTCGCCCGGATCGTAGAGGTGAACTCTCATGCCGAACTCCCTTAGCTCGCACGCCAGGATATAACTTATGCATTCAAGAGCAGCCTTCGAAGCCGCATAGGCGCCCCACCCAACCTCCGGTTTGACAACTAAACCACACCCCCGCAGAAACTCACCGAACGATTCAAAGCGGTCATTAGCGCCGACGAATCTCAAACACGTGAATACCAGTGATTCCACCGCTAAACTACAATCATCGTCATCGAAACCATGGCAACTCTCAACCTAATGGTCACAACCCGCTAACTGCACTCTTTTTGCTAAGACCGCAACCACAAAAATTTTGCAACCCCACCTCTTGCTTCGACTTGCATTTGGCGGGTGGCGCTGCCTTTTTCTTTGCACCGTGCAGCGTAGCCCTGACCCCTACGTTTTTGACGCACTTCATAGCTACCCAAGGTGATGTAAAATAACAGGTGGCTCAAGAGTTATTGATGATACTAGAAGTAAAGAAAAATCAGTACCTTATCACTATAGTCTCCGGGGAATTGAGGTTAGCTGTACATTTTTATGTTTCAAACTAATGGTGCACCATGCATGACGTATCTGCACGCTTACGCCTCAGCGCAAACCACTAAGAGCCTTCGCCATATCCTGGCTTTACAGGTTCAGGGGCCGACATGGCTTCAGAGGTCCCGAATATGGTCTGCAGAAACTCACAGACTCTGAAGCCAGCTCTTTTAAGGTAGTCTACCACTTCCTTTACAGAGTAAAAGGTTGCCTCCGCATAGAAGGGATTATCCTGCATTGACTGCAACCTTCTACCAAGTGGGCTCTCACTGTCGATGAATCCCACCACGAACCTGCCGCCAGGCATCAGAACCCTTCTAGCCTCCCGGAAAGAAGCGTCCACGTCGTCCACGAAGCACAGGGTGGTAACCATGAGTACCAAATCAAACACGGAATTCTTAAATGGCAGACTCTCGGCAACTCCGAGCACCACGTTTATGCCACGCGAACGTGCCAGTTTCAACATCTCCGATGAAGGATCGATACCAAAACCGACGCCAAGCGGTCCAGCGAACCTACCTGTACCTACTCCCACCTCGAGCGCAAGTTGCGGGCTACCTATACACCTTCTGACGGCCAAGAGCTCTGAAAGGTATGCGTAAAGATGTTTTTCAAACCGCATGTCGTAGCGTCCGCTCAAAGTTTTGAACTGAGACACGCGAACCATACGCCGTTCACCGATCAGCATAACATGAAGATTGGACCCCCCGCTCGGCACTGCCGCCCAACAAACAGTACCGATCGACCAACTTAACAGGTAAATCACCTCGCCCCACGGTCGTGGACTTTCGCCCCCGAACCGCATTAAGGTTAAAAAGTTGGCGGAGGGTGCTACGGCAGTCCCATGGCTGAACTCACCACCACACTTCACTGAGGGCGGATATATTTTCCAGCCACTCCCTTCTGAACCTCTCATAGTCTTGGAGTGCCTCTTTTCCCTTCTCCGTAATCTGGTAGGGTCTTCTCGCCTTCTCGCCTTTTATCTCTACGCTAACCTGCTCAATATAGCCTTTTTCCTCAAGCCATGTGAGTGTGGGGTAGATTGCTGACGGGCCAGGTCTCCAAAGACCTTTGGTGCGTTCGAATATTTCATCCATGATCTCATAGCCGTGCATGGGTTTTTCGCTGAGCAGACGCAGGATATAGGGTTTCAGGAAGCCTTGCGGTATCAGGTTAACTCTGAAGGGACCGCAGCGGCAGCATCCTCGTGGCACGCGCATCACCTCCTAGTCTCCCTTAAGCTCCTGCACTCTCTTTTCAAGCGCGGCGACCCGCTCCTCTAGTTCTTCCGAGTCTTCATCGCACCCGCATCCGCATCCACATCCGCATTGATCACGATGCATATGTTGTCTAGACATCCGATATTTCACCTCCTATTAAAGAATATATATCAGAACTGATATAAATTCTGCTATTTTATCGTTCACTGCCACAACCCCCCAACGCAGCTGTCTCAACGATGCACGCAAAGTCAGTTTGCCACTTATGTATCCCTAGTCGGTTCGTCCACTTTGCCGGTACGGCCGCGCGGAGGCCTACCCCCGTAACGAAACACGCGCAAACCACCCGCAGCAGGTTTCTCGCAAAACCGTTTGCCAGCTCGGTATTGCGAATAGTAGTATCATGATGCCAGGTGTCTTTTTCCTGCCCATCCTATCGGCTATGATGCCTCCAATTATCGCACCGATAAGTGTGCCCCCGATTTCTAATGCTGGGTGCAGGCAGGTGACCGCGGGCGTAAGATACCATTCCCGCTATACTCTGGTGCAACAAAAGAGAGAGTCACCTGATCCATGTTGTCTAAAGCCACGGCTGTGAAAACCAGAGCTAATAGTATAGCATGGAACCAATTGAGGGAGATGATGTCCAGACGCTCAAGGATGTTTCTGGCAGCTTTATTAATTATGGCGCTCTGTAATACCGGGGTTTCTCAGTGGCCAATATGTAGGGGGTTCAGGAAGGATTTCTTACGGCGAATGGTCTTCGGATATACTACAAGAAGGTTGGCGAAGGAAAAACCAGGCTTTTGACCCTGCACGGCGGGCCCGGTGCATCTCATGATTACCTCCTTCCGCTTTCGAAGCTTGCTGAATTCGGAGTAACGGTCTTCTTCTACGATCAGTTTGGCTGCGGGCGGTCGGAAGAGCCGTCCGATGCGTCAAAATTCAGCGTAGAGTATGCGGTTGAAGAGGTGGAGGAGGTAAGGCGTAAGGCCTTTGGTGGCGAAAAGATCCACCTTTACGGCAGTAGCTATGGAGGCATGCTCGCGCTGGCTTACGCCCTCAGCTATCAGTCCAATCTAAACGGGCTTATGGTGAGTGGCGGCCTTTACAGCGTTCCATTTGCCGTCAAAGAGATGCGGAGGCTAAAGTCGGAGTTACCTGCGGACACACGTGCTGTTCTCGAAAAGTACGAGAAAGCCGGAGACTATATGAACCCGGAATACCTCGCCGCGGTAGACGTGTTTTACCGCAGACACGTGCTGAGACTCGCTAGCTGGCCCGAAGAGGTTCTCAGGTCGTTCAAGTACATCCAGGAAAGAAGGGTGTACGCCTTGATGAATGGTCCTAATGAATTTACGATTACAGGAACGATCAGGGATTATGACATAACTGACAGGCTGCACACAATACACGTTCCCACGCTAATTACCGCTGGAGAGTTTGACGAGGTACCCCTAATGTCGCAAGGGTCATGCATGAGAAAATTCCAGGTTCTGAACTCGTTATATTCAAAGACGCTTCTCACCTTACTATGTGGGAAAGGCCCGAAGAATACTTGGAGGTCCTAAGAGGATTCATCGAGAAAACCGCAGTACCATAAGGCATGCCTCTGAACACTCCCAGGCAGTGAGGGATGCCTGACATGCTGCTGAGAAGGCCCGAGTGTAACCACATCATGCTACCATAAGGGGTGGTCGGTTGCTGAGCACATAGGGTCAGCCAGAAGCGGAAACACCCTCATCTCAGTCTGCAAAGGAGTCTGAGGGCTTTCCCGCATACGATGTTAGGCTTACACCGAACCAGACTGGCCGCTTCATATAGGTGAAAACTGCCGTCCACACATAGATGAGCCTGCCACTCGTTGCAATTCACAACGGTTCCATGCACCGATGATGGATGTTCCATATGGCGGGAGGTTTCTGTAGACTGGGTGGTCAGCTTCAATTTGTTCCTTTGTGCTACGTTCGCCTTGGGATATTGTTTTTAGTCCTGTGTGCGTTCTTCAGAGTATGGCGGCGCGGCTTTTTGCGCCCGTGGTTATTGGTTTGGTTGCCTGTTTTTTTGTCGGCTACCTGTATGCCTACCTCAGGGTCGAAGGTCCAGTCATGAAGCTTAAGGGGAAACCAAGTCAGAGTGTGTGGCAGCCCTCCCGCCTCAGCCCGAATCACAACATACCTGTTGGCGCCTACTACTATGTGTGGTACGGTTTACCCGCCGACTCCCACTGGAATAGTAATAGCTGTCCGGTAACGCGTGATCGACCCGTGCTTGGCTACTACAGCAGTTCGAATGGTAACCTGGTTAGGTGAAAGGTGTCTGAGGCAGAGGCGGCCGGCCTCTCATTCTTCATTTTGTCTTGGTGAGGACCGCCTGGCCCGAATGCGGATGATAATGAGATTAACCGTGCGGCGCTGAACTTCAGTGTTTTGGCCTCCATGCACACCCGTTTTAAGGCGGCCATCATGATTGACGCCTAAAATGACTCGCTTGGCTACTCCGGCTATCTGTATGACTATCAGTATGTTTAGCGGAACTTCATGATTCCCTATAACTCTAGTTACTTCCACTTTGAGGCTAGGCCACTCCTCGTTGTGTTCAACACACCTGACCCCCTGAGCGTGCACCCACCTCTCACAGATATGTTAACGCTTGAGACGGTGGGTAATATACCGAACCCGGTGGACTGACTTCTCTGGGCTGCCGGTAACGTTACCCACCCAGCAAAGGGGGTGGCCAATGTGGGGGGAGGGGTTAATCTTTCGCCCAAGATTAGCCCTGACGGCTACGTCTCTGTGACTTCACGCTTCGATGATAGCCTCCTTTACAGGTCTGGGTGCAGGCCGGGTGCGCTGGTGCTCGACCAGAACCTCACACTTCACCTCTACCAAGAGCAGTGGGAATATGTGCTGGAGCATAGGTCCCAGGTCTCACTCGTAGTGGTGTATAGCTGGAACGAGTACTTTGAGCGTAGCTTCATTGAGCCGGCGTACAGCTACACTGACCCGGGTCTTAGTCCGTACTATCTATTGAACCTCACGGCTAACTATACACACCAACTCCGAGTGACATCCTCCCACGGCCAAAGCACGTGGGCTTCCTGCTTCCCAGACAAAGCTTGTCCCGAGACGAAAGGGGTAGAGGCCTCATCTGCACAGACGTAACTTCCCAGCTGCCAGCGGGTACAGCTCTCTTTTTTATGTTCAGGGAGGAGTTGAGGCCTCGGTCCGCAGAGAAGCCACAGCAGGAGCACCTGTGAACCCTCGCCGACAAGGGCTTTCTAACCCCCCGTCCGCAGTTTGCGCACTCCTGTGTTGTGCCTCTTACGAAATCATAGATTGAAGGCCATGGGTATACGCAAAGCGTTTGGAGTCCCTACACCTGTCGTAGGTCAAGGAACTCAAGCTCTGGCAGCCCTGCCTCCTTAAAAAGCTTTAAGTTAATAAGGATAAATATAATACATACTGTAATGAGCGTCAAGGAGGAATTTCTGAGACTTCTCAAAGAAGACGAAGAGTTCAGGCTAGCCGCGGCCGGCCTGCTTGGGTATGGCGAAATCATCAGACGCCTTGACGCCAATGAAAATAACGTCCAGGAAATACTGAAGGAGATCCGGAGTCTGAGACAGGATTTCAGCAAGCTGTCTGAGGAACAGGTAAGACTGAGACAGGATTTCAAAAGTGAATTCAAACTGCTCAGGGAAGACATCGACAAGCTTGGCAACAGATTTGAGGTCATACTTGGTAGAATGGGGCGCAGGTGGGGCACAGATCTTGAACGTATGCTGCTAGCAACATTCAAAGAAGCGCTTGAGAAAGAAGGCATCGAACTGGCTAAGGTTCAGAATTTTACCTATATGGATCTTGACGGAAGCATAACAGGTCACAGGGGCAGACGAGTGCAGGTTGATGTCCTGGTCACGGACGGCAAGCTCACGGTCATTGAGGTCAAGGCGTTTGCCGAAAGGGAAGACGTGGATCACCTGAGCGATGTGGTGGGTTATGTGGAAAAGATCCTTAAGAAGGATGTTGAAAAGGCGTACATCGTAGCCGTGAACATCGAAAGGGATGCGCTTGACAGGGCTGAAGAGCTCGGCTTCAAGGCGATTTACGGTAGCGTTGCTAGCTAGATTGTGCGCTGCGTAGCGCATTGCGGCAGTTGCAGTCTCACATACAGTCAGTCGATTGCCGAGTGCAGTCTGATTGAGGAGATCGCCGGAGCTTAACGCTACGCGTTTTAGAAATCTTTGGAACTTAACAGAAACCGGGCTAATGTAGCACGCTCGCAGTTATTGCATGTTTACGTATATATGAGCAAGAAACCACCGAGCTTCAGCGAGGAGAGCATGTCAGTTAGGTCCTCGATCATGCGTTCAATCACTTCCTCATATGTTTCTCTCGGGTGCAGCTTCATGGAATTCAACTTCTTCTTGGTTTCTTCCTTTATCTGTATTGTTGTCGTCATAGCCCACTACAGCGTTCAATATCATCAAGTTTTATGATATAGAGTTACCTGTCAGTTCAGTGAGTAGCAAAAAATTCAAAGCGATTCTCCGTAGTCCGAGTGTTTTGAATCCAGAGAAATTGTAACCGAGTTCATACACCACGGGAAGATAGCACTTCCAACTTTTAAACTGATTACGATTTTCATACATCAGAATATTATAAAGATATTTTACCAATCCCGACCCTTGTCTCAAGATAGCCTTATACAATGATGTATGGAATAGATGATCTGACTTTGTTTGGTAGGAATTTGGGTTAATAATTTGTGGTTTAACACCATTTCCACAGCCTTCGACACAAATAATAATATTAAATGGGTATACTATTATTGATGGGCGACAACGGTTAAAACTGAAATAGGTCGTTTAGATTCAAGAAGTACTTCAACGCCCAGAGGATTAGGCTAACAAGCAAAACTTTGGCGTAAACACTTCAGCAAAATCATATTTTCACCTCATATCTAATGTTCGATCGACATTTCGAAAAATTCGGTGCGCTTAAAATCTCCAAGATTGCATACAGGAGAACCCTGACACACCCCAAGGCGAAGAGCTGAAAGATATCGTTAAGGAAATTGCAAAGAATGGCGGGGGGGGGGTGTATTCTTACACGTTAGATCCGGCGTGACGCCACTGAACGTTTTGTTGAACTGGCAGAGAAACCTCGCGATGTTTGGTGACTAGTTCAAGCATAATAAGGTAGGTATGGAGAAAGGTAGACTTGTTTTGACCCTAAAGCAAGACAGAGTGAATTTTGATTGGAGGCGAAGCATGTGGTCCTGTGCTCGACGAGCAGGCGAACCCTCTTAGCGCCCACGGTCCACCACAGACAAACCACGCGGCTGAGTGCTAAAGGAACCCTCCAGTCTCCCCGCTCTGCTTTTAACCCCAGAAACACAGCCGATAAGCGTCACATCAACTCGGACATCAACCCTCTCCATATCTATCCCCGTCAACACACAACTCATCCACAGAACACGCTGCAAGTGATCCAACGGGTGCCCCTTACACCTAGTAAAGCTTGCGTGCCACCAGAACTATTCTGTGCTTACACCACGATACCAGATTCTCTTGGTCCACCTTCATTTCGAGCAGGTCACGGACATTCCGCGGAGCCTGTCTCCACGCCTCCTTCACAGCTTTGGCTTCGGGGGCGTCCAGCCCAACCGGGTAAAGCCACTTCTCAAGCGTAACCGGCTCAGACAAGACCCGCATATGAACCACCTCAAACCCCGCTCGGACAACCGCGGCCTCCCACTCCGACGGGGTAAGAGCTCTTACATGCGTAGGGTCACGCATACGCTCAATCATGTTAACGAATTCCTGAGCCCCTTCGGGTGGACACATGTCAACTACACCCAGTCGACCCTTCTCCTTCAACACGCGACGCGACTCCTCCAAGAACCTTTGTACACTCAAAAAATGGTGAGCGGCTCTCCTCGTGGTCACCACGTCGAACACCGAATCCGAATAAGGCATATCCAGCGCGTCGCCGCGTTCAAACACAATATTCGTGAATCCGCCTTCACCCGCGAGTCTTTCGGCTTCCCGCAACATCTCAGGGGTTACATCCATGGCTATCACGCGTTTTACGCGTCGCGCAAGCTCCATTGCAGTGAATCCCGTGCCGGCCGCCACATCAAGCGCGACTTCGCCGCCTTCGAGCTCCAGCAGGGCTAACAGCACCGAAAGGTCGCCTCCCCGCGCATGGCTCTCACTCCTCGTGTAATCCTGCGCATGCTTTGAAAAGAAATCGTTCGGCCCGCTACTCCGACTCAAATCAACCACGATTTGGGAACCACACACCTACTTAGGCACTACTCCGACACCAAACACAGCTCCAACACGATCCACACACCCTCCCCCTTTCCCCAACCAGCACCCAAACAAACTCGTCTCTACAACCGGCTCCCAACACGACGCCAAGCCAACCCATTATCCGCGGCGACTAGTCAAATAATTAAACCAAGGTAGTGAACCCCCCCCGCTATCCGGATAACGAGAGGAAGGCCACAGAGCTCCTTGCCAGAATAGGTGTCTACAACATTCGCCAACTGATCTACCTCAAGTACACCAAAGGCAGAGACATAGAGACCAAGACGGTTCCGAGCCATCCAACTCTCATGAACTGGATGAGCCTCTAAGCTTATGTCTTAAAGCCTTTTCAGACGGAAGTGCCTATACAAGGCGGATTGAGTGGCAGTCCGCGTCACTTTCCCTTCAGCGTCGCGATGAAAACCGTGAAAAAGAAACCCAACCTGAACCAGTCTGCTATCCCCCTTTGAAGCGCGAGCGACGCGCTCTCATGAACAATACCCAAGTCTGTTGACCCGGCGCTGAGGGAAAGATAGTCCAGTGTGTGAGTAAGAGGATCGAAGACGAACCAGATGGTTGTGAGCACTCCGACTATTACGAACCACTTCGTGTCCCTGTGCTCTCTCCAGAGCATGATTGCAGAGACGACTATCAGTATGATTAAGATGTCATCAACAAATGTGAAGTCATTATAGAGCGACATTGAAATTGGCAAGAGAAGTAGCATCCAGAAGCCCCCAGAACATCGGTGCGCATACCCCCCCGCCTTGTCGCCACATACACAGAAAGGAAGATGGATGTGAATCCCATAAGAAGAAGACTGAACACGAACGGTGCGAAAGACGTTATGAAAGTTTCCGACCCTGTAATCGAATTCACATGATCGACGTAGAAAACTACAGCCGTAAAGAAACCAATAGACGCGATTAGGAGAAGGTAGGCGCCGTTCCTAGACCTGTTGGTCAGCCTAGCCCAAGCGGAATCGGCGCTCCCGTCTGCTTCAGAATCGGTCAAAGACACCAGCCTACACTTGCGTGAACGAAGCACTCGACTCTGACCCAGTTACGTGATATAGAACAAGGCAACCACCGCTCACCATCTTGTTCCCGGTTCTTCACCAAGAATATAAGTAGTGGCTTTCCCGAAATCAGTAAACCCGCGGTTCAAAATTCGAGCACAAACGACGCTGTGCCTGGAAATTCTCAGAAGCCTGTAACTCATAAGGAACCACGCGATGGATTCAACCCTTGGGCCGCGGGACACACAGACCCGCATTCAGCCTTAGGTGTTGGAGCTCTCGCCGGAATTTTAGCCGCAAAGTATGTCATGGAGCAATATAGTCTAAAGGGCACACTGAAATTCTTTGGTGAACCAGCTGAAAAGGTCTGTGGTTCTAAGCCAGTCCATGCCGCAAAGGGCTACTATGATGACCTTGACGCAGCACTTTGCTATCATCCTAGTGGATATAACACGAGTCTATGGGAGACTCATAACGGTGCCTATTGGAGCACTGTATTTATCTTTGAGTGCATTGAACCTGAAAAATGGTTTAAGCCGGTTTCGGACATGCGTATGGGAGGCCATGCTGGCGGTCGAGCACCAGCCGCTATAGATGCTGTCTGTCTTATGTATACAACCACAAAGTACACAAAAGAGGCAATGTTGCCTCATGGATCATATTGGACTTTGAATGAATATATTATGGTGGCAGGTCAATGTACTTCGGATAATTTACCACCAAGAATAAGCGCAATCGAGTATGCTTGGCGCGTTCCTACTTTGCGCATGGCCCAACAAATATATGATGTATTGGAGAACAATGCTAAGCATATGGCTGAAATAACATTCTGTAGACTGACAACTCGATGGGTGACGAAAACCAGAGTCGGACTACCAAATCAATCAATTGCGGAGACGTTCTATAGAAATCTAGAGTTTGTGGGTGCACCTGAATACAACGGAGACTCAAAGAAAGTAGGGAGGGAGATCCAGAAAAACTTGGGCTATGAACCTATGGAAGATCCGTTTACGGACGAATGCCAGAAACTAACCTCGCCTCAAGAGTATGAAGCTATCCAGAGGAAGAATCTTGAGCCATGGCAAAAACACTTTGGAGCGGACGATTATGTTGAATATTCTTGGCATGCACCTGCACTTCGAGCTTATACAGCAAAGGCTGTTCTCAGAGCAACTGAACCAGACATGACATATGGGCAGGAGATAGGGTCTTATACCAACACGGAAGAACGATATGTCTATCCAGCTTGGGCTCAAAACGCAATGGGTGGCATACCGAGTACCATTGATCCCTGCATATTCGTGGCTGGAAAGGCTTTGGGTTGTACATATATCGATTTGCTCATAAATCCCAAAGAATTGGAAAGGGCGCAGTTTGAGTTTCGGGAACGAACTGGAGGAGGAGTCGGAGGTTCGAAGTGGGTTCCTCCGCTATTACCAAAGAACTTTGAAACGTGTATTGACTTAAGATGGCCGGAATATATAAGTACAATTCGCGGAGAAGAATGGTGGATACCGAAACCTACTAAGTACAACTTAAGTTCTTAGAGTTCTTATTAGACATGGTTAGATTAGAGAACTTGGGTGTTCTATTGGATACAGCTGCTAGATAGGTGTTGATTGGCGCAGAACGGCTATACCAAGGTCAGAAGGAAAGATAAACCTGTCTTATATTAGGAAGTTGAGATGTCATACAGTGGCATCGTATAAGCGACCTGCACTCTGGGACAAAAGGGTCCAGTGGTGATCCAGAAAAACACGTCCCATACGTTGTTGAACTGGATGATTCCGACCCGACGGTTCCAAAGGAAGAAGACGCCAGAAACAGTGCTAGATTCGTTGTTGACCTAGGTCGCACAATCGCGGACAAAGTCACCGAGCTAGTGATGCTTCAGAGCCAGCAGGAAAGCATAACGCGCGGGGAGGTCAGCTAAAAAACCATCCAAATTTAACTCAGATTTTACTGTATAATCAGGGTATTTTTCGTTCACGTAAAACAGCAACTCCTCTAGACTCCTATTACCCAATCTGTGTAACAGGTCGTTTATGGCAGTGGCTATGTTTTGGTCTAGTTGTGGTAATTCCTTAGATGTGATTAAGCCTTTATCCACGTCTTCTTTTGCCTCTTTAACCTCTACTTTATCCTTAAGTTCCTCAAGGTCATTATAAAACTGTGGAGTGAAAGGTGCGTATTTATATGGCTCAAAATTGTACGCCAGATTAACGTTATACTCCTTTTGAAGGAGGAATAGATACTTCATTAACTCTGTCATATAGACTGGCCTACCCTTAATCTTAGAGGCTTGATAGACTAAATAAGGTATTATTACAGACCTAAGTAGGATAATTTGCCTCCTCCAATCCTCAGTTAATTTCCCTGTCAATGCTAACCTAAGAATGGACTTATATAGAGTATTTGCCTCATCTTCTAAGTTCTGTAGGAAATCATTAATTTGAATGTAAAGTTCGTCAGCCTTTTGAAGTAGTTCTACGATTTTCTTTTGTTCCTCCAAGGGAGGTAAAGGAATTAGTAAGTCCCTAACCCAAGAATCTAGATTCAAATGCCAGACATTTGTGCCTGTGTGGTATTTTCTTGCTAATGGTTGGACGAAGCTCAAGTAATAGAATAGGAAATTAACATCTATACTACTGATCTTAAGGAGTAACTTAGATAAGTCCATAGAGAATATAGCCTTATCCTTCTTATACCACTCTGGAAAACGAATAATTGCAGGAGACCCTATTAATGAGCCATCCTTAGACTGCTCAGTGTTTGATACTACTATATCTCCTTCTCTTACAAAATGCCTCTCCCTTAACCTATCACTCTTAATCCACGTCCAACCATCCTCCTTCAATCCTCCACCTTCCTTTACACTATTCAAAGTAAGGAAAAGATAACCACCTGGAATCTCATCCTTTGACTTCTCCTTACCACTATATAACTTAAACCCCGCTGTGGTTCAGCAATCTCGCTTAACCTCTTTGCTTCCCAATCCTTAGGAAACTCACCAATCTCAGTCTCAACATAGTCACTCATTTTCATCGCCAATGCCTAGGATCTTCTTTAACTCATTCGATCTCTTCATAGCGTCACTTAAGTTAGTCTCCATTAATTCTATGAGCTGCTTGGGTCCACATTTTCCTCCTCTAATTTCACTTTCCTGTATACGTTAATATCTAGCCTGTAATCATGCTTCCTTATCTCCTCAACGTCTATGACGAAGTACTGTTCAGTTTGGGGTATTTCCTCTCCTCTCTTAAATTTCTGATAAATCTCTAGTGCTAAAGGTAAATCCCCGCACCCTTCTATGTCACCCTTCTTACCGCAATCCCCTACGGGTTTCCTAGTCGGTTTAAGTTCATAGCCGTCGCTTTCTATGTTGAAGAAAAGCACCTTATCTGTAGTCTTTTCTTCCTTGTTAGGTCTCCTAAAGACCAATATGTCTGTTTTAGCGCCTGAATAGGGTAAGAAAACCCCCGCAGGTAGTGAAAACACAGCTTCAAGCTTAAACTTATCCACTAAATCTCTCCTGATACCCTCATAGTTCTCGTTAAAGAGGAGGCCTTCCAGCATTACTGTGACCACTCTCCCTCTAGGTTTGACCGTGTCCATTATAGCTTGAATGAAATAGGTCTCAAATCTCTTGAAATTATACTTAAAGCTACCGGTTGGCTCTCCAGCGAATGGACCAAATGAAGGGTTAGTAATGATGACGTCTGCTTTCTCCTTATACGCACCCTAGACTTTTCCTGATAGTGTATCGTCGTTTTCAAAGTTAGATGATCCATCACCGTGGAGTCTTAAATTCATTAACCCTAGTTTAAAGACATCGGGGGCTTTTTCTATACCGTAAAGATTGTATTTCAGCTCCCTTAATTTCGCTTCCTTTTCAGCCTCGTCAACAATCTGTTCTTCTATTGTCTTTTTAACGTGCTCAAAAGCTTTAACTAAAAACCCTCCTGTTCCCGCCTTAGGGTTGTGGAGGCTGGCAACCCTGAGGGTGGGGTGGGCTGGCTTCTAGTGTGAGGGCAGTCTTCGCTCATCGGTTTACCATGTCCTTCCTGAGGTGGACGAGGCGCTGGTAGAACTCCTGCCTTAACAGGGCTTGGTATAGTAGCTCCATTGATTCCATCTCGCACTCTATGTACTCCTCTATTTTCTGGTAGGAGCCCTGGTGGTAGAGTGTGGGTATGTACTCGTTTCTGGTGGTCTGGGTTCTCCCCGCGAGCTTCGCGTAGAAGAGTTTGGCTGGGATGTAGTGGTCTCCGAGGGGCTGGTAGAGGTCCACGACGTGTAGGTAGGAGTTGAGGATGCGCCACCTCTCCTCGTCGAGCAGGCCGTTGGCCTCGGCTCTACGTGTGAGGAAGGGTAGGTCGAACTTGAGGAGGTTGTAGCCCACGAAGTGCGTCTTCTTGCGGAAGATTGAGTCGGTGAACCTGAAGAAGCCCTCGACGACCCCCGGGGCTCACCGAGCTCCCACTCCCTCCAGACCGTGGTCACACCACCCCTCCTCACCTGCACGGTCACAACCTTGTCCCGTAGGGGTTGAGCCCCGTGGTCTTCATGTCTAGGAACACCACGCTCTCAAGCGGTGGAAGCTCAGCATCCATAAAGCGAGATACCAACCTCAAATATTTAGCCTTACAGGCGTTAAGTGGTCGGATTTCAGGCTACAGAGGGTTCCACCCATACCTGTGAACCACCCATCCCCAAGTGCTCCCAGTGCTCTAAGTGTTTCACATCTGGAAACAACATTTCAGGCTGTAGTTCTTAACTTCTTTGAGGGGTAAGGGGGTGAAAGCCCCTTCCGTCCGTGAGTACGGGGTGGTCTACGCCCAAGCTCGATATTTAGCGCGCAGTGCTTATTTTATGCTGTCTGTGTATTTGTTGGGAATAATAAGCATGGTGGTGAACAGTCAAGACGATAACACTGTGCGGAGGCTCATTTTGAATATAGCAAACCTTAGCGAAAAATACCACCAAGAATACTTGGCGCGGTGGTCGAAAGATAAGCTTCTTAACGACTGGTACTATGCTTTTCAGTTCTTTTTAGACCATACTTTGCTTCAGGGTAGAAGCGACAGGGTTTCTGAAAAGGTGGTAGAGGTCGTGTTCAAAGTTTCTGAACATAACCGAAACATGATTGAGGAAGGGTTTAAATCGGGTAGCTGGAAGGACCTTATGGTAAAGCTTTTTGAAAGAATCGGTAAAGGGAAGGTTGGTAAGAGGGGTTTCACTCTACGTAGGCATACATAGGTACATATCATTGTACCTATCATATGCATAGTGGAGCTTGGGCTTCACAGCATCATATAGGGACCTCACGGGTTCATTGATCCCATTCCGCTTCGCCCCTGTCAGGACGCACCCACCCACCACTCCCGGTGGGGAGCGCCCTCCATCCTCAGTCAGCCTCACCCTCCTCCCCCCTATGTGTGCATGTACCCCTCCCTCAGCGAGCGGAGGTCTTGGGTCTCTATCTGCTACCACTCACCCTACTGCCCATGCACAACCGGATCATTCAAATCCAGAAATCCATATAAACCTATCTATTCTGGAACTGCTGACTACGGCGGATGTCAACCACGTAATAGATAGCTTGGAGTTCTTGAGGGAAAAATTTCTGACAGGAACGTGGTTAAGTATACAGTCGAAAAGGTCAAAGCGCGAGGAGTACTCCAAGTATATGGGGAGCTTGATGGAATAAAACAAGTCGGCGATAAGGTGGCCTACTTTTATCTCAGGGACGTGGTCTCCCTCTTTGAGCTTGAAGGTTGTGTGCCTCCAGAGCACCGCAGACTCCTTCTCCCCATTGACACGTGGGTAAAGAAGTTCGCAAAAGCATATCTCGTCGAAGATGCCAAAGACCCCAAGGACGATGAAATAAAACAGAAAATCCTCAAAGTCTGTGATGATTATGGCGTATCGCCCGCAAAGCTCGACCAAGGAATCTGGTATGCTGGCTTTAAGAGTTACAACGTGCTCATAGAGATATTAAAGCAAGTAGACATCAACGTCGCGAATAGCGGAATGATTCGGTTGATTCCATATAGAGACTTAAGTTAAGACAGCGTCAACGCTAATGGCTCTATGACGTTAGCG
>Ga0209012_1002051_pt1 | contig 18668 bp, 21 predicted proteins | sample RS3BMetagenome_FD_184735 | JGI IMG/M metagenome (GOLD analysis project Ga0209012, IMG submission 184735) | Ferric oxide microbial mat and aquatic microbial communities from Rainbow Spring, Yellowstone National Park, USA - RS3B (SPAdes) (version 3) ...
TTTCAAAGTACGAGTTCTTAATAATGAGTTATTCATAAAGTTAATCTGAGTTTCTAATTTAAAGCGAGTTAAAAGATTGAGAAGGTAGAGAATGCTTCTATGCGAAGATTTTTTAGAACCATCAACGTTTCTAATTAAACTTCAACAACTATTCAAGTTTTGTAAAGGATGTGTTAAGATGATAAGGTTAATTGGGGATCATTCGCATCATATATTCCCTATATAGAACTCGCATCATACACGTTCAAAAGTATAAGCTTTTTTATGCGATTTTTAGAATTTTATTTTTACTGAAAAGTAAGAGTTAATTCCTCGGTTCCAAAAATTCAAGAAAAAGCATTCTTCTTAAAAAATAAAGAGGATCAATGTTAGATGTTTCTACTAGAATCTTATAAGCTTATATTAGAGCTAGCAAGGAACAATGCTATCATGCTTAAGAAAAATTTATTTAAGATAATTCAAATCTTCTCATTCTTCCAAAATCCTTCAATTTTTTGTAACTTTCCAAAAAGAGAATTTAAGGTAGTATTACTTCTACTAGATCTTTGACCCTTTCATAATCCTTATCTTTACTTACTATCTTTGAATTTATCCTACGTGCAACTATTGTGTTAATAGCATCACCTACATCAATATTCCTATCAAATACCAAATTAACTGCATCTAATATATCGTTCTTATTAATTTCTAAAATGGAATCTTTGATGTCCGCTATTACTAAGTTTAGGAATTTTATATAACCTTCAGCCCTACTTTTATTTCCATTCTTTAGAGTATCAATATGCCTTCTCCTAATTATGGTGATGAATTCGTAAAGAGTAATTACCGTAACGACACCTTCTCCTTTAAATTGTAAATATCTCTTAGAAAAAAGTATTTCCGTATCTAGAAGGTATTTTACATAAATGAAAGCCTCACCATTTATGGCGGGGATGAAAAGGCTTAAATAATTATTTTATAAAAATTCTTAGGAAATTCAGTGACGCTCTTCCTGAGCTCGATAGAGGGCCTAATGGGACTTAGGAAGGAGCATTCAATATTGCAATTGTTTTTAGTGAATGAAGGATTCTTAATAGAATCCAGATTTAGGGTTGGCAGCCCTTTTAATGAAGGTTTATTTTAACCAGATCAAATGGGGGAAGCTCTGATCCTCCCGACTGTCCAGCAAATGCGAGATGTAGCTACGAATCAATGCTGGAAATAATGAGCTTCTCTAAAAGGGAACCCTCAACCTTCTAGGGTGGGGAGGAGGTCAGTTCCTTCACAAAGCTCCCTTTAATATCTCTTTTTCTAAAATCTTCTCCACTTCCTCTGCGCTGATGCCAAGTTCCTCAACTAGCTTTAAAAATTCTTCTTCAAAAACCTTCGAAGCATTCTTTGCCACTTTCTCGGCTATGCTTTTATTATCGGTAACAAAATATCCTGAACCCAAATTTACTAAATAAACTTCTTTTTCCTTAAATTCCGAAATCAAAATTCTACCCTTTTCGTCAGCTTTCCTTAACAAAATTTCCCCTATCATATAATATTAACAAAAGCTAAGTATTATATTCAGTAATTCCTCAATTGAATAAGTCCAAATCAACAGAGATATTACAATTCGCAATGGAGTCCTGAATCGCCCACCAGCAGGATTTTTAAATTATGTTATATAAGCTTAAAAGGGTAAAGAAATATGTTTAATTATCAAAAATTTGAAAAAGATTTCGTAGAAGCATGGAATTCGCACGTCATAGAAGATTTGTTAAGTTTTTACACAGACGATTTAGTTTATATACACCCAGGTGAGCATCCTAGAGTAATTAAGGGGAAAGAACAATTTAAAAAGTACCTAGAAGTTTTTTTAAGACATTTCCTGATTACAAATTCGAATTAATTAATGTGTCGTGGAATGGTAACATAGGGTTCGGTGAATGGATAAGGAGATCAACTTTTAATGGCAAGAGATACGGATTAGAAATTAAAAATAAAAAATTCGAAATAATGGGTGTAGATATATTAATTATCGACAAGGAAAAAGAATTGGTAAGAGAAGAGAGGGTATATTACAATCTATTATCGGTTTTAGAACAAATATGTAAAAACTTGGAGGTGAAGTGTAAGGATGAATGAATTATCTAGATCTGTCCTTTTCTCTTCGTTACCTTCATTTATCTCTTCACTTGAAGCTACAATGATATTGATGGCCATTCCATTAATAGCTAAAGATTTTTCAATAACATATGTAAAAGCCTCAACTCTATTGTCAATTTATATAGTCACTGAGATCTTACTTTCCATTCCGTTTTCGCTTTTAGCCGAAAAAGTTGGAGTAAAAATGGTCATAATATTAGGAACAATGATAATGGCTTTATCGTCCTTTCTCATAATTTTTTCTAACTCTTTTTTACTTATACTCATTCTTAGGATTTTTCAGGGAATTGGAGCTTCAATGGTTCTTCTAACGTCTTTGTCTTACGCCAGTCTTATAGGCTCGGATAAAGAGAGAGGGAAAATGGTAGGGTTAAATCACACTATAGTTAGTCTGGGTTACGTTTTTGGTTTGCCCCTTGGAGGACTAATTGCTGAAATTAATTGGAAATACTTATTCGCGATAACATCGGTTCTTTCCTTTATCTCACTGTTCTTATTACTATCCCTTAACGAGGTACATGCAAGGTCGGGATTAGGGATTAGTATAATTTATACTTCGCTAATATTCGACGGTATAATCTTAGGACTATATTACCCACTGTTCTTATTACTATCCTTAATAGGTCTAGTAATGACTTTGTGGAAAATAAAGCTAGGTAGAGTATTTTATTTAACTAGTCTTTCGGGCTTTTTACACTCAATTACAAGGAATATGATAGCCGCTTTCTTTGTATTTTATTTATACTCCTTACATTTACCTGCCCTAATTATTGGCTCGTTAGTTCTCCTTTACCCCCTTTCCTTTACGTTTGTCTCATTTTACGCTGGTAAGCTTCACGATAAGTATAAGTTAAGGGTTGCGTCTTTCGGTTTTGCCTCAATGGCCTTATCCTCATTGTCCCTTTTCTTTAACGTCGTTTTAGGAGAATTTTTACTAGGTTCGTCCTCTGGGATTGCCACCACTTCAAACACTGCTTATACAATGTCTTCAGTTAGGAATAAGGATAGAATAGTAGCCTCTGGAATAAGAAGTATTCAAGGAGTTGTAAGTAATACTATAGGGTTAATTATTGCCTCATATTTCAGAACGTTCTTGACTCCTTACGTCGAGAGTACAGTCCTTCTAAACTTAGCGTCGCTTCTTATCTTAGGTATTGTAGTCTTTTTTTCACGTAAATACTGAGTAAAAACTTTGTTAGTGTAAAATATATTTATTTAATACACTATTTTACTAAAGTATAAAATGTTTCCCACACCCATGCCCCCCGAAAATAATAAAATATGAAAGTTAAACTTTTAAAAATATAAAGAATAGAGAAAAAAATTAAAATTTTTAAATAAACAATTTATTTTTATATTGATAATATTGATTATAAGAAGAAGTTTAGTAATTAAAAAAGTTCATAAAATGTTTTATAACTAAGAGAAGCTTTTACATCATAATTTTTAGTGTAAGATTTTATAGCTAGTTTATTAATATAGTTCGTGGCATTGTGGAGCGGAAAGGCTTTCTAGATTAGAAGGAAAGGTTGAAGAATTATCTAAAAGAATGGATTATTTAAAAGCGATATTAATTCTTTGCGAAACGAAGTAATAGCTACAAGGAATGAACTTAACACCAGAATAGATTCTTTAAGAAGTGAAATGAATAATAGAATGACTGGGGTTGAAAATAGAATAAATGGGTTTGATAAAAAAATAGATAATAGATTTCTTTGGATTTTAGGAGTTCAAATAACAACATGGGTTACTATAATTTTAGCGATATTATTTAGATAAATAATAAATATGTTATTTTATAAATTAATTAATTTGTATTTTCCACTTTTAAAATAAGTTCATTAAATACATCTCTTGCATTTTTGCTAAGTCTTTGTTAAAGTGACTTTCTTCGTCGTTCTTGTTTTTGATAACTCTTTCCTTCCAGCCATGATTATCCTGCTCAAAAGTTCGGGATCTTTCTTAGAAATTTTAGTTAGCGAAAGAACAATTTTTTCTAATACTGAAATAAATTTTTCAGAATGTCCTCCTAGAAAGTGTTTAAATGCTTTGATCTCTAATTATGAGAAGAAAGAAAGCGGTGATTGATTATGCAGCGCTTCGCTACAAGCAGACTTGTAATTCTTGAACTATATTCCAAATATTCAAGGAAAACAGGTCAATTACTTTAAGTTTTAGCAATAGCTTCGTAGTCCATGCTGTTGGATGAAGCATTAATTTTCCAAGATAAACGTTGTTAAAAGTTATTCTATCATTTTTATCAGAATAAAATTTTTAATTCTTTTCGAAAGGTTTCTTGAGGACTTTTAGATTCATTTATTTTTGAGTGGACTTCTGATATAAAATTCCAAAATTCATACGGTAAATCCACGTAAATTTTCCTAGTAGCTATTTTAACTTTGCTTCCTCTGGGAGTTACAACTTGTATGAGATACGTAGGAAAAAGCTCGCTTAACCTCATACTATACTTTAAATTTTTTAGAAAAATTTAAATTTTATGTTCTTACACATTGGTCTAAAACATACTATATCGAATCATTTAACAAATTTAAAAGAAAGAGCAGCATTATGAAGGCTTACTTTAATATTTATAAAACTTGACGAATTAAAAGAATTGGTTTTAAACAGATATTTTGGGTTTGCTGAAGACTTAAATAGATTTTTGCATAATAGTTAGTTAAAGAATGGTAAAGTGCCCCAATTGCGGAACTAAGGTAAGTACAGTTTCTAGAGAATGGAATTATAGCAGATACCATGTAAAAAGGTATGATTGTCCAAATTGCAAAACATGGATTAGAGAATACTATTATAAGGATGAATGTGTCTTTGTGCTTGCGCCTATTAAAGGTAAAGGTATAAGAAAAATAAATAAAACATAAAGATTAATTTTTGCAATCATAATTTTCTAAATGAATATTTAATTATAAGATAAAAGTAATGAAAAATAAAGAATAGCCTATTTAAATTAATTTATGAACTTGTTTGATGTTAATATATAAAATCTTCAACATTAATATGCTATAGGTTTAAAAATTAATTACATAAAAATAATAGTGTTACTTTTCTGGTCCAAATTTCATTGAAAGATTAGGTAAAACGTTTTGCAAACAGATTTATAATGCCTTTTACCTATTATTAATATTGTGGGATGGTTGAAATTACCTTATTAACCAAAGCAACATCCAACAGTAGATCATTAAGAACCACACTTCCAATCAGCATCGTTAAACAGTTTAATCTTTCTGAAGGAGATGCACTTAGCTGGGAAATCAGAGCTGAAAATAATGAATTAATAATAGTTGTAAAGCCATTAAAAAGAGGAAATAAAAAATGATGTCGATGAAAGAAATAACTCATGATGATTATCTTTCATTTATAAAAGAAAAAGATCATGTAGTAATCGAAGATACCATAATTAAACTTCAAAAAGAATGGAAAATAAAATCTTATGGTCCTCCCAACGATTATACTCTTGAAAAAGCAACAGTATGGAGTTTTCCTGACAGAGGAGAATGGGCTACTCATCGTGGAGATTATAGAGGAAATTGGTCTCCGTATATACCAAGAAATTTAATTTTAAAATATACGCAAAAAGGTGATTGGGTTTTAGATCAAATGATGGGGAGTGGAACAACGCTGGTTGAGGCTAAACTATTAGAGAGAAACGCAATTGGCGTTGATATAAATCTAGATGCGGTGATGATTGCAAGAAATAGGCTTGATTTCAACTATAATCCTCTTACTGATTACAAAGAACCAATAATAAAGACTTATTGGGGTGATGCGAGGAATTTAGATAAAATAGAGGATGAAAGCATAGACCTCATAGCAACCCATCCTCCATATGCAAATATTATATCCTATTCTAAGAGAAAATATACGGATGACATTTCACAGATACCTCTTGAAGAATACCTTATAGCTATGAAAAAAATTGCTGAAGAATCATTTAGGGTATTAAAGCGCGGTAAAGTCTGTGCAATACTTATAGGAGATACCAGGAAACATAAGCATTATATTCCAATATCATACAAAGTTATGCAAATATTCTTAGATGTAGGTTTTATTTTGAAAGAAGATATAATTAAGTTACAATGGAATATGAAGACTACAAGAGAAAAATGGCGTGGAAAAGACTATGATTTCTACCTTATTTCACATGAACATATATTTGTATTCCGAAAGCCTTATGATGAAAAAGAGTATGAACGATATAAGTTTAGTTCAAGATCATTTATAAATAAAGAAATTATATAAATCAATATGTTGCATTCTTATGTCATTTAAATTGGTTTTATCTTATCATTTTTAATTTTTAAAACCTAAATAAAAATTATAATTATTTGACTCATAATGCTCCTCTAGCGCGCTTTACTGGTAAAACGTCTAAATTAGCTTTTATGAAGGCCTCCACTGGATGCATTCCTGATGCAACATTGATGAAAAGAGATATGGCTAATTCACTTCCTGCCCTGTTATGAGCCTTTTTTATGTTGAATTTTTTAAAAATCATATCTATTTCTTGTTGTCTTTTTTGAGGTCTACTCGTGTAATTTACATCTTCCTGCTCTAAGATCCATTTAAGTGCATAGAGGATGTATTCTAGATCATAGCCAGGTAAATTTAAAACGTGTTGTTTGTATTTACGTAGTACATCTTCAACATTGTTTCCATGCCATATCTCAATTATCGCATCTAGTACTCTCAAAGCTTTATGTTTGTCAGCGCAGAGTTTGCCATAAAAATCAATAACAAAATGGGCATGCTTTGGCGTTAAAGACTTGATTCTGGGTTTCGTTTGAAATATTACTTTTACTTTAAAGTCCTTTTCAGATTTATGATTTTCTGTCTTTATTATGTACCAACCGTTTGAAAGTTTTATAACGTCTAAAATTTTCTTCTTTCTAAAGAACGCATTCTTCCTAATTTCGTTCATGTTAGATTTTATATCTTATAATAAGAAAAACTTATGCAATCCTAGATAACTTAAAGTATCCTTGACAATAAAACAAGAAGAGGGTATTTAATATATCATAACTAAAAAGGTAAAATAGAAGGAACTCAATTTTTAGTATAATTTAACATTGATAAAACAGCATCTAATTCAAAATAATTCGTTGCGATAAAGTTTTAAAGTTATTTCAAAACTAAAAGTAATTAATTAAAATACATTTGCCTCAGTTTCTTGAAAGTAGTTCTCTAGTTTTAAAAAGAGATAGAATAAATTCGTAAAGCTGTGAGTAAATAACGCATGGCTAGAATTTTTATCATCTGTCGTTATAGCTTATTTATATTAAGGTAAATATGAAAATAATGTAGATAAATATTGAATAGTTAAGTTAGAAATGATTAAAAAAGGTAAAAGTACGAATTGGATCATAAAACCAAAGTATACGAGATAATTTCACAAAATCGCTACGAAAATGGAATAGGAAAGATAGTTGGTTCTTTGCCTACTCCGGATAAAGTGAGAGAAGAAATGGAAAAGCATTTTAAAGTTTCTACTAAGAGAAACTCTATTAGAATAATACTAGTTGAAGATTTTGGTGATTATAAAATTTTCTTACAAATACCAGATGGAAAATCAAAGTATAATTTTTACGTTTGGCGTGCTTTGTTTGAAGATAGTAAAATAAAGGATGAAGATATAAAAGTTCCCACGCATAATGACTTAGCAGAATATTATACTAAACTAAAGTCTAAACCTGAGATAGAAAAGGATTTGATAAAGGCTGTTATAAAATTGATAATTCACAGATGGGATGTTCCTGAAATAATTTCATATTATTTTAATAATCTTAATGTGGAATTAAAAATTTCATGTGATAGTTTCAAAGAAATTAAAATCGAAAAAGAATCTCCGAAATTTACTGTTAAATTTGACTCCATTGGAAGTTACAACAAAATAGGCTAATGATCTTCAAGGATGGCTTGCCTTACTTAAGTAAAGAAAAATGGAATATTTTAAAATACGTTAGGAGAAATCCACATAGGGTATCTATAAGAGATATTTCGAATAATGTTGGTATAGATATTGATGAAGTTGCAGAGAGTGTAGTTCATCTAAAGGAAATAGGAATGCTAATACAGGACAACAGAGACCTAGTTCCACCAACACATCCTGATGCAACTTTTTACACAAATTCAAACATAAGGGGAACAATAGATGCGATCTTAGATTGGTTAGGCTAATACCTTACTTCTTGGCTTAAGTCTACAATATTATATAAAAGTCCTTGATGCAATGGACCTAAAATTACTAATGGACATTTTAATGTAACTATTTTAGAATTATAAGAGTGTTTAACTGAATTTAGAGATATCAATGTGAAAATATTGCTGGTATGTTCAGCAATAAATGAGATAGCTCCACAAATTAGGGATCATTTCAAAGAGTTAAAGTCAACATATTCCTAGTTGATGCAATAAAGAAACAAAATTTAAAACATACGAGTTATTAACATTTTTTTAATTAAATACAAAGTAGAGTAATTGAAAGGGACTAAATTATCTCAATGCAGATTTGACATAGGTTATCAGTTCTTGTTCTCCTAAACCTCCAGGATATACATTGTCTATTATGAGTATACCGTAACGTTCTAGTTCTTTCTTAATATAGGATGGTACTGGTTTTAGGGATGCTACAGCCATATATTCTGGTTCAAATATTTCTGCATAGAGTTTAATTTGGTTATTTATATCTTTTTTCCAAAACCTATAATCATTATTCTTACATTCAATGATAAGCTTAATAGTAGGATTTTGTATAAATTCGTCACAATTTTTAGCATGTGTAAATACTATATCAGGTCTTAAAGCAAGATGTGTAGCAAGTCCTTTATCTTTGAGTTCCCAAGCTTTATTAAAAATACGTTCTAATTGAGTCGGAATATTAGATGTATTACGTAAAATATGCCAAAGAATGCCGTTACACATTGTGTGAGGATTTAAGTCAAATTCATACCATAGCGAATAGCTACCTATTGATGCTATTGGGCCGTAAGGAGCTTGCTTAAAATAAATGTCCTTAATTGGCATGAATTCTTTTAAAATTCTTATGATGATCCATATCTGGTGTATCTGCTTAGTAAGTCCATTTAAAGACATGGATCTAGCATTTTCGCTATAGGGTATTAAAAAGGATACCGGGTATTTGAGATCATCTTTTATATGGATATCAACTAAATATGTGGACGTAATTTGTCCACCTTTTTCAATTACTTCTTTTCTAATGTAATTTAGCATGGTCTTGAAGTATCTATTCCACTCATCTAAAAGCGCTCTCTCCTTTTTACTAAGGTGAACAATCTCGTAATTATTTAGAATGGTAATTGGCAACTTTTGTATTCTTCTTATATTCAAATCGATGGCAAGATCCTCTGCTGGATATATCCAAACCTCGTCAAAAAATCCGCTTTTCAAGGACTTAAATTCAAGCACCGTCTTATCCTTTATTCTGCTAAGATCAACATCATAACAAATCACATTATTTTTTCTCTTGCTAAACATTGCATAACGTGATATATGAACTAACTTATTTTCTTCTATAATGAAGTGATAATTTCCTCCATGAAGACCTTTTAAAAGTTCACAAACTTTGATAGTGTGGTATGACATTGGAATAATCCTCAATAAGTTAATAATAGAATTTAAGTAAATATCTTCAAGCTTTTACTGTATTTCAGCTGTTATAAGTATTAATTTCAAATTGACCAAACTTCGCTATGACATTTTTTGTTAAACTTTTTTGCGGTTAAATAAATTAACATTTTAACATACATCTATATAATAGAATTAATTATTATGAAAAAATCACATGAAATTTTAAAACTTTCACTCTACAGATATCTAAAAAGAAATGGTTATAAAGTCCATTTTGATGTGCGATTAAAGAGAACAAATATAGATGTAGTTGCTATAAAAGACGACGTTTTCGGACTTGAAGTTGAGTATGATTTCAATAGATTTAGTAGCGGACATGCTTGGCAACAATTAAAAAGTGCAAAAGAAAGTAAAATGTTAGATTATTTCAGCTTTGTTGTTCCTTACGAAATTTCTGAGCATGCGCTTCGCTCCTATGGACATATTCTTGACGAAAATGAAGCAGGTTTGCTATGCTTAAATGAAGAATTTCATAGCTTAAAACAGCCTAAAAAATGGGAAAGAATATTCATCCCTTCATTTTCTTTAACCAAAACAGACCTATCCATAAGACTTATAGAATTTTTCGAATCTAAAGGATTTGAACTAGTTGATAAGGAATGCACACTACCGCAACCTTTAAGAGAAATCAAAACGAAAGGACAACCTCAAATTCAAAAAATAGATTTATGCTTCTTACCAAAGGGTAAAACAATTCATGATGCAGTAGATAGCAAAGAAGTTGAACATATTGGCGTTGAAATTAAAATAAAAGGACAAAAATGGGAAAAAATTGAAGATCAGTTAGTTAGATATCGATGCAGCAGATGTTTAAGCAGACTTTACCTAGCTCTTCCTCAGAATCTTTATATAAAGTTTAAGGAAAAGATCATGAATTCGATTGCTAAATTTGGGTTTGGGATAATAGTTTGTAAAGAAGAAGAAATTAGAATCGAAAAAGAACCTCCAAAATTTACTGTTAAATTCGACTCTATTGGATGTTATAATAAGATAAGTCAAAGAGATTATCATCGTTATTTTCATCCCTCCTCTATTTGGATTGTAGGACATTCCGATAGACTTAAACAAGTAGGAGAATATGCATTTAAAAGAATGCTCCTATTACCTTTGGGAAAATCGAGCTATAGAGGCGCAGAAAATGTTATAGTTAAGGTATCTCCTGGTCCTGTATATGAATGGGATGCTCATCTAAAAGAGTGCTCGCTACAGGAAATATGTAAAGAAGAAATAAAACAATATGAAAAATATTTAAGTATAAAGAACAGTAAAAAGAGCGAATCAAAAGGAAAGAAGTATTACCTTACAGAAGAACAAAGAAAGCTATTAAAGAAAGAAGATTTCGAAGCTGTACTTAATACTATTATATATCTACTTAGAAAGAATAAGATTTTGCCACCTAACTTCTCGCGGAATAAAATATATGAAATGATAGATTGTTCAATCAAGGGTTTTCCTTTGAGTAAAAAAGAAAAAGAAAAAATAGAGACAATTCTCGAATATTATAAAATATGGTCTTCATTGGCAAATTGCGATGAATTTTGGGATAAATTTTTGTTATACGTTGAAAAGAAAAAGAAATGTTAATTATGTTGAGCTTATTTAATTATAAATAAAGAATAAAATAGATCGAAGCATTTCATTGTAATATTAAAATATTATCATTTAAATTTTTCACGTTTTCATGTATAATATTCGTAAATTTTTTAATCGCTCATATCTTAATTAACTATATAAGATGAAAACATAATTATTTTATAAGAAGGTGAAAGTATGAGTAATTATGATTCGTTTGAAGGCTTTATAGATTATACTAATAAAGACGAATGGAAAAATTATATAAGAAATTATGTAATTCCCCTCTGGGAAAAGGCAAATGTTTTAAAGGAGTTCTATGAGAATTTAAAAAATGAATTTCAAAGTAGTTTGCTAAATGAAGTAAATAAAAAAGATTTACCTCTTCTATTAGGCGGTGTTGTTCCAAAAGGAGAAGAAATTTATAAAAAGAACAGTCTTGCTAAATTTTACAACAAATTCTTTGGCTTAAAGCTTAGTGATATTCAATCTTGGATGCTTGGAGGTGAACTTGCTGGAATACAGCCTAAAGTTATTGTCGAAGAAACATCCTTTATTCGTTTCGTTAATGAAATATATAAGTGGACTAATATAGCTCTCAGTAACCAAACACTAGTTGAATTCGCAGAAAGAAGCGCTAATTATATTGAATTGAAGGAAGATAGTAACAAACTTAAAGAATTAGTCAAGGATTTTTATCAAGCTGTTTTAAATATTTCAGTTAATTATAATTATGGAACTTTCTTCTTATGGTCTATTAAACAAATAACCTATAGATTTATGAAGGCAGCTTATCCGCGTATAGATGAAATAATAGATTTTATGGAAAATGAATTTGGTTTAGAACCATTTAAATGGAATGCACCTTTTGGTGAGGATTCGGGCCTTTATAGGGAATACATGATTTGGTGTTGGCCAGAATACAATACTGCATCAGATAAAAAAGGTAAGTGCGGGCCAGAATATACTCAAAGAAGATCATTTGGCGGAAGCATTTGTGTGCTAAATGAAATCATATGGAGGTATTTGACCAAAAATTCACCCACAGAGTTGGAGAAAGTATTCACCGAGTATTTTTCCTTTTTTTCAGATTTAAAAGAAGAATATGTTAACAAAGTTAAAGATAAACTATCGGGCAAGGTTTACTCAAATATTTATTACAAAGGACTTATGGCTGCCGAGGATAGGTATAGAGTAGGCGAAGCTAACTTAACTATCATGCAGATGATAGATGAAATCTCTCCTTATTTATTCACAGGATTAGCAAAAATTGTCTATGTTGACGATGATTATATTGAAATAAGGCAACTATGAGCAATATGCAGAGTTATGATATAATTGAAGGTTTCGAATACTGGAATCCTGAAGCATGGAAAAAATTCATTAAAGATTACATAATACCGTTACGTAACTCAGCAGTTACCTTTCTGAAACTAAAAGATCATATTTTAAAGACTGCTGAAATTGGTGATAAAACTACTTTATCTGAAATCGAAAAAAGACGGGGTGATATTTTGCCGTTTTTATTGGGAGGTATTAAAGAGGATGGTGAATACACAGATAATAGCCTTGCTAAATTAGTTAAGCTTGCCCTTGGAATTTATATTAATCCTAAGGAATGGATAAATCTAGAAAAGGAAGAAGGAATAAAAGCCTTTGATTATATTTACGTAAAAAATGAGAATACGACATTCCTTGAATTTTTGAAGAAATTGGATGAAATATCTTCACGCATACTTAATATAATTGGAGAAGAGCCTAAGGATATTCAGGAAACTGAAATTGAAGAAATTATCAAGAAACCTGAGAAGATGCTAGAAATCATAAGTGGAATTTACATTAAATGTTTACAAGTAAGTGCTAACCATAGCTATTATACTTTCTTTACAATAAGTACAAGAACTTTACCATTCAAATACATGATAGCTGCATATCCTAAACTTCAACACAACTTTGATAAATTAAAAGAATTTCTTGGGTTAGCAAAGATTTTTGAACCTACAATTGAAGAAAAAATCAAAAAAGAAGAGTATACGGTTTGGTGTCATTCAGAGAATGGATTATGTGATTCTATATATAAGCTAAACTATGCAATTTGGGATTATTTTACAAAGAAAGACGTTAAAAATGTGTTTTATTATATTAGCGCTACCATTAGAGATTTACAGGAAGAATATATTCAAAAAGTAAAGCAAAAATTTAAAGAGATAGGATGGGAATTTCCAAAATACTTAGAAGCATTAACTGTCCACTATACTTGGAAGTATGTATTTACTATTTCAGGTCCGCTTTTAACGGAGGGAGTTTTATCATACAGATATGCAAGTGGTGGTGGTAATTTTGTAGAACTTAAATGTAGCATAAGCTTACTTAATCTACTTGATGATCTTTCACCTGCATTATTTCTAGGTTCATATCTATTTGATTTTGAATTAAAATTTTCAGATAATAGGTTAGTTATTGAGAGGCGATAATGATGCAAGAGAGGGAAGTAACTAAAGCGGAAATAGTGGAGGAAGAAGAAAGAAAAGAAAGGAGAGAGGAAGCTAAAAAGGAAGAATCAAAAGTTAAGATCTCAGAAAAAGGAGAGAAGGAAGCTGAAGCGGTTTCCTCTAAAGAAAAGCATATAGAAGTTTCAATAATAAAGCTAGAGAAGATTTCAGAATTAGAATTAAAGAAACTAGAATTGGACAAGAGTATTCCTCAAATTGAAAAAAGAAAAACGATTGTTTCTATACCTATTCTTAAACTTCAAGAACCATCTCTTATGCTTAAGGAATTAGAACTAGATTACAAGATACCATCACTAGAAAAAAGAAAGAAGCCGCTTAAAATACCTATAATTAAGGTTGTCTCTCCTCCTAAAGTATCAATATCAATAACATATGATTCAGAAATAAGGGAACCTCGACCTATTGTATTACCTAAACCCAAGGTACCTGTTTATAAGAAAGGAATACCCGTTTCTCCAAAAATTCTCTTAGAATCTTTTGATTCAGCCATAAGTGAAGAACTCAAAAAGCGCTTAGAGGAAGTAAAAGAATTGAAAAAAGATATAACAAAAGAGGTTAAACCTGCTGAACCAACACCTCCATCTTCAGGCGGCGAGGGAGAAGAAATTTCAGATTTCCTTGAAGCTGCATTTGGACCTGCCGGTGGAAAGATTAGAGGTAAAGGTCCCAAGATAATATTATTTAAAGATCGTGAGGATGATAGCTACATTAATTTTCTTGAAAATGTATGCTTAAGGATTTATCGCGAGATGGAAGGCGGTGAACCTAAGGCTGTAAAGATTCTGAAACTAGATGAAATGAACAAAAGAGAAATTGAAAAGTGGTTAGAGGCGGAAGGTAAAATTTTTACTATTGATATGGAAAACTATGAGGAATTAGATGAAACTCATCTACGGGAGAGATTAGAAGAAACTTATCCTGAAAGATTAGGGTTCATAATTTTCGCTGTTAGGAGCATGGATAAGTTTAAAAATATTGGAGCTTTATTGCAAAATATTAAGAATAAAACTCAAATAAAGTTTAATATAATCGAATTAGAAGCAAAGGAATTATCTGTCAAATTAATAGAATTGGCTTCGGGAATGATTAAATTAGAAAAACCATTGGAAAAAGCATGCATAGAAGTGAAAGGAAAGAGGGAGCCAATAGGCGACACTTTTGATAGTCTATTTAATATGTATCTCTTTAATGAAGACAGTCTCTTCAATAATGCTCTTGAGAAAATTAAGAGAGAGGAAAGAGGTCTCTTTAAAGAATCTACCAAGCCTTCGAAGGAAGCAGAATCTCCTCTTCATTTTAACATTAAAGTATTTTTGGTAAGGTATTTGGTTAATGAATTAAGAAAAAAAGGAGAGAAACTCTCCACACGTGAAGAAATAATGAAAAAGATACAAACAGAAGAAGAACTATCAGAAGGTGTGATTCCTGATGTTTTGATAGAAAGCAATGAAGGAAGAGAAGTATATGAAGTTGAAACACTATTCGGTCCTCATACTACAGCAGAACCTGATTTAAAGATAACAAAAACTGTTGATAAATATGATAAAGTATCTGGTATAGCTAAGGTAAACATAGTTATGGATAACTTTGGCTTCCTGTTACACTTAAAGGAACTCCTTAACAAGAAGGAGCATTTCAAAAATAAGCAATTTAAGGTCGAATTTTATACTTTGGACCTTCAGAATATGAAATTAATATCGACAGATGAGTTTGTTAAGGAACTTAAAAAGATAAAATATTAATCTGATGGTCATTTTATTAAGTAATAAAGAAACTATTTAAAAAGTATAATACATCCAATCTAATTTTAAGAGAAAATTCGAAAAGAATTACAAAAATTAAAAAATGCATTTTAAATATTAAATTGATAATCCAAATAAGGTACAATCTGCAAAAATAATGAAAAGCATTCCTCTAAAGAATGCCTTACTTCAAACAACATATCGATAGCAACATAAAGTTTATTTTGCATTCACTATAGTTGTGTTGCATTGACGTAAAACTGGATAAGTTGCTCATTTACATATTACTATACATATTTTTAAATAACTCACGGTCTTATGTAATATTCAGAAAGCAACAGAATGATTTGGAAGAACGTAATTAAAAGGTTCATTTTATCTTTGACTCCACTATTAATACTTCCAGCATTCTTAGTCTCTCTAATTCTATTGTTATCCGGTTTAACTCTTACCTCTCTTTTATTTGTATTTACTCTGGCACAACTTTATCTTATTTGGTTTCATGTTGAGGTTGTATTGCGGCAAACTAAGCTTACCGAATTGGGTTATGAACCAGTTTTTATAGTAAAGATTGAAGAGGTTATAGGTGGAAGGATAGCACCAGAGGAACCACCGCGTGTCAATTACTACATCAGAATTAAGAACATTGGTAATTATCCTGCATACAATTTAATTGTTAATCTAGACCCTATGATACGGGAAGTAATTTCTGAAATCCAACTAAATAACAATATAGGCTCTCTTGGTAAAGACCAAGAGGAAACTTTATGCATAATATCCTCAGAAGGTATACAAAAATTGCAAAATGTTGGAATATCGCTGAAAATCAAAATCAATTATACAAATGTTCTTAGTAGTAGCAGCAGCTTATCCTTTGTTTTTCATCCGCAACTTATTTCCTACCCCATTACTTTTTATGGACAAAGAAAGCTTCCATGTCTGCTACTTAACTCAATCGATGAACTAAACTCCTTAGTTAAACTAATTATGTTATCTAGAAAATTATCAAAATCGGATACAAAATTATAATTATTTAACATGAAAACGAATATGAAAGAGTTAAAGGATAATTGTATAAAAACTTATGTAACATTTATTAACTTTAAAATATTTTAACTTATGATGAATTCTGGGAAGATTCTCGATGATTTAATCAATGAAGCTAAGCAAAGGATATGGATTGCAGCAGTTTTTATCAATAATCATGCTGCAAACCTGCTTCTAAATGTGGTAAAGAAAGGTGTTAAAGCTAATGTATTCACAACGAGTCAACCGACCATAAAATTCTTAAAAGATTAGTAAATAAGGATGTTAAGGTTAAAGTATATGCTGGGCATCTATCCTATGTAAAATTGTGCATAGTTGATAAGAAGGCACAAATCTTAACAGAAGATCTATTGCATGAGATTGATGTAACAGAAGCAGTTAAGATTTTTAGAAATCTTTGGACAAGCTTGGAGAGCATGGCCTTAAAAGTTGCACCAAAGAATAAACAGTTAAATAAAATATACTTCAAATTAGCAAAGAGTATTGTAAACGGAAAAGAGGAGATTAGGTTTAGGATTCACAAAAGAAATTTGAAATAAGAATAGTTAATCCTTTGAATCCGCCTATTCTAATGACTATTATTCAAGGTTCCAAAATATTAACAACTAGATCTGCATACATAGCAGCTCTGGCTGGAAGTACGTTTGGTAGTATAGGTATTTATAACATAGAAAAGAATGAATGACGTAGCGAGGCTTTATTCTATTCTGATAAGATATTTAGTAGAATAAGAAGTCATCTATCTCCGTATGTAGGTGATGAAGAGGTTATAGAAAGTTTTAGGAATATATAAAGAATTTATTATAAGGTTCTTGGATACAGTAATCGTATATCTTGGAACAAAACCAGCTGCTAAAGTAATTGAAGATAAGATCGCGGAGAATTTAATCCCAAGAATAAATAAACTAATAGCAGCACTTAATCTTATCACTCAGAATCATTCTTTAAAAATTGAAAGAGTAACCAGCAGTACTCCTGCATACTCACATATAAATATTATAAACAGAGAATGTAAAATTTATGCAAATATAGGAATCACTTTTTCAATCGAACTGCCACTCATAACTAGTTTTCAAATAGATAAGCAAACCTTTGATAATTATAAAAGTATTGTAATACCAATCCTCGAAGAAGCAGTTAATTATAGCTTATGTAGATTGATGGATCTAAGTATTTTAGTAAAAGAGAATGAAAAATACGAATTTGTAGATCCAATACATAGAGAGGCAGCTAAGAAATTAACGCTTTAACATTTAATAAAAAGTAATTCTTACTTTTATCTAAAAAATTCATAAGATAGCTTAAGGAAAATTATAGAGGATTAATTAATATTCTTCAAATAATTGAACTTTATTTTTTACCTTTCTTTTTATTTCTTCATCAAAAGTTAAAAGAGGAACGTTTAATTCTTTTGCAACCGAAACAATGATAGCATCTGCTCCTTTAAGACCAAATTCTATAGCACAATCACAAGCTATTTTTATTCTATCTTTTGTCAACTCTTCAACTATAATCAATTTACTTTCAATCCATTCATTAATTTTTGATTCTATTGTTCTTACAATTTCTTTATTAGAAATTCTTCTAGCTATTGTACCGCAAACTTCTGGAAAAGTTATTGCAGATATAATTATTAGAATTTTTCTATTTTTAAAAACGTTGTAAAAAAACTTAACGGCCTTATCTCTATTTATATCGCCTTTAAGAAATAAGCTAACAAAAACATTTGAATCAACAACAACCTTGGTAATCATTCTCTATCTTCTCTTATAGCTTCTACAGCACTTAATCCTTTAGGCCAATATTTAGCTACTTCATTAGCAATTTCATTTATTTCGCTTAATTCCTTATCCCATTCAATTGGCTCAATAATTATTTTTTTATCCTCAAGACTAACTTTTATTACGCTTCCTTCCCTTATTCCTAAAGCTTCTCTTAATTTTTTTCTAAGAACAATCTGACCTTTACTTCCTACTTTTAATAAAAGTTCTACTTTTTT
>Ga0209012_1002057_pt1 | contig 18621 bp, 19 predicted proteins | sample RS3BMetagenome_FD_184735 | JGI IMG/M metagenome (GOLD analysis project Ga0209012, IMG submission 184735) | Ferric oxide microbial mat and aquatic microbial communities from Rainbow Spring, Yellowstone National Park, USA - RS3B (SPAdes) (version 3) ...
CTCCTAAGGGAGTTGTCTACCAAGGTGGGAAGGGGGACGGAGTTCGTTTCGCTCTACATACCTCCATCCCGTCCTTTGGGGGATGTCAGTGCCAACTTGAGAGAGGAGTACGGCACGGCTAACAACATTAAGTCGAGGACGACCAGGAAGAACGTCTTGGACGCGCTGGAAAGCATACAACAAAGACTTAAGTTGTTCAAGGAAGTCCCCCCCAACGGACTTGTCATCTTCTGCGGCGCGGTGCCGCAAGGAGAGGCCGCTGGGAGCGAGAAGACCGAGATCTTCGTCCTTGAGCCGCCCAAGCCAGTGCCCTTCTATTTGTATCGATGTGATAGCAGGTTCTACCTTGACCCGCTGCTGGCTTCCCTAAGCGATGAAAAGGCCTTTGGCCTTGTCACCATAGGAAGGGATGAGGCCGGCATTGGCGTGGTCAGTGGTAAGGACCTGCGCGTGATAGACGTGATGACATCCGGAGTGCCTGGCAAGGTAAGGGTAGGTGGTCAATCAGCGAGAAGGTATCAGAGGGTACTGGAGCAGTTAGTGCACGAGTTCTTCGTGCGCGTAGCCGAGCGCGTCAACAAGGAGTTCTTACCCATTACTAACCTGCAGGGTATATTCATTGGGGGTCCCGGCCCAACGAAGGAGGATTTCGTGAAGGAGGGCCTACTAGATTACAGGTTGAAGGACAAGATAATCGACATCGTTGACTTGGGCTACAGCGGAGAGGAGGGTCTAAGAGAGCTTGTCAATAAGATAGCGCCGAAGCTTAAGGACGTGAGCTATGCTGAGGAAATAGAGGCCTTCGAGGAGTTAAAGCGGGCCCTGTTCGAACATCCGGATAAGGTAGCACTGGGGCAAGAAGAGGTAGATAAGGCGTTCAAACAAGGGACTGTCAAGAAACTGTTGATTTCAGAGGCGTATGATGTTCCCTTCCTTTTGATGAAGTGCGATAAGTGTGACTATGAGTTCTTCGTGAAGGCGTCCGAGAGGCCCAGCAAGTGCCCAGTTTGTGAAGGGGGAGTATCAGTAGAAAAGGAGGAGTCGGGCCTGGATCACTACTTAGATTTGGCTTTAGATGCCGGCGCTGACGTGCAGATATTCTCAGTTCACAGCGAAAGTGGAGAGCAGTTCCTTCATTCTTACTCGGGTATAGCCGCCTTTACTTGAAGTTTTGCCCGGATGGACGAAAGCCAAAGCATAAATAGCTAGGTCTTTTGAGAATTGGTTAGCCCGGTGGTGTAGCGGCCAAGCATGGCGGGCTTTGGCCCCGCTGACAGCGGTCCGAATCCGCTCCGGGCTATTCGCTCTGAGGCTTGGTCACGGCGAAAGGTGGTGTTCTTTTGTAGGACCAAGGGGTCCGCGAAAAATCAAAACAAAATACAAAATTTAGGCAGCCTTCTGTATGACTGCTATGCAGTGGTCTTCTTAGGCGCCGGTGGGATATCGGGTTACCGCGTTAACCGTGTGTGAGCTTCCGTTTTCGGCCCTCGGGGGTCGGGCTGCTTTCCGGCAACGCGATCGGTGAGCTGCGATTAGAACTACTGAAAGTCGCAGGTGCGGGGAATGGGATTCGAACCCATGTAGGCATCGCCAGTAGGTATCCCATCCCGAGTGGATCTTGAGTGTGGGAGCAAGCGCTCTGCCCACCCCCTTTGACCTGGCTCGGGCATCCCCGCGAGTTATAAGCGGAGGTAGGGTAAAACCTTTTTCCTAGTGTTTTTGAATATTATGGCAAAGAAATACGCCGAGTTTCCCTTGGTGCTCTTAGTCTTGGTGCTTGCGTTTATGGACGCGCCAGGTCTTGTATCTGCGGTTTCTGGTGCCGCTTCGAAAGCGGTTGCCATATCTACACCTAACGCCCAACTAACCGAGCTTAATTCTCAGATTACGTTTACCCCCTATGGGGTGTACGTCAGGGACGGGATATACTTCAGGGCGGGAAACAACGGTCTATCCTATCTGCTCTTGGAGGTGCCCAACGGTACTCATCCGACGTTTTACGATTATACCGGGTACTTGAAAACCACCTTCACCGGGAATATAGCGAACGTAACTTTGAGTTCCCCCCTGTATGCCAACGAGAGTTGGGAGGTCTATGCCTCTTACACGTATAAGCCGGCGTTCCTGCTCTTATCTAAATTCCTTTATCACCCCTGGTTTTACAACGCCAGTATTGGGAATGTAACCATATTTGCTTACTCTCCGGCGATTTCGGTTACGGGCGTACCCAAGGGTTGGGAAGTTACCACTTACGACGGTCTCACCCACCAGGAGGTGTACCTCAACGCCACGGATGTTAAACCGGATTCGGTTGATGGGCTTGTGATAATTGGATATCAAACTGGCGTTACCCTGCTGGATTTCATTCTGACGTTTGTCATAATCGCCTTTGTCGTCGCTGATGGTGCGCTACTTTACTTGTACTATCGTAAGGTCCGCTCGCAAAACCCCGCTTTGCGTGCACCGAAGCAGCTCAGCCAAAGAGTGGTCGGTGAGTTATCCTCGGTATCCGGATTGGTGACCTCCGTGCTCGAAGCCCGGAAACAGCTCCCGATAAGAAAAGGAGACCTGGGCGCAGTCAACCGTTGGATATCATCTACTAAGCAGAGGCTGCAATCCGCAGAGGATCGCTTGGATAGTCTCGCTGTGAGGTTAACTGATAAGAGCGACGTGGCGGCGGTGAGGTCTGCCGAGGACTATCTACAGATGATAATAGTCGATATGAACAACTTATTCGAATTAGATCTAAGGTTTGCTTCTAAGAAAATATCCGAGCGGTCTTATCGCGGTATAGAAAAACAACGGATAAAATCGATATACAGGAGCTTAGAGAGGATAAACGAGCTTTTAGGAAGGCGCGAAGAAGAGTGATAAGACGAACGACAAGCCTCGCCCTTCAGGGCGGAATGGAGGTCAGTTTGGACTTTTCCGGATGGGGTTGCAAGGTTTATTCTCAGCTGCGAATTGATGCTCGCTGAAGTTCATCAATCGCTTGCCCGCAGAGGTGACCACGCCTTCCCAAGAAGCGAAAAGATAGTTGTTTGCCACGGTGTGAAATTCGGATACCTCAAATGCAGAGAAAAAATCATATTTCCCTAGTAGAGCCAACCTTCATTACCAGGACGCTTAGGCCCGAGGAGACCTTCAGAAAGTCATCCAGAGAATAGGGAACGAGGGAACTTTTACCCTTTACGGCGTAATGCATGGGTATTACGTGGGCCGGGGAGAGGGAACGGGAAAGCTGGCTAGCCTCCTCAGGGCTGACGGTGAAGCGCCCTCCAACGGGTATCATGAGGAAATCCACGCCGGTCAGTGCTAAAGAGGTATCGGCGGGAAGCGAGTAAGTATCCCCTAGGTGAGCTATCTTTTTCCCCTCTGCTTCTATCAGCAAAGCCGAGCAGTCCCCCCTGCCCGGTCCGTGGTCCGTCCTGTATGATGAAATCGTGAAACCCGGGATAAATTCCTGTTTTCCCTTTCCGATGTTCTTGACTCCGTCGAACACCTTCGCGCCTTTGAATGGCTCGACGTAATCGTGATCGGCATGATGGTGCGTGATGGCGACGCCTTCTATCCCTTTTAGAGCGTCTGGAAAATCGTTGAGGTTAAAACCGAAGCCTTCGAAGGCACCACCCTGATATGGATCGATTATCATCTTATGGTTGTTGCTCTCCAGTACGAAACACGAGTGCCCTAAATACGTGATTTTCATGTTGATTCAGATAGAATCTCGCGTTTATATTTTTAACCTCATCGGGGCTTAAAGCGGTGGCAATCCTCATCCTTGAGCGTGGGGATGTTTGCCTTGGACGTGTTACCATGATAGAAAGAGCGGCAAACCTCGCCCGTTCTAGGGGCTGGGCAAAGGTTTTTAACCATAAGAAAGCGTGTCCTCTTTTGAGATGCCCTCTTCTCTTCAACTCTTAGAATATGGGGAGCGGGGGCCGACTTCTGATCCCGCGATACCTGAGGAGGGAGGGCGTCTACTCTACGATGTCAAATGCGCCAACAAAAGAACGAACGTCGTGCGTCTTCTACCAAACGGTTTTCAGGAAGGGAAACTTAGGGAGTTAACAAGCATCTCCGCAAAGCCCTTCGACGAGCTCTACTGCGAGGGGAGGCAGGGGGTTCTTCCAACAGCGCGAGGTGGATCTCGATGGGGCGTGGAACGCGCATCGCGAGAAGTACAAGGGCAAACTGGGTGTCAACGCACGGGCCGCCGTGCAGAAGAAGGGCGAGGCTCACTCGTCTTTCTTTTCTTTTCTCTTCTCTTCTTAGGCTAAAGAAACAAGGAAATCTACCGCCTTACGCGCAGCGCGTGGGGATGCCGAGTTACTCAGTAATTTTGCAGAAAGCCATAAAACGGTTTAAAAATAGAAACCTTAGACATGTCCAATTCAAAGCCATTAGACGAGTTTGGGTCGGGCGCGGAGGCGGGTGGCACGACCAGCGAAGAGGAGAGGGAGATCGAGTTACTTAAGGAGCAGGTAGCGGCTCTAAAATCCGAGATAGACAGGCTCAAGGAGTACATAACTCAGCTGGAGGAAGATAAGGAGAAAGCCCTCTCCCCTCCGCTCATAGAGGGGTTCGTTTTGGATGTGCTGAGCAACGGTAGGGCGATCGTGAAGAGCAGCAGCGGGCCAAACTTAGTGGTCTACGTGACCAGTAGCGTTTCACAGGGTAAGCTGAAACCGGGTGACCGGGTCGCCCTGAACCAAAGGGGTTCTGCGATCGTTGAGGTGCTTCCGCAGACGGAAGATCCTACCGTTAGGTTGATGGAGGTCGAAGAGAGGCCCAAAGTGACGTACGCGGATATAGGGGGGTTAGATGTCCAGATCGCTTTGCTGAGGGAAACTGTTGAGCTTCCGTTGAAAAGGCCCGACCTCTTCAGGGAGATCGGCATAGAGCCACCGAAAGCCGTGTTGCTTTACGGCCCTCCTGGTTGTGGTAAAACGATGCTGGTTAAGGCCGTAGCCCACGAGTCGAACGCCACCTTCATAAGGCTGGTAGGCTCGGAATTGGTTCAAAAGTACGTCGGGGAAGGGGCCAGGCTTACGAGGGAACTCTTCGAGATGGCGAAGAAGAAGAGCCCCAGCATCGTATTCATAGACGAGATAGATGCGGTTGCCTCAAGGCGCATGGAGGCCTCCGTCAGCGGTGAAAGGGAAGTTCAGAGGACGCTCATGCAACTGCTGGCGGAAATAGATGGTTTCGATCCGCTTGGCGATGTTAAGGTGATCGGCGCTACGAATCGCATAGATACGTTGGATCCCGCCATACTTAGGCCAGGTAGGTTCGATCGCCTGGTCGAGATACCCCTACCGGACCAGAGGGGAAGGGAGCAGATACTCAGGATTTACTTGAGGCGCGTGAAAACGGAGGAACCGGTTGACGTCAAGGCATTGGCAAACTCTACGGAGGGGATGAGCGGAGCTGAGCTGAAGGAGCTGATAACCGAGGCCGGTATGAACGCAATAAGGGAGGGGAGGAAGGCCATAAAGGTCGAGGACTTGGAGATGGCGCTTTCCTCCATAAAGAAGAAGAAAGAGAAGGGGATAAGCGGAGTTGGCTACCTCTGAGCAATCGGTTTCGAGCGCGGATTTGCGCCTGGTTAGGGTCATAGCCGATTACCAGTTCGGTCCCGGGGTGGGCGAGAAGCTTTTCCCAGAGGGTTGCGAGGTGAAGAAGTCCGCGCAGAATAGGCTTAGGGGGGTCAGCCTAGGAGGAGTGCTATTGTGCACTTTCGGGAGGGATTCGTTGATAAACTTGGCCGAGGGAGGGGCAAGACGGCTGGCGGAAATCGGGACCGACAAATACGTGGTGGCAGCTGATGAGGCCGTGGGCTTTGTAAGAAGGGGTAGGAGTCTTTTCGCGAAACACGTAGTTGGCCACGGCGAGTTTTACGCGGGGGAAGAGGTGATAATATTGGACAAATCAGGCCGGCTGGTCAGTTGGGGAAGGGCGCTGTGGTCTTCGTACGAAATGTCAGATTTAAGTGGTGTGCCGGTAATAAGGCAGAGGGGTAAGGATAAAGATGTCCAATAGGGAAGCGCTTAGGGCCATGAAGCGCTTGGGCATTTCGTTGAACGAAGTGCCGGACGTTGAGAAAGTGATCATACAGACCAAGGGCGAGGTGATCGAAATAGATCACCCCAAAGTGCTTGAAATAGGTGGAAAGCTGGGCGAGGCAGGTTTCCAAGTGCTGGGAGGAGAGGTCAAGAAGCGCGCCAGCGGTTTGGGCGCGGAGGGAGGGGGAGAAGGGGCGGCCGGTCTCCAGGTCTCGGACGATGACGTGGAGTTCGTGGCGGGCCAGGCCGGCGTGGACAAAGAAATGGCCAGACAAGCCCTGATAAAGGCGAACGGTGACATAGCGCAGGCGCTGATGTTGCTTAAGAAAGGGTGAGCGGAGCTCAACGCTTTAAAAGGGGAGGCAAACAATTTATGGGGCTGTAGGCTAGCATGGTAGACTTGGAGGTTCGGGTCCTTCGGACCGGGGTTCAAATCCCCGCAGCCCCATCGTTTTGTCTTTGACGCTTAGGCCAAGGCACGAGAGGAACATAACGATCAAAGCTGATGCGGGTACGCAACTGGAGATTAACGCCGATACTCTTCTGGGTAACACCGGCCAGATGGAGGGGGTTCGCTAATCTCATGGGAGGACTGGCTCACATCGTCTTGTGCGGGGTATGGCTAGCTTCGCCGGAAAACGGGGGCTGGAAACCGGGGACATTGGGTATCGGCTGAGATGAAAAAAGTTTTCATTCAAGGTACTCAGTGCGCGCAAGTGCGTAAAGGGGGAGTATCGGCAGCGTCCCCCTTTCCTCGGAAAGCGCGGGGTGCCGGGTCGAGAATAAGGTTTTTATTGCGAAAACCGGCACGAAAATATGGCCGTCATCAGCATAGCGGATGATTATTCTCAGGGAGCCCTATTTGCGGATTGCCTTTTCTACCTTCACAGGGATGGCTCCGTATCCCTTATCAGCGAGGGAAGGGGCATGGAGACGGCCATAGCCGTTGCCCTATCCATAATAAAATCTTTCGACACCAAATCCGTCTTGGGTGGCATAGAGACGTTTACCGAAGAGAGAAACCAAAATGGTAAGAGACAATACATCAGCAAGCTCAAGATAGACTTGGTCAGGAAGGCGCGATTCCGACCCCAGTTCTTCCTAGTAATTCCCCTTTGGTCTTTACGAGAAAAATCGAGAAGAGCGGTCTTTTCCGGCGGGTTAGGTTGCGTCGGTTAGGCGCACCTTTCGATGGACTCCCCACGCCGGGGGTTTTCGCTCCTATTGTCGATGGCTCCTGGATTTCAGCGCGCGTCTAGCGTCCTTGAAGGTTATCTCGCCGGCAATCAGGTCTTCCAGCGTTTCCACGTGAAACCTTACCAGCGCGAGTTCCCGCGAGGCCTTCAAGTAGTCCCTTTCGCACGCGATGATTCCCTTCATCAAGTCGAGCGAAAGTCTCATGGTGGACATCGCTTGCTCTTCCCGATTTTTTCCCTCTGGTTTCTTGGACAGCTCAGCTTCTAGCATTTCACCCTCTTTCTTAAGCCGTTGGAGTAGGGCGTTCAGTTTTTCGAGCCTAGAGCTTGCACGGTTGAAGAGGTCTTGCTCGACCTCCAGGTTTTTGGCGACTTCCGCTTTGACCTCTAGGTCTGTGATTTTCTCGGCATCGGCTTTGGCCTTCTCTATCTGGACCCCTATGAAAGATATCCTTGAGGAAATCTCCGAGGCGGCCTTCATCAGGTCGTTGCTGTTGTCTAGAGTTGCCCTTGCCAGCTCGGTCGAGTTGCTAAGCGATTGAGCAGCTAATCCCGCCGCGTCTTTTGTCATATGGTAATACCGCGGGAGTAGAAAAACCTATAACTTGCAAAAAGGTGATCTCGTTCGAAGATGCCCATAGAAGACCCGGAGAAGAGGGCTTTGGCCGAGAAGGCACTGCTGAACTACAAGATATGCAGGCACTGCGGTGCCAAAAACCCCATGAACGCTACAAAGTGCAGGAGATGCCACTGGACTTTGTTGAGGCCGAAGAAAAATAAGCTGAAGCGCTAAATTAAATTGGATAAGGCGGTGAACTTGAGCGAGGGCTCGAAAAGGACCCACCTGGCGGCCGAGATAAAGCCCGAAATGGATGGCCAAGAGGTCGTTCTGAACGGGTGGTTGCACGAGAAGAGGGACCTTGGGGGTTTGCGCTTCCTACTCTTGAGGGATATGAGTGGGATCATCCAGGTCGTTGCCAAGAAAAGGGATGCGCCCGAGGACCTATGGGAGGCCCTCGAGGGGTTGAAGCGCGAGAGCGTGGTAGCGCTCGGCGGCGTGGTGAGGGCTTCCCCCCAGGCTCCAAGGGGTGTGGAGGTGAGCGTCCAGTGGCTGCGGATACTTTCGCGGTCGGAGGATCCTCCCATAGACGTCGTCGGAAAGACCGAGGCGGATCTGGATACTAGGCTGGATTACCGCGTGATCGACCTCAGGAGGGCGGAACCCCAGGCCATATTCAGAATACAGAATACGGTCGTGTCTGCGATGAGGTCCTTCCTCTACGATAGCGGTTTCATAGAGGTGTTCACCCCGAAGATAATCGCGACCGCCACAGAGGGGGGAGCCAGCCTTTTCAGCGTTTTCTATTACGATAGGATCGCTTACCTGTCGCAGAGCCCTCAGCTCTATAAGGAGGCACTGACCTCCGCTTTCGAAAGGGTGTTCGAGATAGCCCCGGCGTTCAGGGCGGAGGAGAGCGACACGTTGAGGCACTTGAGCGAGATAACGATGGTCGACGCGGAGGCCGCTTTCATGGACTACCGCGATGTAATGGATCTGTTGCAGGGGCTGATGGCAAAGGTCGTAAGTGATGTGAACCGTAAGAACGCCGAAGACCTCCGGACGCTTAAGCGCAAGGACTTGAAAATAGAGCTGCCAATACCCAGGCTGACGTATGACCAGGCGATAGCCATATTGGATAAGAAGGGTGTACCATACGAGAGAGATGGAGACTTGGGCACCGTTGAGCTGAAGGCCCTATCTCAAGAATTCCCGGGCTTTTACTTCATAACTGACTGGCCCAGCAAGGCAAGACCTTTCTACGCCCAACCCATAGCGGGCAACGAGGAGCGGTGCGAGTCCTTTGATCTCATGTACGGGTGGATCGAACTTTCCTCGGGGGCCACGAGGGTTAATGATGGGGAATTGCTCAAGGAGAGGATGGCAAAACAGGGGCTTAATCCCCAATCGTTCAAGACGCATTTGATGTGGTTCAAATACGGTATGCCCCCTCATGCAGGTTTCGGTCTGGGACTGGCTAGACTGTTGATGGCGATCACCGGCGAGGACAACATAAGAGAAGTCGTTATGTTCCCGAGGGATAAAAGAAGGCTTGAGCCATAGGCGCGGATTGCGTCCTTGGGTTTCGCTCGTCTCCAGTTGGGAATTTTGGGGACTGAGACGATGGGGCTGAACTCTGAATAGCTGAGGACGTGGCTACGGGCTCCGTTGTGGGTACGGGCACTGGGTCTTCTCCACCGATTAATTCGTGGATCAGGACGCTTGCGTATTGTGCCTTTCTTAGCTCAAAGGTGAGGTACAACCTCTTATCGCGCAATCTATAGGAAGGGCTTAAGGGAGACATGGATGCCTCTCTGTACCACCCGTTGACCCACCTCGGAAGCGGGGCGCCAAGGTCGGCTGCCACCTTCTCCGCCAGGTCGAGGCCCGGTCCCTTAACGCGGGAACCGGGAACTGGCAAGAGAAGTACTTGGTCCTTCTTCAACCTGCCTCCTTCGCTGACCCTTACCTGCGAGTACGCCGGCAATCCGAATACGTTAAGTGGGGCGACTAAATCCCCCCTTTCCAACGCCGAAAGCGATATGCCTCTCTCTATCCTTTCTCTCAAAATGGCGTTGAACAGGTAGGATTGATAGGCCTGGATCGCTAATTCGTGGATCTTGTTTCTAAGGGGCGGTCTAAGCCGGACCAGTTCCTCTGGTTCCTCACCCCTCAGGATTGCCATGCCGAGGTCGTGAGTGTAAGGAGGATTTACTCCGAACCTCTGTGGGCCAAAGAAGTTCGGGAAGGGTTTTTGTGACAGGAAATCGTCCAGTGCTGAGAGCCTGCCGTAGCCAATCACCTCGACGTCAAAGCGATTTCCCCACAGGTAATCGTGGTCCAGCGGTTTGCTGAACGACCCCAAACGGGTGAAAGCCCATCTATTCCCAATCACCTTGGCCTTGTCGATTTGCCCCCTCAAGGAAACGTATTGAGAAGTCACTGCCAGGGCGTCCTTGAGGCCCGCGTAGCTCACCGCGCTTTTGACTACCGCGGAAAGCTGATTAACCGCGGTTAAGGTGTCAACACCCCACTTGGCCAAAACTCCCAGCGTATAGCTGCCTGCCCTCTTCTTCGGCTCCGCTATGGGCTCTGGGCAGATGTGGTGCGGTAGGATTACCTCCTTTACGGCGAATCCGAATGGACCGTTTACGCGGCCGCCCATTTCGCTCGTGCTCAAGCGCACGATGTTGAATTTTTCCCATTCCACGGTGTTCCACCAAACGCGCCTTAAAAGTGAATTGAAGCGAATTGAATGGGAGCGAAGTGATGCAGGGAGAAGAGCGTAGGGGAGAAGAGACGAAAAGTGAAGAGAAGTGGGTAAAGGATGTCCAAAGCGTACCCGATTTTTAGAGGAGTTTCAAGTGGCCAGTGAAGGGGTCGAGTTCTGAGGATGCCGCTGGACCCAAGGCGGCGCAGGTAATGGAACCGGGTGGGACCTCGGTGAGCCCCATGTCTTGTACTTCGTGGACGGCCACACCCCGCCTCCTTGCTTCCTCCTCTAGCCTCCTAAGTTCATCTAGGTCCCTGACCTTGACCACGATCTTCTTTTGTCCTCCCGCTAACCAGACGGAAAAAGTGTGACTACCCTCGGCCGCTAGGGCTGCCATGACGCTCGCGTGCGCTACCTGAACGGCGATCTTGCCGCAAGACATCCCCAAGTCTTTTCTGACGGCAACGACCAGTTTGATTTCTTCCATGAGTTATGCGGTTTGCAGCATAAAAGCGGTTTGGCTTTTTTTGCGCACAAAGTTTATTTCCGTGCTGCCTCTATCCATAGGTGCAGGTTTTGGTTTATCACTCCCACACTTCTCTGATGAAATACGTCAAACAGCAGATGGTGAAGGAAGGCTACGACAAGGGCAAAATAGAAGAAGAGGTGATCGTCGGAAACAGGAGGGTAGACGTCATGTACGTGGACGAGGAAGAGCCGATAGCGGTGGAGTGCAAGACTTTCAAGCATACTGAAGAGGGCCTCGAGGAGTATGCGCAGAAGAACCCGGGGCACAGGCGCATATTGGTTATGCCGCTGTTTTCGGCTGACGAGATATGGTTCATAGGAGACAGCAAGGATAAGAAGGTCATAAAACTCGTGATTAACGAGGAGCTTTCGGCCAAACGTGCGAGCAGTACCGGAAGGAGAGAGGAGGGGGGCCTTGAGGCAGCTAACCGTTAGGTATACCGTTGACGGCAGGGAGGCGGTCGTGACCGTCAAAAGGGTCAGGCTAAGGGACAAAGAGAAGGCATTTGCCACGCTCAAAAGCCTAAAACTGCCCGTGGCCATGGTTTCAGATGGTTTTCCCGTCTCTTCTGTGATGGTTTCGGCCGCGTACACGCTCATGGATTTGGAGCGCGGTATGGCCATAGCCAAAGATGCCGCGATGCAATTTATGCTCAATTTGACCGGGACCCACCAGCTTTCGAGAGCAATTGAGTTATCGTCACCTGTTGGTGATACGGCTTACGTGGTGGATATGGGGGGCAAACACGGTGACCTCGACGCGCTTTGCGAGGACCTCGACCTCTCTCTGGAAATTTCGAAACCCGAACTCGTGAAGATTTTCGCGGCCAGGGCCGAGGGGCGTAACTGGAAGTACAAGAAGCCGACGTGAAATTGCGCGTGGTCGTGGTCGGTGGTGGGCCGTGTGGTCTGCTTCTGGCTAGGCTTCTTTCCGAACGCGGCCACGAGGTATTGGAACTCGAGGAGCATGGCCAACTCGGCCTGCCGAGGCACTGTACAGGGTTAGTATCAGAGGATGTTTACGCCGCCTACGGGTTGAAAACGGCCTTTTCTCCCCCCCTGAGCGAATTTACATCGGGAGAGTTGATATTAGGCGAAAGGAGGCTTAGGTTAAAGTTTCGCCCGCGCGCGTTGGCCTTAGACAGGGAAGAGTTTGAAAGGGGTCTCGGTGAGCTCGCCCGCTCCAGCGGGGTTGTTCTCAAGTTGGGTCGGCGCGTGCTGGAGGTGAGCGGGGGCGACGGCGCGTTCTTGGTAAGGGCTGCCTCGGATGCTGGACGTGAGAGCGAGGCTTATCCCGCGGACTTCGTTGTGGACTGTTCGGGCGCTAAAGGGGGGCTACCGGGGCTACAATACGAAATTGAGGGCCGCGGGCCCAGCGATCCACAGGTTTACTTCGAGTCAACCCCTCCAAGAGAATACTTCTACTGGGTGGTGCCCCAAGAAGAAGGTAGATATCTTGTGGGGACGGCTTCGCGGATTGGAGCCAAGATCAAGCTTGACTCGTTCATGAGCAGCGCCCAGCTTCGGAGGGAGCTGGAGGTAAAGCGGGTGATAAGGGCCTTCGGTGGGCTGGTAGTGGTTGATCCGCCGACCTCACAGTTTTCGTCTTCGTTTAGAGGGGCTTTGGCTGCTGGTGACGCCGCAAATCAGGTTAAGTTGACCACTGGAGGTGGCTTGATATTCGCTGCGATATCGGCTAAAGCACTGGCCGAGTCCCTGGATAAAGGGCCAGAGCAGGGCGCGATCGTTTATGCCGAGTGGTTCCGGCAGCGCAAGAAGGAGATAAAACGGTACAAAGTGATGCGCGAGCTTTACGTACGCGCGCCAGAAAAGGTCCTCATGAGTGCCTTCGGGCCCAGGGTTCAAGCCTACCTTGACGCCCATCCCCTCCCTTACGACGATCACACGGCCTTTCTGAAAGAGGGGGCGCTGGCGCTGTCCCTGGACCTTCTCATTCAATTTTTTGGCCTTTCTGGTCACCGAGGGGTTGGGTGGATTTGGATCGGGTGCGGCTTGACGAAGGGAAGGGCAACCTCACCCTTCAGTGCGGGGAAGAGGTCGGTTATCGAATTATAAAAGGGGTTTCAAAGGGAGCTGATGACATCGCCTTTCGGAAGTGGTGTCAGGCCCATTCAGTTGAGTTAATCTGGATGCAAATCGCTTCCTGTTCTGCTAGAGTAAAACCCTAAATACGCAACCAAATCGTTCAATAGGATGTTTTTCATACCGTCGCAGGACGACCTGAAGAGGGGCGATGTATCTGACCTCTATTTCAAGATGACAGAGCAAGTACTTAGGGGTGCGGGAAGGGACCCGACCGTTACCATGGAAGTGTTTACCAAATCCCTACCCGAGCCATACAATTTCGGTGTGGTATCGGGGCTAGATGACGTGGCGGAACTTCTGAAGGGGGTTCCCGTCGACGCGTATGCCATGGATGAGGGCTCTATTTTCTTCCCGCAGGAACCGGTCCTGGTCATAAAGGGGAAATACTTGGATTTTGCCACTTATGAACCCGAAATATTAGGCTTTCTATGCGAGAGCTCGGGCGCTGCCAGTAGGGCCGCCAGGATGAGGCTAGCCGTCGGGCCGGAAAAGGCGCTTTACGCATTTGGCACCAGGAGGTCTCACCCGGCTTCCTCTCTAGCCAAAGAAAGGGCCGCTCTCGAGGGGGGCTTCAACGGGACTTCTAATGTGCTTGCCGCGAAACTCCTCGGCGTTAAGCCCGTTGGAACGATACCCCATGCGCTGGTACTCGCGTTCAGCTCTAAGGAAAAGCCTTTCAACCAGGAGGAAGCTTTTCGCGCCTACGATATGTACGCTCCCAGGGATGCCCCTCGTACCATCTTAATAGATACCTTCTTCACGCCTCGGGCAGAGGCGCTCATAGCGGCCAAAGCGCTGGGCAGTCATCTTCAAGGAATAAGGATAGATTCGGGTGACCTTGACAAGGAAGCCGATGAGGTCCGGTGGGAGCTAAAACAGTTGGGTCTCGATGTGAAGATAACGCTGAGCGGGGGTTTAAACGAGTTCAAGCTGGAGGAGCTCGCTGAACACGCTGACGCTTTCGGTGTAGGAAACGCTGTGACCGACGCGCCCACTATAGACTTCGGTATGAAGATTAGCGAGGTTGACGGTTTCCCCATATCTAAGAGTGGTCATCTGAGCGGTAGTAAGGTGGTCTACAGAGATGAGAAGGAGTGGATTGATTACGTTTTACCTGAAGGGGTACCTTTCGATAAGGGCGTCAACGTCCTCAAGCCGCTCATAAAGAACGGGGAATTGGTCAGGCAAAATAGATCTGTGACCGAAATTCAACGGCAGATGATCGATACACTTTTTAAGCTGCCGCAAGAATTGAGAGATCTCCATAAGCGCACTAGCCCTAGGGTTAGGTTCATCGCGGGGGATGCTGGGCGCCGTCATGCAGCGCGATCCTAACTGCGGGAAATCGCAAATGGAGAAAGAGGGGTTCCACGCAGCCCGTTACCGTTGTTTCTCCCGATTTGCTCCCGACACTCTTAAACGGCTGGGCCCGTCAATTCTCGTGGCATCTTATCGCGTGGAGCAGATTTCGGGAACCGTATACATGCTCAGGTTAAACGACGACCGGGTGAAGTATTTTGAAGCCAATTGGTACATACCCGAGGGTATAACGTACAACTCTTACGTCATTAAAACGAGAGAAGGGGGTGTGCTAATAGACCTTTGGAAATCCAATTATTCTCACGAGTTCATGGAGGCGCTTGAACGTGTACTAGACCCGGCGGACCTGCGCTATGTCGTGATTAACCACGCTGAGCCGGACCATACAGGTTCATTGCCAACTTTGGCAGCTCGGAACAGTGAATTAGAAGTAGCTGGATTCCCCATAGCAGAGGGTATATTGAGGGCCAAATACGATTTTAAAAACAAGTTCAGGCCCCTGAGGAACGAGGAGGAACTGGAATTAGGAGGTGCCAAGCTTAAGTTTTACTACTCCCCTTGGATACATTGGCCCGAAACCATGTTGACTTATTACTTAAACGAACGCATCCTTTTCACCTGCGATGCTTTAGGTTCTTATTCGATACCGGACAGTAGTTTTGCGGATGAGGTGAGCGACGATTACGCTAAGTACTCCGAGAAATATCTCGTGACGGTTATCGGCTCCTACAGGGAAAACCTATTGAAAGCGCTCGACAGAATCGGATCGATTGAGCCGAAGCCCAGCGTAATAGCCCCCTCCCACGGAGCGGTTTGGAGGAAGGATCCCGAAAGGGTAGTTAATCTGTACAGAAGATGGGCCAGCGGCCAGAGCGAGGGAAAGAAACTAGTTATAGTTTACGCGTCTATGTATGGGTCCGTTAAGCAGGTAGTGGATGACATAGTGTCCAACCTGGGATCGCAATATCCCGTCGAAATCTTTGCTTTTTCCGATGCCGGTAGACCCCAAATTGAAGACGTCTTAACCTCAATAAACGGAGCAAAGGTTTTACTGTTGGCGTCACCAACTTACGAAACCGGCGCTCATCCCGAGATAAATCACGTGCTGGAGCTCGCTTCTACCAAGCTAAAGGGCTTGAAGAAGCCAGCGGTGCTTCTAACTTCATACGCGTGGGGATCAACGGCGGATAAGAAAAACCTCAAGTTGCTTCAAGACGCTGGGTTTGACGTCATAGATCAGGCGACTTTCAAGGAAAAACCTGATGCGCAAACAATGGTAAGAATAGTGGAATCGTTAAAGAAAGCTCTGGATCAGCCTCGAGGATCCAGATTAGACGGTTTTCATGAATTGCCTAGATGGCTTGTTGCGGGATGGTCTGCGTTCGCGTTGATAGCAGGATAACTGAGCTACATAAGGTGATCAAAATTCATTTAGATCATCGTGGAATCTTAGTTGGGCCCGTGGCCCACTATGGATTAGGGCGCAGGCCTTCGGAGCCTGTATCAGTGGGTTCGAATCCCACCGGGCCCGTGTTACAACTCTTCTGGTCACGCTTTGTTGTCCGTCGTTGGCCCAATTGTTTCTTGTTCAGTACTTCCCCTTTGTCATTCATCTCGTAGAGTATAGGTACGCCCGTGGGGATCTCAAGAAGCGGTATTTTGTCTTCCGGTATGTGCTCTAGATACATAACTATTGACCTCAGGCTGTTACCGTGCGCGACCACGAGTACGTTTTTGCCCATTTTTATGTCGGTTAGTATGCAATTCTCGAAAAAGGGTACAGTACGGGCCTGTGTGTCCTTTAGGCTTTCTCCGTTGGGAGGCCTGACATCGTAGCTCCTGCGCCAAAGCCTGACTTGCTCGTCGCTGTATCTTCTCGCGGTTTCGGCTTTGTTCAGGCCTTGCAAGTCACCGTAATGTCTTTCGTTCAGATGGGCGTCCTTTATTACGGGCAGGGAGACGCCCATACTCTTCATGCACAGATCCAGGGTCTCTATTGCCCTGGAAAGCACGCTCGTGTAGGCCACATCAAACTTTATGTCCTCTTTTTTGAGTAGCTCGCCCGCGCGAAGCGCCTCCTGTCTCCCCTTTTCGGTGAGTGGGACGTCGACCCAACCTGTGAAACGGTTTTCTTGATTCCACAGCGATTCCCCGTGTCTCAGTAGACAGAGTATCACCAACCTGACTGAATTTGATTGGCTGCATAAAGGGGTTACGAGTCTGCTAAAATCCGGCGCTTGCGCTGGTGTTCCCGTTTCACGCGATGCCAAATCTAGGACCTTGACCGGGGCGGCATCGAGGTCTCCTGGAAGTGCAGAAGGTATATCAGCTCTGAGCCGATGGAACCAAGCCCTGAGGTTCGCTTAAAGGCCGTTCCCCATTTCCTTGCTAAAAGAACGTTACGTCGGCTTCGGCCAAAGGCTGGTAATGAGCCCCAATCGGTGGCGGTGAAGACTTTCCGAATTTAACTCTATGGGGGTTAGGGGGCGAAAGTCCCCCTCCGTAAGGTGGGGGATGGATAGCCCCCTTACAGAAACCTTTTTTGCGTCACAAAAAGAAATATCTGTGCCTCCAAACCTAGAGGAGAAGGAGGGACTTTCCCTATGGAACGTAGGGGAGACGCCCGGGGATGAGAACGCCTCTGCGATGCGGGATGGAATACCCGCGGTATTCCAGGCGTAAGCGCGTCGATGAACCGGGAAGCCCCGTCCGTAAGGGCGGGGTAGTTCACAGGGCGTTTACCGCCTAAATGCTTGAAAGTCCTACTACCCGTTGCCGAAGTTTCTGCTATTCACATCGATTGCTTGTCCTGTTTTTACTTCAAGGGGTGCTTCTCGTCGTTTGAACGAACCGACCGAGAGGGCGTCCGTCTCTGGGTTCCTAACTCGCGCCTCGCGGACGTTTATGCATGCCGTTTTGATGGTTTGCGCTCCAGTGGGAAGGTCTTTACATGTAGTCGCCGAGGTGGACGAAGTGCATTTTGGAGTTTTCCTAGTCCCTAACAAAACTCTTAAAACGCACGACCAGGTCCAGGCAGCTATGGTCGAAAGTTACGATTACAAGGCTTTGCTTCAGAGGCTTAAGAACAACCTGCCCAAAAAAGCCGCCAAAGGCGATTGGTTCGAAGTCCCGCACGCCAAGATATCGGTCGTTAGGAGGAAGACAGTCGTGGAGAACTTCAAGGATATTGCTGAGCTTTTTCAGAGGGACCCGCAGCAGCTTTACCTGTACTTGACTAAGAAGCTCGGCGCTGCTGGAACCATTGAGGGAGATAAACTGGTGCTCAATAACTTGGTCTCTCAGGAGCAGGTCGACGCTTTAATAAATAAATACTATCAGGATTACGTTCGGTGTCCGGTATGTGGCAGGCCGGACACGGTTCTCGAAAAGAGGGGAAGGCTGTTCTTCATAAAGTGCCTGGCTTGCGGTGCTGAAACACCAGTTAAAAATCCGCTAAGAGATTGAAACGCCAACAATTGACTAGCTTTTCTGTGGCTATCCACCTGACGGAGTCCGGCACCGTTGTAGCGATTTGCGATTTGGACCTGCTGGGCAAACGCTTGAAGTGCGAAGGTCATGATTTTTTCGTGGATCCAGCCTTTTACGGGGGTCGGAAGGTGACCGCAGATATGCTTGTTTCGGTGATACGGGGCGCTCACGTGGTGAACATACTGGGGAAGGCAGCAATACAAGAATGCGTAAGTCGCCATATAATAAAAAGCGATTGGGTAAAGGTTATTTGTGGAATACCGCATGTACAATTACTCCTTTCGTTGTAGAGTGCTACGGATTTTTCTAACTCGTCGCGCAAGTGACGCGGCCAATCGGCATATGGCTATAAATGAGGGCTTCAAAAGAGGCCGAAAATCTCGCGCTTCAAGTTGGTTTATCGCTTGGGCTATCATCGCCCGATCTTTTTCCGCGGTAGTACCTCGCGAACTCTTGCGGGGATTACCTTATGCTCACAGCTTCCTCCGTTGTTGGGTTTCGCTCTACGTAGGCGCGCGCAGGTACGCATCAGCATACCTGTAGTACGCGTAGAGCTTGGGCTTCACGGCTTCACTCAACTCCCTCGCGAGTTCATCGGGAGTCTTCCGCTCCGCCCCCGTCAGGACGCACCCACCCAGGAGGGAT
>Ga0209012_1002058_pt1 | contig 18621 bp, 20 predicted proteins | sample RS3BMetagenome_FD_184735 | JGI IMG/M metagenome (GOLD analysis project Ga0209012, IMG submission 184735) | Ferric oxide microbial mat and aquatic microbial communities from Rainbow Spring, Yellowstone National Park, USA - RS3B (SPAdes) (version 3) ...
ATCCCCGGGGAATGAGCAGGGAAGCCATTTGTAGGGGTGAATGAGGAAAGTGGGAGAGATACCCGAATGGTTGATTACTGGCTTCTTGAGGTGGTGATAAAGGTAAATTAATAAAGCTCATCATGGTAAATTCTTGGATAAGATAGAATAGACGGGACTGAGTAATGTATCTAAATACGATGTTGTTTCTTTATCTGTGATCGCTTTTGACAAGAAATGATTGAGCAAGTTGGCTTCCGTTTTCTGATCTTCAAACGGGATCAATGTGACGTTTCTTGATTGTGCAAGGTCGCGTATGGTGTCAAGAGTGTTTTGTGGAAAACCCTTAGTGATAACAAGTGGTTCTGCGTGTAATCTTGTAGCTTTATCATTAATTTCAGTTATTACTTTATTCTTAAGAGTCGCATCGTACCCTGCGCTATACAATTCATCCTTTACCATCTCGTAGTTCTTAAATTCGATATCAAACAAAAGATCATCGCCCAAATAGACAATAGAATCATATTCAAAATTTTCTGTCGGATGCGAAAAACTTATGGAAATATTCGATAGATAACAATCAGTTATTCTGCTGAGAATCTTGATCATTTCTTGCTCAAATTCATTCTTTGGCTTGTCCTGCTTCAAAGAAACAAATTTGTCCAGATTTTTAACTCTAAATTCAACTAGTTCATTCGAACTTAGAATACGTTCAAGTTTAAGCCCCAAATCCCTTGATACACTATTAATATCTTCCATTTCCCCCTTTAGGTTGTCGATTATCTGTTTAACATTTTTAAGATTCTCGCCTAATATCATTATCCTCCCTTTGCCCTTCTTGATAATTATTCCACGTGGTGGAGAAGTCCTAATGTAAATCTCTCTCGAAATTCCGTCAGTTGAAAACAGACTTAGCATTAGATCAGAGGGTGGTTTTGGCAGAAGCTTTTCTGCTAACTGGTCGTCCCCCAAAAAGGCGAGGTCCTTCTTTATGGATATCCTATCTTTGTTTAGGGTCTCTTTAGCCTTATTTATAGCAGAACTAGAATACCACACTTTTCTATACTCTTCTTTGTGTTTCTTCAACACCTTCTCTAAAAAATAAGATTCGTCGTACTCATTTTTACGCGAAAATGCGGGTTGGGTTTCTCTTTCCAATGAATTAGCAATAAACCATTCCATGACCCCTATAAAAATCAACTCTTTCGACCGGTTTTTATACAAGTTATATTTGAGCTTTTATCTTAATTTTTGCTCATGTTTTTTTCCGGAAATAATTTCACATCTATTCCTCACTCCATATCAATGAAGGGTCCATAAGCATCTCTCTTCTTGGCATCTTATCATAATATGCCCTTATAGGTGTTCTTAGCTCAATTGCTCCATGGGGCCTTATGCAATTGTACCATTGCATGAATTCATCTATCGATGAGAAGTATCTTATCTTACTTTCAAATATATCAAAAAATTTCTCTATCTTACCATTCGTTTGAGGATGATTAACTCTTCCTGTAATCAGCCTTATCTTGTTCTTCAGCAAATATATTTCAAACTCTGTCAATCCTTTATCTCTCTGCCCTGCCTCTACAGCATAAAACTGGGTGATACCTAAGGATTTGGGACAGTCTTAACGAGCCGATCTACTATCATTGGGAACAGGTCGCACTCTCGGTTGTTGAACCTGAACTCGACCTCCTTCAGATAGAGATGAAAATATGGTTTTGGAATACCCCTGTAGTGATAGAGCCAGACCTTCGCATAGCTCCAGAATCCCTCGACACCATTGATGTTTGTGTCTCCCTTGCCGTACTCTTCTCTTCCGTGTGCAACGACCTTGTGCTTCCCTCTCGTCCAGAGCGAAGCGTATGCTGTATGTTCGTCGGTGTAGTAGAGCGAGCCTCTCCGCGTGTGTTTCTCGATCAGGGGCATCAGCGTATCTGACCTTCTATCAGGGACAGGAAACGTCACGATTCTCCCGTCCCTCCTGTACACCCCGAAGACCATCGTCTTCCCTTCGGCTCCCCATCCTCGCTTGCCCTTCCTGTGGCCCCCGAAGAGGGCCTCGTCAAGCTCAAGCTCGCCGGAGAGCCTCAGCTCCTTGAGCTCACCGAGAGATTCGTCGTATATCGCTTCCCTGAACACCCTGAACGTTCTCTGGATCGTAGCCAGGCTAATCGGAACGTAGAATCTGATCCTGTATGCTGGCACTCCCAGAACGAACAGGTAGAGCAGGTGCGCCACGATGTTTCGGGGTGTCTTCAGCTTCCCAAGGTACGTGCCTGCGAAATCTCCGAACTTGTGTCTGCAACGCTTGCATTGATACCTTTCACCTATATGGTAGAGCGAGCGGTACCCGCACCTCGGACATCTCCTTCTTCCCTTCCATCTAGCGTGACGAAAATATGCCCTGCTTTTTGTCACGCTTGCAGCTAACTCTACGGGATCGACTGCCCGCACGCACCGACCGTGGACCTGGCGAGCTTATCTCCTGTTCCTTGTCCCAGATCATTGGGTATTACCTTATAATAATCATAACAAGACACCCGACTTTTCAAAGGTCATTCTAATCTTCTTGCCACATCGCAATTTCTCCAGCCCTTCCCTTCTTAAGGCTCATCAGCAGGTATGGTCAACAAAACTTCAGGTACGCCCAGCGATCAAATCAAAAGATGATGAAAACGTCAAGTAAGAAAAGAGATCTCAATACGCCTTGGAAATGGAAAAGCTTAATACACCTGTATGGTTTTGGTTATTCATGGAACTCCAAGCACTTACCGGGTTGGTACCTGCGGTTTTAGCTGTTATGGGGAGCGGTGAGTCGATCTACTGTGAACATGGAATCATGCTTTACAAGGACCCTGAAGTCTCGGTGGATAGGAAGACGATCAAGACAGGCGGATTCATGCAGACGATGGAGCGTACGACGGTTGGTGGTGTTCCATACTTCCTCTCAGAATTCAAGGGTCCAGGTAACGTCTGCCTTTCTAGAGACGGGGTGGGGGACGTGAGGGTTCTCGAGCTTGGGCAGAATGAGGTACTTGATGTCGCAGAAGGCTCCCTCCTGTGCGCCGACGGAGTAATCAAATACGAGATGCTTCACATCAAAGGAACACATAGGCCTGGGGGTATGTCTGGTGTTTGGATGGACCAGTTGACCGGTCCGGGAAAGATAGCCATACATGGTTACGGTGACATCATAACAATGACTCTGGCGGCCGGAGAAATAGTTACATGTGATATGGGTTCCCTGCTATACAAGAGCGGTTCCGTGCAGGCTCAGACGAAGAACCTTCCTTTTGGGGGCGGCCTGCTCGGGAAACTTGAATCTTTCGAGGTCCTTGAACTAGTTGGCCCGGGAAGAGTCGCGCTTCAAAGCGTCGACCCAAGGAGCAAACATTACTGAGAGGAGGTGATGACGGTTCGTTGCCCGTGCCGGAAGAATTCATCAAGAAAAATAGTGAAGTAACCATTAGCAAGGCATCTCTGCAGGACATAAACTGTAAGAAGTGTGGAGCAAAGCTGGATCCAAAGAATATTCAGAATGGTTTTGCCAGATGTGAATACTGCGGAAGCGTGTATTCTCTAGCCGTCGACGGAAAGCCGGTGGTTGATTAGGTTATCTTGAACGCAGACGTAGTGGGTGGTATAACCCCGGTAGTGCTTGTCACACTGTCTTCTGGTGAGAAGATTCTTTCCGAACACGGTTTGATGATGTACAAGGAGAAGGATGTGCAGGTGCATCGCAGGACACTGAAATCATTAGGTGTTTCTACGCTTAGGATTTTGAGCGTGGAGAGCAAGGAGGGGTCTGAGGAGGAGATGTTCCTTGCGGAATACGAAGGCCCTGGTCATGTTACCTTTTCGAGGGATAAAGGTGGAGAGGTGAGGATAGTGCAGTTGCAGCCGGGGCAGACGATGAGGCTAAGATCTGGTCATGTGATCTGCTTTGATGAAACTGTAAAATACAATCCTGTCGTTCTTGCACGTTACCCCGACCCGGCGGACCCAAAGAAGACCATGTACATAGTCGCGGACGAACTCACCGGACCCGGAACGGTTGTTTTTCAGTCCAACGGTAACATCGTCACATTCAACCTGAACCAAGGTGAAGGCCTGAGAACGTCTACCGATGCGTTGCTTTCAGCCGAGCCGTCTGTATCGCTCAAGGTTAACTGGATAAGAACAACTCAATCTGCTACATTCACAGGCAACATCAACTTTCCAGTGCTGGACGTTTTTGGTCCCGGGCAGGTGCTTCTGCACAGCGGGGTTTGATTTTATATGAACATAGAAGCAAAGGGAGATTTCGTACCCATAGCACTGGTGGAGCTTCAGCAGGGTGAGGAGATTTATAGCGAAGGCGGGTTGCTTGTCTATGCGGACCCCACAATCAGCTTCAGAACCAAGTGGATGACTCAAGGGGGAATTGGTGGAATCATACGACGTACCGCTTCTGGAATACCATTTCACATGCACGTCTACACCGGTCCGGGCTATGCTGCGTTCAGCAGGTCAAAACCAGGCGAGGTGAGAAAGCTCGAACTTCAGCAGGGACAGACTGTGGAGATGGTTGAGCACTCTCTTCTTCTTGCTACGAACAGCGTTGGTTACGAGCCTTACCTGATAAGGGGTGCCGGCTTAGGGGGCTTCAGAAGGCTCGAAGGAATCTGGATGGATAAGCTGATCGGTCCTGGCATGGTCGTCTATCACGGTCATGGAAACATATTGACATTCAATCTGAAGGAGGGGGAGTCAATGGATGTAGATATGGGCGCCCTACTCATGAAGGATCCGACGGTTTCGGCTCAACCATTCAGTCAGCAGCTCGGTGGGGGGCTCATGGGCAGTGCCCTAAGCTTTTCAGCAATAAGGCTGAAAGGGCCCGGGCAGGTGCTCCTTCAAACAATGGACCCAAGATCTCAACATTCGGGGTAGACGTAACGATTTTTCGCCTAACATCAGAATTATTGACGCTGTACGTAGAAACCGTTTCGTCTTACAGCTTATTCTATGCGCTGGTTCAAACCGCACTTCTCACACTTTAATGTCTAGTATTTCCTCCAGTATGTCTGTTAGAGTTATCATTCCTGTCACATCCCCATCCTTGGTTACAAGAGCCATCGTGATCCCAGACTTTTCCATGTCCTCCATCGCGGTGGACACATAATCATCATGCTTTACCCTTGGCGGCTCCACAATATACTGTACTATGCTGTCAGAGTATCTTCCGGCTGCCAGGGCAGGGGCGATCGATTTGAATGTTATTGCCCCCAGGGCTTTGGGACACGGTAAAGTGTACCTTTGCATGTTCTGAATCCGGTTGCTAAATCGTTCCAGCTTGAGCCATGGCTTTCCGCATATAGGTGGTAGAGATAAGGATATTAATGTATATCCTTAATACTACGACATGAGCAGACTCAAGGTCGAGCTAAGACGAGAGCACCTGCATCTCCATGATGAGGTAGACGGTTTCTTTGAGAAGATGGTAACCAAGTTTGGGAACAGCGCCAAGATAGACTGTCCGAAGGAGTTCATAGGCAGAAAGGTGTACGTCATAGTCTGCAAGAAAGAGGAGAAGGAATAATGGACTATGGCACAGCAACAGCAGCTTCTGCTCAAATTCAGGATAGATGATGTCAGGTCCAAGACATTCCGATACAGGTCAAAGAAGAAGCAGAAGATACCCTGGTCCAGGTACGACAGGGCCCAGGAGAACGAGTTCCCCGAGGTCGTCCAATTAATACGACTCCTTGTAGACAGAGCATCATCCCAGCTTGTGCTCCCGCCAGATCATGATGCGACAGGGAATACATCTTACCCCAAAGCAGACCTGGCGAAGCTCATTCTATCACAGCAGTACGATGGTAGGTGCAACAGGGTGTCAATAGGTCTACTCTCCCTGCTGAACTCAAGGCTTGGAATAACGGCTTGCAGCACTAGGACTCTATCATACAAGACTCTGGAGAGGGCGTATCAGGACACAGGGGTACTTGCTCTTCTCAACGACGTATTCTTCCTAACGCAGCTCCCCGTCGTGGACATGGAGCATAATTTCGCCTTCGACGGCACGTGCCATCCTACCACGATAAAGCAGAACTGGGAGTCGTCCAAGGACGAGATACTCAGGCTGTTGAAAGAGCGACCCAGTAGTAGGAAAAGGAAGAAGAAGCTAGAGTTCGAAAAGACAATACTTGCCGTGGGCACTACGTTCAAGATAATAGCTTCGTTCGCAAGGACCAGCAGCCCCTTCGCAAACGAATCCCCCTGCCTCAGGCCTTTGCTTGAACAGGTGTTGGAGCTTTATACTCTAGTAGCGAAGGTATGCGCAGACTCTGGTTTCCTATCGAGGGAGAACTGCACCCTCATAGGTAAAGTGGGCGCTGTGCCGAGAATCTTCCCAAGGAAGGGTGCATCGATCAAGGCAAAGGGCTCACAGGCATGGAGAAAGATGCTCGTTGAGTTCATCCAGGACACCCAGTCCTGGTTAAGGGAGTACCACAGCAGGTCCATCGTGGAGAGTGTTAACTCCACTATGAAGAGGCTGTTCACAGCTCCTCTGAGGAAGAGGCTCCTAGAGAGGAAGGCCACGGAACTTCTGGCCAGGATAATAGTCTACAACATACGCTAGCTCGTGTATCTGAAGTACACTAAGCAAGTGAAGCTGGAATTCAAGAAGAATACCAAACCGCGGGTCATGACTCTCTTAAACTGGATTGATACATAGAGCCATGTCCCAAAGCCCGCTTGAGGTTAATGCTTAAATAAATTATCGACAACATCAAGGCTTAGTTGTTCGGCAGACGCCCAGGCAAGCGAGACGAAGCAGGAAAGCTGTGTCGGGCAAGGCCGCCGCGGGTCGTCAAAATTTACTGTTAAAAATACTGATCGACTTAGCGATATCAAGTGTTATATTTCTGGGGTATGCGCCGGTTCACGGCCAGATCTCGGCCTCGATGCCGCATCCGCCGACCGGCGTCGCGATTGCCAATCCCCCGCCGACTCCCGAATACATCGATGGGGGGACCTTCTCGATAGCGCTACGGAACGACATGGCGCACGACCTTGAGTTATGGGAACCTCTCTCGAAGAAGACAAAGGAAGCTGTCAAGCACTGGTGCGCCGTAGTCATAAACTTCATGAAGGCTACAGATTATAGGAAATCAACCGTGCGCCCGAACATGGGCGCGCAATCGAAACCTGTGTACTTGAACTACTGAGCTTCGCAAAGTACTGCTTCCCTTGAGCTTCATCTTCCATACACTTGGAAAGTTCGACCGTGATAGTAGAGTTGAGAAAATTGGGTGAATACCACTCTCGCAGCCGGTGCGAGCTGATTAATCACCGAGTCGACTGCGCGGGTATCATACTGCTGATACTTCGCATTGGTTAGCTCATAAGCTATGATAGAGTCATCATCATACGGACCGCCTGCCGAAATGCTGCAGGATGAAACCATGTTGATTCCCATCGCAACTTTAAGCGAGGAGGAGGCATAGATATTCGAAGAAGCACTAAGATTCGAGACTTCTAGTTGTGCCCTCTCTGCGAATCCCACTATCAACGAGGGATGATTGGGAGAGTTCGAGAAGTGGTACCAACCGTCTGCCCCAACCTTGCCGGAATAGGTTAGATCCTCGGAACCAGCGTTCTCGAAGCACGTATCGACATCATGTATGATCTGCTTCCTGACGTCTCTGGGGTCCTTTCCAAGTCTTTCACCAATTTGAAATCCCAATGCCTTGAACTGAACAATGTCGCTCCAAACAGCAGAGCCAGCGCCGAGATTTGCCGAACCCTGCCTTGGAATGTAAGATTTGTACTTGATAATCTCGTGGAGATCGTTTGCATTCAACTCCACTATTGCGTCAATCTGCTGCCGGCCCCAGCAAGCAACGGGTACCCAGTGATTGTCTCTGGGTTTAATCAGATACAGCCTGAATGGAGACCTGCCCCAGCTTATGATTAATCCAGCGGGAGCCTGACTCTCGACCATTTGCCTCTTGAATTGATCAAATAGATCATCGGTCACAGAACCGAAGGTAAACCGCGTGGTGAGAGAGAGTCTATTTTCAGAATAAAAGTTGAATCCTGAATCGATTTGCTCAGGAAGCAGCTTATCTCCGAGATACAACCTCACTATCTGCGGGAGGGACCCGACGAATACCTGCGAACCCTCTGGTCCCCAGTCGACTCGCAAGCGTCATTAGGTCAATGGGCAACTCCTAAAAAAGTTTTGTCCCTCAAGTGAGGTTGTTTCCTAATTCCGTATGATTGACGTCACCTCCATCCCTAGCATCTTCGTGCACTTCATTCTATTCAGGATCTTGAGGTTCCATCCCATCGCAAGGATGATGATGCCCCACCTGCTCCGGTTCTCCTCCTTCCTGAACCTTGTCGTGAGGTTGTGCTGTTTATAGACAGTCGGATCCTCTGAACTAGGACGGGCTAGTAAATGAGGGCATTATGCAGGGGTTCAAGGCCTCAATTATAGTGAATTAAATTTGAAATTCGCAAGAATCGTCAAGATATCGCTGCGTTTAAAATTCTATCTACCGATTGTATGCTTGTACCTTCGGAGCCCATTCCCTGAGCTCTTTTACCTCTGCGACGATTTCCTTTGCTACGCTCAGAAAGGCCCTTTCCTCGTCTCTTGAAGCCCTCTCATATACGACGTATCTTCCCTTTCCCATCTTATCAGATATAAACCCAAATGGGATATCAGAGAGTGAGGTAAAGACCTAATAACACCATGGTCAAATAAGTTATGGGACTACGCCCCTGTTCGGATTAGCTACATATACCTTGCAGCTATCGATTGATGATAACCTCTCTTATATAGGATGTATGAAACCAACAGATTCTATAGCTACACGCTTCTTTCCTTTGATGGAGGAGATGAACTCCTCCAATTTACTCGTTAGTACTCAAGGAGAAGCTTTCCCTTCTTCTCAAGAACAGCAACCTGTGATTCCCTTTCGCTGACATCTATCCCGAGAAAAGTATAGAATTATCATTCATACATCCCCTTTTAGCATGCTTATTCATTAGGTCACAAGGTCACGACGTGTTGAAGAGCGAAGAATGTAACGTAATAGATGAGCTGAAGGTCTTCACGGATGTCTCTTCAGGGAGCCATGGAGCCTTCCTCTGGAACCTTATGTCAGAATTTTCGATCAAAGACGAACTCCTAGAGATTTAAATAAACCTCTTAAGACAGAAAATTTGAGGGCTCGTGAAGCTACAGTACATCTCAGGCGGAGTTGGCAGCGGCGCAACTGTGAAGGGTTTCTTACCGTTTTAAGTGGCCAAGCTGGACATGGGCGCCCCCACTAATGGTAAGAGGAAGTTCATGGCGAAAGAATGAGTTGATCTGTTGATGAGAATCCTAGGATTTAGCCCTGAAATCCTAGCATGGCAGAAGAAGTTGGCCATACTATCAAGGCTCACACCTTTGGTGGAGTCGAACGTAAACATAATGGAGCTGGACCTAGGAAAATTATAATGATCGTAGCTCCAGCCAAACAACCCGAAAAATTGAAGATTAGTCTTCTCCCCTACTGGCTATTTATAATGGCATTAAGAATAACCCAAGTCGTACCAAGCACATCTTGAGAAAAGGAATAATTTTGTCAGACTGCCAAAAAATTACACTTAATAAGAACATATTCACCAAGCTGACAAATTATGGAGAGAAATCAGCTCCAAACACTGAGCATTATTGTGGCTGGCGCTTTATTCGGATTTTTACCCTCTCTTAATGTTCATTCGGTCGTTTCTGTACTTTTAGCCATCATCATTATCCCTGTGGCCGTACTGTTATTACTTGTAGGAACTGGTTTGTTACTTGACGTCATTCATAAGAGTATGATAAATTCCAGAGAACATAGCTATCCACGCATTATTGGTATTCTATCGGATTTAGGTCAACCAGTTGACGGAAAAACTTCTAGCTGGAGTGATATATCGCTGGAAGAATGGATTGAGGCCATTCGGTGTGAGGCTCGTAGAACCCGGCGACCGATAATAATTAAAAAGATTACATTGGAAGATAATTTAGACAGAATCACCGCCATAGTGAACCCTTACGGAGGGGCCTATCCAGAAAAGGATCTATCCCAACAGCTCAGCTTCAAGAAAATCATCGAATATGTAAAACAGGGTGGGATATTCGTCAATGTAGCAGATGTGCCAATGTACTGGGCATATAGGAAAGACGTCGGTGACTTGGTGGAAACAGCGGACTTCGTATGGTTGCCAACACCTATGGGACCCCTTGCAGCAAGAATGTTCCAGGGCACTCCTCTTGCAACTGAGCTTCGGATAGAATTTTATAATGTAAATTTGCCGGGACAGGGGCCGCTTACTTGGACGCCTAGTAGCGGGGCTCAGTATCAGATAGATAGGGCAACGCCGATAAAAGCGAGGATATCACTAGTTGATGGGCCTATTCAGTTTAATAATATAGACGTAACTCCTTTTTTTGACGTTAATTTTGGCAAAGGAAAGTTCATAATTTCGTTGTATTCGCTCACCGGTTCGAACTCGAAAGTTGCCAACGACATAAAACACAGAATATGCTCGCATCTGCTCCAAGATATGCCCTTGGAGAAAGAAACGCTGAAAAGTCTCGGTAAGACGAATCCGGGTGGAATTACTAAGAATTTTACAATCGCATTTCTTCCCGTGATCGTTCTTCTGCTCCTTAATTTACCTCAGGCTATTTTGCCTAACTTACAAAAATCATTCATTTACTTGTATGCCGCACGAAGAAATAATCCAATCGGGGCAATATCTTCACTCTCTGTTTATGATGGATGGTGGAACCTACTTTTGCTAGCGATAGCCAGTGTTGTTATGTTTTTCGCTAATTTAGCCACCTATTCTAAGTCAACCATCAGAGCAATTGTATATTCTGTTATGATATTCTACTCGGCGATTCTATCGAATCTCTTTTGGTTGCTGACCTCCTACTCCGTCAATTCTCAGTCGTCAGGAACTTCCGGTGTGTCGTATGCGTCGTTGGGATTCTTGGCTGGCCAATTCTGCTTTTTCTTGACCGATCTTCTGTCGGCAAAACAGGTATACACAACAGCGAAAGATAGCAATCTAGAGAAGCAATGGTTCAGGTTGTTTTGTTGTCCTCTGGTTGGCTTATTTTCTATCTGGTTTTTGGCTTTGGCATTAATTGTGCCTTCTTGGTTCTTTGGCATCTCCGGTAGTACTTCAGTAAACTGGGTCGTCCATTATTTCAGTTTTTGGACATCTTTCGTAATATCGATGGGATTGGGCCTAGCATCTCTAATCGACAAAATTGAACATGTAGTAATCCACGCCTTATCCAATAATTCATCATGGTAATAAAGGAGCAAAGCCATTTCTCTTTAGCCGATAGACATTATTATTACTAGAAGGTTCTACTAATAACATCTCCTTTATTGCTTCGAATACCCTGACGAATGAAAACTAGGCAACGAGTATTCGCAATTTTGAATTTTCTTTTAAAGCCTAGCTCCTCAATTCTCTTGCCTTATCCCAGTGCTCTTTAAAATCTTAAGCCTGCGAAAAATAGAATTAACCACGTCTTACTTCCACATATGCATGTGATAACCATTTCGATTACAATTGCAATCTCGATTGCGATGTTAGTCGCGTACCTAATCCAGCCCGCAACCTTTACACTTTTGCTATCTGTCGTGATTGGTGCACTCGTTGGTGGTATACTTAGTTACTCATGTAGCTTATCATCACCGCAGAGTCAACGGAAACGCAATTCCGAGATACGTAGTGTTGGCCTAGTGTACCGGCCTCTTTATGAGGAAACCTCTGCAGTCATTTCTTCTTTATCATTCAGCAGAGGGTATCTTCATCAACTTCCCGATCTGGCTAATTATGAAAAAATCAAAAGGAATTACAATTTTCTTTTAGCAGAAAAACAGCTGAAGCAAGAAGTAGACATGTGATGCTAAGCAGTGTCTGATCTAAGAAGACTTGAAGGGTTATCGTCTGACAACACATACAATGCAGAACTAGTGTATCTGAAGAAATTATGGGGGTGGATGCCGTTCCGTGTACGGTCAAATTGTCTATTAAAAGGGGCGACAATTCATTACTATTCGACATTAACCGGAAAATGGCATTATTGGAAGGAAAAATTTGAATCAAATCGCTAATGAGTTGTACCCATACATCCATTCATACCACTTCCAACTGATTATACAAAAGAACGGAAAGCTCGAAGAGTCTTGCGATTTAGCGACAGATCCCGAAGCTCACACATTCATGCAAGATCTACATAAAGCAATTTAAGGCGACCCAGCTTCAAAGCAGATAACCTTGATGGCCCAAGAACTCGTGGCAAGTGCAGGACGACTTCAGGAAAAGCCGCGAAAAGCTATTGAGCAACCCTGGAATGTATAAGAGCTTGTTTGCATAGGCACAAACCTAGAATTAGCCTCGTGAAAACGGGCTTTGCTTAGGCCCTAGCTGTTTTGTGGATTCAAAGGCTTTCATGTTATTGTTTGTGCCAGCTACCTTGACCGGTTAGCGTTCTCACCGTCTCTCACAGAGTTAGCATTTGGTAATACTTTCCCAAAACCTAACCAAAACCGGTTTATAACTGGCTCGCGCCAGTCACATCATTCGCTAGCTGATTTGGCTTGCACCTGGACGCAACAAACGCAACATTGGTCATGTTCGTCCCCGATGTCGTTTCAAGCATCAACTCTAATCATCATCCTATTCCTTTATCTCAGTTTTATCCTTTGCCTAAACCTCCATCTCCGATACCATGTCATTCACGAAGTTCCAGAGCGATTCCCCAACCATGTCAGGAAGGTTAAGACGGAGAAGGGAAACTGTGCTTGGCTTTGGAATTTATCCAATAATGATGCCTGCTTCCTATCTGCAGGCGGCGTTCCACGAAAAGAATAGGGTTCAGGACACAAGAGTGGTATTCCAAGAGGGAAAGGAGCTCTTGCCGAGGAGAGCAATAGCGGTAGTGCGTGATCGCTTGCAGTCTCACAATGAGGCTTTTGACAAGGAATTTTTTACTTTAGGAGGGCCGAGAAGGGAGAACGTTAGATCAGTTGGACAGATACATGAAGGCTCAAACCAGAGAATAGAATAGTTGCATGGAGAGATCAGAGACAGGGAGATAGAGGATGCCTGGCCTAAATCGTCATAGAACAGCTCAGATCGTCATTGACTGTACGAGAATATGCCACAACTTCATAAGACACCATATGTCCCTGGACGGCAAGACACCCACTCACATAGCAGGGCTTGATCTACAGCCGGAAGGCATAATTTGGAAGGGGTCAATTAAAAAGGCATATAAGGAGAGACAAGGCAGTCGAGCTTCGGGCAAGGAAGATGCCGTCAAAAGATAGGCACTTAGATAATCAAGCATCAAGAAAGAAGAACCTCCTTAGATCAGATAAGGCTGAAGAGTTTTACTGCTTCAGGTGTAAGGCAGACAAAAAGAGCAAGCTAAGAGCCGAATGGCATACAACTGAAGGCGTAAAGATAATCTGCAATGGTTGCTATGGAGAATTGGTTGCAATGTCCAGCGTTGCACCACCATAACCATCTAATGGCTCACGCCCCTAAGACGCACCAGAGCCATAATTAAATACAGCAAGGGTTTGACCTATTTATGGGTGTAAATACTATAAAAACAGTCGAACTCGAGAAGTTTGGCATAAACCGATCAATAATAGAAAAATTAGTCGAACTTGGTTACGAAGAATTAACAGAGGTTCAAAGACGCGCTATTGAATCCGGACTTTTTAATGGTGAAAGTGTACTAGTCAGCGCACCAACGAACACGGGGAAAACTTTCATTGGGGAAATCGCCTTTCTGGTCGCTTCGACTCGAAAGGTCGCCTCAAGAACGTTCTATCTAGTTCCTCTTAAAGCCCCAGCGGAAGAGAAATTCGGAGAATTCAAAACAAAATATGAAAATTGGGGATTAAGAATTACAATAAGCACCAGTGATAGAACAGAGTTTGACGATGAACTCGCCAATTATGACGTGGTCATTGCCACGTATGAAAAACTCAATGCTTTACTTATAAGAAGACCCGAGCTGCTTGGTGAGATAGGATTGGTCATCGTCGACGAACTACAGAATCTGGGGGACGAATCCAGAGGCCAACACTTAGAAGTGTTTCTGACAAGATTAATCATATTACCCAACCGCCCCCAGATTGTCGGTTTGTCGGCAACCATTCCTAACGCTTCGGATTTAGCGGAGTGGCTTGGAGCCACACTTATTGATACTGAGAAACGAGATGTAGAACTTCGCGAAGGAATTCTATATACTGGAAAGCATTCGATAGATTTTCAAGGTCATAAGCTCGAGAATGGAGATTTTATCTATCGCGAATTTAACTCTGGGAAGATATGTATTGAGAAGAAGCTTCGCACCAACCCCATAGAGCTGACTTCGGAATTAGGTAAGAGCGAGCAGACTTTGGTTTTTGTTGATACTCAAAGAAATGCTGAGTTCACCGCAAGAAATATAGCCAATGGTTTGCCTTCGACCGATATTACCGTTGATCTGATTGATGAATTGGATGTAGGAGTGGAATTTACCCCTTCTACAGGAATTTTAAAAAGAACACTCCAAAATGGCGTTGCTTTTCATCACGCGGGATTGCTACCAGAAGAAAGGAGTATAATAGAAAACGGCTTTAGAACTGGTAAAATACGAGTAATATGCTCAACAACAACATTGGGAGCAGGAGTAAATACACCTGCAAAGAATGTTATCGTGCTTTCATATAAAACCTATGGCAATAGGAACATTTTAACTCGTGACTATAAGAACATGGTCGGGCGTGCTGGAAGACTTAGAACTAGGGATAATTTTGGGCGTTCAATTCTCTTTGCAGAAAATGGTAAAGAACTTGAGATGCTTTGGAAGGAGTACGTTACTGCAAAACCAGAACCTGTAAAATCACAAATTCCAAGTGGTGCCAGATTAGAAAGTTCAATACTAGGGCTTTTGGCGTCCGGTGTATGCTCAACTGTACAGGAGCTTGAATCTTTTCTCCAGAGGACACTTCATGGGCATGTTCTGGCCAAAGAGGGTACAAATGGCTTTTCGAAACAGTTTGAAACAGCAATACGTCAGATGACTGTCAAATTAGGTCAAAATAGGCTCGTTGAGATCGAAGGCGATAGGATATCTGTGACAGAACTGGGGAGAAGATGTGCAGAAGAGTTGTTAACTCCAGATACCGTTCTGCTATTCTATAAAATTTTAAGTGAATCTGAGATAAAAATTAAAGCAGTGAAGGAATATGATAGCCTAGCGGAAGGTCTTATACATCTCTGTTGCAGTAGCTCAGATGCTAGTCTTCTTTATGCACCGAAAAGCAGGCCAGAAATTGAAAAGTTGCAAGCAACCTGGGAAGTAAGGAGAGAATCATTTCTCTATGAACCAAGCGAAGGACAATTCCTTCAAATTCTAAGAACAACTAGGATGCTCATGCGTTGGATTGATGGGGCATCGTTCAAGGATCTGTCAGGTTATGCACCGCCCGGAATCATAAAAAGAATAGCGGAAAATATCAGTTGGATATTGAAAGGATTAGCTAGAGTAGCGGAGAAACCTCTTTTTGATTTTGATGGAGGATTTCCTAACTTTATAGGAATGTTAGCTAATCGTGTCTTTTATGGCGTCCCCACTGATTCTCTGACGATAATAAGACTTGGAATCCCAGCAATAAATAGAAGTCGTGCTACTCGGCTGGCAAAAGCCGGGTTTAAGAATATTGATGATTTGATCGCTGCTACCACCCGTCAATTGATGTCTGTGAATGGGATAGGAGAAAAGCTAGCTTTGAGGATCATGGAGCATGTTGAGAATTTCATTAAGGATGATGTGAACAGAAACAGACACCGTCAACTGAGACTTGCTCAACAACTAGGAAGAAATGGAATGATCATTGAACAGCTTTACGAAACGAAGGGCGATGGTTTTTCGCGAGTATGTATAGAAATTCTAAGAATGACGGGGTTAAATGCCATTTTCATTGGCGATTCTGAGAAGCATGAAGTCGACGGAATAGTCACAATCCCGGAAGGCAAAATAGTGATCGAAGGAAAACGAAAGGAGAAAGCGAACGTTCTTGCGACAGAAGCTGAGGAAGTTTTAGGTAAAGGTGCCAGACATAACCCGATATCTTATGTAACTATTGGATTTCCTGATTTTGTTGAAGAAGCCAAACGGAACGCTTCTAACGCCAAGGTTACTTTAATCAAGGCGTCAGTCGTAGGGGATATCTTGATAGCATTCTGGGAGCGCAAATTGAGCAAAGAGAATATAATCAACATTTTGAGAAGCGGAAAATATATAGCCTCCCTTCAGAGTTCAAAAGGATAGTCCAAAGTAGCAACAACATTCTGCAACGATTTGTAAGAAAGCGGGACATTGCCGAGGATAAACCTGTACCTCTTCCAGTGAAGTGACTTTGTGTTGCTCGGAAATCGTTTCGTCATTTGGCAACGGGACTAGACTGACTTAATTTAAGAAGCGGACGGTCTGGCGCATGTTGGAGGCCAAAATCTCTTAAGAGGTAAGAGTTTCCTCCTCCTGAATTGCCACAAACCTTACTCAGTAATAATACAAAAGGGATAAGCCGGTTCACCCCAGGAAGTCAGGACTACTTCGTTCCGATTTTTCATCTACATTAAGCAATGCAAGCGGAACCTATATGGCACCATTCGCTTCTAAACACTTGCTTCATATCACGTGAAGGCTGCCCTTATTCCTAGAAACAGGATTTTATTCTTCCTCACAATCGCAGAGAGATGCTCTGGGAGCGAACTATGTAAATATATTTACTCGCTGATCATCTCCCTTTATTTGCTGTTATCCTACCCGGTGCAGGTATCCCCAGCCTTATCATGGCTTCGTACACCTTCGGCAGTGAATAAGCAAAACCTATGTGGGCACAGTCCTCCTTTTCATCCACATCACAGTGCAGCTTGTTGTTAACAATGGTTATTCCAGCTATCCTCTTCGTCCTGTTGTCCTTTATGTAGATAGTGTTGCTATCTTCATCATATCCAAACTCCTCCATAAAGGGAGCGTATCTAGCAAATACTCTATCCTTAAGCATAAGCTCCTCCAGCCTGCTGGTTACGTAACCCGTAAGGCTGCTTATTCCCTCCCTCTCCAGCATCCTCCTGTTCTGCTGGAAGCTCTCCTTGAAGTGTTCGTAGACAGCTTGACTAACCGTTAGCGATGCGTACCCCGATCCTTTCTTCGGCACTCTATAGATCACCTTTGTTACACAGGTATAAAGCGGAATAGTTATAAGTATTTCTCCGGTATAGTACCGTATAGTTGAGGAATAATTGCGCCGTTAAATTTGGGAAGCTGGTAATGACTTGGGTAGATATGAGGCTCGAATCTTTTAAGATAATGGGATGCCCTGACCATTTCTTTTTAGGACCTTCTTTATCGAACCCCCTTCCATCTCGTATCCTTGCTGTGCTCAGGGAGGTTGAATCGTGAGTTGATCTCAGAAAAGTACCGACCTAAAGAGGAAGCAGACTATATTCAGGGAATCAATGGACTCTGCCCTGTATGCTCTTCGCCTCTGGACGATAGCGAAAGATGCCCGAAATGCGACCCTTCCAGCCTTACTGGAACATCATTCGGCGAATCTACTCCTTCAAGGACGGAGTTCAGAAGGATAATTGGGAGGGTTCCTTCGACAAGGGAGCACAGCTACTTCAGGTCTCTCTTCACGAATGATGAAGAAAGGAGGATCGGCGAAGCCGCACAAGCTGCAATAGAAAGAATCAACCTGGACCAGCATACAAAGTCAGCTCTGGCAATGCGGATTACTCTTATGGCAAAACGGTTCAGGAGCAGGGGGCTCTCGATCAACGAATCAATCTTGCTCGCAGCCAACTTAGAGCTGAGCTTTCTTGGCGTAGATGATGTTCAAAGCGCATCAAATGGCCAGCAACTCCAGACCTCTGCTTTAAGACCTGTTACCTTCGAAGTTGTATCAGAAGACCCGCATAGAATATCTGTAACGGTAGCCGGTGCCCAGCGCAGGTTCAAGGTATGGCCCCTGAATAAGGGAGGAAGAAATTGTTTCTCAGTCCGTCTTCCTCTATACGAGTACGATGCAGGTGCTATGATTGCAGTACACAAAGCCACGCTCGTGCGGGTTGCTGACAAGAGAGTGTCTGTTGTTGACACACATACATTGAGGCTCAAACGGTGCTTCTCAAAATCCTTCCACATATTCAAGCTGATCAAGGAGGTGGTTGTCGACGGGGAGCTTGAACTTCCTGACAAAAGCATGGCTTACATGAGAAGGTATTCGCTCTCATCCCTTCCGCTTACTGAAAGGATTGCTAGAGAGGCAGGATGCGCTGGCAGGCTTCAGAGCAGGTTCGAACAGTTATTCAAGCAGTCACTCATAAGAGGAATGGGAAGGTCTCCAAGGAGCTTGGCTAAAGAAGCGATGCTTCAGGCTGGTGTTGATATATACTCATCCCTCTCTCCAGAAGCGAAGGCTTCTGTTGCTTTAGCTGCTGCCCAGGCAGGGGTCACCCCAAGAAAGAATGGGGGACTGGTGGTTGTTTCGGAGTTAAAAGGGTGGGTTAAGTAAT
>Ga0209012_1002064_pt1 | contig 18596 bp, 16 predicted proteins | sample RS3BMetagenome_FD_184735 | JGI IMG/M metagenome (GOLD analysis project Ga0209012, IMG submission 184735) | Ferric oxide microbial mat and aquatic microbial communities from Rainbow Spring, Yellowstone National Park, USA - RS3B (SPAdes) (version 3) ...
CCCCGGCAGGGCCGCAGAGGCTCGTCCGCCAGGGCCGGCGGCCGTCACCGGTCGCCAACCGCTGCCCTTCCCAGGCCCGGGTCTCGCTGTCCACGAAACCGGGGAAAGACCACACCACCGACCCCAGGGAGATGGAGTCATCGGTCGCCATCGGTCACCAGCCCCCGCCCCGGGACGTATCGGAGGGGCCGTCCGGGCGGAGGACCATCCGGGCCCCAATCGTACGGTTCGATCTCACCGAGGCGGGATAGATCGGTGTCCAGCCAGGCTCTGTCCTCGGTTGTGTGCTGGGCCGAAGCCGGGCCCCCGTCGGCCTGAGCCAATGCCTGGGCGGCAAACGCCTGGACGGAGATGCCGCGGGCGCGTGCTGCTGTCTGAACACGTGCGAACAGATCCGGATCGAAGCGCCAAGTGACGGGCACCACAGGTTTGGGCAACGAATGGAAGCCTCCAAATATATGGTAACGCAGCCGTGATGGCCATGCAAGCCGGGCTGGGCAGACCATCTATATGAGACTGACCATGATGGGCCTCGGCTAGCCCCGGCTGGGGGCTATAAGAGGCCCCCCCTCCTGTCAGCCCCCCACCACCGCGACTACGGCGTCAACGCCCCGTCTTGCCCACGGAGCACGCACCGGCCGGACATGGGCCGCGGGTAGCACCTCCATCTCCATTGCCTGGCGGATCCGTTTGACCGTCTCAGGGGGAATAGGTGTCTTACTCCCATGACGCGCAGAGATCTCCCGCCAGGTCGAACGGTAACGGGCCCAGACCGCGCCCCAGCGGCACGCCCAGGCGCACCCGGAAGTCGTTGGCTAAAGGGCAGGGCTCGGCGGGGGTGGCGAGGGCATGCCCTCGCCACCCCCGCAGGCCCCGATCCCCCGCCCCTCCAGGCCCTCGACCATGCGGCCAACGCCAGCGGCGGGTTTGGCGGCGTACCCGCGGCCGGTGCCGCGGCCGTCGCACCGCGGCCCGGCAGGACTTCTCCCCGACCGGGAGAATCCCGTGAATCGTTTCATCCCGAGAGACGGCGCGGGCCCGTAAGGCCCTGCCGCGCGGCGCCCCCGGGCCCCGTTCCCCCGCACGGCTGGGCGCGATACCGTCGATACCGTTTTCCCCGGCCCGCCGTGCCGACATCCCCGTCCCCCGCCATTCCGGCCTGAGGAGGTTGTTTCATGCCGCGCATCGCCCTCGACCCGGAGCGCACCGTCGGCCGCATCCACCCGCGCGTCTTCGGCAACTTCATCGAACACCTGGGCCGGGGGATCTACGGCAGCATCTACGCCCCCGGACACGCCGAGGCGGATGCCCAGGGATATCGCCGCGACACGGTCGCGGCCATCCGGCGCCTCGCCCCCACCGTGCTGCGCTACCCTGGCGGCAACTTCGTCAGCGGCTACCACTGGCGCGACGGCATCGGCCCGGCCGAGAAGCGGCCCGCGCGGCGCGAACTCGCCTGGGGCGGGATGGAGACCAACCACTTCGGCACGGTGGAGTTCATGCACCTCTGCCGCATGACCGGCGCCGAGCCCTACATGTGCGTCAACCTCGGCTCGGGCACCCCGGAGGAGGCCGCCGACTGGCTGGAGTTCTGCAACGGCACGAACGGGACGGAACCCGCGCGGCTGCGGCAGGGCGAGCCATACGGCATCAAGCTGTGGGGACTCGGCAACGAGATGTACGGGCCCTGGCAGATGGGCCAGAAGTCCGCGCACGACTATGCGCTCATCGCGCGCGAGACGGCGAAACTGATGCGTCTGATCGACCGCGGCGTCGAACTGGTGGCCTGCGGCTACGAGCGGGGGCCGGACTGGAACATCACCGTCCTGCACGAACTGGCGGACAAGGTAGAGCACCTCGCCCTCCACTGCTACATGGGCACCGACGACTTCGCGGTGGCCATGGCCCAACCGCTGCTCCTGGAGCACATGACCCGGGCGAACGCCGGCCTGGTCGACCTCGTGCTCCGCGAGCGGCGCCTGAACAAGCGGATCGGCATCGCCTGGGACGAGTGGAACGTGTGGTACCGCGTGCAGGGCGATGGCGGGCTGGAGGAGACGTACAACCTGCGGGACGCCCTGGCGATCGCCGGGTGCCTGCACGCCTTCTTCCGCTGCGCGGACGTGGTGACGCTCTGCAACCTGGCGCAACTCGTCAACGTCATCGCGCCGATCCGCACCGAGGACGGCGGCGTGTGGCTGCAGACGATCTTCCACCCGCTGCAGCGGCTGGCGGCGGTGGCCGGGGCGACGGCGCTGGATGCGCGCGTGCAGTGCGAAACGTACTCGGCGACCATCGACAACTTCCGCTTCGGTTGGAAGGTCGACGTGCCCTGGCTCGACGTGGCCGCGATGCTCGGCCCAGACGGCCGCGAGGTGACGCTGAGCGTAGTCAACCGGCACCACGACTCGGCCGTCGAGGCGGAGATCGCCTTCCCCGGCGGGCTGCCCTCCGAGGTGGCCGTGTGGGAGCTGTACGGCGACGACCCCCTGGCCGCCAACGGGCCGGACGCGCCGGCCCGCGTCGCGCCGCGGGAGCGCACCGCGGCCTTCGACGGGCGCTGGAGCTTCCCGCCGGCCTCCCATACCGTGCTGCGGTGGTGAGGAGGGACGGCGAGGCTCGCCGCCCCTCCGGCCCCGATCCCAGGGCACGGGCCCCCGCCGCCGGGCTGGGGGCCCGTGCCCTTCCGGGGGGCGGTCTGGCGTGACGGCACCTGCCCCCACGGCGGGCCGCCTGCCCTCTGCCAGACGCACGCCGGCCACCGCCAGCCGCGGCCGCGCCGCGGTGGCCCCCGCACCTGCAGGGATCGTTCAGCCCCGATCGTATATTGAATCCAATCCTGTTCCAGGTGCGCCACGCTGCGCGGGCCGGCCCAGCCTGCGGGGCGCGCTGGCCGCCGGGCGAGCCGCAGGGGCGGACGCCGAGGATGGGCCGCGTGGTGCGGCCCAAATGCCCAAGATCCCCGTTCGGGACCCGAGGTCATCAAGGGGGTGCGCGGATCCATGGCAACGTGGAAGCCGGTCCCGTTCCGCGACGTCTCGCTGGAGGGGCGCTTCTGGGCGCCGCGCCTGCGGGTGAACCGCGAGGCCACCATCCCCCACGAGTACCTGCAGTGCAAGGAGACGGGGCGGGTGGACGCCTTCCGCTTGGACTGGAAGCCCGGCGTGGAACCCAAGCCCCACATCTTCTGGGACTCGGACATCGCCAAGTGGCTGGAGGCCGCGAGCTACAGCCTGGCGACGCATCCGGACGCCGATCTGGACGCCCTTGTCGACCTTGTCGTCGCCCTCGTGGCGTCGGCGCAGCAACCCGACGGGTACCTGAACATCTACTTCACCGCCGTGGAGCCGGAACGGCGCTGGAGCAACCTGCGCGACGCCCATGAGCTGTACTGCGCCGGGCACATGATCGAGGCGGGCGTGGCCCACTTCGAGGCGACCGGCAAGCGCGCGCTCCTGCATGTCGTCTGCCGCTACGCCGATTACATCGACTCGGTGTTCGGGCGGGAGCCGGGGAAGAAGCGGGGCTATCCCGGCCACGAGGAGATCGAGTTGGCTTTGGTCAAGCTCTACCGCGCCACCGGCGAAGACCGGTACATCCGCCTGGCGCAGTACTTCGTGGATGAGCGCGGGCAGCGCCCCCGCTACTTCGATCTGGAGCACGACGAGAACGCCGACGAGTGGCAGTCCGACCGCCGGGCGCGGTACAGCCAGTCGCACCTGCCGGTGCGTGAGCAGGACGCGGCCGTGGGGCACTCCGTGCGCGCCATGTACCTCTATTCGGCGGTCGCGGACCTGGCCGGCGAGACGGGCGACGCGGATCTGCTGGCCGCCGGGCGCCGGCTCTGGGAGGACGTCACCGGCCGGCACATGTACATCACCGGCGGCGTGGGGTCCTCGGCCTCCAACGAGGGCTTCACCACCGACTACGACCTGCCCAACCCCACCGCCTACGCCGAGACCTGCGCCAACGTCGGCCTCGTCTTCTGGGCGCACCGCCTGGTGCAACTCGACTGCGACGGGCGCTACACCGACGTATTGGAGCGGGCCCTCTACAACGGCGTGATCAGCGGCGTGTCCACCAACGGCAAGAAGTTCTTCTACGCCAATCCCCTGGCCAGCAACGGCCGGGCGCACCGCGCCGACTGGTTCGGCTGCGCCTGCTGCCCCCCGAACGTGGCCCGGCTCCTGGCCTCCCTCGGCCAGTACGTGTACTCGGTGGCGCCGGGGGAGGTGGCGGTGCACCTCTACGCCGAGGGCAGCGGCCGGCTGGTGGTGGACGGGCATCCGGTGACGGTGCGCCAACACACGGACTACCCATGGGACGGCGAGGTGGCGTTGGCGCTCGGGCTCTCGGCCCCGGCGCGCTTCGCCCTGCGGCTGCGGATCCCGGACTGGTGCCGCGGCGCGGCGGCCCGCGTGAACGGGCAGGAGATCGATGTCGCCGCCGCCACCGAGCGCGGCTACGCGCGCATCGCGCGGGAATGGCGGGACGGGGACCGGGTGGAGCTGTCCCTGCCGATGCCGGTGGAGCGCGTGTACGCGCATCCGGACGTGGCGGAGGACTTCGGCGCCGCGGCGCTGCAGCGCGGGCCGCTGGTGTATTGCTTCGAGTCGGTGGACAACCCCGGGGTGCCGCTGCCGCACACCCTCCTGCCGCGGGAGGGGGCGTTCACCGCCACGTTCGACCCGGAGGTGCTGGGCGGCGTGGTGGTGGTGAACGGGACCGGGGCCGCGGTGGAGGACGCCTCCGTCGAGGGGGGCCTCTACCGCACGCGGCGGCCCGAACTGCGTACGGTCGCCCTGAAGGGCGTGCCGTATTCGGTGTGGGACAACCGCGAGCCGGGCGCGATGCGGGTGTGGCTGAGGGAGGTGTAGGCCCCGGACCCCGGATGGCGGGGGGGCAGTAGGGGGTGCTGTGCAAGCGGACTTCCGCAGCACCCCCTACTGCCCCCCGATCTGCGTCCACACCGCCCCGCCGGCGGTGGTCGCGAACACGGCCCCCTCGCCCCCAAGGAGCCAGCCGTACCGGGGGCCCGCGAAGCTCACCCCCAGACCCGGACCGCCGCTCCGCCAGACGTAGCGGGCCCAGGACGCGCCGGCGTCGGATGTGGCGAGGATGACACCCGCGCCGGCCGCCCAGCCGTGGGAGCCGTCGGGGAAAGCCACGGCGTCCAGGGAGGCCCCGGACAGGGGGGTTATGTACATCTGCACCTGCACCGTCGCCGCCACGGACGGGCCGGAGGTCTGGGCGGCGGCCGGCGCGGCCTCGGGGGTGAGGCGACGGACCGGGCGCCCGGGGGCGGCTGGGGGTGCACGGGCCGGGCGTCGGCGGCGCAGGCCGCGCAGGCGGCGGCGAGGCTCAGGGCGGCGATGGACTGGATCAGGGCGCGCGCGGCGGCCCGGGTCGACAGCGGCATCCCCCCATCGCGGATACAGAACCACCGGTTCGACGGCCGCCGGGTTCGTCCCCGCCATGGCGCATCCCCCTCAGCGGTGCACGCCCCTGCGGTGCTCGGCGGCGGTCCGCAGGGACCGCCGCGCCGGCAGCGTATATGGGATCCAATCCGGATACCGCCCACACCCCGCGTTGAGGGGGCGGCCGCCATGACCGACGAGGCCCTGCCGGGCTTTGCCCCGGAGGAGTTCGCGGCCCGCCGGACCCGGGTCTGCGATGCGATCGGGGACGGCTCCCTGGCCCTCCTGCAGGGCGCACCGGCCCCGACGGGCTTCCGCCGCTTCCGCCAGACCAACGAGTTCCACTACCTCACGGGCGTCGAGATTCCCCATGCCTACGTCCTGCTCGACGGCCGCACGCGCACAAGTACGCTGTACCTGCCCTCCGGCCGCGGGACGGCCGAGGCGGCGGGGACGGAGAAGCGGCGGAGCGGGGTCGAGCGCGTGGCGGGGACCGAACGCCTCGCCGCAGACCTCGCCACGCAGTTGCTCCGGACGCCGGGGCTCACGGTCCACACCCCGCTCGCGCCCGCCGAGGTCGCGGGCTCGACGCGGGACACCCTGCTTCTGGGGGCGGCACAGGCGGCCTCCGATCCCTGGGACGGCGCCGAGAGCCGGGAGGCGCGTTTCGCCCAGCGCCTGAAGACGCGTTTTTCCCAGATCGAGGTCCGCGACCTCTCCCCCGTCCTCGACCGCCTGCGCCTCGTCAAGAGCCCGGCCGAGGTCGCCGTCATGCGGTACGCGGCGCGCCTGACCGGGTTGGCGGTCATGGACGCGATGCGCTCGACCCGGCCCGCGGTGGCGGAGTACGAGCTGGAGGCTCTGGCCCAGCTCCGCTTCCGCCAGGGGGGCGCGCGGGGCGAGGGTTACTGCGCCATCCTGCCCTCGGGCGCCGCCATCTGGGACGCCCACTACTCCGCCAACGACGGCATCCTGCGGGACGGCGAGATGGTCCTCATGGACTACGCCCCCGACTACCGTTACTACACCAGCGACATCGGGCGCATGTGGCCGGTCGGGGGGACGTTCCTCCCGGCGCAGCGGGAACTGTACGGCTTCATGGAGCGGTACCACCAGGCGGTGCTCCGCCGGATCCGTCCAGGGGTGACGGCGGAGACCATCCACGCCGAGGCCGCGGCGGAGATGGGCGGTGTGCTGGCGGAGACCGTGTTCTCCAAACCCGTGTACGCCGAGGCGGCCCGCCGCACCCTGACCTTCGACGGCCATCTCTCCCACCCGGTCGGCATGGCGGTGCACGACGTCGGCGACTACCGCCGGGCCGCGCTGTCCCCGGGCCTCGTCATCGCCGTCGACCCGCAGATGTGGGTGCCGGAGGAACAGCTCTATGTGCGGGTGGAGGACACCGTGGTGGTCACCGCAGACGGCATGGAGAACCTGACGGGGTTTGTGCCGACCCGCCCGGAGGACATCGAGCGTCTGATGCGGGAGCCGGGGCTGCTGCAGGCATACGGCGAGGCCGAGTGACCGGCCGGAACGGCGCGCAACACGGGCCGGGTGAGGGCAGGCCTCTGGAGGCGGCGGCGATCGAGACCATCCGCCGCCGGCGGACCACGCCGGGTATGGTGGCGGACGTGTTACGCGACGCGATCGTCCGCGGGGTCCTCCCTGCCGGCCGGCCGCTGCGGCAGGATGACCTCGCCGCGCAGTTCGGCCTGAGTCGGATCCCCGTCCGGGAGGCCCTGCGGCAGTTGGAAGGCGAAGGGCTGGTCACCGCCGAGCCGCACCGGGGCGCCGTGGTGTCTGCCCTCTCGGCCGACGAACTGCAGGAACTCTGCGAGATGCGCACGGCCCTGGAGACGACCGCCCTGCGGCTCGCGATCCCGCACATCGACGCGGCGGCCCTGGGCGAAGCGGAAGGGATCCTGGAGGAGACCGACCGGCTGAGCGACGTTCTGGAGCACTGGAGCCACAACAACTGGCGTTTCCACGCGGTCCTCTACCGGCGCGCGGGCCGGCCGCGGATGCTGGCGATGATCAAGAGCCTGCATGACAACGTCGAGCGATACCTGCGCCTGCACGGCTCGGTGGCCCAGTACCGGCTGCAGGGGCAGGCGGAACACCGCCGGATCCTGGAGGCCTGCCGGCGAGGCGACGCCGACCTTGCCGCGGCCCTGCTGGCGCACCACATCCAGGCCGTGGCGGTGCTCCTGGCCGAGCGGTTGCGGGGCTCGGCAGCGGCGGAAGCGGTGCCGACGGGGCGCTCGCGCGACTGAACCGACGGCGCGGCGGGAGCGGGACAGGGCCCGCGGGGGCGCGGGGCACGGGGCGGAACCCGTGAGCGCGGGGCGGGCTGGGACCCGTGGGCGTGGGACGCAGGACCGGGGGCGCGGGGCCGGTCGCCGCACTCGCGGGGCACGGGGGGCGGGTGCGCACACGGGCCCGACGTATCGGGAGGCGGACGGCGATGCAGCGGGTGCGGATCATCGACTCCCATACCGCTGGCGAGCCCACGCGGGTGGTGCTGGCAGGCGGCCCCGACCTCGGCGACGGGAGCCTCGGGGACCGTTTGGTGCGCTTGCGGGAGCGCTTCGACTGGTTCCGCTCCGCCGTCGTGAACGAGCCCCGCGGCTCGGACGTGCTGGTGGGGGCGCTGCTCTGCGCACCCGCCGATCCCGCCTGCGCGGCCGGCGTCCTCTTCTTCAACAACGTGTCCTACCTCGGCATGTGCGGGCACGGCACCATCGGGGTGGTGGCCACCCTGGCCCACCTCGGCCGGATCGGACCCGGCCGCCACCGGATCGAGACCCCCGTGGGCGAGGTGGGGGCAGAGCTGCATCCGGACGGGTGCGTCACGGTGGAGAACGTGCCGAGTTACCGCCTCGCCGCGGGCGTGTCCGTCCTGGTGGAGGGGCACGGCCGGCTGACGGGCGATGTGGCATGGGGGGGCAACTGGTTCTTCCTCACCGGGGACCACGGACAGGACCTCCGGTTCTCGCGCGTCGAGGCGCTCTCGGCCTTCGCCGGGCGGGTCCGCCGGGCCCTGGAACGCGAGGGCGTCACGGGAGAGGGCGGCGCGGTCGTCGACCACATCGAACTCTTCGGCCCCGGCGGCGATGGCGCCCACAGCCGGAACTTCGTGCTCTGCCCGGGCGGGGCGTACGACCGCTCGCCCTGCGGCACGGGCACCAGCGCCAAGGTCGCCTGCCTGGCGGCGGAGGGCCGGCTCGCCCCGGGCGAGAGGTGGGTACAGGAGAGCATCATCGGCAGCCGCTTCGAGGCCACCTACACCCCCGACGGCGCCGGGGTGCGGCCCAGGATCACCGGGCGCGCCTTCGTCACGCTGGAGGGCGCCCTGCTGCTGGACGAGGGAGATCCGTACGTCCGGGGGATCGGCGGTGGCTGAGGGGTTCGACGCGCTCATCGTCGGCGCCGGCATCGTCGGCGCGGCCTGCGCCGCGGAACTCGCCGCGGCCGGGCTCTGCGTGGGTGTGCTGGAGCCGGGCGCCGTGGGCGGGGGGGCCACGGCCGCCGGCATGGGGCACATCGTGGCGATGGACGACAGCCCCGCCCAGTTGGCGCTCACCCGGTACTCGCAGACGCTCTGGGGCGAGCTGGCGCCGAGCCTCGGCGCGGCGACGGAATACACCCGCTGCGGCACCCTGTGGGTCGCCGCCGACGCCGCAGGGATGGCCGCCGTACGCCTGCGGCAAGAGCGGTACCGGCAGGCGGGTATCCCGGGCGAGGTGCTGGACGGGCCGGCCCTGCAGGAGGCCGAGCCCAACCTCCGCCCGGACCTGGCCGGGGGCCTGCTCGTCCCCGAGGACGGCGTCCTCTACGCGCCGCGGGCGGCGGCGCTGCTCCTGCAGCGGGCCGCCGACGCGGGTGCGCGCCGGATCCGGGGCCAGGCGGTGGGCCTGCGGCAGGGGGGCGCGGTCCTGCCGGACGGCTCGGTGCTCGGGGCAGGGGTGGTGGTGGTCGCCGCCGGGGTGCAGTCCGCCGAACTGCTGCCCGAGCTGCCCCTGCGCGGCAAGAAGGGCCACCTGGCCATCACGGACCGGCACCCGGGCTTCATCCGCCACCAGTTGGTCGAGGTCGGTTACCTCCAGAGCGCCCACGCCGCGGCGGGCGACTCGGTGGCGTTCAACGTGCAGCCGCGGCCGACCGGACAGATGCTGATCGGTTCGTCGCGGCAGTTCGACCGCCCAGGCACGGAGGTGGAACCGGCGATGCTCGCGCGCATGCTCGCGGCCGCCTGTGCCTACCTGCCGGGGCTGGCGGCCCTCTCCTGCATCCGCAGTTGGACCGGCATGCGCGCGGCGACACCGGACGACCTGCCGCTGATCGGCCCATACCCCGGCCGGCCCGGCGTGTGGCTGGCGACCGGACACGAGGGGCTGGGCATCACCACGGCCACCGGGACGGCCCGGCTCCTGGCCGCCCAGATCCTCGGCCGCCCCCCCGCCATTCCGGCCGAGCCCTACCTGCCCGCACGCCTGCTCGGGGGTGCGGCCGTTGTCTGATGTGCACATCACCGTCAACGGCCTCCCCGTCCGGGTGCCGGAGGGCACGGTCGTCGCGGCCGCCGTCGCGGCGGCGGGCGTCGCCGCCTCCCGCCGCTCGGTGCGGGGCGAGCCGCGGGCCGCGCTCTGCGGCATGGGCATCTGCTTTGAGTGCCGGGTGACGATCGACGGCCGGCCCCACCGGCTGGCCTGCCAGACGCCGTGCCGGGATGGGATGGTGGTGGTGGCCCGATGACGCGCCTGCATTTCCGGGTGCTGGTGGTCGGTGCGGGCCCCGCCGGACTCGCGGCGGCCGCCGCCGCCGCCGAGGCCGGGGCCGACGTCGGGCTGGCCGACGCCAATCCCGGGCCGGGCGGGCAGGTGTGGCGGGCGGCGCACTCCGGCCCCGGGGTCCATTGGGCCCGCCGCGTGCGGGACCTGGGCGTCCGCCTCCTCACCGGGACGCGCGTGGTCGCCGTCCTGGGCCCGACAGCCGTGCTCGGCGAGACCGACGCCGGTCCGCTGGAGTTGCGCAGCGAGCGCCTCATCCTGACCCCCGGGGCCCGGGAGCGGTTCCTGCCGTTCCCGGGATGGACCCTGCCCGGCGTGACGGGGGCGGGCGGACTGCAGGCCCTGGCGAAGGGCGGGCTGTCTGTCGCGGGGGATCGGGTGGTGGTGGCCGGCACGGGCCCGCTCCTGCTCGCGGCGGCGGCCTATCTGCGGAACTGCGGCGCCCGCGTCGGGTGTGTCGTGGAACAGGCGGGCACGCCGCGTCTCGCGGGTTTCCTGCCGGCCCTGCTCCGCGACGGTGCCCGGCTGCGGCAGGCCGCGACCCTGGCCTGGGACCTGCGGGGCGTGCCTTGGCGCACCGCGTGCCACGTTGTCGCCGCACACGGCCGAGAGCGGATCGAGGCCGTCACCCTGCGCCGAGGTGGGGCCGAGTGGACGGCTCGCTGCGACCGGTTGGCCTGCGGCTTCGGCTTGGTACCGAATCTCGAACTACCGCTCTCCGTCGGCTGCGCCGTTGCCGATGGGGTCGTGCGGGTGGACGCATGGCAGAGGACGAGCATATCGGGGGTGTACTGCGCCGGCGAGGCGACGGGCGTCGCCGGGCTGGAGGCGGCGCTGGCCGAAGGGTCGATCGCGGGTCTGGCCGCCACGGGCCGCTCGGACCTCGCCCGGACGTATTTCCCCGCCCGGGAACGCGGCCGCCGTTTCGGCGCCGCGCTGGAGAGGGCCTTCGCCCTGCGCGCGGAACTGCGCGAACTGCCGGACGCCTCCACGACCGTCTGCCGGTGTGAGGACGTGCCGTACGCCGAGTTGCGGGCCCACGGGAACTGGCGCGAGGCGAAGCTCCAGACGCGCTGCGGGATGGGGCCGTGCCAGGGCCGGGTCTGCGGCACGGCCCTGGCCTTTCTCTTCGGCTGGACGCCGGATTCCGTGCGCCCTCCGGTCACCGCGGCGTCGGTGGGGGCCCTCGCCGTCGTCGCGGACGGGGACGGCGGGGCGCCGGCTCCAGGCTGACCGCCGCCGCGACAACCGCGAAGGCCCGGAAAGGGTCGCCAAGGAAAGAGGGATGCGCCCTGAAGCCCGATTGGCGCGGCGTCATCGCCGCCATGACCACCGAGTTCGACACGGGGGGCCGCGTGGATCGAGGCGCCGTGGCCGAGCACGCCCGGCGCCTGGTGGACGCCGGGTGCGCGGGGCTGGTGCCGCTCGGCTCACTGGGCGAAGGGGCGACCCTGGACTGGGAGGAGAAGATCGCCGTCCTGGAAACGGTGCAGGCCGCGGTGGGTGACCGGGTGCCGGTCGTCCCCGGGGTCGCATCGACGTCCACGGGGGAGGCGGTGCGGTTCGCCCGGGCGGCGCGGGGCGCCGGCTGCGGCGGCCTGATGGTCCTGCCGCCCTACGTCTACGCAACGGACTGGCGCGAGATGGGGGCACACGTCTCGGCCGTGCTCCAGGCGACGACGCTCCCGGTGATGCTCTACAACAACCCCTCGGCCTATCGCACGGACTTCCTGCCCGAGCACATCGCCGAACTCTCAGCGGCCCACCCCAACCTGGAGGCGGTCAAGGAATCGAGCGGTGACGTGCGGCGCCTCACCGCGATCCGGGCGCTGCTGGGGGATCGGCTGGCCCTGCTGGTGGGCTTGGACGACTGCATGGTCGAGGGGGTGCAGGCCGGCGCGCGCGGGTGGATCGCCGGGCTGGTCAACGCCTTCCCGCGGGAGTCCGTGGAACTGTTCCGACTGGCGCTGCAGGCCGGCACGACGGGCGGCGACCGCACCCGCCTCGACGCGTTATACCGCTGGTTTCTACCGCTGCTGCGGCTGGATACGGTGCCGAAGTTCGTCCAATTGATCAAGTTGGCGCAGGCGGAGGTGGGCAACGGCAGCGGTCGGGTGCGCCCGCCGCGCCTCGATCTGGTGGGCGAGGAACTGGAAGCGGCCCGGAGACTCATCCGGACCGCGCTGGCGCGGCCTCCCCTGCCCCCCGCCTGAACGCCCGCCACACCCTTCCTCCGCCGGGGGGCGGGTCGGCACCGCCGCACCCTCCTCCCGGCATCCGCCTCCACCTGTCCGCCCGGCACACCGCCCGCCGTAGCCGCCGCGCGCCCGCGCGGCGACTTTGCGCCTGACCGCGCCCGCGGCGACGCCCATCCGGCGTAGGGCGCGCCCCCCGCCGCCACGCCCGCCGGATGGCCCGACCGTTTGGCCCTATGCGCTGGGTGCGCCGCGCCTCAGCATGGGTCTACCGGAACGGCACGGGATTTTTGCGGGATTCCGCGTCGGCCGGCGGGTGCCCGGGACACGCGGGGATGGAGTCCGCCGTCGCGAGGGCGCCCACCGGACGCTACCGACGGCAGGCGCCGCAGGAAGGCGAGGGATGCGTCCATGGTCTCCGTGGGCATCGTCGCGGCGGACAAAGCCGTCTCCGTGGGTCTGGGACGGTTGTTCTCGCGCCAGCCGTCCGTGCGTCCGGTGGAACTGCCCGCCCCGGCGGAGGACGCCGGCGTGGTCGCCGCGCCCGACCTGATCGTCATCGACGTCTGGCCGCCCTCGGCCGGGCGGGCCGAGTCCATGTGCTCCACCTGGCACGCGCGCTACCCCGCCGCGGCGCTGGTCGCGGTGGTCCACCGGCCGAGCCCGGCACTGCTGGCCCGCCTGCGGCACTCCGGCGCCACCGCCCTGTGGCCGAAGGGCGAGGTCCGCGAACTACCCGCCTTCGCCCTGGGCCTGCTGGAACGCGGCACCGCCCCGGCCCCGGCCGGGACCGACGGCCCCGGGCCGGGGGTGCGGCCGGCGCCGGCGCATGCTACGCTCCCCCCATGGATCAGGTCTTGAAGAGCCCGGGGGCACGGCGTCTCCGTCTGTGGGGCGTCGGCCTGCCCATTGCACTGGTCGTGGCCCTCCAGTTCTTTTGCGACGCCGTCCTCCGGCCGCGCATCGGCGCCGCGGCGGCGGGCGACATCTCGGGATTTCTGACCGTCGCCGGCGTGGTGGTCTTCGCCTTGGTCATCTGGCGCATGCTGGAGCACGCCGAATGCGAACTGACGGCGGTCTACCGCGCGGCGCGGCAGCACGAGAAGCAACTCGTCGCGCTCCACGAGGCCGCGCTGTCGGTCACATCCGCGCTCGACCTGCCCACGGTGCTGCGGCGCGTGGTCGAGGAGAGCCGTACCGTCATCGGCACCCGTTACGGGGCGCTCGCCGTGCTCTCGGCGGATGGGGCCATCGAGGAGTTCATCACCGCCGGCATCGACAAAGCGGCGATCGAGCGCCTCGGGGCGCCGCCGACCGGCCACGGCCTCCTCGGCCTGGTGATCTCCGACCCCCAGCCACTGCGGGTGGAGAACATCGGGACGCACCCTCAATCGGTGGGGTTCCCGCCGAACCACCCCCCCATGCGGACCCTGCTCGCCGTGCCGCTGTCGTACCAGGGCACGGTGGTCGGAAGCCTCTACGTCACCGACCGCGAGGACGGCCGCGCCTTCGACGCCGCGGATCAGGAGACGTTGGAGCGCTTCGGGGCGCAGGCCGCGACGGCGGTCGCCAACGCCCGGCTCTACGGCGAGGTGGAGCGCCTCTCACTCGTCGAGGAACGCGAGCGCATCAGCATGGACCTGCACGACGGGGTGCTCCAGACGCTATACGCGACCGGGCTCGGACTGGAGGCGGTGCTGGAGGACGTCGACATCGACCCCGTCGTGGCCAAGGACGGGATCGAGCGGGCGATCCGGCGCCTCCACGGCACGATCGGGGACATCCGGCACTACATCTTCGACCTGCGTTCGGCCCAGGAGCAGACGGGGGACGGCCTGCCGGCCCTGCTGCGGCGGTTGGTCGACGGGCTGCAGCACCCAGGGGTGGACATCACGGTGGAAGCGGACGCGCCGCCTGCGGAACTGCCCAAGCGTGTACAGTGGGAGTGCTGGCACGTGGCGCGGGAGGCGATGAGCAACGCCCTGCGACACGGCGGCTGCACGCTTGTGGCGGTGACGCTGGGCGTCGACGCGGCGGGAATCCGCCTGCGGGTCGCGGACGACGGCGTGGGCTTCGATCCGCACAGGCCGGCGGGCGACGGCCACCGCGGCCTGCGCAACATGCAGCGGCGCGCCGAGGTGATCGGCGCCCGGATGGAAGTGGCGAGCGCCCCGGGCAGGGGGACGACGGTCACGCTCCATGTGCCGTTGGCGGCAGAAGGGGGATCCCAGTGATCAGGGTGCTGCTGGTCGACGACCACGACGTGGTGCGCGAGGGCCTCCGCTCCCTGCTGCGCCGGGCCCAGGACATCGAGGTGGTGGGCGAGGCGGGCACGGCGGCCTCGGCGGTGTCCGAAGCCCAGCGCCTGCAGCCGGATGTCGTCGTCCTGGACGTGCGGCTGCCGGACGGCAACGGCGTGGAGGTCTGCCGCGACATCCGCGACCAACGACCCGAGACGCGGGTGCTGATGCTCACTTCCTACGCGGACGACGAGGCGCTCTTCGCCTCGATCATGGCCGGGGCGGCCGGCTACCTGCTGAAGGAGACCAGGGCGTCGGCCCTGCTGGAGGCCATCGTCACCGCGGCGCGCGGCGGATCGCTCCTGGACCCCTCCATGACCCAGCGGGTGTTCGAGCGGCTGCGCACCGCCGGTACGGGGTCCACCGACCCGTTGGCGCAGCTCTCCGAGCAGGAGCAACGCATCATCGGGCTGATCGCGGAGGGCAAGACCAATCGCGAGATCGCGGCCGAGGTCTACCTCAGCGACAAGACGGTCAAGCACTACGTCAGCAACATCCTCTCCAAGTTGCAGTTGACCCGGAGGAGCGAGGCCGCGGCGTTCTGGGCGCGGCACGGCAAGAGCAAGTAACCCGCCCCGCCGCCCACGCAAATCCAGCGGGTCGCCGTGTGGGCAGCCGGGCCGTGTCCTCACTGCGGGAACGCGCACGGCACGGAGGGTGGGGCCCTCCCCGTCCCGCCCTGCGGGAGTCCGCCCCCCGCCGGGTCTCGTCGGTCTCGGCGTCCCGCCTCGACGGCGGGGCGGATGCTTGTTCCGCTGGTGGCCCCTGGGCGCAGGCCTGGGCCGGACAGGGCGCACCGAGAACCGGCCGCACGATCGGGAGGCCGTTCGGCCGGGGCGTGGGCGGACGCCCCACATGCGCCGCGCCACCGGGCGAGGCGCCCCCCGCTATGGGGGTCAAGCCCCACATCGGGCATGGTGGCAAGACAAGGGCCAAACCGTACGGAACCGGATCCCGGAGCCTGCGGCTGGGGCGAACGACTTTCGCCCCAGCCGCCTCAGATGGACCGCTGATAGGAGCGGAACGTCCAGGTCGCAAAGGCCAACAGCACGAGGGCCAGCCCGAGGAGCAGGGCGTCGTGCCCCGCGATGCTCCCCCAGGCCGGATGCGCGGACGCCGACTCCCGCGTCGCGGCCACGGCCCACGACACCGGGTTGAAGCGCGACACGCCGCGCATCCAGGCGGGCATGAGCGCCGCCGCCATGAGGATGGGGCTGAGGAAGTTCAGCGGCAGCGTGATGAAGTTGGTGAGGGCGATCACGCTCTCCTCCTTGCGCGCCAAGAGCGCGATCCCGGTGGAGAGGGCCCCGAACTCCGCGGCGAGGAGGCCGGCGGCGACCACGATGGAGAGGATCCCGGGCAGCCCCGAGGGGAAGCGGGCGCCCAGGAGGTAGGCGACGCCGAGGATGATGAACGCCTGGACCACGGCGTTGATCGCCGTATTCAGGAGGCGGGCCATGATCAGTGCGCTGCGGTGCACCGGGGTCGTCAGCATGCGCGCGATGACGCCGTTGTCGATCTCGGTGATCACGCTCATGCCGCCCCAGGCGGAGCCGAAGAGGGCGGTCATGATGACGATGCCGGGCGTGAGGAAGTCGATGTAGGACGTCGCGCCGAAACCCGGCAGCGTCACGACGCGCCGGAAGAGCTGGCCGAAGAGCCACAGCCAGAGGATGGGCTGCACGATGGTCACCACGAGCCAGATCGGCTGGCGCTGCGTCTGCCGCAGCAGGCGCACCAGGAGGTGCCAGGTCGCGGTGGCGTATCCCGGCATCCGCGCGGGGGGCTCCGCCGCCTCGGCGATGCCGAGGGGCCGGACGGTGTCGGTGGCGTCGGCCATGGCTCGCAGATCCTGGTTAGAAAAATGTGTACAAACCGATCGCTCGGTCTTCCACACGTCCGCCCGACCAGGCTTTCGCCCCTTTCGGCCTTGAATTTGCCCCTCTCGGGGCTGTAGGCAACAGGCGGACTTGGGCTGCGCGGCAGGGCGCCGCGCATGCCGGGACTCCCCACCGGGTCCGTGGCGGCGTATCTACCGCCCCCACGTGGGCTGACGCGCCTCGGCCTCCTGGGCGGCGCTGCGCTCGGCGTCCTCGATGCGCCGGCCGGTCAGGGTCAGGTAGACATCGTCCAGGCTGGGACGGGCCACCGCCACCTCGTCGACCCGGACGCCGGCCTGTTCCAGGGCGCTGAGGAGTCCGGGGACGGCCTGGGCGCCGTTGGCCGCGCGCGCCGAGAGGACCCGCCCGTCCTCCAGCGCGCGGACGCCCTTCAGGCCGAGGCGCTCGGCACAGGCCCGCGCCTCCCCGGACTGCGCCGCCTGCGCGAGTTGCGCGCGGATGGTGTCGCCCTCAAGTCGCCGCTTGAGCGTCTCCGGGGTACCCTCGGCGACGACGCGCCCCCTGTCCACGATCACCATGGCCGAGGCCAGGCGGTCGATCTCCTCCAGGTAGTGCGTCGTGAGCAGGATGGTCAGCGCCTCGACCTCCGAGAGCCGGCGCACCTCGCCCCACATCGCGGCGCGGCTCTCCGGATCGAGACCGGTGGTCGGTTCGTCGAGGAACAGCACCTGCGGCCGATGGACCAGGCCCATGGCGATGTCCAGGCGCCGCTTCATGCCGCCCGAGTAGGTCCGGACCACACGGTGCTGGGCGGCCTTCAGGTCGATGACCTCCAGCAGTTCGTCGACACGGCCCGAGAGCGCCGCGCCGCCCAAGCCCTGCAGCCGGCCCTGCAGAAGGAGGTTCTCCCGCCCGGTGGCCTCCTTGTCGACGCCCGAGTTCTGCCCGACATAGCCGATCCGGCGCCGCACCCCCTGCGGGTCGGCCGTGACGTCCGCGCCCGCGACGGTCGCGCGGCCGGAGTCCGCCCTGGACAGGGTGCAGAGGATGCGCACGGTGGTGGACTTGCCCGCGCCGTTGGGCCCCAGCACGCCAAAGATGGTACCCGCGGGCACGGTGAAGGAGAGCCCGTCCAGGGCGAGCACGCCCTTGCCGTAGCTCTTGCGCAGGTCCTCGGCCACGATGGCTTCGGGCATCGGGAGCCTCCCCGGGCGCGTGTCGGGTCGGGTGCGCCGCGCCGACCCCGATCCCCGCCGCACCGATGATACTACAGTGTTCCTCGGCGGGGCCGCCGCCCGCGGGCGGAGGACGCATCGGCCTCCGGGCGGAGGGAGGCGCGCGAGGCGGGATATTCGAGCCGCGACCCCGGTCGCGGCCGGGAGCCTGCCCCGCCCGCCCCGGCGCATGCGGTGGCGGCCTTGGCGTCGCCGGTGGACCTCTGCCGACGGGACCGGAGGCGCCCGACGGCCGCTGGGACGAGGCGCCGCCGCCCCCCAACGGGCTGCCCCGGGGTCCCACGGAGTGCCACGGGGTGCCACGGGGGAGAAGATACCGCATGCACCACCGGGCGACAGCATCTACGCCCGTGGCGTCGAGCGCCTGCGGCGGGGGACACCGTCAACCCCAGGGACACCCCAGTATGGAAACCGCGGGCCTCGTGGCCCTGCCGGTTGCCGCTCACCCCGGCGTCGGCGCACGGCGCGCTTCCCTGCAGTCCGGAACTCGTCGCCACCGCGCTCCCCCGGCGGGACAGGCCGTTCCTGGATTCGCCCTGTGCCGGAGTGTTTCAGTACGTGTTTCGCCGGTCAGCCCAACCCGAGGGGGAACTGCCGGGAGAGGTCGTCAACGTCAGCCGGTATCTCGAAGCGGCGATCGGTGTAGGCACTGGCATCCACTCGGCAGACGAGGATGGCGTCGAAGGTGTAGCGGCCGGGTAGGCCGGTGGAGTTTCACCACCAGCCTCCCACAGAATCCGGACGTGAGCCTCTCGGCTCATCCGGCTCGTGCGAACCCTTGAGTGGGCGCGTTGCCACGTCCACTCGACGCCGAGACG